>Ga0210394_10003885_pt1 | contig 18039 bp, 15 predicted proteins | sample IncBWC12MmetaG_FD_160121 | JGI IMG/M metagenome (GOLD analysis project Ga0210394, IMG submission 160121) | Forest soil microbial communities from Barre Woods Harvard Forest LTER site, Petersham, Massachusetts, United States - Inc-BW-C-12-M | ecosystem: Environmental > Terrestrial > Soil >... | reverse complement strand
CGGTGGCGGGTCCGGAGAATCAGGACACCGACTTCACCTGGTCGGAGTTCGTCCGCCGCAACAACGACGAGCTGGTCGCGGGCTGGGGGAACCTGGTCAACCGGACACTGTCGATGACGGCCAAGAACCTGGGCTCGATCCCGGCACCGGGTGTGCTCACCGACGCCGACCATGCGCTGCTGGCGTCGTCGCGGGCGGCGTTCGGACCGGTCGGCGAGCTGCTGGGCCGCTCCCGGCAGAAGCAGGCGATCGGCGAGGTGATGCGCGTCGTCGGCGAGGCCAACAAGTACCTGTCGGACATGGCCCCGTGGAAGCTCAAGAACGACGATCCGGCGCGGATGGCCAGCGTGCTGCACGTGGCCCTGCAGGTCGTCGACGACGCGAAGACGATGCTGACCCCGTTCCTGCCGTCCTCGTCGTCGAAGGTGCATGCCCAGCTCGGTGGGACCGGCAGCTGGGCGGCGATGCCGGAGCTGGTCGAGGTGGATGAGCCGACCGCGGTGGGGTCGCCGTCGTACACGGTGCTGACCGGTGACTACCGGACGGCTGCGAAGTGGGAGTCGGTGCCGTTGCGGGCGGGTACGCCGATCGCGGCGCCGGCACCGGTCTTCGTCAAGCTCGACCCGTCGGTGGTGGACGACGAGCTGGCCCGGCTCGACCCCAATGCCTGAGATATCTGGCCGGGCGCAGACGGGCGAGCTGGCGCCACCCGATCCGGAGCCGCTGAGCTCGCCCGTGTTCGACGCGCACACCCATCTGGACGCGGTGGCCGAGCGGGCCGGCGTCGAGCCGGACGCTGCGTTCGTGGAGGCGGTGATGGCTCGCGCCCGCGGGGCGGGGGTCACCTCGGTGATAACCGTCGGCACCAGCGTGGAGTCGTCCCGGTGGTGCGTGCAGGCGGCGCGGGCGCACCCGGGCGTGTTCGCCGCGGTCGCGGTACACCCGACCGAGATCGGCGGTTTGGGCGAGCGGGACTACGCCGAACTCGAGGAGCTCGCGGCCGACCCGCGGGTGGTCGCCATCGGTGAGACGGGCTTGGACTACCACTGGGACACCACCGAACCGGCCGACCAGCAACATCACTTCCGGCGGCACATCGACCTGGCCAAGCGGGTCGGCAAGCCACTGATGATCCACGATCGGGAGGCGCATCAGGACATACTGCGACTTCTCGCCGAGGAGGGGGCGCCGGCGAAGGTCGTCTTCCACGCGTTCTCCGGCGACGAGGCGTTCGCGCGCAGGTGCGTGAGTGCCGGTTATGTCCTTTCTTTCCCGGGAGTGGTGACGTTCACAAACGCGCCCTCGCTCCGTGCCGCGGCGGCGATCACACCGCCTGATCAAATGCTGGTCGAGACGGACGCGCCGTTTCTTACTCCGCACCCGTATCGCGGACGGCCGAATGCCCCGTATTTACTGCCCCACACGCTGGTGAGGCTGGCCCACGAAATTGGCCTCGAGCCGGCCGAGTTGAGCGAAAGGATCATGGAGACAGGCGCTCGAATTTTCGGCCGCGCGATCTCGGCGGATCAGCCCTGAAATTGGTTACCGCTGAGTGTCGGGCTTGAAACATACGCCCGGACGTAGTTACGGTCCTGTGACCTTAAGACAACGCGAAGCCTCATTGAACGCGGGGGAACAGGGGAGTTATATCCATGCGTCGCAGTTTCAAGTACGGCCTATACGGAGCAGTTCTGGCCACCGTGGTGGGCGGTACTATCGCCTGGGCCAATGTCGATAAGTCGATCACGATTCAGGTCGACGGGCAGTCGAAGAAGTTCCACACCTCCGCCGATGACGTCAGCCAGGCGCTCTCGGATGCCGGCCTGCAGGCCGGTCCACACGACCTCGTCGCGCCGAGCCTGTCGGCCAAGGTTCACGACGGCAGCACGATCGTTTTCAAGCACGGGCGGCTACTGCACCTGGTCGTGGACGGCAAGGCCCGCGACGTCTGGGTCACCGATCCGACGGTCAGCGCGGCGATGGCGGACCTGGGCTTCTCCGATGCCGACTACACCTCGGTTTCGCGCGACCAGCGCCTCCCGCTGAGCGCGACCGACATCCAGATCCGGACGCCGCAGGCGATCAAGCTCGTGCATGACGGCAAGGCTGTCAACCTGTCCAGCACCGACCTGACGGTGGCGCAGTTACTGAAGGACACCGCGGTCACGCTCGGCCCGCTGGACGTGGTCGCGCCGCCCGCGCCGTCGGCGTTGACCAACGGTGAGACCGTTGTCGTCCACCGGGTCAAGCACACCCGGGTGAGTGAGATCGTGGCGACCGACTACGGGACCCAGCAGCAGGACGACGCGTCGCTGGACCAGGGGCAGAGCCAGATCCTCACGGCAGGTCACGAGGGCAGCCAGCGGCTGACCTACGACGTCCGCTACATCGACGGCGTGGCCTCCGGCCGGACGCTGGTCGGGCGAACCGTGCTGAGCCAGCCGACCACTGAGGTCGAGCGCGTGGGTACCAAGGCGGTGCCGGTTGCCCCCGTCGCTCCGGCGGCTCCAGCGGCGCCGGCCGCTCCCGCGTCGACCGGTGGCCTGGACTGGGCCGCGGTCGCGGCCTGCGAGTCGGGCGGCAACTGGGCGATCAACACCGGCAACGGCTACTACGGCGGGCTGCAGTTCGACCTCGGGACGTGGTTGTCCAACGGGGGAGGCGCCTACGCGCCTCGCCCGGATCTGGCCACCGAGGCCCAGCAGATTGCGGTCGCGGATCGGGTTTACGCGGCCCGTGGCTCGTCGCCCTGGCCCGTCTGCGGCGCGAACCTCTAATGCTCGCCGGCCACCGGCTCGTGGCGGCGCGGGCCGGTGCCCGGTCGGCCCGCGACACGCCGGGCCAGGGGCGTGTCGGGGGACCCGAGTTGGCCACCGCGTCAGCGGGACGTTATTGTCCTGTGATCTGTGCGCCAATGAAGAGCGATCGAAAATCGATTGCCGACCAGTCAACGACAGGGAGTTCGCAGGGTGCGTCGTAGCGTCAAGTACGGCCTCTACGGCGCGGTACTCGCAGGCGTCCTCGGTGGAACTCTCGCCTGGATCAACGTCGACAAGACCGTCACGCTCGAGGTGGACGGCACGTCCGTGCGAGTGCACACCGTCGCCGGCGACGTCAGCCAGGTACTGGCCGGCGCCGGTTACCGGATCGGCGCGCACGACCTCGTCGCCCCCGGCGCGGATGCCCAGGTGCACGACGGCAGCCTGATCGTGCTCAAGCGCGGGCGCCTGCTCCACCTGCAGATCGACGGCGTCGAACGCGACATCTGGGTCACCGATCCGACGGTCAGCCAGGCGATGGCCGACCTGGGCTTCCCGACCGCGGACTTCACCTCGGTCTCGCGTGACCAGCGGCTGCCACTGACGCCCACCGACATCGACATCCGCGCACCGAAGCAGGTAACGCTGGTGATGGCCGGCAAGGCGCAGACGCTGACCACCACCGATGCCACGGTGGGCGAGGTGCTGGACGACATGGGTGTGGCGCTCTCGGCGCAGAACCGGATCACCCCCGCGGTGGGCACCGCCATCGCCGCCGGCGAGAAGATCACTGTGCAGCGGGTCACCAGCGGGCGGATCTCGGCCAGGACGGCAATCCCGTTCACGGTGCTTCAGCAGCCCGATGCCACGATGAGCAAGGGACAGGTTCAGGTCGTCACCTCCGGCCAGCCGGGGACGGCGTCGGTCATTTACGGCGTGGTCTATGTCGACGGGGTAGCTACCGGCAAGACGGTGCTGTCCTCGACGGTGCTGACGCCGCCGACCACCCAGATCGAGAAGGTCGGTACCGCGCCCGTCCCGCCGCCGGTCGTGATCCAGGTCGATCCAGGTTCCGCGCAGGCGATCGCCCAGAACATGATGCTGGCCCGTGGCTGGGGCAGCGACCAGTTCTCCTGCCTCGTCCAGATGTGGGATCACGAGAGCGGCTGGCGGGTCAACGCGCAGAACGGGAGCGGCGCGTATGGCATCCCACAAGCCCTGCCCGGCGACAAGATGGCTGCCTTCGGTGCGGACTGGCAGACGAACCCAGCCACCCAGATCGCCTGGGGTCTGGCCTACATCAGCGGTCGCTACGGGACCCCGTGTGCCGCCTGGAGCAGCTGGCAGGCAAACGGCTGGTACTGACGGGCCACGGCAGTGACTGGACTGCTCGGCGCGGGTGACCTGCGTGCGGTCGCCGAACGCCTCGGCGTGCGGCCGACCAAGACGCTCGGCCAGAACTTCGTCCATGACGGCAACACCGTGCGCCGGATCGTGCGCGCCGCAGGCGTCGAGCCCGAGCAGCGGGTACTGGAGGTCGGTCCCGGTCTCGGTTCACTGACGCTCGGACTGCTCGAAGCCGGCGCGCTGGTAACCGCGGTCGAGATCGATCCGGTGCTGGCGGCCGCGCTGCCGGGCACAGTCGCCGCCCGGATGCCGGCCGCGGCGTCCAGGCTGACGGTGCTGGTGGCGGATGCGCTGACGCTGCGCCGTGAGCAGGTGGCCGAGCCTGTGGCGCTGGTGGCCAACCTGCCCTACAACGTGGCGGTGCCGATCGTGCTGACGCTGCTGGAGGTGCTGCCCTCGCTGCACACGGTGCTGGTCATGGTCCAGGCCGAGGTCGCCGACCGGCTGGCGGCCGGGCCCGGCTCCAAGTCCTACGGCGTGCCGAGCGTGAAGGCCGCCTGGTACGCCTCCGCCGTCCGGGCCGGTGGCGTGCCGCGGGCCGTGTTCTGGCCCGTGCCGAACGTCGACTCGGGGTTGGTCCGCCTGGTCCGCCGGGAGCCGCCCGCGCTGGTGCCCGGGGTCGGCCGGGAGGACGTCTTCCAGGTGATCGATCAGGCGTTCGCGCAGCGTCGGAAGATGCTGCGGTCGGCGCTTGCCGGCTGGGCGGGCTCGGCAGTTCGTGCGGTCGACGTGCTGGCCGCGGCTGGTGTCGATCCGACCGCGCGTGGGGAGACCCTCGACGTCACCGCCTTCGCCCGCATCGCCACCGCCGGCATCGCTACACCCTGAGCCGGGGTTTCTGGCTAGCTGCGGCCGTCGAAGAGGCTGGTAACCGAACCGTCCTCGAACACTTCCTTGATCGCGCGGGCCAGCAGCGGCGCGATCGAGATCACCGTGAGCTTGTCGAACTGCTGCTCGGGGCGCACCGGCAGCGTGTTCGTGACGATGACCTCGCTGATCCTGCTGTTCTTGAGCCGGTCGGTCGCAGGCGCCGAGAAGATGCCGTGGGTGGCCGCGACGATGACGTCGGTCGCGCCGTTCTCGAACAGCAGGTCGGCTGCCTTGACGATCGAGCCGCCTGTGTCGATCATGTCGTCGATCAGCAGGCAGACTCGACCGGCCACGTCGCCGACGACTCGGTTGGCCACCACCTGATTGGCGACCAGCGGGTCGCGGGTCTTGTGTACGAACGCGATCGGCCGGCCGCCGAGCTGATCTGCCCACTGCTCGGCGGTGCGGACCCGACCGGTATCGGGCGACACGACGGTGAGCGAATCCAGCTCGTACTTGCTCTCGACGTAGCGCGCCAGCAGCGGTAGCGCGAAGAGGTGGTCGACCGGCCCGTCGAAGAAGCCCTGGATCTGCGCGGTATGCAGATCGATGGCCATCAGCCGGTCCGCGCCGGCGGTCTTGAACAGATCAGCGACCAGCCGGGCGGAGATCGGTTCGCGGCCTCGGTGCTTCTTGTCCTGCCGGGCGTACGGGTAGAACGGGGCGACAACGGTGATCCGCTCGGCGGAGGCGCGCTTGAGCGCGTCGACCAGGATGAGACTCTCCATCACCCACTGGTTGATCGGAGTCGTATGGGACTGGATCACGAAGGCATCGCTGCCGCGGACCGACTCCTCGGGTTTGATGAACGTCTCACCGTTCGCGAAGTCGTGAGCGGTGGTCGGGGTGACGGTGACGCCGACCTCCTTGGCGATCTCCTCGGCGAGCTCCGGGTATGCCCGGCCGGAGAGCAGCATCAGGTTCTTGTGCCCCACCACTTGCAGCGTGCTCATGCCGTGTTCCCGCTCTCGTCGTCCGATGATTGTGCTCGCCTTGTCGCAGCGACGTGGGCGGCCGTACCTGGCCGCTTGCGTGCGACCCAATCTTCCACGTTGCGCTGTCGCGCCCGCGCGACACCCATCGACCCCGGCGGGACGTCCTCGGTGATCACCGAGCCCGCCGCGGTGTACGCGCCGTCGCCCACCACGACCGGGGCGACGAACATATTGTCGGCACCGGTGCGGGCGTGGTCGCCGATCACGCTGCGATGCTTGTCGACCCCGTCGTAGTTGACGAACACGGTGGCCGCGCCGATGTTGGTGTGCTCGCCGATCGTCGCGTCGCCGACGTAGGAGAGGTGGGGCACCTTGCTGCCGGTGCCGATGTCGCTGTTCTTGATCTCGACGTAGGTGCCGATGTGCACGCCGTCGGCCAGCACCGTACCCGGGCGAAGGTAGGCGAAGGGCCCGACCGTCACCTCCGCGCCGACGATCGCCTGCTGCGCCACCGCGCGCGAGATGCGTGAACCCGGGCCGACCGCAGTGTCGGTCAGCGTGACCTGCGGGCCCACGGTGGCGCCGGCCGCCACCGACGTCGCACCGTGCAACTCGACCGCAGGCAGGAGGGTGACGTCCGGTTCGAGCCGGACGCCGGCATCCACCCAGGTGGTGGCCGGGTCGACGACGGTCACGCCGGCGCGCATGTGCTCGGTGAGCAGCCGGTCGTTGTAGGCGCGGTGCGCGGCCGCCAGTTGCACCCGGTCGTTGACACCGGCGGTCTGCTCGGCGGGCGCGATCAGTGCACTTACCCGCCGGCCGTCGGCGACTGCCAGGCTGACCACGTCGGGCAGGTACTCCTCGCCCTGGGCGTTGTCGGTGGAGAGCCGGCCAACCGCGTCCCGCAGCACCGCGTGGTCGAAGGCGTAGACGCCCGAGGCGATCTCGCAAACCGCGAGTTCGCCGGCATCGGCGTCCTTCTGCTCGACGACCCGGGTGACGCCCGCGGAGCCGCGGATCACCCGGCCGTACCCGGTGGGATCGGTGACCACGCTGGTCAGCAGGGTTACCGCCGCCTTCGACTCGCGGTGGCTTCGCACGAGGTCCGCGAGGGTCTCCGGCGCCAGCAGCGGGGCGTCGCCCGGGAGTACGACCACGATGCCGTCGCTGGTCGCCGGAACGGCCGCCAGCGCTACTCGCACCGCATGGCCGGTACCGCGCTGCTCGTGCTGGACCACCGCGATCGCCTCCGCGCTGATCGCGGCGAGGTGCTCGGTGACCTGTTCGCGGCGATGGCCGACCACCACGACGGTCCGCCCTGCGCCCAGGCCGCGGGCCGACGCCAGCACGTGGCCGAGAAGTGATCGCCCGGCGAAACCGTGCATGACCTTCGGCAGCGTTGCCGATTTCATCCGGGTTCCCTCACCGGCGGCGAGGACGATGACTGCGACTGGCCCGTCCGGCTCCGTCACTGCTGCGGATCCTCCGTCTGTGTCACTGGTAGTCAACTGGGTTCGTGATCCGGTTGTCACTGTGCCTGTAGCTGGTCGAGCATGCCTGAACAGTGCGGTGGGCGCGATGGCTGGGGGACTCGGACTCGAACCGAGACTGCACGGCTCCAAAGGCCGGCGGGCTGCCGATTACCCCATCCCCCACTGCGTCGGGGCTCAGCGTACCGACCGGCGCGCCGGTCGGTGGTCGTGCCGTTCGTTCGCGGGCCCTCATTGCCGTAAGTTACGCTTCCGCAACTACGCACCTCGCCCGATTCGGACCCGCGACGCGATCCCGTTCTGCCGCGACGCGTTCAACCAGACATCAGCACGTTGATCTACAGAACGTTGATCTACAGAACGTTGATCTGAACATGCGACCCGATTCTTCCATAATTTATGACAATTTATGACAAGGGGTCTTGCCATGACGTGGGTCTTGCCATGACGTCGCTCCTCGCTGAGACGCCGCCCGGCTCGAAGCCAGAATTCGAAGGACGGAAGAAGCGCGGCGAGCAGTTCGTGCTCTATACCTTCGTCATCGTGCCATTTCTTGCCGTGCTGGCCGCGATTCCGGTGACGTGGGGCTGGGGAATCAGCTGGAGCGACGTCGCGCTGTTCGCCGTGTTCTACATCGTCACCGGGCTGGGCATCACCGTCGGCTACCACCGCTATTTCACGCACAGTTCGTTCAAGGCCGCTCGACCTCTGAAGATCACGCTCGCGATCGCCGGCAGTATGGCGATCCAGGGCCCGGTTATTCGGTGGGTGGCCGATCATCGCCGCCACCACGCGTTCAGTGACAAGGACGGCGATCCGCATTCGCCGTGGCGCTACGGCGAGACGGTCCCGTCCCTGCTCAAGGGGTTGTGGTTCGCCCATGTCGGCTGGCTCTTCGACGTCGAGCACACCAATCGGGACAGGTACGCGCCGGACCTGCTTGCCGACCCCGATCTGGCGATGATCGACCGGCTGTTCCCGCTGTGGGGTGCCATTTCGGTGTTTGTGCCGGCACTGCTCGGCGGCCTGATCACCTGGTCCTGGACGGGTCTGCTGTCGGCATTCCTGTGGGCGTCCCTGATCAGGATCTTCCTGCTGCACCACGTCACCTGGTCGATCAACTCGATCTGCCACACCATCGGCGAGCGGCCGTTCGCGACCCGCGACAAGAGCGCGAACTTCTGGCCGCTGGCCCTCCTGAGCTTCGGGGAGAGCTGGCACAACCTGCACCATGCCGATCCGACCGCGGCCCGGCACGGCGTGCTGCGTGGCCAGTTGGACGAGTCGGCGCGGGTGATCTGGTGCTTCGAGCGGTTCGGCTGGGCGACCGACGTCCGGTGGCCGAAGCCCGAGCGGATCGCGAAACTCAAGATCCACCCGCCGGCTTCGCTATAGCTGGGTACGCTTTTTCGCCCGAATTCGCGACACAGCTGTAGCGAAGCCGCGTCAGGTGACGGTGCCGCGGGCGGTGCGCGAGTAGGCGGCGTCACGGTAGGCACCCGAGCTGAGCACCTCGCGCAGCACGGTCATCGCGTCCCAGACCTCGACGTGGCTTAGGTACAGCGGGGCCAACCCGAGCCGCAGCAGGTCGGGTGCCCGGAAGTCGCCGATCACCCCACGCGCGATCAGCGCCTGGCAGGCCGCGTAGGCGTCCGGCAGCCGCAGCGCGACGTGCGAGCCGCGGCGCTCGTCCTGCCGGGGCGTCACTACCTCGACCCCCGGCAGCCGGGCATCCGCAAAGTCGATCACCAGCCGCCCCAGGCTCAGCGACTTCGTCCGCAGTGTCGCGAGCGAGACGCCGTCCCACACCTCCAGGGCAGCCTCGAAGGCGAGCATCGACAGCAGTGGCGGCGTGCCGATCCGGGCCCGATCAATGCCGGTGGCGGGGGAGTAATCGGCGGCCAGCGCGAACGGATCGGCGTGCCCGTGCCAGCCGGTCAGGGGCAGGTCGGCGCTCGGCTGATGCCGCCGGGCGATGTAGATCCACGCCGGCGCCCCGGGGCCGCCGTTGAGGTACTTGTACCCACACCCCACGGCGAAATCGGCCTCGATCGCGTCGAGCTCCACCGCAAGCGCGCCCGCCGCGTGGCAGAGGTCCCAGACGACGACGGCGCCGGCCAGGTGTGCCGTGCGGGTCACCCCGGCGACGTCGGCGAGCTCGCCGGTGCGGTAGTCGACGACGCTGAACGCGACCACGGCGGTGTCCTGGTCGAGCGCATGCGCGAGCTCATCAGCCGTGACCCGCCACACCGTCAAACCGAGTAGCCGGGCCACCGAATCGGCGATGTACTGGTCGGTCGGGAAGCCCCCCGCTTCAATGATCATCGTGCGTCGTTCCGGCCGGAGCCGGGCCGCGGCCACCAGCGCCTGAAAGAGCTGGACGCTGGTCGAATCGCCGCAGCTGACCTGGCCGGCGGCGGCACCGATCAGCCTGCCGATCCGGTCGCCGAGCCGGCCGGGCAGCGTCCACCAGCCGTTGTCGTTCCACGACATGATCAGATCTCGCCCCCACTGACGGGCGATCGCATCATCGATGGCGCCGGGCACGGAAGCGGCGAGCGGACCGAGGGAGTTGCCGTCCAGATAGGTGCGCCCGGCGGGCAGGCTGAATCGTGCCCGGGCAAAGGCCAGCGGATCGCGATCGTCGGCAGCGACGGCGTCCTCACGGGCTGCGAAGACCGGATCGGCTCGCACCGGATCAGCTGGCACCGGATCAGCTGGCACCGCGCACCTGCCAGAGTTCAGGAAATGCCGGACGAAAGAGGGTCGAACGAAGGTACTGCGCACCGGTCGAGCCACCTGTGCCGAGCTGGACGCCGATGGTGCGCTCGACCATCTTCACGTGGCGATAGCGCCACTCCTGGATGCCCTCGTCGATATCGACCAAGGCCTCGCAGACATCCGCGCCGGGCGCGGAATCCCTGCCGTAGACGGCGCCGAGCACCTGCCGTACCGCCGGATCGGACCGCCGGGGCGTGCTCGGCTCGCGATCGAGCACCGCTTGAGGCAGGTCGTAGCCGCTCGCAGCCAGGTAACGCAGCAGCGAATCGAACACAGACCGCCGTCCGATCGCCGCGCTCAAGGCGGAGTCGACGGCGTCAGCATCGAAGTCACGCCGGCCCATCGTTGCCTCCAGCTCGCGGAATTGAGCGGACTGGAAGCCGCTGGCCGAGCCGAGCTCGGGCCGGAACGAGGCGAACTGCCGGGGCGTCATCGTCTCCAGCACGTCGAGCTGGCCGACGATGGTCTTAAGGATCTTGCCGATACGCCGGGCGGTACGCAGCGCGGCCTGGCCGTCACCGTCCTCCAGCCGTCGCTGCAGCAGCGCGGTCTCATGCAGGATCTGTTTGAACCAGAGTTCGTAGACCTGGTGGATGACGATGAAGAGCAGTTCGTCGTGCTCGCCGGTCTGCGGGGACTGGCACGAGAGCAGGTCCGGCAGACGCAGATAACTGCCGTAGGTCGGCGACTCGGTCGGTGGCATGCCACCATCATCGGCGAGATCTGGTCAGGTGGCGTCGGCGAGTTCCAGCCAGGCCTCTTCGGTGGCGTTCTTGGCCGCCACGAGCTCGTCCAGCTCGGCGCTGAGTTCGGCCACCCGCTGGTAGTCGGTGGCGTGCTCGGCCAGCTGGCTGTGCAGCTTCGCGACCTTCTTGTCCAGAGTCGCCAGTTGGCGCTCCAGCTTGGTCAGCTCCTTGCGGGCCGCGCGTGGATCGCCGCCGCGGGTAGTGCTCGTCGCCGCTGCGGCCGCGCTGCCGGAGGCGTCGCCGGCCGCGCCTGGGGTAGCGGTCGCCGCGGCGTCCCGGCGCCGTCGCAGGTATTCCTCGACGCCACCGGGGAGCGCGGCCAGGCTGCCGTCACCGAGCAGCGCGACGTTGATGTCGCAGACCCGTTCCAGCAGGTAGCGATCGTGGCTGACCACCACCAGCGTGCCCGGCCAGGAGTCGAGCAGGTCCTCAAGGGCGGCGAGCGTGTCGGTGTCCAGGTCGTTGGTCGGCTCGTCCAGTAGCAGCACGTTGGGTTGAGTCAGCAGCAGCCGCAGTAGTTGCAGCCGGCGACGCTCGCCACCGGACAGGTCCGACACCGGCGTCCACTGCCGGTCGTTGGCGAAGCCGAACCGTTCGGCCAGCTGGGTGGCCGACAGCTCGGTGTCGCCGATCACAGCGGTGGTGCGTACCTCCTGCACTGCCTCGATCACCCGGAGGTTGTCGGGCAGCTCGGTGATCTCCTGGGAGAGGTAGCCGGCGTGCACCGTCTGGCCGATCTTGACGGTGCCGCTGCCGGGCTGCAGCGAACCGTTCAGCAGGCGCAGCAGGTGCGTCTTGCCCGAGCCGTTGACGCCGATGACGCCGATCCGGTCTCCTGGGCCGACATGCCAGGTGACGTCATCGAGCAGCAGTTTGTCGCCGGCGGTGACGGTGACGTCCTCGACGTCGTAGACACTGCGGCCGAGGCGCCGCTGGGCCAGCGCGCGCAGCTCGGTGGTGGATCGGGGCGCCGGAACGTTCGCGATCAGAGCTTCTGCGGCGTCGATCCGGAACTGGGGCTTGGACGTCCTGGCCGGTGCGCCGCGGCGCAACCAGGCGAGCTCCTTGCGGAGCAGGTTCTGCCGGCGTGCCTCGCTCGCGTCGGCCTGCCGGGCACGCTCGGCCCGGGCAAGGACGTAGGCGGCGTAACCGCCGGCGAAGGGGCGCACGCCGCCGTCGGTCACCTCCCAGGTGCGGTCGACAACGGCGTCGAGGAACCAGCGATCGTGGGTGACGACGAGCAGTGCCCCACGCCTGCGGTTGAGGTGCTCGGCGAGCCAGTTGATTCCCTCGATGTCGAGGTGGTTGGTCGGCTCGTCCAGCACCAGCAGGTCGGCCTGCCGGACGAGCGCGGCGGCCAGTGCCACCCGGCGGCGCTCGCCACCGGACAGGCGGCCGAACTCTGATTCGAAGCCGAGTTGGCCGAGACCGAGCCCAGCCAGGATCTCGCGTACTGCCGCGTCGCCGGCCCATTCGTGCTCGGCGGCGTCGCCGACGACGAGTTCCCGGATCGTGGCATCCGCGCGCCCTTCGGCCCGCTGGGCGACGGTGGCCACCTCGACGCCACCGGTACGGGTGACCCGGCCGCTGTCGGGTTGCTCCGCGCCGACCATCAAGCGCAGCAGCGTCGTCTTGCCGCCCCCGTTGCGCCCGACCACGCCGATCCGCTCGCCGGCCGCGACGCCGATCGAGACCCCGTCGAGCACAGTCGTGGTGCCGTAGGCCTTGCTGACTGATTCCAGGTTGACGAGGTTCACCGGGTTCGCTGCCATCAGCGCATGACCCGCGCGCCGGGGACCGGGCCGCTGACGACCCGGCTCGCCCGGCAGACGCCCGCTTCGGCCAGGGCCACCGCCAGCGCGGTGGCAGCCTCATGATCTTCACACAGGAACATGCAGGTCGGTCCGGAGCCCGACACCAGGCAGGTGAGCGCGCCCAGATCCCGCCCGGTGGCAAGCGTCTTGCGCAGCGACGGCCGCAGGGCGAGCGCGGCCGGCTGCAGGTCGTTGGACACAGATCGGGCCAGTGCCTCGGTATCGCCGGCGCGCAGCGCATCCAGCAGCGTGTCCGCGGCGCGCAGGGTGCCGCCGGTCGTGCCGCGCTGGCGATCGAGTTCGCGGTAAGCGTCCGGGGTGGCGATGCCGAAGTCGGCGAACGCGAGTACCCACCAGAACGTGCCGGTGCTCAGTACCGGCGCGACGATCTCGCCGCGGCCGGTGCCCAGCGCGCTGCCGCCGGCGATGCAGAAGGCGACGTCGCTACCCAGCTTGGCGCTGAGGTCGGCCAGCTCGGCGCGGGAAGTACCTGTTCGCCAGAGTTCGGCGCACGCGATCAGCGCCGCGGCCGCATCCGCGGACCCGCCGGCCAGCCCGCCGGCTGCCGGGATCGCTTTGGTGATCTCCAGCCGGACGTGTGGGGCTACTTGGGCGTGGTCGGCCAGCAGTGATGCGGCGCGCCAGGCGAGGTTGTGCGCGTCCTCCGGGACGCCAGCTGCCTCCGGGCCGGTCACCGAGATCTCCAGCCCGGCGGCGGGGGAGGCGAGAACCTCGTCGTAGAGGTCGACGGCCTGGTAGACGGTGTGCAGCTCGTGAAACCCGTCGCCGCGCAGCGCGCCCACGCCGAGGTGGAGGTTCACCTTGGCTGGTACGCGCACCCGCACGGCAGAGGTGGTGGTGGTCAATTGCACTTGGCCGATGCTAACGGTTGCCGGTGACAGCGCCCGCCAAAACGTCCGACAGCGCTTGCCGAGCGTCGCTGTCGGCCTCGACCGGGGACCCGATTTCAGCCCTGGGCCGTCTGATCGGTACTCTGTCAGGGTTGCCCCGGCGAGGGACCCGTCCGCACTTCGGACGGTGCGTCCGTGATCGACGCGGTGTCGAACGTTGACGCGCGTCCCGCCGTCCGAGGCACCGCGGATTTTCGAGCACAAACGCCACATAGGTACTACCAGTCGTCCTGCCAGCCTTACGAGTCTTACGAGGAGCAAAACCGTGTCCGAGGTACGTCTGAGCGCTGAAGCCCGCACCGAGTTCGGCAAGGGTGGCGCCCGCCGTACCCGTCGAGCTGGCAAGATCCCCGCCGTCATCTATGGGCACGGTGCCGATCCGCGCCACGTCTCGCTGCCCACCCGTGAGTTCACCAACGCCATCAAGCACGGTGGTTCCAACGTGCTGCTCACGCTCGACCTCGACGGCGAGCAGCAGCTCGCGATTCCGAAGGCCATTCAGCGTGATCCGATCAAGGACGTGTTCGAGCACGTCGACCTGCTGGCGGTCCGCCTCGGCGAGAAGGTGACGATCGTCGTCCCGCTGAACGTGGTCGGCACGCTGGCTCGCGGTGCGCTGCTCGCAGTGGAGAGCAACTCGGTCAGCCTTGAGGCTGAGGCAACCCACCTGCCCAGCGGCGTCGACGTGGACATCACCCCCTTCGAGATCGGACAGCAGGTCAAGGCATCCGACCTCGTGCTGTCGGCTGGTTCTTCGCTGGCCGGTGACGCCGACCAGGTGCTGTTGATCGTGCAGGCCGCGCCGACGGAGGCCGAGCTCGAGGCCGACGGTGGCGACGCCGCCGCGCCGGCCGATGCTGGCGCCGAGTCGGCTGCCGCCGCCGAATAGTCCAGCTTCGGCCGCCTGTTAGCGCGTCGACGGATTGCCGAGGAACGATGGCCGAGGATAGGCAACTGGTCGTCGGGCTCGGCAATCCCGGGCTGCGTTACGCGGGAACCCGGCACAACGCCGGGTTTCTCGTCCTGGATCTGCTCGCCGAGCGCGCCGGGGCCGGGTTCAAGTCACTCAAGTCGTCCGGCGGAGCGCCCGCTGATGTACTCGAGGCACGGTTGGCTGGAGTGCCTGTGGTGCTGGCCAAGCCGCGATCCTTCATGAATGAGTCGGGTGGCCCGGTGGCCTCCGTGGCCCGGTTCTTCAAGATTCCGGTCGAGCAGATCATCACTGTGCACGACGAGCTGGACCTGCCGTTCGGGGCGCTGCGGCTCAAACGTGGTGGCGGCGAGGGTGGCCACAACGGTCTGCGGTCGATGGCCGCTTCCCTGGCAAGCAAGGATTTCGCCCGTGTCCGGTTCGGTATCGGTCGTCCGCCCGGCCGGCAGGATCCCGCCGACTACGTGCTGCGAGAGTTCGTCGCCGCCGAACGCAAGGAACTTCCATTCCTGATCGACCGTGCCGCCGATGCCGTCGAGGTTCTGCTGGCCCGCGGCCTCGAAGCCGCCCAGAACGAGTTCAACCAACTGGTCTGAACACCGGCTCATCGCCCTGAACCAACGCACTCGGCACCGCATGCGCGGTCGATGCGCAACAATCCCGCCGGTAGCCCGACTGCGGCCGCCCGGCCGCTACAGCAGCGTCAGTCCGGCATGCTTGGCCTCGTGCGCGAGCAGCCAACGCTTGGCCTCCAGGCCGCCGCCATACCCGGTCAGTGAACCGTCCGCACCGATCACGCGGTGGCACGGCACGATGATTGAGATCGGGTTCCGCCCGTTCGCGAGGCCGACGGCACGGGATCCGTTCGGATGGCCGATCGCGACCGCGGTGCTGCCGTAGCTTGCGGTCTCGCCGTAGGGGATCTGCCGGAGGGCGAGCCAGACCTGCAACTGAAAGCCGGTGCCGGACGGGTTCAATGGCAGGTCGAAGGCCTGCCGACGACCGGCGAAGTACTCATCCAACTGGGTGGCCGCGTCGGTGAATGCCTCGTCGCAACGATGCCAACCCGGTCGTGGGCTCGCGTCATGCCTGCCCGTGGACAGGTACAGCGAAGTGAGCCCGCGGTCATCGGCGGCAAGCAGCAGATCGCCGAGCGGCGAGTCGAGAACGCTGTAGCTGATCTGGGTGTCAGTCGTGGTTTCGGTCTTCGTCACGGTCCCAGTCTGCACCGGCCGGCTGGTTCGGGCTGGCGGAAATCGGACGCCGCCCCTTGTGGAGCCGTGTCGCCCGCGCCTCGGCAGGTGTCGCGCCGGATGGTGACGCGATTCAGGCGAGATGTTGATGATGCCCGATTTGCACCCGGTATCAGATTACGCTACCTTGTACCAAGCACCACGGAGCAGACATAAATGTGATATCAGGTATTACTGCCAACGTGCGAGCAATCGGGGGAATCGACCGTGAGTAACTGCCGTGTGGGCTATGTGCCCGGAGTGTTCGATATGTTTCATATCGGCCACTTGAACCTGCTGCGCAACGCCCGAAGCTCCTGTGACTACCTGGTCGCCGGCATCGTCTCGGACGAGTTGACGCGGCTCACCAAACAGAAATTGCCGGTAATCCCGCTCGCCGAGCGGCTACAGGTCGTGCGGGCGATCCGTTACGTGGACGAGGCGATCGTCGAGGATGTGCCGAAGCTTGAGATGTGGCAGCGGCTGAATTTCGACGTGATCATCAAGGGTGACGATTGGCGGGGCACGCCAAAGGGGGACAGGCTCGAGGCCGATTTCCGCCCGCTGGACGTCGACGTCATTTTTCTGCCCTACACCTCGCACACGTCCAGCACGCTGCTGCGCCAGGCGCTGCATCAACGCATTGCCGTGGCCCCGCATGTCCGGCGGCCCGCGGCATCGGCATGTCGCACTAGGCTCTAGCTGACCCCGTACGCACACTGCGGCGGGCAGTTCGTGCTGTGCGTGAAGGGGATTCGATGGGGCTCTCCGGGCTGCTGGACGCGTGCGTCGCCGATCCGGCCATCGAGCGGGCGCTGGAGTTGGCCGGCGCGCCGTCGCTGACTATCAGTGCGGTGCCCGCGCTCCGTCCGTTCGTGATCGCGGCGCTGGCCGCTGGTGGCGAGCGGACGGTGCTGGCGGTCACCGCAACCGGACGCGAGGCCGACGACCTGGCCGAGATGCTGCGCTGCCTGCTGCCAGCTGACTCGGTCGCTACCTACCCCGGCTGGGAAACGCTGCCGCACGAGCGACTCTCGCCCCGGGCGGACACGGTGGGGCAGCGGCTCGCCGTGCTGCGGCGGCTGGCCCACCCGTCGCCGGACGATCCGGCAGCGGGGCAGCTGTCGGTGGTGGTGGCGCCGGTCCGTTCGTTGCTGCAACCGCAGGTGCCCGGCCTGGGCGAACTGGTCCCGGTGACGCTGCGGGTCGGCGACTCCGGCTGCGAGCTGACGCGGATCGTCACCGACCTGGTCAATGCCGGCTACGCGCGCACGGAACTGGTCGACAAGCGCGGTGATTTCGCGGTCCGCGGCGGCATCCTGGATGTCTTCCCGCCGACCGAACAGCATCCGCTGCGGGTCGAGTTCTGGGGCGAGGACGTCGAGGAGATCCGCTACTTCAAGGTGGCCGACCAGCGTTCGCTGGAGGTCGCCGAGCACGGCCTCTGGGCGCCGCCGTGCCGCGAGTTGCTACTCACCGAGGACGTGCGGAAGCGTGCGGCGGCCCTGCTCACCGAGCATCCCGAGCTGAGCGAACTGCTCGAACCGATCAGTCGCGGCGAGGCGGTCGAAGGCATGGAGGCCCTCGCGCCGGTCCTCGTCCCAGACCTGCGCCTGTTGCTGGACGAGCTGCCGGCCGGCACCCATGTCGTGGTCTGCGACCCCGAGCGGGTCCGGTCGCGGGCCAGCGATCTGGTCCGGACGTCGGCGGAGTTCCTGGATGCGTCGTGGGCGGCCGCGGCCGGGGGTGGCACCGCGCCGATCGACCTCGGTGCGGCGTCGCTGCGTGCACTGGAGGACGTCCGGGACGAGGCGTCCGAGCTCGGCGTGCCCTGGTGGGGGATCACCTCCTTCGGTGTGGACGTGAGCGGCGCCGGCCCGGATGCGGACGGAGTCCTTGCCAGTGAGGTAGACGCCGCGCCGGCTTACCGCGGCGACACCGACACCGCATTGACCGCGCTGGGTAACTGGGCGCGTGAAGGCTGGTGTGAGGTTCTCGTCCTCGAAGGCCACGGCACGGCCCAGCGCGTGCTGGAGCGCCTCACCGCCGCCGACGTCCCGGCCCGCATGGTCAGCGATGTCACCAGGGACCGGGGCGTCGTCCAGGTCACCACCGGGCGGCTCGGTGCCGGGTTCGTCTCGGAGGCGCTGCGGCTGGTCGTGC
>Ga0210394_10003883_pt1 | contig 18041 bp, 16 predicted proteins | sample IncBWC12MmetaG_FD_160121 | JGI IMG/M metagenome (GOLD analysis project Ga0210394, IMG submission 160121) | Forest soil microbial communities from Barre Woods Harvard Forest LTER site, Petersham, Massachusetts, United States - Inc-BW-C-12-M | ecosystem: Environmental > Terrestrial > Soil >... | reverse complement strand
GACGGGGTAGTGCGCCCACCTTCTTCATTGGGGATAACCTTGGGTTCGCCACCCTCCATAACCGCCACGCAAGAGTTGGTGGTTCCGAGGTCAATTCCTATAATCTTGGCCATATCTTGTTTCTCCTTTAGGATAAGTGCTTTATAATCAATCAATTCATGATTGCGAACGACATTATCCTAAGACTTGAGTGAATCGTTGTCAAGGTTTTAGATGCGGTAAGAGATAAGGAGGATGCGGCACTGTCTGCCAAAAAACACAAAGTCCCATTCCAGACGAGCGACGGATCCGGGAACAAGGACAGAAGGGGGCCGCGCGAGTTTTCCTCAACCCAGGTTAGCGTCCAAAGAACGGACGCGAGCCTCGGGCCACCGGACTCACCAGCGGTGATAGCAGGCTTCTCCCTGTTTTGGGTGACCCTTTCGATCCTTAATCTCGAAGGGAACACAGAATCCCGCAGCTGGATGCTTGTCCCCCTTAAAGGCCGTCAACGTAACGGGGCGATAGCGGAACGAAAGGGTCGTTTTCTGATCACCCAGCGGCAGTGCCCCTTCGAGCTTTGCCAGCGGATCGCAGTCGAATAGTGATTCCCGATTGACGAAATCAGTGCAATCTTTCAGCTGCGGAATGAGCGAGTCTTTCACACAACAAGCAATCTCGTTGGTGTGGGTCGCCGTGTCTTTATCATCAAATCGTACGAAATAGCTCGATCCCGGCCCCGTGGCGCAGTCCGACCCACCTTCATGGAAATCGCAATGCACCGTGACGGTAGTGCCATCCGAATAGGTCATGGAGCTAACCGAATCGTGGTGGATATAAACGAAGCGGATCGTTCCCTCGTAATCGTAGGTGGGCAGCTCATCCTTCCTGTGCGCCACCGATTGCATTGCCGTCAAGATCACTGCGCACAGGAGAAGGCGCTTCATGGAAAGAGATCTAGAGTGGCGAGACATAGAACCCCTCCGTTTTGCAGCTGCAATTATAATGGCTGAAGGAGGTGAAAGATGAAAGCTACGCATCAAGTAACTATTCCTGAGAACATTTGCCATCCGGGTACGAACGTAGAATTCCGCACTCAGGCGAAGCCGTTCCCCACGTGGAACTGCTCCACCTGTGGCAAAGTGATCTCTGTAGACACAAACCCGCCGAAAGTGAGCGCGAACTAGAGTAATGAGGCCGGGTGCTGGGTGCCCCTCGACAAGAGCGAAGGCTCGGTCAAGGAGCACCCTGCGTTCTCATTTCGCCCTTGGCCCCAGCGCAACGAGCACTCCGAGTTGGCGAACTGCCTCCGCGCCGCGTTGCATCTCAATCTTCAGAGCGCGGTCATCCTCCTGCAACATCGTGTTACAGAAGGTGAAGTCAATGAGCGCGAAGCAGAGGCGAACTTGTGCTCGGCTCCGGGCGGTCTCACCGGCGGTGCAGGAATAACAGAGACGCTGTGTGTAAGATTGATTCAGCGTGTAGGAAGAGCAATCGCTGTCGTTGCAGTCCGTGTGGACATAGGTGCCGTTACCAAGGTCAGCTGAGCCCGTACAACTGGTACCGCTGCAATGAACAGAAGAATCCTGCGCGGGGGTGGATCCGACCAGCACGAGGGTGAGCAACACTGAGGGGGGGACAGACGGGGGACAGACGGGACGTTCACCTGATTTGCCGGGTCTCACCGCCGCACCTCCGGAACCACCAACTCGATCAATTCGCGGGCATTCACCACTTGGGTCTGCCGCCACTGCTTAGGGAAGTGGCGTTTGTTTCCTGTCACCAGGTAGTCTGCTTTGGACGCTTCGGCGCACTCCAGAAACCGGTTATCGTCCGGATCACGCGTTACCTCCAGCCGGTGACGAGGACGCACAACGCGGGCCGCCTTCCGGAGTAAGCGCAAGGATCGGCCAACCTGCCTCGGAGCGATTCCAAACTTTGGCCGCAGCAGCACGCCCTCATACTCCTCGAGAATCGCAGCCGACACTGCGATCTGCAGCTTGCCCGCGAGCACCAGATCCAACACATGCCGCTCGTAGCCTTCGGCATTCAGGTGCGCCGACACGACCACGTTCGTATCCAGCACAACCCGGAGTTTTCTCATCGCTGTTAGAGGGAGCGTTCGCGCCGGTAAGCGCGAATTTCGCGGTCGATCTGGCGCATGGGGAGTTTGTTCTTGCCTTGCTTTCGGGCCGCGGCCCGGATAGCGGCGACGACATGCTTCTCGGGCGCTATGGTCTTGAGGAAGTCCTTAATGCCCATAATGACAATCTGCGGCTCCCCCCGCCGATCCACGACGAACCGGGCCTCACCAAGGCGGGCTCTGCGCATGATTTGTCCAAGCTGGGTTCGCGCCGCCAGCGCAGAGATAATCTTCGGAATGGATGCGGATGTAGTTGCCATATGTGTTTGAACTAATTAATTGATTCGAAACAATCGTATCACATCCCCCCAATGAGGCAGCCGTTTAATCGCAGAACTTGCGCAAACAGTTGACCTTCAACGCTAGCGATTTGAACCAGTACGATCGGCGTCTTTCCCGATTTGGGAAAAATCTTGTCAAGCCCACCTGGAGTGTCCATTTTCTCTCAAACTCCTGATTCGGATGGAAATATAAAGTTCAAAATTTGGCGGGTTTACCCCTTCCGATTTGGTAGTCTGGAATTAGAAGAAAAAACAAACGGGCGCGACCGGAAATCCGGCTCGCGCCTTTTTTATTTCCCCAAATCTGAAAGGTCCTATGACTGGATACATTCCTGAAGTAAGCGCAGTCGGCCTCACTACCACCAAGGCGATTGGCGAAGCCGCCGAAGCCGCCTTTCTTGCCAAAGCTACCAGCCTCGGTTTTGGCGTTGCCAAAACCTGGGGAGACAGCGAACGCTACGATTTCATCCTCGACTCGGGCCGAAGACTCTGGCGCGTCCAAGTCAAGTCGTCACGGCACTCCGACGGCTCTCGTTACATCGTAAAACTCAAGGGCGCGGCGGCATACACCGCCAAAGAAATCGATTTCATCGTCGCATATATCGTGCCCGAGGATCTCTGGTACGTGATTCCCATCTGTGTTGCCGCTAGACGAGGCCAGATGTACGTCTCCCCCGGTGGCACCCGTCATTTCAGACATGCAAAATATCGCGAAGCTTGGTGCCAGATGGCCTGCCCACGCGACGAAATCTCCCCAACCCGGCTCCTCACTAAACGCCAGCGGGACTATCCCTTCGACACTTGTAACCTGTGTAACCTGAAATGTGCTCCGAAAGAGAATCGCATAAAGCTGAGTCGTGACCGTCGCGGCCGATGGCAGAAGTTCTTCATGCCGCTGGAGGCGCGAACGATCGACATGGCTATCGACGGGCGTTAAAGTCGTGGCTCGTCGGTAGTAGGTTGGTGGAACCGTCTTCTGGCGGATCTGGCTGCCACCCCAGGTTCGTGTCCGTTCTTCGAGACGATGACCTAGGAGGCTGCGGAAAAAGTATGATTCACGCAGGTTTTGGGAAGGGCCCGACTTCAGTCGGGCCGCTAAGTCGTTGAAAGGTGCCGGCGCTTCAGCGCTTGAGGTGAGCCTTCCGCCTCCTAGGCTTCGTATTTCACTACAGTCAGCCTTCACAATGTTGACATGCGATGCACACGGAAGCATCCTGTACACACATGTCAAGAGTGATCCAAATCCGCAACGTCCCCGACGCGCTGCATCGCACGCTGAAAGCGCGCGCGGCCATCGCCGGACAATCGTTATCGGACTACGTGTTGGCGGAGATCAAAGAGGTCGCGGAGCGACCCACGCTTGGGGAGATGCGGGAGCGATTGCATCGAAGGAAGGCCGCTGCGATAGATTTCGACACGGCCCGAATAGTGCGCGAACAACGTGGGGCGTTATAAATCAAGCTAGGTGGGAACAGGAACCCTCAGTCGTATTTCTCATACAGAATTGACTTCCGGTCCCAGCCCAGCGACTTCAGCAGATCGCGATTGGCTTTCACCATCTTGTCTAAACCGCAGATGTAGGCGTGCAAGCCGGTGCGGCCTGCGACTATCCCCGGGACGTGTTCTTGCACATATCCTCGGAGACCTTTCCACTCCGGGCCGCCGCGGCTGAGAGTCGGCAGGTAATCGAAGTTCGCGTGCTCGCGGGCAAGGCGCTGGAATTCGTCGTGATAATAGATATCTTTCTCTGTGCGATTGCCGAAAAGCATATAGAGCTGGTGTCCCTGATGTCGAGCGGGAGTGTTTGTGGAGGGCGGGCGTCCTCGCCCGTCTTTTTCTGCTTCTGGATCCGAAGCAAGCAACCAATGCAGCATGGAACGGAACGGCGCGATCCCTGTGCCGGTAGCAATGAAAATCGTATCGCGCATGGGCGGGCGCAAGATGAAATCGCCGAATGGCCCCTGACAGCTTATTTCCTCGCCTTCTTTCATGTCGCAAAGAAAATTGGACATGAAGCCGTCCTGCACGCGGTTCAGACACAAGGCTAAGCGGTTGTTGTCCGCCGGCGGGGAAGCGATGGAGTAAGCGCGGATGATCTCCTCGCCATCTGGCTTGTTGGTTTTAAACGAAAGCCATTGTCCGGCAACGAACCCAAATCGCGGGACGCCCTGCATTTCGAATTCAAGATGCTTGGTGAGGTCGGAGAGAGGGACCGAGCGGATGAGTTTCGCGGTGAAGGTTTGGAACGGCATTGGTTATGTAGATGAGGGAAGGCATGCCGAAGACGCGACGAGCCTGCACCTGCCAACACCCTGTCATCCTGAGCGGAGTTGTCGTTCGCGAAGCGGACGACAACGCAGTCGAAGGACCCCGCGAGCGATTGCGGTACCAGCACCGTTTCAGGGAGTTTCTATCCCCTGATCGCTAGAAGCCTTCTATTCCACAGTCACTGACTTCGCCAGATTCCTTGGCTGATCAACGTCACAGCCGCGACGCACCGCTATGTGGTAAGCCAATAGTTGCAGGGGAACAATTTCAAGAATCGGAGACAGCTCTTCCGGCGCCGGCGGAATATACAGCACGTGGTCGGCGGCTTCCTTGATCTCTTCGTCGCCCTCGGTGGCCAGCGCGATGACGATGCCGGACCGGGCTTTCACTTCTTTCAAGTTTGAAATCGTTTTTTCGTAGCGAATCATCGAGAGCTCATTGTTGGGGTCGCGCGTTGCAATAATCACGACGGGCAGGTTCTCGTCGATCAGCGCATTGGGACCGTGTTTCATCTCGCCGGCGGGATAACCTTCTGCGTGAATGTAGGAGATTTCCTTCAGCTTCAACGCGCCTTCGAGGGCGATCGGATAGTGAATGCCGCGGCCCAGGAACAGGAAATCCTGCGCGCGAACATACTGTTTTGCCAGATGTTCACAATCTTCGTCGCGCGTCAGCAGGTGCTCGAGTTTGCCGGGAAGCAGAGTGAGTTCATGAACAGCCTTCGCGGCTTGCTCTTTATTCATGATGCCGCGCACTTGTGCCAGATAAAGCGCGAACAAATAAAGAGCGGTAAGTTGGGCGGTGAACGCCTTGGTAGAAGCCACTCCAATTTCAGGACCAGCGTGGGTATAAATCGTCCCCGCCGCTTCGCGTGTGATCATCGAGCCTACGACGTTACAGATCGCCAGCGTCTTCGACCCTCGCGCCTTGGCCTCACGCTGGGCTGCGATGGTGTCGGCGGTCTCCCCGGATTGCGAAATCACCAACGTGATCGTATCCGGCGCGACGATAGGATTGCGGTAGCGCCACTCGCTGGCGTAATCGACTTCGACCGGGATGCGCGCCAGGCTCTCAATCATGAACTTGCCCGCCTGTCCCGCATGCCAACTGGTACCGCAAGCCTCGATGTTAATTTTCTTGGCAGCTTTGAATTCAGCCTCAGAGATTTCCATCTCATCAAGGAAGATGTGGCCGGTCTCCTGCGAAATGCGTCCCAGCGTAGTATCGCGCACGGCCCGGGGCTGCTCGTAAATCTCCTTGAGCATGAAATGCTTAAACCCACCCTTCTCTGCTTGCAGAGGGTCCCATGTGACATGTTGGATCTTGCGTTCTAGGGGGTTTCCGTCGAAGTCGGTGATCTTCACGCCTTCGGGGGTGATTACGGCGAGGTCGCCGTCGGCGAGAAAAAATAGGTCGCGGGTGTGATAGAGAATCGCGGGCACGTCGGAGGCTACAAAGAATTCATCTTTGCCCAGACCGATTACGGCTGGGGGGCCGTTGCGGGCAGCGACGATTGTGTTCGGGGCATCAACTGCAATCACTCCCAGCGCGAAGACGCCGGTCAGCTCTTTTACAGTTTTGCGTACGGCTTCTTCGAGCGAGGGATGATTTCCATTGCCGGTCTTGAGGTAATACTTTTCGACCATGTGGGCGATGACTTCGGTATCGGTTTCAGTGGTGAACTTGTGGCCTTCTTCGATGAGCTTCCGTTTCAGCGTGACGTAGTTTTCGATGATGCCGTTGTGTACCACGACGATGGTTCCGGTGCAGTCGCGATGCGGGTGCGCATTCTCTTCCGTCGGGCGGCCGTGGGTGGCCCAGCGGGTGTGGCCGATGCCATAAGTACCATGCAGCGGCTTGAGGCGGATGACTTCTTCTAGATTACGCAGCTTGCCCTCGGCGCGGCGGATTTGCAGGCCTTCGCCATTGCCGCACACAGCGATTCCGGCGGAGTCGTAGCCACGATATTCCAGCCGACGCAGCCCATCAATGATGACGGGCACCACACTCTTCTTACCTACATATCCCACGATGCCGCACATATTCAACTCCGATGCTAGTTTGTTCTTGTTCGGGGGGCAAACTTATGGCGCCGCGCTGGTTGCGGAACTCCTGACGCCTCATCAGAAATCACGTAACGCAAGGTCCTTCGACTCCGCAGTTCTTCCGCTACGCGGAAGAACTGCTGCGCTCAGGATGACAGATTTCCGCGATGACAGCTTTCCGCGTGAGCTTACTCTTCAAAGGAGAAACGGAATTCTTCGATGACCGGATTGGTTAGGACTTCTCGCGCCATGCGTCCGACTTCCGTCTCCGCCTCGGCCCGGGTGAGGCCGCCGTCCAGGGTTAGTTCGAAATACTTTCCCTGGCGCACATCCTCCAAGCCTTTGTAACCCATTTTCTTAAGAGCACCCTGGATAGTCTTGCCCTGAGGATCCAAAACGCTCTTCTTCAGCGAGACATACACGTAAGCTTTCATGGGGGATGTCTCATTATACGACACGCGTCAGCCGTGGCGTGCACGATGGTCACATTGAAAATATTCACGCACATGTCTTAGAAAATCTAGTTCTCAGGCACACACTGGAAGCGCTGCTCCACCCAAAACCGGGGTTTTCACCAACTGGTGAAGGCGCGCGGTTTCGTGACTACGACCTCTGAAACAGGAGGCAAACTAACCCGCTACTGACTAGATCCCAATTGAGCAAGTTGACGATCGAGTTCCGCGAGCGCCTTCTCCAGGATTTCCCGGTGACGGGGACTTTTGGCGGCTTCAAGTTGCTGCACCACATGCTGGCGGGACAGCATTAAACCTTGTCTGCGGCGCGCGCTGGCGAGTTCGGCGGGACTCATTGGAGGTCCGGCCGGGCTCGCGGTAGAAGCTGCTTGTGACTGTTGCTCCTCGACCGATTTGCTCTCCCATCCGCGGGCCACTTAGAAATTATACCTGCCCAAGTTGTGGGGAGAATGCCGTTTTGTCTAACCCTTGGACAGGCTGGTTACCCGCCCCGAAACAGTAATCCTCGCAAATGCCACAAATGACACGAAAAGTGCCAAGCTGGCACAAAACATGCCAGGATCAGAATAAATTTGTGGCGGGGGCTGATAAATCGGGTCTATCATTTATTACAAGCTGGTTTGGAGTAGTAAAGGAAGGTTTGCTTGAGGGGGGCTTCCTGATGCGTAGTTTGCGCAAATGGACCCTGATCGCCACTTCGATGCGCAAGATGTAAGCCGTTACGAGGCGCTGCTGCAGATGGCAGACCTCGTAGTTCACCACCGTGGTGTGCCCGAGATGTTGCCGGAGTTAGCGCAGCGGCTGCGAAAAGTAGCCTCTTTTGAAGTTGCCAGTTTTGCTCTCTACGACCCGGAAAAAAAAGTAATGCGAATGCACTTCTGGGAAGGAAAGGAACGGCTTTCCGACCTTACTGAACTGCCAGTGGCAGAATCGGCTTGTGGCTTCGTTTGGGAAAAACAGCGGCCCATGGTCCTGCCCGACCTGCGGCAGGAAACCCGATTCCAGGCAGCGGTGAATCTTCTCATAGAAAAAGGAGTGCGGTCGTATTGCGGACTGCCCTTGACCAGCGGGCAGAAAAAGTTTGGCGCCCTGGGGTTGGGAAGTCACCGGCCCAACGCCTATGGCGAAGAAGATGTACAGCTTCTGCGGCAAATTGCGGATCTGGTCGCGCTAGGTTTCGAAAACGCAAATACCAGGACCGCTTTTCGCGAGGAGAAGGAACGGTTAGAGGTGCTGCTCGAAGTCGGTACGACCTTAATGTCGAACCTGGATGTGCAGCAATTATTTCCCAACATCTCAGCTCTAGTTCGAAGAGTGGTCCACCAGGATTTTGCCAGCGTGACGCTTTATGAAGGTACCCACGACTGCCTCCGCCTTTATGCCCTGGACACCGCATTCAAAGATGAGAGCATTACTCCCGATGCAATCGTGCCTATTGGAGAGTCAGTGGCCGGATCCGCTTTTGTGAGCGGCGAAGCCACTGTCTGCCACGGTGAAGAGTTGCGTGCTGACGGTCCTCCAGTGTTTAGGCGAATGGCGGAATTGGGGATGCAATCGTTCTGCTCTATTCCACTGATGACGCGAAAGGGCAAGCTGGGAACGCTGAACCTTGGCAGCATGAATACCCGTGCTTTTGTGCCTCACGACATAAGCTTTTTGAAACAAGTAGCAGCCCAGGTGGCCATGGCCCTGGACAATGCCCGGGCATACCGCGAAATTGAGGAGCACACGGACAAGCTAAAAAAGGAAAAGCTCTACCTGCAAGATGAAATCCGCTCCGTACTCAACTTCGAAGAAATTGTGGGCGAAAGTTCGGCTCTGAAGCACGTCCTCGCACAGGTCAACACGGTCGCGCCGCTGGACGCGACGGTGCTTATACTGGGCGAGACAGGAACCGGCAAAGAACTGATTGCGCGCGCCATTCATCGTATGAGTTCGCGAAAAGACGCCAGTTTTATAAAACTCAACTGCGCTGCGATCCCCACCGGGTTGCTCGAGAGCGAGCTTTTCGGGCACGAGAAAGGCGCATTTACTGGCGCAATCAACTCAAAAATCGGCCGCCTCGAACTGGCTGACAAAGGGACGTTGTTTCTGGACGAGGTAGGCGACATTCCGCTGGAATTACAACCTAAGCTGCTAAGAGTTCTGCAGGACCAGGAATTTGAAAGGCTGGGTGGAGTTCGGACCATCCGCGTGAATATACGCCTGATTGCGGCTACCAATCGCGATCTGGCGAAGAGCGTCGCGGCGCGGGAGTTCCGCAGCGACCTCTATTATCGGCTGCATGTTTTTCCTGTCCACATGCCTCCTCTACGAGAGCGAGGGAAAGACATTGAGTTGCTGGTGCGTTATTTTGTTCAGAAATTTTCCCGCCGTATGAACAAACAGATCGACACCATTCCCACGGAAACTATGGAAGCCCTGACCCACTGGGAGTGGCCGGGGAACGTGAGGGAGCTGGAAAACTTTATCGAGCGATCGGTGATTCTCTCCGAAAACGCGACCCTGAATGTTCCCTTGTCAGAGTTGAGACCCACGTTGCAGGGGGATCGGCACGATGCGACATTAGAAAGTCTGGAACGCGAACACATCCTTCGCATACTGCGGGAAACCGGCGGCGTGATCTCGGGTCCGCGCGGTGCCGCTGCGCGATTGGGCATGAAGCGCACCACGTTGCAGTCCAGAATGCAGAAGATGGGAATTACCCGCTCAGACTACGAGAATTAGGTAATCCCAACCCCCTCGAGTGTCCTTCGGTATTAAGCAGCCGATATGTCGGCAATCTGCCGCAGCCTCGGCAATTCCGCTCTAAGAAATGTGCAATCCTCTGTGAACTTTCCCATTGTTCCTTAATCTTTGCCGCCACTTGAGCGTCGCGTCAGGTTTGGCATGCGGCCTGCGAAGAGACCAGTGAGCAGACACTCATAAACCCGTGATCACGCGGGCCGCTTAATTTCACGTACATAGCAAATGTGATCGAGAAATGTTGGATAGCACGGCCGTGTAGCGCCGATACCCGAGGACGCTTACGGGAAGCTTTAAGGACGAGGGGAGAATTTTCTTGCTCATCCAATTAGGCACTCCCATTCGAGGTGGCAGCGTCGAACCAGTCATATCGCGACGAGACGGACCGGACGAAAGTGTTGGTAGATTGTCGCTTCCTCTGCTGGTTCAAACCGATTCAGTAAAGGCTTCGGTGTTGGCGGCAATGAGAAAGACCCAGCAGGTGTCTGGGCTATCAGTCGATCCTTTATATGTGTTCTTTCGTGGAGTGTTATGGCATCGAGACGGGGATGCAGGCGCGGGGTGGGATCTGATCCGATTCTTGCAATCGCCAGACCGGGACGTACGGGTCACGGCAGCCGCTTTGCTTGCCAAAACTGAGCATGGGCGCCTTTTGGTTCGAGACATGCGACGAGCTCGGGCCCGAGTCACTAGGTCCGCCGCGCGAACTGTGCCAACGCCCACTGGGCAACAGCCCATTAAGGTGGCTGAAATGAATACACCATACGGCCTGGAAATAGTGGAAAACTGTCTGTCCTGCAAATTGCGGAAGGGCAACTGGTTTTGTGGCCTTTCACCCGAGGTTCTGAAACTGCTCAGCGCAGTCAGCCATTTGAGCACGTATCCGGGGAATGCGGTTCTCTTTGTGGAAGGTCAGATGCCGCGCGGAGCCTTTATTCTGTGTTCGGGAAAGGCGAAGCTCTCCACCACCTCGCGCGACGGCAAGGTGCTGATCCTGAAAATCGCCGAGGCTGGCGAGGTACTCGGATTAAGCGCCGTGATTTCCGGCGAACCGTTTGAACTTACCGCGGAGACGGCCGGACCGTGCCAGGTCAATTTCGTGGAACGTGACGCCCTGATGCGTCTGATGGAGAAGAACTGGGAGTTCGGTTTGCATGCCTCACAAGCTCTGAGCCGTGAGTTCCAATCGGCCTACCGGGATATACATGATCTGGTACTGGCCCGTTCATCGGCGGGCAAACTGGCCCGGCTACTGCTTTCGTGGACACCCATTCGCGAACAGTTCGAGCCGCCTGAAATCCGCGTCCGCTCAAGCCTGACCCATGAAGAGATGGCGCAAATGATTGGTTCATCGCGCGAAACTGTGACCCGCTTGCTCAGTGAACTGAAGAAAAAAGAATTCATTCGCCTGGATGGAACTACGTTGATTATCCGCAACCGCACTGCGTTGGAAGCGTTGGCTGCATAGTGACGGATGCAGTCTGCCGCGGAGACGGCCGGTTCTCCTCCCCGGTCGCCTCCCTTTTGATGAATCCCTCAAAAATGGAATCCAAGTTCGGCTGTCAGGGCGCGCGGCGTTACATAGTGCGTGCCGCTGAAGGTGGAGAGGAAGTTGTACAGAGCGTATTTGTTGGCCAGATTGATAACCGTGAATTGCGCGCTCCACTTGTATCTTTCGCCGTGGAACAGGTTATCGTGGCCCAAGGAGAGATCGAACAAACTGCGCGGCTTGATGCGCTGAGGATTGTGATCGTCATTTTCCGTCCCAGGGGCCGGAACGTTGATGAGCGTTGACCCGAACTGTGACGCCAGGCAGGGACTCGGCAGGGGTTGAGTAATGGTTGCGCGCACGCCATTGCAAGTGAAGCCGGCCTGAAATTCCTGGTCGGCGGTCAAGGGCGCGCCCGAGATGGTGTTGATCAGGTTTATAGCGGGCTGGCCATTCAGCGTGGTCGACGCCCCGGCGCAGGTTGCAGTCAGCGGGTTATAGCAGGGCGTCGCTCCAGCTACCAGCCCACTGTCATATCGCCAATTGAAACCAAGCCAAGGCCCGGTCTTCCACGGCTGGTACTGCAGGTGCGTGGTCTGATTAAACTTTTCGTCATGGTCAATGCGGAAAACGCCGGTCGCCGGGGGAACGATCGGCAGGCCCGCGACCTGCGGCAGGAAGAACCGGGCGGCCACGCTCGACATCGCCACATATCCGGTGAACCCATGGTAATTCGGAACGCTCACGCGCAGGGTGAATCCCGGGATCTTGGAGTTATGCCATTCGATCGGGAAGGTAATCGGTGTCGCGCCCACGACCCCGAAATCGTAGCCGTTATGGGTGTATTTCCAGATGTACTCACCGTCGATTACGAGATATTTTCCTAATGCCTGTTGTAGCCCGGCGTGGAATTCATTGCGATACCCGGGTGTTATCGGTCCCGAGTTACAGGGCACACCAAACGGCGGCACTAATGCGGCGAGAAAAGGAATATTGCATCCGGTGCTGGCAATGACTAGATTCTCGTTGAACGGCGATTCCAGCGTCCGCGCGTAGGAAATTCGAAGCACCGTATTGCTGGGTTTAACGTGGTAGGCGATGCCCAGGCGCGGCTCCGCCTGACGGGCAATGGCCAGGCCGTTATACAGGTCCCCCCGGATTCCTAGATTGAATGTCCAACTGCCCTTGGTGATAGTGTCCTGAATATATAGAGCGGTTTCCTTGATGTCGGTGTGACCGTGAAACGGGAATAGAGTACCGCCTCGCGTCAAGTCATGGGGCAGCAGGGCTGCGCACTGAGTATTAGGGATGGGATTACCGTTCGCATCCAGGCAGTTGTAAAAGGCGGCGGCTGCCGGATAGAACCCGGGATCGACGATGCCAATGTTTTCATTCTCGGTCAGGAAGGTCTGCTGATAGGTGATTCCCGCTTTCACGTTGTTAATGCCTTTCACATAGGTCACATCGGCTCGAAGGCCTGCGTTGGTCAGGCTCCGGGATTGGCTGACGGTTTCGCTTTGAAGATCCGGAGAAAAATCGGCAAAAGGGTCGCCGCTTGGATAGTAGTTGTAATCGTCGCGGCGGACGTAGGCCCCTAATGTAAATACGGCGGAGGGGTTGATTACATGCGTCCAGGTAGGAGCGATGTTGAAAGTTCCTATTTTCTGGCGCTGATCCGTGGCCTCCAGAGGATTGCCAGTTAAGGGATTGGCCACGCCGAAGTGAAATTCCTGGTCGAACGAATTGGGGCTCTGAAACCAGGAACGGGAATAGCCGAAATTCAGGTGAAGAGTATCTGAGGTGGACACTTGAAAATCCACGCGGTCGAAGAAGTTTCCTTCATTTCCTTTGTCATGCATGACGGCAAATTCTGGGGGATCGAGGAAACGTCCAGTGTTTAGTCCGTTGGCGGAAATAAAGTTTCCCCAGTTTTTCCCGCCGTAGGCCAGATTGAAACCAAGATTGGACGAACCAAAGGACCCATAAGAGGCGGTGACGCTGCCGTGAGGCGTGGTCACGCCCTGGCCCGAGCGAGTCGTGGCTACAATCACTAAGCTGGTCTTGCCGCCGTATTCAGCGGGCGGCGCGCCTTGAATTACCTCTAATGACTCAACCGAGTCGACGGGAATCTGGTTTGAGAAGACTTTGCTCTGCTGATCCGTAATCGGCTGACCATCGACCGAAAAGGAGTTTTCCGCGTGGTCTCCCAAGCCATGAAAGAGGCCGTTCGAGTCGGCGGCGACGCCTGGAGACGCGAGCGTGACTAGTGAGCTTATCGACGATGAGGCACTTTCCAGAGGAATCTTATCGAACAATCCACGATCGATATCAGTATGACTCGTCGGATCGTTTTCCAGCAGATCTTCGCCAGCTTCACTCTGTACCGTAACCGTCTCGGAAGATCCGGCGACCTGCAGGTTGATCTTAATGTCCGAAGGCACCGCAGAGCGGACTTCGACATCTTGAGCGTAAGGAGTAAACCCGGTCCCGGTTACGCTTAAATGGTAGGGGTTGAATGGGACGTTGGCGAAGCTGAACCGTCCGGAACCATCCGTGGTAGTTGATCGGTCAAAGTGGCTGACCGGGTTGTGAATTTCAACGGTTGCATTGGGAACCACGGCGCCGGAAGAATCCAGGACAGTGCCACCGATGGATGCGGAGTTAGACTGCGCATGGGCGTGAAGGCCAAGCGCCAAATAGAGAACCACCACGAAAGCCGCATAGAGCGACTTTTTGTAAGAAGCCAGCATGAATTTCCTCCGAAAAAATTGGTCCAAGAGATCAAGGGCACGGTTCTTTAAAGAAGAACCGCCTATATGCAAATTAATGTCGATTCTTAGACGCCAGGAGGCGGGCGGACGGACAGGGCGAAGGTTAGCAGTTGTTGCTTGGCCGAAACTGGTTTCGGCTGAAAGGTGCTTACCAGAACGAAACGCGCACGTGCAAGAGTGGAAGTAGCCTTAGGGGAAGCTGAATGGGCAGCGATACAAACGGTACACTTGGTCGCTTCAGCCGCGCTCGAATGGTGATGCGCAGCGAATGCTATTGCTGACCCTAACGTCAGCAGTAAACACAGCCAAGCTATCGATTTTGAGATCGACCGCATAACGTCCAAACGATCAAGGCGTTAATAGAATCTACACCGAAACCGGAAAGCAGCGCAATGCAGATGGATAGAACAACGACCGTGGATGAGATCTCTCTGCCCAAAAAGGCACGAGCACCGAGCCCTTTTGTTCAGCCGCAAAAGGGACTGATTCTACATCGCTGAAACTCTGACGGGAGCGCTAACATTTCACCTGCATCCTTACACCGGACAGCCCATTCCAGCAGGCTGCGATATTGCTCTAGCTTGTCGATATTCCCTAACCATTCCGTACCCGACGAGGTAGTAATGACAACTACATTTGGGACGTCGCATGGCCCGACGCAACCGCTGATGGTCAGTTGGACTCGCTTCAACAGCCCGCGCTTCCGCCATTCCGTCTTGAGCCACTCAACCGGAACTTCCGGCCGCCCGTTTTCCGTGTTACCGCAACAACAACCGCGGCAGATCGCAATCTGCCCGATCACAAGACGCTTCGTTTTTAGAGGGTACTCTCGATTTGCGTTCACAGCTTTTGGCCAGTTCGTTCAGGCTCATGACCCGATTTCAGAACTCCGTGGCAACAATCTGGTTGAATTGAGAATGAATGCTAATTCGGAGGTCACGTGAATAAATGCGGCCAGCAATGGATTCAGAAGTCCACAGGCCGCCATGCCTACGCCTATGCTGTCCACAACCAGCGTGCCAGTGAAGTTTTGCATAATCACGCCGCGACAGCGCCGCGCAATGCGCAACGCTTCGACGAACTTCGAGAGATCGCTCCCAATCAGAATGACGTCGGCGCTCTCCCGAGCGACGTCAGTTCCTGATCCCATGGCCACACCTACGTTTGCTTCCACCAGCGCTGGAGCGTCGTTGATGCCGTCCCCAACCATTGCAACTTTTTGATTCTTTCCGCGAAGGTTCTTGACCCACTCTGCCTTCTGATGTGGCAAAAGCCCGCCCACAGCTTGGTCGACGCCAAGGTCGCGTCCGATTAAGGCGGTTACTTCCTGCGTATCTCCGCTGAGCAAAATTGTCTTCAGGCCCATCTCTCGCATTGCAGCAACTGCACTCTTTGCTTCGGGACGTAAGACATCGGCAACGTAAATCGTGCCGAGAACTCGTCCACCTCTGGCGACGTAGACTTCAGATACTCCGCTGTTGCCGTGGCCGTTGCTCGCCAGAATCATTTTCAAGCCCCGTTCCATGAGGAGGGTCCGGCTGCCAATGACAATTTCTTCTCCCCGATAATCCGCCGTAATTCCTTTGCCGGGAGTGTAAGCAAAGTGGTCGGGTTCGGCGATGGCTACGGCGAGGGCGTTTGCGCGCGCGAGAATTGCTTTGGCGAGAGGGTGTTCAGACTTGCATTCCGCGATGGCGGCCGCCGCCAGAATCTCTCGCTCACTAAAACCATCGGTTGAAAACACGTCTCGGATCTGAGGTGTCCCGAAAGTCAGCGTGCCAGTTTTGTCGAGCAGCACGGTGTCAACTTCAGCCAGTGCTTCGAGGTAGAGACCACCTTTGACGATCGCACCCTGGCGAGCGGCGCGGCCGATGGCTCCCAGAATGGCGAGGGGTGTTCCGGCTGCGATACCACAAGCTCCTGCGACGATTACAACCGAAATTGTTGAGCACACATTGTGGGTGATTATGAAAGTCAGAACTGCAGCGCCCAAGGCGAAATACACAAGGTATCCAGCGAGTCGATCGGCTGTTTTCTGAATTGGAGCGCGCGATTTCTCGGCACGTTCGACAGCCTCGATGATCCGGCCGAAGGTCGTATCGCGGCCCAACTTATCCGCGCTGACTTCCAAAGCTCCCGACTGATTGATGGTTCCAGCGTAGACTGTGCTTCCCGGCGATTTCTCAACCGGCATGGCCTCGCCCGTGATTGCTGCCTGCTCCACAAAAGACCGCCCGCGCAGCACAAGGCCATCGACCGGGATGCGTCCGCCGGGCTTTACGATTACGAAATCTCCCAATTGAAGACTTTCAGCAGGTATCTCAATCACTTCGTTATTTCGCCGGACCGAGACGGTGCGGGGCAGGAAATCGAGCAAATCCTGGATGGCGCGTCGTCCTCTTCCGACCGTGAGTCCCTCCAAAACCTCGGCCGCCAGCACAAAGGCCGTGATAACCAGAGCCGTGAAAAATTCTCCGATGGCCAAGGCCGCAAGCAGGGCGATGGTCATCGAGAGTTCCATGGTCATTTTCCGTTCAACGATGTTCTCGTAGGCTTCCTTGAAAATCGGATAGCCGCCAATCAGGGTCGCTAGAATGCCGATGACGCTGATGCGTGGAAATGGCTCCCAAACGCGAAACCACACGGCAGCGGCAGCCAAAGCTACAAAGGCGATGCGGACGAGTTCAACCCATTCCAGATCATGCTCATGTGCCGGCTCGGTCTTGATGGGAGCTGCGAGATGAGCAGGTTTCTTGTCGCTATGCATACTGGCTTTTGGTTCGAGTTTTGGGAGGGATTGTGGAATACTCACAAAAATTCTCCAAGTCTAACGATTTAGAGAGTAATATTTATACCATACGGGGTATAGTATAGCGAATGAGCCATACCATCAAGAACAAAGAGAAGCTGGTGCTTCGGGCTAAGCGGATTCAAGGTCAAGTGGAAGCCCTGGCACGGGCACTCGACGACGAGCGCGATTGCTCAGATGTTCTGCAGCTTATGAGCGCAGCTAGAGGAGCAATGAATAGTCTGATGGCCGAACTTTTGGAGGGCCACATCCGCAACCACGTGCTTGGTGAGAAGAAATCTACTGCTGGACAAACGTCGGCCGCGGAAGAAGTGATTGAGATGGTGAGGTCTTATCTGAAGTAATGCGCGGCTGCAAAGTTCGGTGAAAAACTCCACTCGCGACGTCAGCGCCTGAAGGCGCCATTGAAAAGATGTTGCCGATGGCACGCCTAAAGGCGAGCCCTGATACGAATCACTAATTTTTACCAGCAATCAATCATTCATCAGAGCCCAAAGAGTTCCCGCAGGCGCTTGGTTTGCGCGCGGCTGACCGGGATCTCGGTCTGTTTTTTGTCATCGAGACGCAACTGATACGAACTCTTGAACCAGGGAACGACTTCTTTGATCCGATTAATATTTACCAGGAACGAACGGTGCGCTCGCCAGAAAAGATTGGGATCGAGGCTGTCCAGCAACTCCTCGAGCGTTCGGCAGTTGGATTGACCTTCCATGCCATTCGCGCCGCTCGTCACCACGGTGATAATGCCGTCTTCGATGGAAGCGAAGCAGATATCTTTTTGATTCACCAGGAATAGTCGGCCCGCAGCTTTCAGCAGAATTTTGGAAGTCTGCGGTTTCTGCGATTCCAACATGCGCATCAGCGTGTCGAGTTTCTCTGATGATGCCCCGCTGTCCGCGATTTTGGCTCGTGCTCTCGCTACCGATTGCGCTACGCGCTTTTTGTCAAAGGGCTTGAGCAGGTAATCGACGGCATTCACTTCAAATGCCTTGACCGCATACTGGTCGAAAGCAGTGCAAAAGACGATCTTTGGCAACG
>Ga0210394_10003882_pt1 | contig 18066 bp, 15 predicted proteins | sample IncBWC12MmetaG_FD_160121 | JGI IMG/M metagenome (GOLD analysis project Ga0210394, IMG submission 160121) | Forest soil microbial communities from Barre Woods Harvard Forest LTER site, Petersham, Massachusetts, United States - Inc-BW-C-12-M | ecosystem: Environmental > Terrestrial > Soil >... | reverse complement strand
GGAAACAAGGGTTCGCGGACACGAGTCTTCAGGACCTGGAACGGGCCACAGGCGTGAACAAGTCCGGGCTCTATACCGAGTTCCGAGACAAGGACGATCTTTTTGTTGCGTGCCTTCGCCACTATCTTGAGAGCCAGGAGAAGAGAGGATTTCTCACCAGAGAGCCCCTTGGCTGGAAGAACGTCGAGGCTTTTCTTAAGAATGGTCCTCTCAACAAAGGGGAACAGCAAGGGTGCTTTTCCGTCAATTCCATGCGGGAGTTCGCGATTCTTCCAGATGAGGCTTATGGAGTCGTGATAGAGAATCGGGCGCTGTTGCAGCGCCTTCTCACCATGAATATCGAGGCAGAAAAGCCCAGGATGGCTGCTTCTGCAATTGCCGAGATGGTGCTGTCCTTCTTCTCCGGATTGTGCATTGAACGTAACCTTAAATCCGGCAAAACCTCGTCGACCCGCAAGGTCGAAAACTTTATGACAGCCCTTCGAAGTCTCTAATCGAACGGCCATTTTTTCTGCTCCATTCGCCAGCGCAGCCTTGTTTTGGAGTGCAGTCATTGTCCTCTCTCTTGCCTTTCAGATAGCGGATAAGATGAGTTCGATACCTGGAGCCAAGAGAAAGCCGGGCCCGTTAAGTCGCCGGCTCTCTATTGCGTCTTCCCGTGAAAGAGGCGGCGACCTTTTCACCGTCGGGGATAACGGCAAAAGGGTCGAGCAGGAGTTTTGCGGCGTTAGTCATGGTTCGCATTCCTCAAATTGCACGGTCGTAGTGTTAGGCATTGAAAGTGCCCGCAATGTCGATCAGGATCTTTCCGCCTTTGAGCAGATGAGTGATGGCTTCCTTGATTTTCGACATCGGATAAACCGCGGCAACGGGGACGCGCAGCGCACCGGAGGCAACGAGCGGAGCGGCTTCGATCTGCGCCGGCAGGACCTTCGACAAGTGATCGAAATCACCCAGGAAGAAGCCTTTGACTGTCAGATGTCTCCCTATGAGGTAGAGGGCGTTGATTGCCATCGGTCGGCCTGTTGCTGCTGCGTAGGAGACGAGCACGCCACGGTCCGACAACAATTGAACGAGCGTTGTCGTAGCATCGCCGCCCACTGAATCAACCGCCAACCTAACCGAACCTTTGCCGATAATGCGCACCGCCTCCTCGATTGCTGCCGATTCGTCCACGAGCACCACGTCTGCTCCCGCAGCCTTGAGTTCGTCGATCAATTCGGGTCGCCGCACGAGGCTGATCGTTCGAATGCCACGCAGCTTCGCAATGGCGATCAGAGACCGACCAACGCCGGAATTTCCTGCATTTTGAACGACCCAATCCCCGGGCTTGAGGTCCGCATATTCACTGAGGATCAGCGCCGCCGTAGGTGGGTTGCTGCCGAGCTGCGCGAGTTGCAGCTGATCACCGTAGGGTAGCGGGAAGAGCTCCTGCGCCGGAGCGATCAGACGCTCCCTCCAGGTCAGGACGAGATTGGGCGCCAGGACGTGGTCGCCGACCTTGACGCTGGAAACACCAGGACCTACCGCTCGAACCCGACCGAACCCCTCGTTTCCAACGACAGTTGGTGCCGGCGGGCCCCCGAAGTAGCCGCGCATGAAGAGGAGGTCATGCAAATTCAAGGGTGCCAGTTCGACATCGATAAGGACCTCGTCCGCTCCCGGGACACCCGGCTCCGGGATATCAACGAGGTCTAAGACATCGAGAGGGTCGCCATAGGCCGAGATTTGAAGTGCTCGCATATAAAACCTCATTGGTGCAGGTGCATTGGACCATTGGCCCCTGTCTCATTTGCGTCGCGATTGTCGCGTTGTTATTTCCCAGACTCATCCACTGAAGCTGCAATGAACTTGGATCGTTACGAGGGGAAACAGTCACCAAACATAGGCAGTCCACTGACAGACGCCGCTTGTGTGGCCTCGTCCTGAAGCACATCCCAGTGCTCCGCAAAAATACCATCTTCGAACCGGAGAATGTCGGCGGCGATCCAGGCGGCGGGCCTTCCCATCCCCGTGAAACGGCCATGCGCTATGACGTAATCACCTTCTGCAACGATGAGCTGGTTCTCATAGTGCATCGTTTCCGGCACTGAGCGGACGAGATTGAACAACCCTTCGCGACCTGGTGAAATGTGTGCGCTGTGCTGAATGTAGTTCGACGACCAGAAGCGCTCCGCCGCCGAGTAGTCGCGCTTGTTGAAGAGGGTGTCGAAACCTTCAAGAACGAGCGCTTTGTTCTGTTCAGGTGTTGTTTTTGACATAATGAGTTCCTTTTCGTGCATGGTCTCCCGATCGACTTCGGCAAGCGGTGCCCCCTTGCTGAATGGGATGATCGGATTAAATCGCCCCGCCTCAACGCCGACGAACAACTCGGCTCCGATAACAAAGCTGGCGCCGGGAGAGACATGGAAGACTACCGCCCTGGCGAGAGTGTCTAGGCGCCACAGCCATCAACATCCTCCGATAACGTGGCCTTCAATTCCCTTAGGGCCATCCTCAGTTGCTGGTTCTTGATGAGCAGTTCACAAATGAATTCTTGCAGGTTCCCTAATCGACATTGCCACGCTTGCTGTGATTCCTCCGGTGTCGGGTTGAGTTGAGAACCGGCACCGGATGTTCTTCCTGTCGCTTGGAGTGACGCGATTGGTTCGGCTGGCGACATCGGTATTCCGTATGGTAGGGAAATCATGATGTACTCCGGTGCCATCCACGTTCATCGCAGGCCTTTCAGATGCGTGTCCAAATCCCATTTCGGTTTTGAGAGTACAAGGTGAGGTTGATTGTCGATATTCGTTTGATGGTAGGGGCCGCACTTCCGCTCGCATGCTTCCGCATCAGGGTTTTCCAGAAGTCTAGAGATCGCGAGGATGGTTACTCTGCAGAAGAATTTATCGTAATTTCGATTTAGCCACTCGAGAGATTCCATTGCTCGAATCCAAGCGTCACCGGCTCGTAAGAGACCCCTATGACCCACAAGGTCGGTCGTCGCCTTGAGAAAGGCGGCCATTTCGCACTCTGCTTGCTTCTTGAAGCGTTGCGTGCATTCTGCATTGACCATTCTTCCTCCTCTGCCTCGGCAGCCATGGACCCTTACACCCTCGAATTCCTTGAGTCAACCGCTGGGGGACGAGAATGAGCGGCAATCAGGGCACGAACTTGGAGCAAGCTTATTAGCGACGCAATCCATTTGCATCCCTATGTTGAAGCATTTTGCGATGGCCAAGTCGAGTTCTCGTGCGATGCCTCGACCGAGGCATTGTGTCTTCCTTCCGATGCGCCGGGTTGGCACTGTTACCTATTCATCGTTGGAAATTAGGAAGTCTACGACGTTACGGCTGATCTCGCTTAGAGTCGGGAATGATGATTTCGCGGCGACCGAAGAGACGCGAGTCTAGCGAAAATGCGCCAGGGCCAAGCAGTGCAAGTGCCACACAGATAAGCGCAAGGTTTATTTGGGCGATGGAGCTTGCAAGAGTTGGAGTTTGCCTCGCCGGTAACTGTACCAAGCTTATGATCACGTTTTCGACGGCGGCCAATCCGCAGCAGATCGGCGTGAGAAATCCCACCAGGATCGAACCGCCAGTTACAATCGCAAGACCACCAAGACACCAACTAGAAGCAGTCTCATGATCTTGGGAGGACAAGACAAAAATACCCTCAGCGACCGCATTCAGCGCGGCAACGAACCTGAGGAGGAGAAGGCCCCCTCCGGGAAACCCGCTTGGAAACGCGGAGAATAGCCTTTGCAGCGGACACCTTCCGTTTCGCAGAAGTCAGAGCAACTCTAACGTAATTGGGGAAGGCAAAGATGTGATGCCTAGAAAGAGGCATTTTTCTATGCCTGAGTGACACAGGAATGACACAGGAAGGTCTGACCTAAAGGTGAATGATGCCACGCCGGAACCCTATTGTGACGGCTTCTGTCCGATCAGAAGCTCCGAGTTTCTCCAGGATATGCTTCACGTGGTTCTTCACCGTCTCTTCGGTGATAAACAGCAGAGCAGCTATCTCTCCGTTCTTTTTGCCGATCGCAATCTTTTCGAGAACCTGAATCTCGCGTCCGCTCAGCGATTCGTTTCCGATATGCTCGGCCAGTTGCACGGCCACTTCAGGGGGCACCTGCCTCTTGCCTGCGTGGACCTTCCGAATCGTCTCCAGGATTTGCTTTCGGGGAAGACTCTTCAAGAGATAGCTTTGTGCTCCCGCATCGAGAGCGCGTCGGATTTCTGCGTCGCCTTCGAAGGTAGTCAGCACAATCACGCGTGCGCAGGGGAATTGAGCACGAATAGCAATAAGAGCTTCGATCCCGCTCATGTCAGGAAGCCGGAGATCCATCAAAGTGACGTCGGGTCGAAGTTCCTGGAACAAATGGATTGCTTCGCGACCAGTGGATGCTTCCCCTGCCACATCCATGTCTGATTCGTGTCGAATAACGGCGACGATGCCCACCCTCATCAACGGGTGGTCGTCAACACACAAAACACGAATCTTAGTCTCTGCGCTCATTTTGTATGTCCCGTGCCTTCCTTCCGCTGCCGTCGAACCCCTCTCGTCCAAGCCAACTAAGCCACCGGGGCGTCGAGTTGTCCGAGTCGTCTTCAAATGCAATGTGACCAGGAACCGTCAGTTCGATTTCAGTTCCTGCGCCCGGTCTGCTCCGTAGTTTGAGAGTAGCCCCGATTCGGCGAGAACGCTCGCGCATTCCTGACAGTCCCCAGTGACCGTCCCGACCGCCTTGAAGGATCGAGGAGTCAATCCCCCGGCCATCGTCTCTCACCAGTAAACTCAACTGCGTTCTTGCGTATTGTATTTCTACTTCGATGGTCGCTGCATCAGAATGGACGTAAGCATTTACGATTGCCTCCCGTCCGATGCGGTAAATTTCGTTCCGGATCTGAGTTCTGACGACACGCGCGGCTCCCTGCGCGACGACCTGGAACACGATTGTGTCCTTGTGAGGGAACTCTTGTTTGACGCGCTGAAATACCCTAGGCAAGTCATTGTTTTCGATATCCTGGAACCTTAGCCCCCGAAGGGCCATCCGGCCTTCCTCTGTTACCTTTCGCAACGTCGCGAGCACGTTTTGCACAAGGCCTCGGACCGGAGAATCCTTCGCCAATTGGTCTTCAGCTAGATCAAGCTGGATCGACGCGCTTAAAGCTCCTTGCAACAGGGTGTCGTGCAGCTCACGTGCGATTCGTTCCCGCTCGTCTAGCCGCTCCTCCATCCTGGTTCGAATCTCTGCCGTCACCTGATTCAAGCGACGGCGATAGAGCAACCACAGTACCGTAAAGCTGAAAACGATGCAAATTGAGAAGAACCACAGTGACTCCCACCAAGGTGGAAGAATCTGAATACGCAAGGTCGCTCCGGGCTCGCCCCATTGACCATGACTCGTCGCCGCTTCCACGCGGAATGTATAAGTGCCGTGAGGCAGCGTGGTGTAGGCTGCAACACGATGATCGCTGTCGACTACGTACCACCCTGTATCCAGGCCCTCCAGCTTATACCGGTAACGAATGCTTGCGGCATTCAGATAGCTCAGGGCGGAGAACTCAATGGCGAACATGTTTTGCCCATGCGAAAGAGCGATTTGGGCCGTGTGCGTAATCGCTTCTTTGAGAACTGAGTGTTTCCCTAATCGAACCGAGTTGCCGAACAATTGGAAATCAGTCAGTACTATCGGAAGAACGGAGTTATCGACAACAATTCGCTCTGGGACAAAAGCTGTCAGTCCGCTGAACCCACCAAAGAACATCTCCCCTGTCGCATTTTTAAAGCAGGCACCCCAACCTGTCAGATCTGGACCAGGCAGTCCGTCGGCGACGGTGTAGTTCTTGAAGGTATTCGTCTGAGAGTTAAAGGTCGAGATACCCCTATTCGTACTCATCCACAAAGAGCCACCCTTGTCTTCGAGGACACAACTTACGACATTGCCATCCATACCCTGATCTTCGCCGTAAACCGTAAACCTCTTGGCCGATGGGTCGAATTTATCCAGACCATTTTGTGTGCCGATCCACATGATTCCAGCATGATCGAAATAGATGGAATTCACGCGGCTGTCGCTCAGACTGTGGGGGTCGTCGGGGTCGTGACGATAGACTGTGAAGCGCTTGGCGGACGGGTCGAACCGATCGAGTCCAATGTCGCCACCTAGCCACAGGTTTCCGCCGTTATCAAGAGCAATGGCGTTATAGTGAGGGTGGCTATTTTCATCCGGTTTATACGTGCTGAATTGCCCACTGGATGCGTCAAAGCGGCAAAGGCCATCCCAGGTGGCTCCCCAGAGCATTCCGTCACGATCCAAGAGTAGCCGTTCCGCGACGCTTTGCTGACAATTGGAAGAGGCAAATTCTCCTGGATTAAGATAACCTCTCAAGTTGCTAGTACGCCGGTCATATTGCAGGAAGCCTTGGCCCGTTCCGAACCACAGCGTATCTTGACCTTGCTCGAGTATCGAAAGCACAGTGGCACGGTTGTTATGAATGGGCCTGAAAGTGGAATACTTATCGGTCTCTAGATTAATGAGTGTCACACCCTGATCTGTGCCGACCCACAACACATCGTCGCGATCCACGTATAGGGCGCTAACCAACGGCGCCCGTAGACTGTGCGGGACACCCGGTGTGTACGTGATTTTCTCGAAAGAGGGATGTTTGGTTGTAAAGAAATTTGGTCCAGCCTGGTGCAATCCGACCCAGATCGTACCATCACGATCCACAAATAGCGCAGCCACTCGATTATCAGTTAAGCTATCGCTATCCCCCACATGGTTGGCGTAGCTGACGAAGTAATGGTGCTCGTGATGAAACTCCACTACACCGTTTTCCGCACCGAACCACATGTTTCCGTCCCTGTCTTCCGCCATTGCATAAACACGGTTATTTAGCCGATCGAGGCGCGAGTATGGACTAAACCGGTAGCGAGTGAATTTACCCGATGACAAGTCCAAAGTCGCGGGCAGTCCGTCGTCTCCATAGACGACCCAGAAAACACCAAATCGATCTTCATGGAAGAAGGCGCCCAGACCGGAATAGGGGAGCTCAATGTGCCGCACAACCTTACCGGTCGTGCGATTTAGCTGATCGAGTGACCGTGAAGTGGCGACCCAGAATCGACCTTCTCCGTCCTCACCTGTTGACTTGATGTTGTCATCGCCGATCGTAGTCGGGTCCCCGGGATTGTGAAGGAATCGAGTCGAGTGACCTGTCGCGGGGTCGAGCCGGAACAGACCACTGTTGGTGGACAGCCAAAGCAGGCCGGAACTGTCTTGGCTGATGTCAGTTACTGTTAGAGAACCGCCATTGATGTTCGACGCGGTCAACGAATAGCGCGTAAAGGATTCCGTCACTGGATCGAAGCGGTCGAGGAACTGATCGGATCCGACCCAGATGAAACCCGATCGGTCCTTGAACAACGAATGAATGTACACGCCGCTGAGACTGTTCGGATTTTGTCGATCATGATGAAAGACCTTGCACGTATAGCCATCAAACCGGTTCAGGCCGTTTTGCGTACCGAACCAAATGAATCCTTGCTCGTCCTGCACGATGTTCGAGACTCGTGTTTGGGAAAGTCCAGACGTACCTGGGAGCTTCCAAAACCGTATCCCTCCACCTTCTCGCATCGGTAACCTGAGGGTCGCAGTCAGTCGACTTTGACCGTCTGCCCGCGAAGGCACAACAACTGCAGAGCAACTCAAAACGAATGCTCCAACCAAGAAGACACGGCGGCAACAGTGAAAAGACCGCACTGCGACCGGCTTTTTCTCCTTAACGGGCTGCATGACAGTCAAAGGGATGGTCCCCGTTCGTCGGTCTCACACAGCATAGTCGTTTCTCCGGAGAAAAGCAGTAAGACAGGCAAAAAGCCGCGATTTCACAGGCTGTAGAGGACTCCAGGCATCAGAATTTGTGCCTTGATTGTGCCTGCGACGCACGCGTTTGACCCCTTGTGCGAACAAAAATGAAATCGGCGGTCAGTCCAGGCACTCTGCCGTCGTGTGGGAATCCACGCGGCGCGAAGCGCGACGAGTCATCCTTGCGCTTCGGGAATCCACGACAGAGAGCGCCCGCCAGTACACCGCCGACAGTGATGGTAAGGGCCTCTCCAAGGATTCGCCGCGCCGCGCGCTCTACACGGCACATTATTGGGCTGTGCCTCAACCGCTTTACTTTTTCCCGAACTGTCCTGCAGAATTAAAATGGCAGGTTAGCGATGCATATCGTCCTGAACGCCTGATCTAGGACAATTGTCTTGCCCAGGAGAAAACCTTGGCTGCAAACTGGGCGCACCACCGAAGCAATCGCTGCTTGCAGTTGAGTCCGCTGCGGCTCGCGTTTGGGATGTGCTTGGTGTTGCTCGTGCTCATTGCGATGGCCCATACGGCCGTTGGGCACCCTGTCGCCGGGGACGCCGATCATTGCTCGCTATGTGCCGCGGCGCACTCTCTGACGCCGGTCGCGCTCCTCTCTGCCGCTGAAATTCTTGTCCGGCTTCCGGGATCTGCGCCGCACCTAACCGAAGAACCCGCTGTTGTCCGCTACTGGCATCCCACCCTCTTCACGCGCCCCCCTCCGACTTGTTCGTAGCACATCGTTCCGCCTCTCTCCAGTCTGAGTCCGCTTGGTCGCCGCAACAAAGGGCGGGCGAAGTCTTGTCGCATTTCTCAGACCGATGGCAAAGCGAAACGTTGTAGCCCTCCAAATTGGTCCCCGCCACCGCCCGGCTGGCACCTCCTTCGAGATTTTGTCGTATGGACAGTCAGGAAGCGATCGGAAATCCAGGCCTGAAGTTGTTTCCCATGCCCCGGGGGTAACCGTGAAGCATAGAAATGCAAGACGCTGTATTCTTCTCTATTTTTTGTTGCTAACGATGGTCGAGTGTGTCGTCAGCCTGTCCGCCCAAAGCGGGACCTCAAGCGCTATCACGGGCACGGTGCTCGACTCCACAGGCGCCGCCCTGCCGGGTGCCGGCATTACGGCGACAGAGGTCGACACCAAGGCCGTCCGCACAGTGCAAACCGACCACGATGGCCGCTTTCTCTTCTCTCAGGTCAATCCCGGAACCTATACCGTCTCCGTGCGCGTCACGGACTTTGCCGAGAAGACCTCGCCGCCCATCGCCGTTGAGGTTGGCCGCACCGTCGCGCTCAACTTCAATCTCGCCATATCGGCCGCTTCCCAGACGGTCGAAGTCAACGCTCAGCAGACGCTCCTTACGCTTGAGAATCCAAACACCACTACCACCATCGAATCGCAGACCATCGCCAGCCTGCCCAATCCCGGGCAAGACCTCACATTCGTCGCCCAATTCGCCCCTGGCGCTCTGATGAACACCGCCGGCTCTTCCAACGACGCCAAGGCCGCTGGCGGCTACGGCAACGTCGAGTTCAACGGCCTTCCCGCCACGTCAAATGGCTACATCCTCGACGGATACGACACCAACGATCCCTGGCTGGGCCTCAACATCGGTCTCTCCACCAACCTTGTCCTCGGCCTCGATGCCGTCGATCAAGCCACTGTCAACACCAACTCCTACTCTGTTGATCAGGGCCGCTATGGCGCATCCCAAGTGAACTACTTCACCAAATCCGGCGCCAACAGATTTCACGGCGACCTCTACGAACTCTGGGACGGCTCGCTCTTCAGCGCCGAAAACTACTTCCTCCACGACAACGACACTCCGGGAAATATTACCCCCAAGCCCCGCTCCAATGTGAACCACTTCGGCTTCAGCGTGGGCGGTCCCCTCCGCAGAGATAGGCTCTTCTTCTTTTCCAGCTATGAGGGCGTCCGCATCGCGCTTCCTATCGTCACCCAGGCCGTCGTCCCGTCACCGGCGTACCAGCAATACGTGCTCAGCCACCTCGCCGCTGGCGGCGCGGATCCCATTACCGGAACCGTCCTCCCCGCCGAACCGGCCGAGGTAGCCTTCTACCAGTCGATGTTCAGCCTCTATCGCAACACAGCCGGAACCCCGATTCCGGTCAGCTCCTGCCCGCTCGATGCCGGTGGAGCGCTGCTCCCAGACACTCAATCCAGCGGTAACCTTTTCAATGGCGCCGGCTGCGCCAACCAGCGTCAGGAGTCACTCCAAAACAGCGACTACGAAAACTTGCTTGTCCTAAAGATCGACCACACCATCAACGCCGCCAACACCGTCTGGTACCGCTTTCAATCGGACACCGGCGTCCAGGCCGCCTGGACCGATCCCATTAACGTCATCTTCAACTCCTACTCTCCACAACCGCAGTACACCCTTGTCGCCGGCTACACGCATATCTTCCGTCCCAGTCTCGTCAACCAGTTCAATCCAGGAGCAAGCTGGTATTCCAGCATCTTCGAACCTAACAACTTCGCGCAGGTCCAGCAGACCTTTCCCATCGTGCTTGCCGCGGGCAGCAACAATGCGCCCTTCACTGCAGTCGGCGGCAACAACAACACCTATCCGCAGGGCCGCAAAGTTACGCAATGGCAGATCAATGACAACCTTGACTGGATCCGGGGCGAGCAGGAGTATCGCCTCGGCATCAACACCCGCCGCATCGACGTGAGCGACTACGATCTGGGTGAGGGCAGCGTACCCACGGCTGTTTATGACGATCTGGCCGAGTTCACTTACGGCGCTGCCTACACAGAGAGCTGGACCTTTCCCATCTCGTTCAAAGAGAGAGTTGCCGCCGGCAATCTCGACCTCTACGCGATGGATACCTGGAAACCCTCTTCCCGTGCCACATTCATCGCGGGCGTGAGGACGGCCTGGAACACCGATCCGGTCAACCAGCAACATTTCTTCGCCCGCCCTGCCGGATCGTTCCTCGATCTCCCACACGACGTCAACGAGCCGCTCAATCATGCCATTCAGACCGGCGTGCAAGCTCTGTTTCCCTCCACCCCTGTTCTCGTCTGGCAGCCCCGGGTCTCCCTCGCCTACCAGGTTTCCCACGGCACAGTGATTCACTTCGGCTTCGGCGTCTTCAACGACATCATCCCAGCCCAGATTGCCGATCTAGCCGCCACCAACGCTCCCTTCGCGCCCACCTTCGTCGGCGGCATTGGCGGCCAGGCGGGCGGCCTTGCCATCGCGCCCAGCGTCGCCAACAGCGCAGCCGGTGCGGCCTTGAGCGCCAACCGGCAGTTCCAGTCGCTCTTCAGTGCCGGTGGCCCGCCCTGCGCCGGAATCGCGGCCGGCGCCCCAACGTGCCCTCTCGCCGTCAGCCTCAACACCTTCCCCACTGGTACGCTCAAAACCCCGTATTACTACCAGTACAACCTCGGCATCGAGCAAAGGCTGAGCGCTCGCGGCGCTGTTCGAATTGGCTACGTCGGCACGCGCGGCCTCCACGAGCCCTTTCAGGTCGGCCTCAACGGATACCAGACGGTCTGCGCCGGATGCTTCGCGCCCTATCCCTACGGGCAGCCCCTCGACCAGCGATTCGGCAACGTCAACGAATTCCGCACCGATGCCAGCAGCAACTACTCCGGCCTGCAGACCAGCCTCTCAGAGCAGCTCCACTCTCTAACGCTCAGCGCAAACTACACGCTCAGTCATTGTCTCGACGAGGTCTCTAACGGAGGCCTGCTCCCCTTTTCCACGCAGGGCATCCTCACCCCGCTCCCTGGAGAGCTAGTCCGGCAATACAGCAACTGCGACTACGATGTGCGCCACAACCTGTCGGCGTACGGCATCTACCAGATTCCCTTCGCGTCTAAGCGTCTTCTGTTGCGCTCTCTCTTCCGCAACTGGTCGGTATCTGAAACAGCATTTCTGCATTCCGGTCTTCCGTTCAGCGTTCTCAGCCAGCCCTACACGGCCAATGGCAACGGCGTGTTTCAGGCCAATGGACCCCAGTTTGCCCGCCGCGTTCCAGGCCAGCCTCTCTATCAAAAGACGCCCTACTCTGGCGTGACAGTTGCCGGAACCAGGCAATGGCTCAATCCCAATGCATTGATATCCGTGGTCGATCCCACCACCGGCGCCTGCACCGGCGGCGACTCTCCCACCGATTGCGAGTTCGGCGACTCTGGCCGCAACACCGTGCGTGGCCCGCACTTCACGAGCTCCGACATCTACCTCTCGCGCCGCTTTCACACCTGGGAACAAACCTCGCTGCGTTTTGACGTGCAAATGTTCAACGCCTTCAACCATCCCAACTTCGCGTTGCCCAGCAGCGTGGAGGCTGGGGTCCCCGGCACATACGTGCCACCAAAATTCGGAACTCTGCAAAGCAGCATCTCACCCCCAACCGGCCTCTTAGGCGTTGGCTTAGGAGGCGACAGCTCCCCGCGCATGATCGCCTTTCAGGCCAGAATCGAGTTCTGAAAAATTGCGCAGAGATGGCGGTCGTCAGCCACCTTTGGGGGACAGTGACGCAGTTTTTTACCTCTGTTGCTGTGCTTCATGTCGATGCGGCCCGGCGAAGGTGTTACTTCCGGAGGGTTTCATGAGCCGAGTGCGCGATCTTGGTTACGCATTTCGAACGTTTCTTGCACGCCCCATGGGGATGCTTGTCATCGTGCGCGCTTGTCTGCAGGGAGCGCGTGCTAGAACCTCCGCCGGAGAGGCTGTGCCCGGTGTGCGTTTCTGCCGGATGGCGCCGTTGGTGGCGATGGCGCTGGTTGTGGGTGGGTGTTCCAATTCCCAGCCGCCGATTTCGGTGAGCCTGTCTCCTTCCACTCCACAGGCGATCGATCAGCGCCAGTCGGTTGCGATCAATGCAACTGTGACGAATGACAGGTCTTCCAAAGGTGTCAAGTGGAGTCTGAATGGCCCGGGATCTCTCAATGCTTCGACTGGCCCATCGGTCACCTACATTTCCCCGACGACGACTCTCACCGGCGCGCAGCAGGCATGGGTGACAGTCACGACCGTAGCGGACTCGACGAAAAGCGCTACGTTGACAATCACCGTCAACCCTGGTCTCGGAATTTCCATCGCCCAGACGCTTGCGAATGGGACAGTGAGAACGCCATACAAAGAGACCATCGCGCCTACTGGCGGGACGGCTCCTTTTCAATGGAGCATCTACGACGGGCCGATTGAAACCGGATGGGAGGTGGGCGGATCGGTGCCTGACGGACTAACGCTCGATCCCAACACCGGGACGATCAGCGGAACCCCCACTGCGGCTGGAACCTGGTATTTCGAAGCGACCGTGACTGACGCCGCCGGTGCAGTAGCGGTGGATGGGTTCCTGAACATACAGATCGGCCCCAATGCGGCGGGGGCAGCGAATCCCGTGCCCCTGCTGAACCAACCGCTGGTTCCGGCAGCGGTGACACCGGGAGGCTCCGGGCTCACATTGAATGTGAGCGGAACAGGGTTTGTTTCGGGCGCGACCGTCGATTTTAATGGCGCGCCGCTCACGACCACGTTTGTGGATAACGAACATTTGAGAGCGCTCCTACCTGCAGCGAACGTGGCGACTGCGGCGACAGCCTCGGTGACCGTCGTGAATCCGGCCCCGGGCGGCGGATCGTCCAACGCGGTCTATTTCCAGGTGGGAGCGCCGGAAACGGCGGTCAGTTTTGCGAATGCCCCGAATTCTCCCCTGCAGGCTCCCGAACCGGCTGGATTGGCCGTAGCAGACTTCAATCAGGACGGAAAACCGGACCTTGCCGTCGCAGCAAACGTAAGGCTGTATGTGATGCTCGGCAACGGAGACGGCGCCTTTACGCCCGCGTCGGGCTCTCCGGTTCCGATACCGAGCCCGCCCTACGACGACTTCGCATCACCGTATGTCTCGGTACTGGCCGTGGGCGATTTCAACCACAGCGGCCATCCGGGATTAGCGGTCGCGCAGTTCCAGAACGAAGCCGCCGTGATCATGCTGGGAAACGGGAATGGAACCTTTGTCTCTTCATCCGCGACCTTCGCCGATTCGGGGGGCAACCCAACCTCCGCAGTGGAGGCGGCGGACTTTAATGCCGACGGTAACCTTGACCTGGCGCTCATCAATCAAATCGGCGGGCAGTCACTCGTTGCTCTTGGATATGGGAGGGGAGCGTTCAATACGGCCGGAGACCTCTACACCCCGGGTTTTGCGGCGGGTGCGGCCGTGGGCGATTTCAATGGAGACGGAAAGCTGGACGTAGCTGTGGCCGGCGGTGGATCGACCACGTATCCCACTTCGGGAGTGGCTGTATCGCTTGGAAATGGAGACGGGACATTCAGGCAGGCGACCGGCTCGCCGTTTTCCCTCGGGCAAAACCTGACCGCGATTGTGGCGGGAGATTTCAATAGCGATGGAAAGCTGGATCTCGCTGTGACGGATGCCGGTGCAAACGCGGTATTCGTGCTGCTGGGGAACGGTGATGGAACTTTCCAGCCGCCCATCACTGTCGCAGTCGGAAATCGGCCGCTCGCGATGGTCGCGGGAGATTTCAATAACGACGGGAAGCTGGATCTGGCCGTAGCAAACGACGGCGATGGCACTGTCACGCTTCTGCTAGGGAACGGCGATGGGACGTTCACCGAACCGTCCGGCTCGCCCTACGCGGTGGGGAAAAGCCCGCTCGCTATGGTGGCCGCGGATTTCAACGGTGACGGGAAGCTCGACCTCGCCGTGGCGAACAGCCTGGACGGAACGGTATCCATCCTGCTGCAGCAGTAGGTTGGCCTCCGCACGATTGGCTCTCCCTTTGGTCGCCCGGCACGGCACTAGCTTTGGCGGCGACCGGGTTTTCCGCCTTTCGAATGTATGCCTTGATGGCGGTCATGAACTCTTCAGGGCTTTTCATGCGATTCCAGGGCCCGTTCGCTGATCAGACCGAGACCGAATTAAGCTTCGGCACTCGCGAGAGACGATCTACCCGCAGGCCAAGAAATGAGCGTTCGGAACGCGCATCGCAGCACCTGCGCCGCCCGACGAGCAATGCGGATCCGCTTCGGCCACCTCTGCAAGGACGCATGCAGCAATAGCCTCACGCGTAGCCAAAAGCTGGTTTATGTCGTCTTCCAAAACCAATTCGGGATGAATCTCGGTCCAGTAGTGTGCTGTGCGATCAAAGGCAAGAAGGAGTTTGATGTACTCCAGCGTCTTTCCGTCGAATACACATTTGAGGGGACGGAGCGCCCTCGGCGCATCGGGAGTTTTCAAGAAGACATGTGCAGCGCAAGCAAAGATTGCTCTTTCCTGTGCGCTGTCTGGCTCTGGGGGCAAAGGTACTACACCCAGCCTTTCACTGAAAGCGTTCCACCTGGTCGGCCGATCGACACATCAAAGCCCTCATCCGGCCCGCCATGTCATTACCTGGAACTGCCCACCTAGGCAACCTAGGCTATCAGCCGTCGGGTTAGTTCGGTGCGCCAGGCGCTCGGGTCGGGGCTCGACTCCGGGCCAATGACGTAGCATTCCCAAAAGTCCGGGCCAGTCCTCTGCCCATCGACCGCGATCCAGTCATTGAACTCGCGCCAGGCCTCGCCTAGGCCCTCGTAGCCCCCACGGTAGACCGTCCGCGCAACTTTCGTGGCGGGCCATTTTCCCGGTTCTACGCGGCCCACGGCCGCAACCTGCGACCCGACTGGCACACTGATCTCGAAATCAAAGATGTCCGGGTACGATCTAAGATGGTGGCTGAACCATGGCCCTTTTGGCACGATGCCCTGGGCGGCAACGGTGGCCATTAGCTCTCTGAGGCCTGGACCCATGACATTCCGGATCTCCTCTCGTGGAATGGTGAGTCGGATGATAGCCGTTAGCGTGTCGGCGGTCAGCGTGATCTGTGGTGTATCGAGCATTGATGAAGTGTCCTCCTGTTTGAAGATGGGTTGGCGCCTGGCGAGAATTCTCCCCTCAGCCGTCAATGCGTCCGCGCAACTGCTTCGCGCGAAGTCTGCCGCCCGCCCAGGCGCTAGGCATCGCAAGTACGATGAGAGCGAGAGGATACCAGTGTGAGCCAGGCCCTCTGTCCCATGTCGTGACTGCTCCCACGGTGCAAGCGAGAACTCCCGCAGCGCCGCTTACCAAAGCGTGTTGCATGGGCCGCTCCGGCGCGAGAAGTGCCACGACGTAATTCCTCGCGATGTTGAAGGGAATTATATAGGCCGTTGCAAGGAGGAGCAGTGCGTCTCCGGTCGGCTGACCCCATGGGGAAAGACGCCTGTTACATGCAGATCTGTGTCCGTGGCAACGGTGAGAATGACGCCCGCGAAAATACCCGTCAGTAGGGCGCCAATCGTTCGCCCGATCCGGCGCGGCTGCGTTTCGCTCATGATCGTTTCCCCGAGCAGCATTTTTTGTCCACAGAGCGATCGAAATTCCGACAAACGCAAACGCCCAAACAACGGCGTCGTTCAAGTGATGGCAGGCGTCGCTACGAACTGCGGTCCTCTCGATGCCTCCGGCGACCGAAGAAACATAACGGGACAGCGACACCGTCCGCGATCAAGGCAAATGAATGGCCAATGAATCCCGTTGTACATTTGAATAGGGGCGAGAACGAGATTGAAGCCGATGGCAATCAGTGAGGACTTCAAGCCCCGCTGGATCATTTGCTCTCGGGTCTGTATTCCGGCCATACTTCGCCATTACTATTTGGCCAGCGCGCAACGTCTCCTGGTCAACGCGCCAATTTTCACGAAATAGATGGAACTGACAGGTGCCCAATTGACCTGCTCCCCTGAATCCGCACAACTGGCTGCTGGCGCAGACAGCGACGTCAGTCAGGAAGGTGATTTCGCACCGGCGCTGATGATCAACCGATCGACTATCCCTCAAAGCCGGAGTGAAGGGACAGCGAATAACTGATGGAACACAAGATGACCAACGCAAGCCGCTTCGAGACTCTACTAACGGTTGGGCGGGGGAACCGGCCTTGGAGCGCATGTTGCTACCTTAGCGCCAACGCCGCTTTTGGGCGCCAGCATCCTGCCTTTTGCGACACCAAAGGCGGCGGTGCTACCATCAGAGCCGATACTGGGACGCGTTTAACTGCTCGACGCGAATGTGCTTCGCTTTCGCAGTCTCAGGCGTCTAGCGAATGAAAGCAGTGGAACATGCTCAAGAAGCTCCTCTTCGTGACAGTGTTGCTGCTTCTAGTCAGCGTTCAGGCGCTGACGGTAAGTTGCGATTTACGCTGCTCGCTGATGGGAGCTTCAACAGACTGCCACGCCCTGCACGCCGAGGTGCAGATGCCCCATTGCCACGGCATGTCAATGGAACAAGACAAACAAACCAGTTTGACTGCGAGTGATTCCTGCGCTCATACCACATGTAGGACGGAGTTGAAGGCGATCATCAAAAGCGCCGCTCAGAGAGTTGCAGGCCCAAGCAGACTTCTGGTATCGACCATAGCTCTGTTAGTCGCCCCTTTCGGAATCGGCGGCTCAAACAAACCTGACATCATCGCATCACTCAACCGAACTAGCGACAGTAGACCGCTAGCTCAACGTCCGGGCTCCTCCCTCCGAATCTAATCCCGTCCATTCCTCCTCGAAGCAGTGCAGGGCTTGACGCGTGTTTCTCACGAGTCGCCTCGCCGTCCGCTGATCCATTTTCAAAACGAGGAATGTCATGAGCGATCGCCGCACCTTCATTCAGAAGGCATTCGGTCTTGGCGCAGGAGTGTTTGCGCCGCCAAGATTATTTGCCTATTCGCAGAACGGGTCTTCTCTTCGAAATCACTCCAAACTTCCCGGGCCGGCCTTCAATATGCCTGTCGTGACAGCCGACATCGGGGATCTGCCTTACACCATGGGAGGCAACACGAAAGTCTTCCACCTGATCGCCGAGGTGGTGAAACAGCAGATCAGCCCTCTCAAGACGATTGATGCCTGGGGTTTTAACGGGAGTGCACCGGGACCCACCATCCAGGTCAATCAGGGCGATCGCGTGCGTGTCGTCTTCGACAACCATCTGCCTGAGCCAACGTCGATGCACTGGCACGGGTTTGAAGACACCATCGAAAACGACGGCATGCCCGGGATCAGCCAGGACGCGGTGAAACCTGGCGGACGCTCTGTGTACGAGTTCAACATCCATCAGGAAGGAACGTACTTCTATCACTCGCACATGGCGATGCAGGAGATGGCGGGTATGCTCGGCGCCTTCATCATGCACCC
>Ga0210394_10003881_pt1 | contig 18070 bp, 14 predicted proteins | sample IncBWC12MmetaG_FD_160121 | JGI IMG/M metagenome (GOLD analysis project Ga0210394, IMG submission 160121) | Forest soil microbial communities from Barre Woods Harvard Forest LTER site, Petersham, Massachusetts, United States - Inc-BW-C-12-M | ecosystem: Environmental > Terrestrial > Soil >... | reverse complement strand
CTGCGCCAGCCAAGTGCAGATCTTTTGGTGAGGCACGGACCCGCGAGAGGGTCGCAGCAAGCCCCTTCCAGGAACGGCCGCCAGCCGCCAAAATGACAAAATCACAATGGCTTGCGGGACGCACCGGCCAAACCTTCACTCCTTGGCACACGTCAAAGTGACAACGACAGATCAACGCAATACGCTGCCGGCAGGTTTGCCTCTGGCCGACCCGGCATCCGGAACCCACATGTCCGTTGCACTGCACCCTATGCTCTAGATACGCGGCGGCGGTGACGGAACGGTCCGGGCAAGCTTCCTCAATCGGGTCCAACAAGGTCGATCGGCATGGGTATCGTTCGGTTTGCTCTGCGCTTGCCGCATACCTTTTATGTGCTTGCTGCACTGGTCCTATTTCTCGGCGCGACGGCCGTGCTGTCGATGCCGACCGACATCTTCCCCGAGATCGATATACCCGTCGTCACCATCATCTGGCAGTACACCGGACTAAGCACGCCGGAGATGGAGCAACGCGTCACCACCTACAGCGAATATGCGCTGTCTTCGAGCGTGAACGGGATCCGGGATATTGAAGCGCAGACCATCAACGGGATTTCCGTTCAGAAGATCTTCTTTCAATCCGACGTAAATCTCGATCTCGCCATCGCGCAGATCGTGTCGGCGACGAATTTCATCCGGGTGCTTATGCCGCCGGGAATCCAAGCGCCGGTCGTGGTCCAATACAACGCCTCGAGCGTTCCGGTGCTGCAGATCGGGCTCTCCTCCGATACGCTCAACGAGCAGCGGCTCTACGACTACGGCATCTACCGTTTGCGCCAGCAGCTGGCGCCGATTCACGGCGTCACGCTTCCGACGCCGGCCGGCGGCAAGTATCGGCAGATCATGGTCGATATCGATCCGTTGAAGCTGCAGGCCAGGGGATTGACGCCGCTCGACGTCGTCAACGCCGTGAACGCCCAGAACCTCACTTTGCCCTCGGGCGCGGCGAAGATCGGCGACACACAATTTACCGTCCGCACCAACGCCACCCCCACGACCATCGATGACCTCAACAACATCCCGGTGAAATTCGCCAACGGCGCCACCGTGTTCGTGAAGGACATCGGGCAGGTGCATGACGGCAATGCGGTGCAGCAGAACATCGTGCGCACCGATGGCCGCCGCTCGGTGCTGCTCAGCATCATCAAGAACGGCAATGCATCGACGCTCGCCGTCGTCAACGCCGTCAAGCAGGCTCTGGTCACCGCGCGCGCCGCGGCGCCGCCGGGCATGCAGATCAAGGAGCTGTTCGATCAATCGGTCTTCGTCAAAGCCTCGATTCAGGGACTGCTGAAGGAAGGCGCCATCGCCGCCTGCCTGACGGCGCTGATGATCGTCCTGTTTCTCGGATCGTGGCGCTCGACGCTCGTGGTGATGATCTCGATCCCGCTCTCCATCCTCAGCTCGCTCATCGTTTTGTATTTCCTCGGCGATACGATCAACACGATGACGCTCGGCGGCCTGGCGCTGGCGATCGGCATTCTCGTCGACGATTCGACGGTCACCATCGAAAATACCCACCGCCTGCTCACCGAGGAACGCATGCCGCTTCCGGCCGCCACGCTGCACGGCGCCGCCGGCATCGCGGTGCCGACCCTCGTTTCCACCCTTGCCATCAGCTGCGTGTTCGTCTCCGTCGTCTTCCTCCACGGACCGGCAAAGTACCTGTTCACTCCCCTCGGCCTCGCCGTGGTGTTCGCCATGCTGGCCTCCTACGGCTTCTCGCGCACGCTCACCCCGATCACCATCGGTCTGCTGCTCAAAGGCGAGCAGCACGGCGACGAAGAACACCCCGGCCGCTTTGCACGGCTGCATCAGAGATTCGAGCGCGCCTTCGAAACCATGCGCAGTGGCTACACCGAGATCCTGGATACGCTGCTTCGACGCCGGATCATCGTGCCGGCGGCCGCCGCCGTCATCCTGGCGCTGGGCGGCACTCTCTTCGTGTTCGTCGGCCGCGACTTCTTTCCCATCATCGACGGCGGCCAGATTCAGCTGCACGTTCGCGCGCCGGCCGGAACCCGCATCGAGAAGACCGAGCAGATCTTCCAGGCGATCGAGGACAAGATCCGCGAGGTCATTCCGCAGAACGAGCGCGATCTCATCGTCGACAATATCGGCTTGCCGGCCCGCTCCTACAACTATGCCTTTGGCGACGGGACGGCGATCGGCGCCAATGACGGCGTGATCCTGATCGCACTCAAAGAAGGCCATCCCCCGACCGCGACCTACATCAAGGAATTGCGCCGCGTGCTGCCGGCAAGCTTCCCCGAGGCGGTATTCTACTTTCAGTCAGCCGACATGGTGACCCAGATCCTGAACTTCGGCATCCCGGCGCAGATCAACGTGCGCACGGTCGGGTACGACCGGCAGAAGAATCTGCGGGTGGCGAAGGAGCTTCGCGGACGAATTGCCGCGATCCCCGGAGTGGCCGACGCGCATCTGCAGCAGGAGGTGGACGGGCCTGAGCTCTTGGCCCAGATCGACCGCGCCCGCGCCAGCCAGTTCGGTCTCACCGCCAACAGCATCGCTCTCAACCTGAACACCAGCCTGAGCTCGTCGGAGCAGGTGTCGCCGAACTTCTGGACCGATCCGACCAATGGAACGCCGTACTATTTCACCGTGCAGACGCCGGAATACCGCGTCAGCACGCTCAACGAACTCAAGAACACTCCGGTGGCGACGTTCACCGCGGCGACCCGCAATCCGGTCCCAGGGCTGCTCAGCAACGTCGCCAGCCTGAAGCGTGATTCGGTTCCCACTAACGCCAACCAGGCCAACGTCCAACCGGTCTATGAGATCTATGCCAACGCCGACGGCCGGGATCTTGGCGCGATCTCCGCCGACATCGACAAGATCGTGGCCGACTATCAGAAGCAGCTCTCGCCGGGAAACCGGATCGAGGTCATCGGCCAGATCGACAGCATGAATGCCGCGTTTCGTGACCTCGCTGTCGGAATTCTCTTCGCCGCGGTATTCGTTTATCTGCTCATGGTGGTGAACTATCAGAACTGGGGCGACCCATTCGTGGTCATCCTCGCCCTGCCGGCGACGCTGTGCGGCATCGTCACCATGCTGTACATCACCAACACGACATTGAGCGTCCCCTCGCTCATGGGCGCCATCATGGCCATCGGCGTCGCTTCGGCGAATTCGATCCTGCTGGTGACGTTTGCGCGTGAGCAGCAGCTTGCCGGCATGCCGGCGTTCGATGCCGCGATCTCGGCCGGCCGCACCCGTATCCGGCCCGTGCTGATGACCGCGGCGGCGATGATCGTCGGAATGATTCCGATGGCCATCGGCGGCCCGGGCGAGGAGCAGAACGCCGCCTTGGCCCGCGCCGTGATCGGCGGCTTGCTTTTTGCTACACCAACCACATTGCTCGCGGTGCCGTATCTGTTCGCTTTGCTGCGCAAAAGCAATGACGGCAAGCCGGCGCACGGCGTATTCGCGGAGGAGCCGCAATGAGTGACACCCAGCAGCGTCCGGCGGCAAAGGCCAGCGTCCCGCTGCGCGAAGCACCGGCGGACCGCGAAGGCGAACGCCCGGAGAGCAAACGCGAGGCCTTTTCGACCAAACCGGGCCGGCACACCGGGCGGCGGCTCCTCGGGGCCGTCACGTTCTTGCTGCTCTGTGCGGCATTGGCAGTCGGCTTCTGGCAGCACTACCGGCTGCACGCGCAAGTCATGGCGACCGCGGAAGAGCGCCGCGACTTCGTTCCCAGCGTACGGGCGGCGCCGGTGCGCGCCAGCGCCGGCACACGGGCGGTTTCCTGGCCCGGCACCACCGAAGCCTTCGAGCAAGCTAATATCTTCGCGCGGGCGAGCGGTTACATCTCGCTGCGCAAGGTCGACATCGGCAGCCATGTCAGGGCAGGAGACCTGCTGGTCGAGATCACGGCCCCCGAGCTTGAGCATCAGATTGCGCAGGCCGAGGGGACGCTGGCGCAGTTGCAAGCATCGCTGCTACAGGCCATAGCCAATCGCGATCTCGCCCAGGTCACCTGGGGTCGCGACAAGACGCTGGTCCATCAAGGTTGGGTCACGCAGCAGCAAGGCGACACCGATCGCCTGAGTCTCGACGCGCGCGAGGCCGCGGTCGCTGTCGCGCAGGCGAATATCACGGCACAGGAGGCGCAACTGCGGGTCTTGAACCAGCAGAAAGCCTATCAGCGCGTGATCGCGCCGTTCGACGGCGTCGTCACCCAGCGCAACGTCGACGTCGGCAGCCTGGTCCAGGCAGATACCACGACCGGCACGTTCTTGTTCGCCCTGATGCACAGCGACACGATCCGCATCCAGCTCTACGTGCCGCAGGACGAAGCCTTCGGCGTCGCCCCGGGAGTGGAGGCGACGATCCGCGTCCCCGAGATGCCGGGCCGCGATTTTCCCGGCACGGTGTCGCGCATTGCCGACGCGCTGCAGCCGGGCACGCGAACGCTCCTGACCGAGATCGACGTGCCTAATCCGGACCACGCTTTGTCGCCCGGAGTCTACTGCACCGTCGAGTTGAAGATCCCGCGCAAGACGCCTTCGCTCATCGTCCCTTCCGAGGCGATCATCTTCAACCGGGACGGCCTCAGCGTCGCTGTGGTCGAGGAAGGGGTCGCGCACATCCGCCCGGTGACCGTGGTGCGCGATTTTGGCACGACTGTCGAGGTGAGCGCCGGCGTCAAAGACGGCGATCAAGTGATCCTGAACCCTCCAGTCGATCTGGTCGATGGCCGCAAGATCAAGGTTCGGCCCGGCCCAGCAGGCCAGCTGTCGTGAGCCGGAGCTGCAGGTTCAGCTGGGGAACGCGAGTTTACACGTGCTTGCTTCGGCCGGCTCGGCAGCCTGTTCCGCCTTGACCACCGCCCGGGTCGTGAAGACATCGAACGGATCGCGGTCCGGCGGGTGCACCTCGCCGACGAGAACCGCGCTCATGAGCTGGTGATCGCGTTCCCGGAAAAAATCGCGATCGGCGTCGAGCGCTATTTCCGGGGGTAAGGTGTATCCCTGCAGCGCGCGTGCGAGAACGACCGGATCAAGGGATTTTTGCTGATCGGCGACGTTCGCCAGCACATGCACGGCGGCATGGCCGAACCAATGGCGAGCGCTGGCCGCCCTGCCGGTCCGTTGCCGGATCGCCGCGTCGAAAGCCTTGACCAGCGGGACATCCGGCTGGTCCCACCACCACTCCATCGTCCACCAGCCGATACGGGCCGTGTCGGGCACAGCGAGGATGCTCTCGAGCTCGAACAGCGCGCCGCCGACCGCCATGTCCTGGCTCAAGCCGAACCGCACGATTTGCTGCAGGCTGTTCGCCTGATCCTCGCCACCCATGAGATTGACGAGCACTTGCGGCCGAAAGGCTCCCGCCGCGGTCAACGATCGGGAATAGTCGACCGTGCCGAGCGGCAGCAGATCACCGGCCCATGCGCCGCCACGCTCGCGAAGCTTGCGCTCGAAGGCGGCTTGCAGCGCATAACCATAAACATAATCCGGAGTGAGAAAATACCATCTCTTGCCGAATTTCTCGATCAGCGTGTCGGCGATCGCGTTGGCTTCCATCGTGGTCGTCTTGCAGATGCGGAAGACATTCCAGCTGCAACGATTGCCGGTGATCTCATCGACGTGTCCGCCGGTAACGATGTGGAGTTTGCGCCTCTCGGTCGTCACCCGCGTCATCGCCAGGGCGACGGCCGAGTTGACATTGCCGAGGATGAAATCGACCTGGTCGCGGTCGATCAGCTGTTTAGTTTTCGCGACGCCGACGGCGGCCTCGTTCGCGGAATCTTCGACCAGGAGTTCCACTTGCCGGCCGAGAATGCCGCTCTTTTGATTGACCTGATCGACCGCCAGCCGGGCACCATCGACTTCAGCCTGGGCGAGCTTCGCATAGACGCCGCTGAGCGGTTCGACCATCCCCATTTTCACCGGAGCTTCGGCGCGGGCCTGGATCGGGAACGGCGCGGCGACGCCGGCGGCAGTCCACGCCAAGCCCGCCTTGATGAGGGTCCGCCGTCCGACGGGCCGAGCAGAAGATGACTTCATCCTCCGCATGATTCCCTCCAGACCGAAGGCACCGGTCCAAACATGAAACCGACCGCGCAATCTATTTTATGACGCTGCGGCGAATACTTCCAGGGTGGCAAATGAGTGGCCCCTGCTTCTCGTGAAACTTTCTGCCTTGCGGCGCTTTCTCTGGTTGGCGGCCTCGGCCGCGCCGCGTTATGGGTAGGGCAGGCCGCAATCAGGAAGAAGACAATGAAAATTGGATTTATCGGGCTCGGCGCCATGGGGCGCGGCATGGCCACGCGACTGATCGAGGCCGGACACGAGGTGCATGTTTGGAATCGTTCGCCTCGGCCGGTCGAAGAGCTGGCTCAGCGGGGCGCCCATCGCCTGGAAAGCCCGCAGGGTGCATTTGCCGGCGACGCCGCCGTCACCATGCTCGCTGACGACGACGCGGTACGCGCCGCGATCCTCGGCAGCGATGCCCTGCGCGCCGCCAACAAAAAATTGGTGCACATCGTCATGAGCACCGTGTCGGTCGCCTTCGCCCGCGAACTGGAGAAGGTTCACGCCGACGCCGGCATCGCCTATGTCTCGGCTCCGGTTATGGGTCGCCCGGAGGTGGCGGCGGCCGGCAAGCTCAACATCCTCGCCGCCGGGGATGCTGCTTCTATCGAGCGCGTGCAGCCGCTATTTGACCTCATCGGTCAGAAGACCTGGCCTCTCGGCGCCGAGCCGCACCAGGCCAATGTCGCCAAGTTGGCAATGAACTTCCTGCTCGCCTCGGCGATCGAAGCGACGGCCGAGGCCACCGCGTTGGTGGAGCGGTACAAGGTCGACCCGGCAAAATTAACCGAGGTGATGACCGCCACCCTGTTCGCGGCCCCCGCCTACGCCATCTACAGCAAGCTGATCCTCGAGGGTGAGTTCAAGCCCGGGTTCAAGCTGACGCTTGGGCTCAAGGACGTGCGGCTGGCGCTTGCGGCCGGCGAGGCGGCTGGCGTTCCCCTGCCCTTCGCCAGTGTCGTCCGCGACAATCTCGTTGATGCCATCGGACATGGCGACGCCGACAAGGACTGGTCCGCGGTGTCACTTGTCGCACGCCGGCGGGCGGGGCTCCCCAGCAAGACCGGGGGGCGTTGATCGGCCGATGCAGAGCAAATCCGCCGCCGCGCAACTTCATTGACGGGCAACAGGGCTGACCGCCCGATATTGCACGCGGCCGGCGTTCTCGCGCGATCCTACAACTTGATCTTGAATGGTCACGACGGCGCTAAGCACGTGCGCTCGGCGAGCAAATTTGCGTCGCTCAACGCGCCGACGAGCAAAAATCCGATGCCGTCGTTTTCAGCAATGCCTCGGGAGATTCCGTCGAGCCGAGCGGGCGGAATTGACTTTCCGAAAATTCAGGAGGGATAATGTTTTTTGGTTTTGCGGCAATTGGGCGCGGCAAAGGCCGGATTGGTCTCGATTCAGAGAAAATGCAGGAGGGCGTAATGAAACGATCAGCTATGGCTACCGGAGCAATCGTTGCGGGGGCCGCGCTTGTGCTCGCGAGCTTGGCTGCGTACGCGCAGGCCAAGAAATGGTATCCATTCGCCGTCGAAGAGCACAATCCGCCCTTCGACATGGCGAGCCCGGTGAAGGAAGTGATGTACTCGCCACTCGATAAGGCGGACAAGAAATGGAACATCTGCGTTTCGTTTCCGCACATGAAGGACGCGTACTGGCTCGCCGTCGACTACGGCGTCTCCGAGGAGGCGAAGGATCTCGGGGTGACGATGCATCTGCTCGAGGCCGGCGGCTACACCAACCTGAACAAGCAGATCTCGCAAATCGAGGACTGCGTATCGCAGGGCGCCCAGGCCGTCGATATCGGCGCTATTTCCTTTGACGGACTCAACGAAACCGTAAAGCGGCTGCACGAGAAGAACATTCCGGTGATCGACGTGATCAACGGCATGTCGTCGAAGGACATTTCCGCGAAGTCCCTCGTGTCGTTCGAAACGATGGGCTACAAGGCGGGCGAATACATAGCAAAATTGCATCCAAAGGGTTCGGCCGAGGCCGAGGTGGCGTGGTTCCCAGGCCCGCCCGGCGCGGGTTGGGTCGAGGCCGGCAACAAGGGCTTCAACGACGCCATCAAGGACAGCGCACTAAAGAACGTCGCGACCAAATACGGCGACACCGGCAAGGAAGTGCAGCTCAAGCTGGTCGAGGATGTGCTGCAGGCCAACCCGAATATCAAATACATCGCCGGCACCTCGCCGACCACCGAAGCCGCCGTGCAGCTACTGCGCGAGCGCAATCTCTCGGACAAGATCAAGGTCATCGCCTATTACTTCACGCCCGGTGTCTATGAGAACATCAAGGCCGGACGGGTGATGGCGGCGCCGACCGATTCCGCGGTGGTCCAGGGACGCGTCTCCGTCGATCAGGCGGTGCGCATCCTCGAAGGAAAGCCCTACCTCAAGCACGTCGGGCCGAAGATCTACGTGATCGACAAATCGAACATCAATTCGTTCGATTACGCCTCTTCGCTCGCGCCAGCGGATTGGAAGCCCGTCTTCACCGTCAATTGACGTCCGCCGGGTTGGGACGTTTGATGATGTGATGACTACGGAGATAGTGGCGTCGCCGGAAGGCGTCGGCGTGGGGACGACCCCGCCGACGCCGGTTTTGCAAGCCCAATCCGTATCCAAGCAATTCCCGGGGGTACTGGCGCTCGACGCGGTCGATTTCGAGCTACGCGCCGGCGAAGTGCATGTCCTCTTCGGCGAGAACGGCGCCGGCAAATCGACCCTGATCCAAATGCTCGCAGGCGTGCACCGCGCGAGCGAAGGCAGCATTCGCTTTCGCGGCGAAGCGATCGAGCTCTTGGGCGTCCACCACGCGCGCACGCTTGGCATCAGCGCGGTCTTCCAGGAATTCTCACTGGTCCCGACGCTGACCATCGAGGAGAACTTGTTTCTCGGCGCGGAGCTGACCCGGCACGGCTTTCTCGACAAGTCCGAGCTCCATCGACGGGCCGACGGCATTCTCAAAGAACTCGGCTTTCCGCTGCGGCCGCGACAACGCGTTCAGGATCTCAGCCGCGCCGAGCAGCAGATGGTCGAGATCGCCAAGGCGTTTCGTACCGAGCTATCGGTACTGATCCTAGACGAGCCGACGGCCTCGCTTACCGATCGCGAAGCGGAGCGTCTGTTCGCGATGATCGAGCAGGCGAAGAGCCGCGGCGTGGGCATCGTCTACGTCACCCACCGCATGAATGAAATCTACCGCTTGGGCGATCGCGTCACGGTCTTGCGTGACGGCAAACGCGTGGCGACCCTTGACGTGGCGGACGCCGACGATGAGCGTTTGCTGCAACTGATGACCGGCCGGGTCATCAGCCAGGTCTTCCCCAAGATCGACTATCGGCCGGGGCGAACGCTGCTGGAAATTTCGCAGCTCACCACTGTGGACCGCGCGGCCAGAGATTTGTCCCTGGTGGTGCGGGCCGGCGAGGTTGTGGGGCTAGCCGGGCTCGTTGGCAGCGGCAAGTCCGTGGTCGGGCGCGCGTGTTTCGGATTGGAACGCATCGCGTCCGGCCGGGTGATCTTCGACGGCCGCGACGTCACCGGACGAACGGCTCGGGCAATGCTCGACCTCGGGGCCTTCTATCTGCCGCCCGATCGGCGCGAGGAAGGGCTGGTCATGATGCGCAGCGTCCGCGAGAACGTCTCGTTGCCCTGGCTTGGCGCGCGCCCCTTCACCCGTTTCGGCTTTCTCGACCGCAACAGCGAACGCTCGAAGGTTCGCGATCTCGCCGGCCGGCTCAACTTGCAGCCGCCGAACATCGAGCACGATCTGGAGCGACTGTCCGGCGGAAATCAGCAGAAGGTATTGCTCGCCAAGGGTCTGGTTTCGGCGGTGAAGCTGTTTATCCTCGACGAGCCGACGGTCGGGGTCGACGTCGGCACCCGTGTGGCGATCTATGGCTTCATCCGCGATCTTTGCGAGGGGGGTGCCGGCATCCTGCTGATCTCGTCGGATTTGCCGGAAATTCTGCACCTGACCAATCGCACCTATGTCATGTATCGGGGCGACATGCGGGCGCAGCTTGAGGGCGCCGAGATCACACAGGACCGTGTGCTGGCCAATTTCTTCGAACGGACGCGAGCCTAATGGATCGCAAAGAAACGCAGCATCGGTTCGACTACGGCAGCGCGCTGCAGCGGCTGTTCGTGCGTATCGGCGTTTTGCCATTCCTCCTGGTCATCGCGCTTGCCGTGTTCGGAGCTTTGTCGGATAGGTTCCTGACCGCCGAAAATCTGATCACGGTCGCTCGGCAAGCCACCTATCTGGCGATCGTCGCCATGGGGCAGATGCTGGCGCTGCTCACCGGCGGCTTCGACCTCTCGGTCGGCAAGATCGTCGCCATAACCTCGGTCATCACCGCTTTGACCATGGCGCCTCTTGCCGCCGCCCATCCCGACGCCACCGCAATCACGCTGACGCTGGGTATTCTCGCCGGCGTCGGCGCCGGCACGCTGGTCGGGGTGGTCAACGGCATTGGCGTTGCCGTATTCAACGTATCGCCGTTCATGATGACGCTCGGTACGGCGGCGATCAGCTTCGGCATCGCCTTGACGTTGACCAGCGGCGTGCCGGTGTACGGCGTTCCGGACGCCTTCGGCACCATCTTCAGCTTTGCCCGAATTTTCGACATTCCCTCGCCGGTCTATGTGACGGCCGGCCTGTTCGTCGCCATGTACATTTTGCTCAACCGGACCCGCATGGGCCGATACTTTTACGCAGTCGGCGGCAACCTCAAGGCCTCGCGTCTCTCCGGCATCAACACGCGGTTCTACCTGTTCATGGCCTATGTCCTGTGTGGGGCGCTCGCGGCGGTTGCCGGTGCGCTGCTGACCGCGCGCCTGGAAACCGGCGAAGCGAACATCGGCGCTTCGATGCCGCTCGATTCAATCGCGGCCTGCGTCATCGGCGGGGTGAGCCTGCGCGGCGGCATCGGACACGTCGGCAATGTCGTGCTCGGTGCCATCTTCATCGGCTTGATGCAGAACGGAATGGATCTGGCGCAAATCCAGTCCTATCTGCAGGAAGTGGTGATCGGCGTCCTCCTCATTCTCGCGGTCATCGCCGACCAGCTGCGGCAGTTCGTCATGCTGCGGCTCAAGGATTGAGATAGGATCGCAGGTGAGAGCGCAACGGGGATCGGCATGAGCGACAAGCGCGCGGTTCCGACCGTACAGCTGGAAAACGAGCACTTGCGTGTGACCGAGTGGCGCTTCGCACCGGGTGCGGCAACCGGCTATCACCGGCATGCCCATGATTATGTCGTGGTCCCGGTCGTCGACGGCGAACTGGAATTGGTCGGTCCCGACGGCGGCCGTTCGCGCGCGAGACTGGAACAAGGGAAATCTTACTTCCGCAATGCCGGCGTCGAGCACGACGTCATCAATGCCGGCGGCGGTGTCATGAGTTTCGTCGAAATCGAACTCAAAGACACCAGCGGATGAACGCGAAGCGCGCGGCGATCAGGAGGTAAGGCGATGCCCACGGCAAAAGGAAACGCGATCAAACTCGCGATCAACTGCGACATGGGCGAGAGCTTCGGTCTTTACAAAATGGGCGACGATGAAGGCATGATGCCGCACATCACCATCGCCAATGTCGCGTGCGGCTTTCACGCCTCTGATCCGAGCGTCATGGCGCACACCGTGCGGCTCGCGAAGCGGCACAATGTGCGGGTCGGCGCGCATCCTTCGCTGCCCGATCTGCAAGGATTCGGCCGGCGAGAGATGAAGATGCGGCCCGAAGAGCTGACCGACAGCATCGTCTATCAGGTAGGAGCGCTCACCGGATTTCTTGAACGCGAGGGCATGGAGCTGTTCCACGTCAAGCCGCATGGGTCGCTTTACGGAATGGCTGCGAAATCGCCGGAGGTGGCGAAGGCGGTCGCCGCCGCGGCCAAGATTTTCAACGTTCCGGTCCTGGGAATGGCCGGCACCTTGCACGAGCAGGTCTACGCCGCCGAAGGGCTGGAATTCATTTCCGAGTACTACGCCGATCTCGATTACGCCGACGATGGCACGCTGATCATCACCCGCGAGCATCACGCAGTCGATCCCAAGCGTGCCGCCGAAGGCGCGCTCCGCGCCGTCAAAGAGGGCATCGCCAAGTCGGTCAACGGCCATGATGTGCGTGTCCGCGCCGACTGCATTTGCGTCCATTCGGATACGCCGAACGCCGTCGAGGTGGCGCAAGCAGTCAAGGCGGCGGTCGCCGAATATCTGGGTTAGGCGGCGCAGCAAAAAAGGGGGAATGCAAGCATGGCGCAGCACGAAGTGTTAAGTCCTTTACCCGGCATTTTTTATCGGAAACCGGCGCCGGAGAAGCCGCCCTACAAGCAGGACGGCGATCGCGTGGCCGAGGGCGATGTGATCGGCTTGGTAGAGGTGATGAAACAGTTCACCGAGATTCAAGCCGACGCGAGTGGCAAGATCACGCGCTTTCTCGTCGACAACGAGGCGGCGGTCGAACCGGGGCAGCCGGTGATGCTGATCGAGACTGCCTGAGCTTTCCGCGTGTTCGACAAGCTTCTGATAGCCAATCGCGGCGAGATCGCCGTGCGCATCATTCGCACGGCGAAAGAACTCGGGTTGCGCACCGTCGCCGTGTTCAGCGAAGCCGACAAGGACAGTCTCGCGGTGCGCTTCGCAGACGAGGCGGTCTGCATCGGTCCCCCGCCCGCGGCCAAAAGCTATCTCAAATCCGACGCCATCATCGCCGCCGCGCGGGAGACCGGCGCCGGCGCGATCCATCCCGGATATGGGTTTCTTGCCGAGAACGCGCGGTTTGCCGAAGCGGTGGCGGCAGCCGGTCTTGTTTTCGTGGGGCCGACGCCGGCGACCATCCGCAAGATGGGCGATAAGGCCGCGGCGCGGGCGGCGGCGCTGGAAGCGGGCGTGCCAATCGTGCCGGGCAGCGAAGGCGAAGTCGCCGATCTCGACCATGCTGCAGCGGCGGCGCGCGAAATCGGCTACCCGGTCATGCTCAAAGCGAGCGCCGGCGGCGGCGGCCGCGGCATTCGCGTCGCCGCCGACCAGGCGGCGCTGGCGCAGCACTTCCCTACGGCGCGAGCCGAGGCCGCGGCCGCTTTCGGCAGCGGCGCACTTTATCTCGAGCGCTTCCTCAAGCGCGCACGCCATCTCGAAGTGCAGATCCTCGGCGACGGCGAGCGCGTCGTGCACTGCTTCGAGCGCGAATGCTCGCTGCAGCGGCGGCGGCAGAAGGTGTGGGAGGAGGCGCCTTCACCGGCAATCAACGCCGCGACGCGGCAGGCGCTATGCGCGTCCGCGGTGCGGCTCGCCGAGCGGGCCAGCTATCGCGGCGCCGGCACACTCGAATATCTCTACGACGAGGACACCGGCGAGTTCTTCTTCATCGAAATGAACACTCGCATCCAGGTCGAGCATCCGGTCACCGAGGTCATTACCGGTCTCGATCTTGTGCGCGAGATGATCCTCGTCGCGCAAGGCGAGCCGCTGCGGCTCGCTCAACCTGAAGTGCGCACGCGCGGAGCGGCCATCGAAGTCCGGATCAATGCCGAGGATCCGCAGTGCGATTTCCGTCCCTCGCCCGGCCGCGTCGCCACGCTGACGCTGCCGGCCGGACCCGGCGTGCGCGTCGACACCATGCTCTATCCCGGCTGCGTCGTGCCGCCCTACTATGACTCCCTGCTTGCCAAGATCATCGTTCACGCGGAAACTCGGGCTTTGGCGCTGGCGCGGTTGCGCCGCGCGCTTGATGAGTTCGCTATCGAGGGGGTTATCACCACTGCACCGCTGCACAAGCGCCTTAGCCGGTTGAGCGAAGTGCAGGATGCGCAGTTCGATACCGGATTTTTGGAGAGATTGCTCGCGGCGTAGCGGCTGCGAACACGAGCGAAGGGCCGTACCAAACCATGCGCGAAATCCGTTATTCCTTCGGCGGCGATGAGCACATCTTCGCCGAGATCGACGAGGAAATGTCGCTTGAGGCCTTCTTCAAGGGCATGGCGATCTGCACCGCGCTCGAGAAGCGCCGCATTCCCGGGATCTCGGAGGTTTGTCCCTCGAACGCCTCCTATCTGGTCCGTTTCGATCCCGACGTGATCCCGGCGGACAAGATGCTGAGCACACTCAAGGAGATCGAAGCGCAAATCGGCAGCGCCGACCTCGAATTGCCGACGCGCATCATCGAAATTCCCGTCCTGTACAATGATCCCTGGACGCGCGAGACACTGATGCGTTTCCGCGAGCGGCATCAGGATCCTAAAAGCACCGACATCGAGTACGCCGCCCGGATCAATAGTTACGGCTCGGTCGATGAATTCGTTGCCGCGCACTCCGGCGCGCCCTGGTTCGTCTCCATGGTCGGGTTTGTTGCCGGGCTCCCGTTCCTGTTTCAGATGGTCGAGCGCAAAAAGCAGATCGAGGTACCGAAATATCTGCGGCCGCGCACCGACACGCCGAAGCTCACCGTCGGCCACGGCGGCTGCTTCGGCTGCATCTACTCCGTCCGCGGCGCCGGCGGTTATCAGATGTTCGGCATCACTCCGGCGCCGATCTATGACCCGGCGCAGAAGCTTCCCTACCTCAAGGATTTCATGGTGTTCTTCCGGCCGGGCGACATCGTCAAATGGAAGCCGATCTCGCGCGAGGAATACGACCGCGACGTGAAGGCGGTCGAGGCGGGCACCTTCAATCTGACCGTTCGGCCCGTCGCCTTCTCGCTCAAGGCGTTTCTCGCCGACCCCACCGCATACAGCCGGCGTCTTGTGGAGGTGCTCCATGGCCATTGAGGTGATCAAACCGGGGCTCGCCACGAGCGTTCAGGACGCCGGCCGGCCCGGCTACTACAATATCGGCATTCCGATCTCGGGCGCGCTCGACCAATACGCATTGCGCGCCGCGAATTTGTTGGTGGGCAACGAGGAGCGAGCGGCCGCGCTGGAGGCGACGCTGCTCGGCCCCGAGCTTGTCTTTCGCGCTGCGGCCATCGTCGCCGTCACCGGGGCGGAGGCGGCGCCAAAGGTCAACGGCGAACCAAGGCCGCGTAACGAGTCTTTCGCGGTGCGTGCGGACGAACGCCTCACCTTCGATTTGATGAAAGTCGGCGCTCGCATCTACATCGCGGTCGCCGGCGGGATCGAGGTGCCGCAGGTTCTCGGCAGTCGCTCGACCTACGCGCTGGGGGCGCTCGGCGGGTTCGCGGGCCGAAAGCTCAATGCCGGCGACGTGCTGTCGACCGGCCAGGCCGCGTCCAGCGCGCGCCCAGGCCGCGCGCTCGCCAAGGACTTAGTTCCGGTCTACCCAAAATCGCTCGAGCTTCGCGTTTTGCCGGGCCTCTATTTTCACCGCCTGACCGAGGAATCGGCGAAGACTTTCTTTGAAGACACCTGGACGGTCGCCCCGGAAGCCGACCGCATCGGCTATCGCTACCGCAAGGGACGCGCCCTCACCTTCCGCGAGCGCAAGCAACCGTTCGGCGCCGGATCCGATCCGAGCAACATCGTCGATGCAGGCTATCCATACGGCTCGATCCAGGTTCCGGGCGGCGTCGAGCCGATCATTCTGCATCGCGACGCCGTATCTGGCGGCGGATACGCCATGATCGGCACCGTGATCAGCGCCGACATGGACCGCATTGCGCAGATGCAGCCCAACAATCTGGCACGGTTCGTCGAGGTGGATATGAAAGGCGCGCTCGCAGCGCGCGCCGCCTACAAAAGCCAGGTCGGCCGATTGCGAGCGGCGCTGCGCGAGTAACAGCGGCGCATGCTCATGCGCATCCTATCGGCCCGGATCGTGCTCGACAACGAGGAGGAGCATCATGACCGATTTCAAGTTCGACCCGCACCGGACAGCGCTCCTCAACATCGACATGCAGAATTGCTTCGTCGAGAACTCGCCGGTCGCGGCGCCGCGCGGGCGCGAAATCCTGCCGCGGATCAACCAACTCGCCGAAGTGTGCCGCAAGCGCGGAGCGCTGGTCATCCATACCGTTCACGTCGTGCGGCCGGACGGCAGCAACACCGGTGTCATGGGCCTCATCATTCCGGCGATCGCCGCAGGGCTCATCAACAAGGGCAACAAGCAGGCGGAGCTGCATGCCGGCATCATCGTCGGCAAGCACGACATCGTGTTGGAGAAGCCGCGCTACGGCGCCTTCCACGGCACCGATCTCGATCTGATCCTGCGCAATCGGGGCGTCGATACCGTCATCATCACCGGAATTTGTACCAACGTATGCTGCGAAACGACGGCGCGTGAAGCCAACATGAGAGACTACAAGGTGTTCTTCGTCAGCGACGCAACCGCGACGTTCAACACGCCCGAAGCGTCGGCGGATCAGATTCAGCCGATCGTGCTGGCGACGCTCAAGGCGGCATTTGCGCAGATCGAGAACACCGCGTCGATGATGCGGAAATTGCAGGAACAAAAAAGCGCAGCGGCTGCCTAAAAGCAAAGCAATTGGCGCCTTTTGAGAAGCAGTCGTCGATCGTCGGCGCGGCCAAACCCTATTGACACCCCGCAGACGATACATTTCAATTATAAAATAAATCCAAGATGCAGGCGTAGAGCCTGAGGGGAAGAGGGGCCGACATGGTCATCCTCGGGTGGCTGTTTGCCATTGCCGTTGTCGCCGCCGTGATTGCGATCGCGGTGATGTTTCTCAATCGCTTCTATCGCAAATCGACGCGCGACGTCGCGCTGGTGCGTACCGGATTCGGCGGCCAGCGCATCTTGATCTCCGGCGGATGTCTGGCGCTGCCGTTCCTGCACAAGGTCGACGAGATCAACATGCGCACGCTGCGCATCGAGGTCCGCCGCGCAGCCGAGAAGTCGGTGATCACCGAAGATCGCATGCGGGTCGACGTCGAGCTCGAATTCTACGTGCGCGTCATGCCCTCCCAGGAAGGCATCGCGACCGCCGCGCAGGCGCTCGGCGCCAAGTCGTTCACGCCCGACGGCATCCGCAACCTGCTGGAGGGCCGCTTCGTCGACGCCGTGCAGGCGGTGGCGGCGCGCAATACCATGGACGGTCTGCACGAAGGCCGCGCCGAATTCGTCCGCAGCGTCTCCGATCTGTTGCGCGAGAACCTCAAGCAGAATGGCATTCTGCTCGACTCGATCTCACTGACGCGTCTCGACCAGTCGGCATTCTCGGCGTTCGACGAGAACAACGCTTTCAACGCCGTCGGACTGCGCAAGCTTGCCGAGATCATCGCCGTCAACCGCAAGAAGCGCGCGGAGATCGAGGCCGATGCCGAGGTCGCGGTGCGACAGACTCAGCTCGAGGCCACCAAGCAGCGGCTCCTGCTCACCCAGCAGGAGGAAGAGGCGCAGATCAACCAGCAGCTGGAAATCGAGAAAATCCGCGCGGCGAGCGACGCCGAAGCCGCCAAAGCGCGCGAGGAGGCGATGGTCGCCTCGGAGGATGCGCGTATTCAGCGCGAGCGGCAGACCAAGGCGATGGAAGTCGCCAAGCAGAGCGAACTGCGCCGGCTGGAGCTCGACTCCCAGCTTGGCGTCGAGATGAAGAAGGTCGACAGCGCCATTCGGCTCGCAGCCAAGCACGTGGAAGAGGCGAAGTCGCGGGCGCAGGCGGAAATGGCGCGCACCGAAGTCGTGCTCGCCGAGGAACACGTCCAGACCGAGCGCGACCGCGCGGTCGCAGACCGGTCGCACGAGATTGCACTCAAGCGCGTGAACGAACAGGGCGCCGTGGAGCAAGCCAAGGCCGACACCGACGCCGATGTCCTGTTGCGTCGGATCCGCGCCGAATCCGAGGCGGTCCGCACCAAGGCCGAAGCCGAACGGCTGCGTCTCCTAGCGCAGTCGGAAGGCGAACGCGCGGTGATCGACGCGGAGAATTCGCGCAGCGAGGCGCTGATCCGCATGAAGCTCGAGCAGTACCGGTTGGACCGGTTGCCCGAGATTGTCTCGCAGATGATGAAGCCCGCCGAAAAGATCGAGTCGATCCGC
>Ga0210394_10003880_pt1 | contig 18080 bp, 13 predicted proteins | sample IncBWC12MmetaG_FD_160121 | JGI IMG/M metagenome (GOLD analysis project Ga0210394, IMG submission 160121) | Forest soil microbial communities from Barre Woods Harvard Forest LTER site, Petersham, Massachusetts, United States - Inc-BW-C-12-M | ecosystem: Environmental > Terrestrial > Soil >... | reverse complement strand
AGTTAGGTTTTGCCGGGACCAAAGGGGAGTTCGTAGATGGCGTTAGCGGTGAAGTTATGGCGAATGTCAAACACGCTTGGACCCTTGTCGCATGCGAGGCAATTTATGTTTTCCGGCCCATTGGACTCCCCGCCGCCTACCGAGCCATCGTTTATGGAATGGCCATAGGTATAACGGGCCTGCATCGAAACTCCACTATTGAATCTCCGCTCCAGCGAAACTCCCAAAGCATGGTACGAACTGGATCCAACATCGCTCTTGTAATCGACCGAGCCGTAGGGGTCCGGGTTGTTTGGATCGGGGAAATATTGATCCAGTGGCCTGACGCAATCTGTGCTGGAGGTGTTGATGGCAATTGGGAGGGTGCATAGATTTACCGCGCCGCGCGAGAAAAGGCGCACCCCGTGGCTTCCCAGATAGGACGTGGAAAGCAGAAAACCGGCGGGCAATTGGTGTTCAATGGTTAGACCCCATTCCTCAGCGTACAGGTCGCGACGGCCCTGACGCTGAAGCGCACGAGGATGGTTTGCCGCTTTCTGGAGTCCGTTAGCGCCGGTGAAGCCCGAGAGATCGGGAATCTCCTGTTCCAGGGCGGGGGTAAGAGGCGGCGCTTGTACCGATGCCCGAAACGTATCGCTCTCGAGGCCGGCATTCAAGTCGTCGTTCTGCGCGGCACCATGATAGATGCCAAAGCCGGCGCGAATGACGGTCTTTCCGTGAAGCGCGGATGGAGCCCAAGCAAGGCTCACACGAGGATCAAAGTTCTTGTAATTCGGATTGTACAGAGCTGGATTCTTCGGGCAGGGCGGCGTGTTTATGGGCACGGGAAAAGGCGTGTTGAAGGAACCGGAGCCAAGGCAAGCTCCGTGAAACTGATTGAAGTCAAAGACGGTCGTCCGATTCGTAGCCTCATTGGCCGCGCCGTAGTAATCCCAGCGGAGTCCGGCAGTGACCGTGAAGCTGGGTGTGACCTTCCACTCGTCCTGGAAGTACGGCATGTAGAAGGTGCGACGGAGCCGGTGGCAACACCAAGGCGCGATAAAGTTAATGTCCGTGAGTGTGCCTGAGATCAGGCTCAGATTGTCACCGAAGTCGAGAGTGTTATTTGCGGTCTGACCCTGATTGAGCCGGACGCGGCGAATTTCCATGCCCATCTTGAAAGCGTGGCGATTGCGAGTCCAGGTCATGTTGTCGACTACGCCGTAGGTGGTTCCCACTTCGATGTCCGCCGATTCGTTGGGAATGCCGGTGAAATTAGCCGTGTTCACCGCATAGGTGAGAGTGCTTGACTGAGGGTTGTGAAAGGGCGAGCGGTTGATATAAACCTTTGCTTCGTTAAAAACATTGGGGCTGAAGATGTGTTGCAGCGCCAGAAGGTAGTTGGCCGGATGGTTGATGGTCTGCGCCTTGTCGAGGCCAACGGTGACTCCAATTTGGGCATCGACCAGGCTGATATCGCGCTGGGCACGGCCGTACAGGGTGGTCTTGTCGCTGAACTTGTGATCGATACGCACCAGCCAACTGTCTTCGTGCACGGTTGTTTGTATAGGGTGCGTGAAGGCCTCCATGTCGGTGGCGAAATTGTTGCCATCCAAGGTTTCGTTCCCGAGTTCACTCGGCGTCAGAGCACTGAAGTCGCCGTCGGGAAAAACAATCTTCGGAGCACATCCTCCCACGGTGCCAGTGGAGGCACGCCAAGGAAAACCCTGAAGAATTGCGCACATGTCCGGGGTAGGCCCCACATGCGCCGCGGGAGTCTGGGTGGCATCGTTTCTGCCGTTAACGAGAATGTCTTTCACAAAGCTGGCGCTGGGTACAAAGATAGTTCCGAGCGACGTGGACTCCTGCAATTGACGCAGTCCCTCGTAGCTTAGGAAGAAGAAGGTTTTGTCCTTCTTGATGGGTCCTCCAACCGTCATTCCGTACTGGCCCATACGAAACGGCAGGATGGCGGGTATCGTCAGATTGCCGGCGGCGTCCGGCGCGAAATCGTTGAAATTGCGCGCGTCGAAAACGGAATTCCTCAAATAACCAAAGGCCGTTCCGTGGAAATCATTTGTGCCGGACTTGGTGACCACGTTGATCTGGCCCCCGGCTTGAGTCCCATACTCGACATCGTACAGAGCGCTATTCACGCGATACTCTTCTACCGCATCTTCAGAAATCTGTAGACGGACCTGGGACTTCTGGGCCTGCTCCTGAATGCCGCCGGCATCCACTCCATCGAAGTTGAAGTTGTTGTCGTCGCGTGCGCGGCCCGCGAAGCGGATTGTGCGTTGATCTCCCCCGCCGTCATCTTGCGCGAAGGGCGCGAGGAGCGTCAGACCGGACCAGTCGCGGCCGTTTACGGGCAAGTTCGCGATCTGTTCAGTACTAATCACGGTCGCGGCCGCCGCAGAGGTCCGCTCGGCGGGCCCTGCCTCTGCCTTGATTTCGACTTTCTCCGAGACTTCGCCCACAACAAGAGAAACGTCGAGCGTATGAGTCTCGCCAACTTGAAGCGTCACTTGCTCGATCACTTTGGTCTTGAAGCTGGTGTTCGAGACGGTGACGGTGAATTGGCCAACAGGCAGACCGGGAAAACGGTAATAGCCATTGGAGTTCGTTTTGCGTTCCTGGCTGATGCCGGTGTCGACAGCCGTAACTTTGACGTCTGCACCGCTAATGGTCCCGCCACTCGGATCCGTTACCGTGCCTTCCAACATGGCGCGATCGGTCTGCGCAAGAGCAGCCGTCCCGCTCAACGACAGCGCGATGGCTGCGAAGAATCGAAGAATTGAGTATTGTCGGCAATGCTTAAAACTCATGGATCAGCCCCTTTTTTCTTCCCAAGTGCTTGGTTTAGAACCCCACACCGTGTCGGTCCGGCTCGCCGGTCAACAACTCCTGAACTCAATCTTTTGCTTCCATCTAGCAGCAAACGCCAAGAACGAGCCATGAACGAAAATGACGGAATTGTTAAATAGAAGCTGAATTTTTTTCAGATAGCGCAGTGTCTGCATGTTCTTGATATCCGACAGCGTTAGCATTTCGTATGCACCGGAATCTGCACACGGAAAGCCGAACCGGCCCCGACCGTGCTTTCGGCAGCGATTGTGCCGCCGTGCATCTCCGCGATCCAACGCGCGATAGCCAGCCCCAGGCCCGCGCCTCCGGTATTCTTGGAGCGAGCGCGATCCACGCGGTAAAACCTGTCAAAAATGTTGTTCAGCTCTATTTCGGGAATACCTGCGCCGGAGTCGCGAACGGTAATTTGCGCGTGGCTATCGGATTGCGACAAAGCGATTTCGCACCGCCCTCCGCTAGGGCTGTATTTCACGGCGTTATCCAGAAGGATCAGCAGCAAGCGGTCCACGGCAATGGCGTCCGCCTGGACCCAAACAGGCTGGGCCGGAGTCGTGGCGGTCACATCGAGTGCTTTCTCCAGGCCAAGCAAGGCGGCCCGCTCTCGCGCCTTTTGCACGTGCGCAGAAAGATCCAGAGGGCGCATCTCCATCCCGGCTGCTCCCGCATCGGCCCGCGCCAGCGTCAGCAAATTCTCAAGCAGTTCAGAGGTGTCGACCGAAGTCTCGAGAATTGTGGACAAAGCCCGGCGATACTCCTCTGGGGTCCGCGGTTTCCGTAGGGTTATTTCCGCGGTAGCGCGAATCACAGCGACGGGGGTCCGCAAATCGTGCGATGCGTCGGCTGTGAACTGCGTAATGCTCTTGAAGGAAGCTTCAATGCGCGCCAGCATGGCGTTCAGCGTTTCTGTCAGGCGTCTGAGTTCGTCGCGAGCCCTGGGAACCTCCAGTCGGCTGGACAAATTCTGGGCACCGATCAATCCAGCCGTCTCAATGATCCGGTTGACGGGGGCAAGAGACCTCCCGCTCAGCCAGTAACCTGAAAGCGAGGCCAGCAAGACAAGCAAAGGCAGAATCTCTTTTTCCATCAGGCGGAAATGATCGAGCGCTTGATCAAACGGCTCGGTCGGCACGGCGGCATGAATCTCGTAAACTTCGCCGCCGGTAGTGACGCGCTGAAGTGCAATGCGGTACTGCGAAGCGTCAAGGTTGGTTGTGGCAAACGAGACGTCCCCATCCACGATTTGCGGCAAGGCCGGATAGCTCCGCAGGAACTGCTGCGATCGGAATATCCAATGACCATTCGAGCTGGCCACCTCGAAAAGCGCCCCATTCGCCCAAAGCTCCGCAAGCCCGCGCAGTTCTTCGCGCAGTTTGCTTTCCCCCCGCAAAGAGGAATTGACTAAAACAAGTCGCCGGACAGTCTCAAGATTCGTGCGGGAAGCATTGTCAACCGTGGCTTCAATGCTGCGCCGGAACCCGAGATCGCTCACCCAGAAGAACGCCACGAACGACAAGGCCAGAACTACAGAGTAAAGGACCGTGAGGCGCGCGCGAATCGGCAAATTCATAAAGCAGTAGGGCTCCCCACCGAGTACCCGAAGCCACGGTGCGTGTGAATCAGTTTCTTGGCGGTGCCGTCCTCCATCTTCTTCCGGAGCAGCCGGACGAAAGCCTCGACGGTATTTTCACCAACATCACGGCGATTGCCCCACACCGCGTCCAAGATCGCGCATCGCGACAAAACGCGGCCTGGATTCCTCACCAGCAGCTCGAGCAGCCGGAATTCGGTGAGGGACAGATAAATCTCCTGCCCCTTGCGGAAAGCGCGGTATGAATTCACGTCAAGGACCAGATCTTCGAATTCCAGGACGTTTTTCGGCCTAGCGGCTGTGCGCCGCTGCAGGGCGCGGATGCGCGCGAGCAATTCCACGAACGAAAACGGTTTCGTCAGGTAGTCGTCGGCCCCTGCGTCGAGCCCTGTGACGATATCGGGCAGCGCGTCACGCGCGGTAAGCATGAGCACAGGAACTGTGTTGCCGCGAAGACGCAGCTGTCGCGCGACCTGCAACCCATTTATTCCGGGCAACATTACATCCAGAAGAATCAGGTCGAAGGTGGTATCGCCGGTCTGTCGGAGAGCCGCACGGCCGTCCGCGGCTCGAGCGACGTTGTGCGATTCCTCCCGCAGCCCATGCACCAGCACATCCGCCATGAGCTCATCGTCTTCCACGACCAAAATATTCATGGGAAGATCTCATGGGAATTCTAGGCTCAGTTTTATGAACGCCCGGTAAACCTTCCGTTACAACTGCATTGCAGTCAGTGAGCGATCGGTGAGCCACACGGCCTACCAATCTGTGATCTTCGAGTCTTGCAGCGTAGCGAGGCGGGCGGCTTGGCGGAGTTTCCACTGGCCGGGGACTCTAGACCGCGATTCAGAGGCAGTCATAGCTCTGCGTAGTATTTTCGGGCCCGGAACAACACAGGCACCCTTGCATACCGACATCTTTTCCGCACAGGCCTGTCAGGTAACCAATCATTTGGATAGCGAAACAAACCCTTTCCCGTGTTATCGGATCTGGTAGCATGCACATGGAATCCTTTCTCCAAGACCTGCGTTACGCTGTGCGCATTCTGCTGAAGTCACCCGCCTCAAGCGTGATCTCTATCCTGACTCTCGCTTTCGGCATCGGCGCGAACACGGCGATGTTCAGCATCGTGAATGCCTGGCTGCTACGTCCGCTTCCACTCAAGGATCCGCAGCGGCTTGTCGGCATCTGGAGAACACAGCGCGACAATCCGCGTCAACCTGCTTTCTTCGATTTCTATCGTGACTACCTCATCTGGAGCGGGGAGAACCGCAGCTTTGAATCACTGGGAGCGATGTTCGAGCAAAGCTACGCACTCACCGGATCCGGAGAGCCGCGGGAACTTCACGGCGCAGTCGCAACCTGGAACCTATTCCGGACCGTCGGCGCGAAGCCCGAGTTGGGACGTCTCTTCGTCGCCGAAGACGCTCAAGGAGAGCCGGCATGCGTAATCAGCCACGCCCTGTGGACAGAGCAATTCCACTCCGCTCATGACGTGGCAGGACAAAGCATCACCCTGAATCGAAAGCTGTACCGAGTGCTCGGCGTACTCCCTGCGGATTTCTCCCTGCGCACCCTGGACCGGCCATTTGAAACCGCCGTATGGACGGTCATTACAGCCGACGACAAAAATTATGCCCCAACCTCAGCTGCAGCGATTGCGGTGATCGGCCGTCTCAAGCCTGGCGCGAGCATCAAGCAATCGCAAGTCGAGATGTCCATGCTCCAAGAAAGACTCAACCACCGCTTCTCCGATGAGCCGGAGGGCTCGGGCGTTCTCGTCGTCAATCTCCAGCAGGACAACACGCGAACCCTGCGCAGTTCCTTGCTGCTCCTCTTGGGAGCCGTGCTGGTGCTGCTGGTCATTGCCTGCGTGAATACCGGCAGTCTGATTCTGGGCCGCCATGCACAGCGCGCTCGCGAATTCGCGGTGCGTGTGGCCCTGGGTTCCGGCACCTGGAGATTGTTGCAACAGCTCAGCGCAGAAGTGCTCGTCTTATTCGTGATCGGCGGCATAACCGGACTGCTCGTGGCCTTCGTCCTAATGCGCATCTTCGTCACCTGGAATCCTTTTGCCGTGCTGCCGCCGGGCGGGATCTCCCTAGACCTGGTGGTCCTAAGCGTCACAGCCGCCGTGGTCTGCCTAACTGCCTTGCTCTTTGGATCGCTTCCCGCACTGCGCGCGCTGCGTGTGCCGGAGAACGAGGCCTTACGGGCTGCCAGTACAACCACTACAGCCGCACGGTCGCAACTGTCCTCACGTCTGTTCTTTGTTGCCGCCGAGATTTCGCTCTCTGTCATGCTACTGGTAGGCGCGGGTCTTTTGATCTCGACGTTTATAAAGATCGATTCCGAACCGCTGGGCTTCGACACTCATGACGTGTTTGTCGCCAGCGTTGCCATTCCCTATTCGGACTATCCCTCGAGCGGGGATCGATCGAGGTTCGGGCAGCAACTGTTGCTACGACTGCGGGACATTCCTGCGATTCGGGCCGCCGGCATTGCGCTTACGAGCCCATTCAACGTCAATGGTTTGCCTCCCATTGAGCTCGAGGGAAGATCGTCTGTGCCCGCTGCCGAACTGCCCGAAGCCGCTGCCTTCGACGTGAGCGACGGCTACTTTGACGCCCTCGGCATCCCCTTGCTTCGTGGCCGGGTATTCGATCAGCACGATCTCAGCGACTCGAGGCACGTCGCGGTGATCAACGACGAGATGGCCCGCCAGTATTTCGGCAAAGAAGATCCAATCGGCGAGCGCATTCGCTGGCGCGATCTCGACGAAAAAGAAGCCAAGGATCCATGGCTGACCATAGTGGGCATTGTCGGCACCACACGCTCTTTGCGCTACAACGCGATCCAGTGGGACCGTTACCCTGCGGTTTACTCCTCCATCTTTCAAACCACGAGAGAAAGAAACGTCCACAATTCAGGCGCGCTCACTATCTTTATATACTTCGAAGCAGCACGCCCACTCAGTCCGGCGGCGCTGGCGTCCGCTGTTCACCAGATCGATCCCAACGTACCGCTCGGTGAGTTCCGCAGCACCGGCGAGATCGTCAGCAGCATGCGTTCGCAGCCACGCGTCCGCGCAACGCTGCTGGGTGCCTTCGGACTGCTTACATTACTCTTGGCCGCAATCGGCGTCGGAAGCGTAATGAACCAGATGGTCGAACAACGCCGGCGCGAAATGGGAATCCGCATCGCCCTCGGAGCCCAACACTCCGACATCCACAAGCTGATCCTTACTCGCTCCCTCGTGCTGACGGCGAGCGGCATCGCAGTTGGAATCGTAGGCGCGATGGTGGTCACACAACTTTTAAGAGGGTTGGTCTACGGCATTTCAAGTTCCGATCCAACCATTTTCGCGGCAGTAATTCTTTTGCTGTGCACAGTTGCGATGCTGGCGGCTTACGTCCCAGCCCACCGCGCCGCGCGAACAGATCCAACGGTGACACTGCGCTGCGAATGAGAGTTTTTGTGGCACCGGGCCCCTTTCGCGAGCGAGCCGCGGTAGTAGGTCTCTTCGGTGGGTTCCTGCAACCGCCCCAGCGCGTCTCGCTTCGAAAAATCGGCATACTGGGCAGCGAGCGTATACACTCGTGGAACTCCGAGCTATGCTGGTCGCCCGATGACCGTCCGCAAAATCGTTCACATCGATATGGACGCATTTTATGCGTCAGTTGAGCAGCGGGACGATCCGCAACTGAGCGGCAAACCCGTAGTCGTAGCTTGGCGCGGCAACCGCTCTGTCGTTTGTGCCGCTTCCTATGAGGCGAGACGTTTCGGAGTTCGCTCTGCCATGCCAGCAATTCGCGCTGAACGGCTGTGCCCCAACGCTGTTTTCCTGCCTCCTGATTTCCCACGTTACCGGGCCGTCTCACGTCTCGCGCGGGAAATCTTCAAGCGCCACACCGCTCTGGTGGAGCCGCTATCCCTTGATGAGGCTTACCTGGACGTGACGGAGAACAAGACCGGCTTGCCGACCGCCACAAGGGTAGCGCGCGCCATTCGCGAACAGATCCGCGAGGAATTGAATTTGACAGCCTCAGCCGGCGTCGCCCCGAACAAATTTCTCGCGAAGATCGCTTCTGACTGGCGAAAACCGGATGGGCTCTTCGTCATCCAGCCGGAAGCGGTAGATTCATTTTTATTGCCACTGTCTGTGGGGCGTTTGCATGGGGTGGGCAAGGTGACAGAAGAAAAGCTGAAAAGCCTGGACGTACAAACGGTGGCGGATTTGCGAAAGCTGGATTTATCCATACTCGAAGGCGGCTTCGGCCGCCAGGGTGTGCGCCTCTACGAGTTGGCCCGAGGCGTCGACACAAGAGAAGTTATCCCAGACAGACCGACCCTGTCGGTGTCGGCCGAGGACACGTTTGAGCGCGATATACGGTTGACCGAGACCGAACCGATGATCCGTCGTCTCGCGGAAAAAGCCTGGACCGCTTCGCGGAAGGAAGTGCGTGTCGCACGCACCGTGATCCTCAAACTGAAAACCAGCGAGTTCAAGATTCTCACGCGTAGCCATACACCCCACGAACCTCCCTCTTCTTGTGAGGAATTGACCGCCATCGCCCTGTCGCTGCGGGAGCGTATTGAGCTGAGTCCACAGCAACGCTTTCGCCTAGTTGGCGTTGGGCTTAGCAACTTTCGCGATCCCGATGAGGCACCTGCTGAGCCGGCTCTCTTCGACTAGCCGGATTGGCTGCTTGTTGCCTACTCCTGCCCGAATCCACGGGCTCAACGAACTCCGGAGAACGTTGCGTTCGTGGCGCTCCCCCCAGCGAGCTGGCGCGCGCTGCTGCCGTTCTGCTACACCCTGCACCAAACGCAGCAGTTCGAGTCGCCAGTGTGGCAAATGGGCCGCCAACTCACTGAATACCTTAGAACTAAGAACGGAGGAGTGGGTGAGCAGCGATTGAAATCGGCGATCTTATGATCGAAAGCGAATAGCGTACCTCCTTTGATATCGGTCGGCTTCAGCTGTAAGTCTTTTGATAATCCGAAACCGACCACCATTTTTCTTATCGATTTCACGCCGCATCACGACAGGCGCGTGATTCCAGGGAATAGGATCCTGCCGGTTCTCCATCCCGCCAGCGATGAAGTCGTCGGAACCATCGACGTCGGAGCGATCGCCCGAATGCCTTCAGCCCGCGCGACAAGGACTTCCTCGAAGATTGCGCCAATGTGACTTTGGCTCTGTGGACGGAAAGTTCCAAATAAAAGGGGCCAGTCCTAGGAACTAGGAGTGATTCCGTGGCGAACGGAGACACCCGCTCTGCAACCCCGGAAACCGCCCACACATCTTAGTAACAGCGATCCGCAGCAGCTTTTTTTTGTTTTTCAGCCCAACGCAAAAAAGGGGACCTGTACCGTCGGACGGTGTTGTCTTCGCGGCATGGCCAGTTCGGCTTTCGCCGCGGTCTGCGATACTTACAAAATGATGAGTCGATGCATGTGCGTAGCGTTCTGCCTCGCGATGGCCTCGGCGGCGCTCGGCCAGAATGTCCGGCCAGCCTCTGCGGAAACGCCCGGACCGCGTCCCATCGCCAGAGCAGAGGGTCGCAAGATTCTGGCTACCATTCCCATGGTAGACGCCGAGTCCGAATCCGAAACGGACTGTTCCCACCTAGTTCACGACGTCTACGGGCAAGCCGGGTTTCCATACGACTACGTCAGTTCTCGCGAACTCTACATCGGCAGCACAAATTTCAAGCGCGTGCGCGCGCCCCAAGCGGGCGACCTAGTTGTTTGGCGCGGCCATGTCGGCATCGTCATCGATCCCAAAGAACACTCCTTCTTCAGCTCCGTGCGTTCCGGTCCCGACGTGCAGTTTTATGACTCGCCCTACTGGCGGTCGCGAGGTATCGCTCGTTTCTTCCGCTATATGACCGAGAAGTCTGTCCGTTCGGGCCGAACGCTCGAAGCTACGCGTCACGAGGACCAGCAACCTCTTCAGGCCGCCAGCCGCACTTCGGAGAATCGACCACCATCCAGACTGTCAAAGCCGGCACCTGCGCCTGCGTCGAACTCTGCCCCCGCAGCCGAAACCTCCAGTTCAGCAACAGTCGAAAGTCCTCGAGAGATCGTTCTGCAAGTGGCGGGAAAAAATCCTTCGCCAGACGAGGTCGTAGCCGCATTTGTCGAAATGAATCAGGATTCCGGTGAATCCCTGCGTACGCGCAGTCTGAACAGCCTCGGCAAACCCATAATCGTTTACCGTGAGGTACGCGTCTCAGCAATGCAAATCAAGGGCAAGCGCGGAACTGCGCTCGTTCGGATCGAATCGCTAGGTGCTCAAACGGACCCACAGCTTCGCTGGAAAGAACAGTCTTTGGAATTCGAGAGGACGAAAAGAGGCTGGGTGATGAGTCCCATCCAGGAAGCTGCTTATGTCAAGCGTGAAGTTGCTTTGCAAGTCTTGTCGGCCCGGCTTGCGGAACTCGCGCAAAACACGGACACCACTCCCGAACAGGCACGCGAGCTGAAACAAATCATTCGCTTTCTGAATTTGCTGGTTACCGACGATTCCAACGCCGCTTCAGCGCAGAGTAATTAAGACGCGAAAGGCGAAGAATTCGAGGCTCACAGACAGTTGCGATAGAGAATTCAACTAAATCCCTGGCAGAAAATTCCGTAACGTTCTCCGCACCTTGAAAGTTCGTCTTCCACGAAGCAGGCGGCGATTCAGCGAGCGGAGTAGTGTTTTGTTTTCTGGATGCGGGAATTGAAGATCGTAAAGGAGCCGTCGGAATTGCCGTTGAGTTGGAGATAGTTGGCGGCGTCTGGGCCATCGGGATTAGCGAGGTATTCGTCAGCCGCGTTGTGATCTTTACCGCCCTCGATGGAAAAATGCAGCTGCCAAATATCTTCGAGATGGGGAGAGTCCTTAATGATTTCCCAGGCTGAGGGTGAGCCGCCTTTCTTGGCGCCATTGTCCATAATGGCGACACGCGGCTCGACTCCCTGAACGAGAGCGGGGCTCCCGCTCTGTGGCGAGCCGTGGTGAGAGACGATATAGATATCGACCTTGCCCAATTTGTTCACGGGACACATCAATCGCATTTCCTTGTCCCAGGTGAGATCGCCCAGATCCAAGATTTTCAGATTGCCGAAGGTGATGAAAATGCCTATCGACCGCGCATTTTCAGTCTGGTCGACGGGTTGCGTTTCGGATTCTTTGCAAGCGGGATTTGGGTCGCCTGCGCCGGGCAGGGGACTTTGGATCAAAGCACCATCCGAACTGACGACAGTTGCATGCACTCGCAGAACGGGCAGGATGTCTCCCGGTTTTACCGTGATGTGTTTGAATTTTTGGGTGGCGAGCAATTTCTGATAGGCCGCCCAATTCTGAAGTGTGGATGCGACGCCAGTTTCGCGATTGTCCCCGTGATCGATGAAGGTGTCGACAGGAATGCGTACCACCAGCTGGGGAAGGCCACCGACGTGGTCGGAGTGATAGTGAGTGATCAGGACGTAATTTATTCTGGCGAGGCCGGCTTTTTTGGCGACGGCAACGATGCGGTCGGCATCGCGCCCCTCATTGTCGGGCCAACCGGTATCAATAAGGAGGGACTGGCCGTGGGGAGTAACGAAGAGCGTGGCCTGGCCGCCCTCGACGTCAATGAAATAAACGCGTAACGGCGTTTCCTCATCGGCGGCATTGGCAGAGATTGCAGCACAAGCGCTGAAAAGTGTGATGAGGACTGCACCGAGTGTTTTGGCGAGGAGAGTCCGTCGGGCCGGACTGAATTTGCGCGCGGAATGCTGGGTACGGCCCATGTTGAGAGGCTCCAGTGGCAAGAGAGATGAAATACGCGTGTGAGAGCGCCGACAGAGATAGTCGGACTTGTTGGGCTTGGCGTCAACACTTGCTTTGGCTCGCGGTACCCGAGTCAGGTCCGGTCTGTTCGGCCCGAAGTGGGTTATGACGAAGGCAATCGCGAAAACCACCCAGCTATGCCGTAAGGATATCTGGTAACGTACAAGCCTTCTGCCGCGAGCAGGAAAGTGGTGCCCTTCTCATCATTCGTCATGGCCTGTCGAACCTGCTTCATGTCATAGACGCGATTGGGTCCATGTGAATTCGCGGCTGCAACAATCTGGTAATCCATAACGTTTGCGTCCGATCTTTCGCATTGAACGAACTTCCTACTCGACAGGCGGCCGTCCAGCCGATTACGAGAGGCTGCACTACAGAGGGGATCTCGTCCGGTTCGTGACACGCCTGGTCCGAAAGATTTCTCGTTGAGCCAGCTTGGTCTGTCAGCTCTTCCTCCTTCAGACAATCATTCCGACAGCTTTCAGTTGGCACTCCGGTTTGTCCGTCACTCCGCGTGATCGCAGAGCTTTGATGAGCGACGGCTTTTCGATGGTTAGAGAATGCCGGCGCGACCGGCCCATCGGGCGATATAGCTCTGAAGGAATGATGTGAAGTCGTCCGCGCCGGGTGGCAGCTTTTTCCCACGAAGGCTGATTCGCGAGAAATCCACGTTCACCACCGGATTAGTCAGCTTGCTCATCGCAACTTTGCGATTTCGGCAGGCGGGCAATACGAACGACGGGATGACGGCCATGCCCTCGCCCGCGTCCACCATGGCGATCATGGTATCGAGATAATTGAAGACGGCGCGCCGAGGAACGAAAACCCCGGCGCGGGCCAAATGCTTGTCGATGAACTGCTGGACGACACTGCCCGGCACCAGCGAGATCAGCGACTCTCCCTTCAGAGCGGACCAGGCGGTAGAGGTGCGGCGCAATGCCGGATCGTCATCGGGGCGAATCACCATCAAGGAAAAGCGAAACAATGGAGTCCGGCGGATTCCAGGCGCGGGCTCAAAAAACGCACCCACGCTCATATCCAGTTTGCCCTCCACAACCATCTGCGAGAGGGCAAGTCCACCCACATCGAACACTTGGATTCGGAGGTCGCGCCGGTGGGTGCGGAATTCCTTAATGGCTTCCGGCAGTATGTTGGCCGCTATTAGTGGTGGCGCGCCGACCGACAACGTGTGGCAAGCTTCGGCTGCCGATCGCCCGATCCGCGAGATGGTACCATCAACTTTTTCCAGACTCTCCCGTACAACGCCAAGCAATTCATTGCCGTAACTTGTCAGCCCGACGTGGCGCGTCGTGCGATCAAACAGGCGGAATCCGAGTTGGGTTTCCAACTCTCGTATCAGAACACTGAGGCCAGACGGCGTGATGTAGAGTGCTTCCGCGGCGCGCGAGAAGCTTCGATGTTGCGCAACCAGCAGAAAAGCCCGGAATTGTCTGGAGGTAAAATCCATTGATGACTATCACTCAACGATTCTTAAATTATTTGAACTTGTATCACAAGATGGCGTGAATTGAAATACACCGCAGCAGGTCCAGCGGGACGGGACCCCCCGGGCGATGGAGGAAAATGCTTGCGAGAGTTAACCGGAAAACAGCGCGAACTGATTGGTGAGCTCAGGCTTCCGGAATTGGCTCCCGCCATCACATGCTTGACGCCGCTCCAATGGCTCATCTGCGGTGTCGCCGCTCTCGGCTTCGCCTTCGACCTTTACGAGATCACGGTCCTGCCGCTCGTTGTGCGGCCAGCGCTCATCGCGCTCGGGAACCTCAAGCCAGGCAGTCCCGAGTTCAATCTATGGGTGGGCATCGTGTTTTACATCCCATTGGCCTGCGGCGGCGTGTTTGGATTCCTTGGCGGCTACCTAACAGATATTCTTGGCCGCCGCCGAGTTCTCGTTTGGAGCATTCTGCTGTACGCGTTTTCGGCGGGCGCCGCTGCCTACGCAACAACGCTTCCCCAGTTCTTGATTTTCCGTTGTACAACCGTCATCGGCGTGTGTGTCGAAAACGTCGCTGGAGTTGCCTGGGTGGCGGAACTCTTCTCCAATGCTAAACAGCGGGAGTCCGCCTTGGGCTATACACAGGCAGCTTTTGGCCTAGGCGGACTGATGGCGACCGGAGCCTATTACCTTGCCGTTACCTACGCCGAACGATTTCCCAGCATCCGCACGGGCCACGAGGCCTGGCGTTATACCCTGTTGTCGGGACTAATCCCCGCCATTCCGCTCATCTTTGTCCGTCCATTCTTGCCAGAGTCACCGATCTGGCAAGAGAAAAAGTCCAAAGGGACATTGAAACGACCGAACTTCGCGGAACTCTTCAGACCAGCGTTCAGAAGGACCACACTGGTGACGACGCTGTTGGTGGCGTGCAGCTATGCTTTGGCTTCAGGGGTCATCCTACAGACACCTCGCCTGGTGCCGGGACTTCCGGAGTTGCGCAGCCTGGCGCCCCGCTGGGTTGAGCAAACTGTGACCCGCGTTCAGCTGTTTCAAGAGCTCGGGACGATTGCCGGGCGCTTGCTGTTTGCTTTTCTGGTCGTTCGAATTGCGTCCCAGCGCCGTCTTTTACGTATCTTTCTCCTTCCGGGCTTGATTGTCTTTTCCTGGGTCTATTTTTTCGCTGCAACGCACAGTCTAGTGCTGCTAATATGCGGAATTTTTCTCGCTGGTCTCTTGCTGAATGGGCCGTTCAGTCTGTGGGGGAATTACCTGCCCCGGGTGTATCCGACTCACTTGCGTGGTACCGGCGAGGGTTTCGCGATCAACATCGGAGGCAGAGTGATCGGCGCATCCAGCGTGCTTCTTACCACCCAACTCGCAAATATCATGCCCGGTCCCAGTGCAGCTGCTCACCTTGCCTATTCGGCTGGCAGTGTCGCCGTCCTTGCCTATACGATGTCGATGATCGGGAGTTTCTGGCTGCGTGAGCCTAAAGGTGGGCAACTGCCCGATTGAAGGTTGCGAAGGCGATGTCTCCACGGCTCGTAGGACGAGAAAGATTCGGCTTGCCAATGAGTCCGTCGGCTTCCGCTCGTGAGCCTTTCCTGACCAACCCGTGCCAGGGACGAGTAGCCGGTTCACTGGCGAAGTCAGCGGAACTCCTTAGACGTAAGTTATCAGCTCGCTCGTTGGGTTAGTGCCCCGACAAACGCCCATTTCGTCGGTGCTTGATTTCCTGATGAGACGCCGACTTGTCGGTACCGATCCGCATATCCCGATCTAGATTGCTTCCGGTTTGCCACTCGTCCACAAGGCTCACCAACGGAAGCAGCGTCTCGTCCACCAGCACGCCTCCGACGTGAGCGATCGCGTAAGCAACCGTACTAGCCGTTGAGGTTCAACGTCACCTTTGCGTTCTCCAGCACTTTGATCCACCTAGGGTCGAGCGAGCCGTCGGCGCCGTATTCGTCGTGCCAGTTCCACCACTTGTATGGTGGAGTCTGGGGGTAGCCCTCCGGCGAGTCCTCCCACTCCTCCTGGCGCCCGAGCGCAGTTATGTCAAGGTAGCTCCAGGTGCTCCCCATGGCCTCGTCGCCGCGGTTGTTGATGAAGTAGGTGCGAAACACGCGGTCACCGTTGCGGAAGAACACGTTCGTGCCGTGCCACTCGTCCACGCCGAAGTCGGTGTCGAAGCTGTCGCTGATGGTGTACCACCGCATCTGCCAGCCCATTCGTGCCTTCAGGCGCTCGATGTCAGCCTGCGGCGCACGCGAGACGAACGCGAGGGTGGTGTCGCGGGCGTTCAGATGGGCGAGGTGGGCGACCTGGTCGGCACCGAAGGAGCAGCCGCGGCAGGCATGCTCGGGCCAGCCGAACACGCCGGGCTCGAAGAAGGCGCGGTAGACGATCAGCTGGCGGCGGCCGTCGAACAAGTCGAGCAGGCTCGTCTTGCCCTTAGGCCCGTCGAACTCGTACTTCTTCTCCACGGCCAGCCACGGCATCCGCCGACGCTCGGCGGCCAGCGCGTCACGGGAGCGGGTCAAGGCCTTCTCCTTCACGAGGAGCTGCTGGCGCGCAGACTCCCATTCCTCGGCCGACACGATCGGTGGTGTGTTCATTGCGAGATGCCCTTTCCGGTGCTCCATGCCTCTCTCCTTGCTTGTTGCCATTTTATTTCTCCTTGATTTTCTGAAACAGACCGAGACCACTCGCCCTGAAAAATTTTCTGCATTTGCCGATGCACACCGCCAGAATTCCTCCCGTGGATCCTGCTCCGGCGACCATCACTGCTGCGCTTGCGATGCATGCTGGGCACATATTTCCCTCCTCTGAACTTCTAAGTCGTCCGCGCCTCAGTGGGGCCGCGACGCTTCCGCTCGCTGTCGCATGCGCTCGTGCAAGTGGGCCCAGCCATTTTTTGCGTTTCTGTACTCCTCCAGCACCAGACCAAACGACTGGTGCCGAAATGTAATGATCGTCACGCCGCCCGACTCCTTCAGCCGATATTGAAGATTCGTTATCACCGGATTGGACATAAACAGTGGCCCGCAAATTTCCAGCAACGTCGGCTTCTTGATCGCCTGCACCGTCCCCCAGTAATGGCCATTGTTGTCTCCCAGGTCGCGATACCATCTGCCGCCTGGCCATGCTTCCAGCTTCATCGGCATTGGCCTCTCCACTTGAGTCTCGTTGTACGGTCCAAGCTGATCCAGCAGCGCAGCAAACGTCACCTCGATGGACGCGCGCACTTCAATCTCCTCCGCTATAGGGATCGTTGTCGCTTCCAGCGTTAGTGCGGGTGAACTCACGATTTCCTCCTCGTTTGAAATTCCACTAGACTATTGTTTCCGTGCATTGTTGGCCTCGGCCCGTTCCTTGATTCGCAGCAGTTGGTGTTTCCACAGCCGCTCGAACGTGCTCGTCCATTCGTGCAACGGCCGGATCGCCATAGCGTTCACCTTGTAAAGCATCTGCCGACCCTCCCTCCGGACCTCCACCAGGCCAACACCTTTCAAAACTTTCAGGGAAACCGACGGCTGCTGCATCTCCATCGCGTCCACAATCTCGTTGACGGACCTCTCCCGCATCGCTAGATAGTTCAGGATGTCCCGCCGCCGCGGTTCCGCCACAGCATTGAACGCGTCCGAGGTTGTCGCCGCCCTCGCCATGCTCTCAATATATTCCCATATAGGAATATGTCAAGCGCTTTTTACCAGCCTTTCCGCCACCCTTTTTCCTCTGCTGCGTGCCGCTCAAAAACGGGTTTGTCCCAAGTGACCGGCTTAACCGGCCATCAACTTGAAAATGCCAGGATTATCCGTAGACTCCGGGGCAATCGTCGGTCTCGAAGGAGGTCTTGCGCCCCACGTCGCTTCAACAAAAGCGAAACGGTTGAAGTTTCTTCGAGTGAAGCTGCTGGGAAATCAGGAGAAGAAATTAACGTGTAGTTCTTTGAGAAGGGTTCAGCAGCGGCAAGAAATACAAGAAATGCTGCGGCGCATGAATAATGGATTTCATGCTTCGCCCGTCCCTTCGGCCAATTAATGCTTCCAAGGAATTGACGACCTCCGCTGTCGAAGTGCTTGCCCATCGGCCAGAGAAAAACCGACGACGCGGGTGTTCGGTACCACTCCAGTTTAGCTGTTAAGCTCCCTCTCCCGAAGGCAGAGACAGGCGGGGCTAAGTCAACGCAGTTCGGGGCGCGGACCTGCCTGTGCCTGGCGAATTGTCATTTCTCCCAAGATTCCTCAGGATTCTCCGTCCTGCTACGATTCTTTGATGCGCATGCTTGCCGTTCTTTCAGCCATTTCATCGCCGTCCTGGCTCGGTTGCGCGGTCCTGGCGGGGTCCGTTCCCTCGTT
>Ga0210394_10003878_pt1 | contig 18086 bp, 18 predicted proteins | sample IncBWC12MmetaG_FD_160121 | JGI IMG/M metagenome (GOLD analysis project Ga0210394, IMG submission 160121) | Forest soil microbial communities from Barre Woods Harvard Forest LTER site, Petersham, Massachusetts, United States - Inc-BW-C-12-M | ecosystem: Environmental > Terrestrial > Soil >... | reverse complement strand
CGGTTGTGGGGAGGTTCCTCCGGGAGTTCCCGTTCCCGGTGAAGTTGCGCCGGGGGTAGGTGTGTTATTCGGTTCCTGCGGCGAAGAATTGTTGGGATTGGGTGCCGCAGTTCCAGGGTTAGGGGCGGCAGTTCCGGGTGTCGGTGTTGCGCTGCCGGGTGTCGGCGTTGCGCTGCCAGGAGTCGGGGCTGCGGTGCCCGGCGCTGGACTCGTGGCCCCGGGTGTGGTGCTTTGGCCTGGGGTTCCGGCGTGGCCGCCTGCCGATCCGGCGCTGCCCGAACCTGCGCTCTGCGCCGCCAGCCATGTGGCCGAGAGCAGTACGAGAAATAAAACGGTTGCTTTCGCGTTCATGTGGCCTCCAAACAAGGGATAACCCGTGTCACAATCAGGCTGAGGCCGCGCCGCGTTTTATGGTATCGAGCGAACTCCTTATTCTCTTGGGGAAAAATCCTGAACCCCTGGTCCGCCCCTCCGTATTCGTTTCTGGGTGAGATGTTCATTTTTCGGTTGCAGCGGTGGGCCACACATTCAGCCAGTCCGAGTCAGGAAGTGAGTTGGATGTTCTCAATGCGGAGAGTATTGCTATCGACATCCAGTTTTCCCACGATTGTTACTTGTTTATCTTGAAACTGTGCGGCGCGGTTCTGGTCGTCGAGTTGGTAAGTTGTGTGATCGCCAGCCTTGAGAACATACTTTTCGCCCTGTTTCACGATATTGCCGGTAATACCTTGCCTGGGCGCCGGCTGCCGCGATTGAGAACTTGGCGATTGTTGGGGATCCGATTGCTGATCAGGGGGCGTCGGCTTTGCATCGGGCTCGGGCAACGGCACCGGTTCCTGCAAATGGGACCACGCGACCAATTCGCATCCCAGAGTTTGCGCTGTGACTTCGGGACAGGGCTGCGCACCCGCGTCCTGGGAGAATGCCAAAGGGGTAAGTAGTAGAGAGAACGTAAGCGCAATCACTAGTCTTAGTTCGCGGTTCACTTATGAGCCTCCTGAGGACGAAGCGGTGGCTCGCAGATGCAAATCGTTACAGGCAACCGGATCGCCATCACGAGCATGATCCTTCTCAACACATACCGTTCCGCCACGCCAGCTTCGATGAAGTTTCTACCCGGTGCCGATGCCAAGTTTTTCTACAGCGTTTGCTGTAGAGGGCTGAGCGTGAGAACGCAGAGTCCCGCGAGGTCAGCGAAACTTAGAAGCAACCCAATTGAGGGCTGTCTGAATTGGATCGGATGGGAACTACAATTAGGATCGTGACGGGTTCAAGCCGGCGGAACTCTAGATTTTACTTTCGCAGCGAGAACACCCTCCGCCGTCGCGCTAGAATTTTTGACGCACTTGGACTGCGCGGCCTGTTACCTCTGCACAGGCCGCATTCGTGGCTACGCCGCTGACCCCTCGGTTGGACTTTGGAAGTTGGACGGTACCTGCACCTGGATAATGTTGTTCTTCACTGCGTATACAACCAGGTCCCTGATAGAGTGGAAACCAAGTTTCCGCATGATGTTGCTGCGGTGCGTCTCAGCAGTCTTGGTACTGAGATTGAGAACACAGGCCACTTCCTTCGAGCTTTTTCCTTCGGCTAAAAGTTGAATAACTTCTCGCTCGCGCGTGGTCAATTTCGGCAATCTGGGAGGTTCGTTCGCCGACCCGTTGTGTCCTTTATCCAGAAAACCCGCTAGCACCATATCGTTCACTCGGGGAGTGAAGAACATTCGGTTGCGCTGCAGGGCTTCTACAGCAGATACCAGGTCCCGGGCGGCATCGGATTTCAAGACAAACCCGCGAGCGCCCGCATCAAGAGCCTCCCGTATTACTTGGTCCGAATCCGTAATGGTCAGCACGATGACTTTGCAACGGGGGTCAAGCTGCGTCAGCTGCCGGGTGGCCGCTAAACCGTTGAGGTTCGGCATACCGACATCGAGGATCACGACGTCAGGTTTCAATTGCGCAGCCTTTTCGAGCGCCTCGCGCCCGTCCTTTGCCTCCGCGCAAATCTCCCAACCGTCGTGTGCCTGTAAAAGCGCACACAACCCGCGACGCACAACTTCGTGATCGTCAGCTATAAGGATTCGCAATTTCATTACTCACCTCCCATGAGTAGTGCAATAATTCAATCGCTGACCCTCCGGAGTTTGCAATCGATCCCGGCGGTCCAAAGTTCAAACAGAATCGACGGAGTGCCCGTTTAGAGCTGTAAACGGCAAATGCCGGCTTACTGCTTCCACGGCAGCCAATAAATCGCGCGACGCGTTCGACTTCACGACGTAACCTCGGGCGCCCGCTTCCAATGCTTCCCGCATCATGTGCGGAGAATCGTGTTGTGTAACGATCAGGATTTCAGACGCCGGCGCTATTTTGCGGATGCGCCGGCATGCTTCCAGCCCGCTCATCTTCGGCATCGTGATATCGAGCACTACGACATCAGGTTTCAAGCGATTCGCCTTATCCACGGCTTCGACTCCGTCAGCCGCTTCGTCAACGATTTCCCATTCCGGATGCCCTCCCAGCAATGTCCTCAGCCCGTGCCGCACAACCGGGTGGTCGTCTACAACCAAAATCCGAACAGTCATAAATTATTTCCGCCTCTTGGGAGGGGTTGCAAAACACGATTCGGGACATCGCGATTCCTATTGTTCCTCCATGACGTCGTGTCGCTCTTAAACCAAGTCTTTGTCTTTGCCAAAATCGCTTCCGATCGCGGTGGAGATCGCGAGTTACCTGATGCCCGCAGGGGTGCAATCAGGAGGTATGGGTATGGTTATTCGCACCGCCGTACCGGCGCCGTCTGATTCCAACTCAACCTTTCCTCCCAGTTCGCGTGCTCTCTCGTGCATACTCATCAGTCCTATGCCGGTGCCCACCCCGGCCTCACGAAAACGATTGAGGACTTCTCGCTCCATTCCCCGGCCGTTGTCGCTGACTTCCAAAATCACATGTTCTGACGATCGCCGGATCAGAACGTTTGCCGCTGAAGCACCAGAATGGCGATGGACGTTGGTCAAAGCTTCTTGCAATACGCGGAAGAGCGCGAGTTCGATTGCATCGGGCAAACGGACTGGATCGTCTGGGGCGTCCAAGGTCAATTTGACTCCACTCCGAAGACCAAAGCCCTCGACATACCATCGGGCCGCCGAAGCGATCCCCACCGCGTCCATGGTAGGCGGATGCAACAAATAGGAAAGGGTCCGAACCTCGGCGATGCATCGCTCCGTCAACTCTTCGGACTGGGACCACAACTCCCCGCACTCCGGCGACGTTTTGAGCATGTCCACGTTGAGTTTCAGAGCAACCAAGTACTGCCCCAGACTATCGTGCAACTCACGGGCAATGCGGCGACGCTCAGAGTCCTGCAGGCTCAGCAACCTCGAAGATAGCTGACGCAACGCGGCAGTGCGTTGTTCCACCACGGATTCGAGTTCGGCTTGGCCGCGGCGAAGTTGTTCCTCAACCCGCCGGCGCTCCGCGACCTCTGTTTCGAGCGCCTGTGCCTTCTGCTGCAAATGAGCAATGCTGCGAAGGCGCTCATCCTGATTGACCAGCGCTGTGTAGCTCTCGCCAGGAATGACGGCGGAATGCTCGGCGCAGACTTTAAGCAGTAGTTCGCCATGTTCCTCACGACAAAAACCGGACATGGGATAGGCGCAGCGAAGAGAGAAAGAGTAGGTTTGGGCTAACTCATTCCACAGTTGTTCGAGGCGAATCGCGGCATCAGCTTTTCCTTCCGCCCACAGCAGAGCTACCATTTCACCAAAGGCCGCAATATGGCGTGGTTCGCCATCGCTTAGGGCGCTGACTCGCGCAATCACGCCGCCTACAACTTCGGCGAAGCGCACGGCGTCCGGCCATCCTCCCGGCGTTATCTTTGCCAGGGTCTCGGCCGCATCCAACGTGATGTATCGTCCCTGGGCGATCGCTTTGGTCGTATCCAAGCCCCACGCATTCAGTCTGGCGGACAGTCCCTCACGGTGTTCCCTGGTGGCGATGACCACGGCCGCTTCCCCGGCTCCGAGGGCGGTGCCAATGAATCGGCTCAATTCATCGAGGAGGAATCCATCTTCTCCGTAGAACTGGACTACGTGGGCAGAGTGGTCGTAGTCGCTCCAATGCGCGGGCGGCGCCGCATTCAAGCTCGAAGTGTTGAGCGTAGCCATATCAATTCTCTAACGTTCGCCGCAGAGTACAATTCGCGCGTTTAGGACGGGGAACAGAAACAAGAACCTGATTAACCTAGGTGATACTATTCCGGACCTTCGTCCACGCGAAATACAGGGAATCGTGTATGCTCCACGCGGAAAGCCTGCAGAACCTGAACACGCTCACTTACAAAGAAATCCGCCGAAGCCAATGCCAACCAGCTTAATTCCGCCTACTTCGCGCCCTTCCAGATATAAAAATTGTCTTCATCGGACAAAGTTTCGATTTCCAGACCTCTCGACGTTGACGCGCGATGAACGGCCGATCGCAGGTTGGCCAATGTAATCCCATCTACGCTCGCCAGAGGGATCTTGATGGCGGACCCGTTGGGCAAGGTTTCCAGATCCTGAAAAACTCCCTGAATCAGATCGTGGTGTTTTCCGCGGCGATTCCTTCGAACATTCGCCAGATTAACCCGGTCATAATTCAATACGGTTTTTTGATTCTTTAGATTGTCTTTAGTCATACCTTATGCATACTCCAAAGAATTGTTAAGACAACCTTATATGATTCTTATGAAATCCTGTCAAGCATTTTTTAATTGCACGCGCGATACTTTTATTATATTCAGGAAATCTCCGGCGATCCCCGGAGGTAGGCCGATATTCCCTGCGGTCTTTAATTCTCGCCACGATATGCCTGTTTCTTTAATTCTTGCGGATGCAGTATTTCCACCCTTTTTTAGTGGAGCGTGTATGTTCCAGACTGCAAGGAAGAGAGGCAATGCTTGACTACGAAATTTGTTTGGCGGGAAAAATACGCTGAGGCCCTGCTTGAGCTCAGCCCCGAAGAGTTGCCACGGCGAATCGATGCGGCGGAAAAAGCCATCTATCAAAGAATCGAAGAGTTGAAGTGTGCCGGAATCACGTTATGCGAAGAGCGCTGCGCGATCGACGATGCGCTACGGGGGTTGCGGGTTCTGGTCAGGAGCGAAAGCCGCTCCCGGCCGTCACCAAGGACCGACGGACCTCGGAGTGAGGTGGCGCCGTGAAACGGCCCGTTTGTTTCAAAAAGCGGAATTGCCACAACTTGATCGTGCCGTCCCGGGTTAGAAGACAGTTGATGGCCGAGAACTTCGATCGACAGTGGCGCGAACTGCGCCGGCATGTGACGATCGAGAGAGATCCACAGAAGTTAGCGAAACTTATAGCCGAGTGGAGAAGCCACTGACCATGTCATTTCGCCAACACAATGCAGATTAGACATCAGAGTCCCGTAGGTGCGAAGTGATGTCCCAGCCAACGATGCCGGCACGGAAGAAAGCACAAGTGGCGTTCGCATCGGCTGTGGTTCTGCTTTGCCTTAGCGGAGTGGCCACCTTTCTCACCATTGTGCGCCTTATGGAAAGCGAGAAATGGGTGGTCCACACTTATGAAGTTCAAGCCGCTTTGGGTAATGTGGACTCTGCAACGGTGGATGCGGGACGTGCCCGCTCCGGTTATGAAATCACTGGAAGCGCTGATTTCGTGGGCAACTTTCAGGATGCGATCCCGGCGATTTACAAAGCGTTACAGCATCTGCGGGAACTGACCAGGGACAATCCGGTGCAGCAGAATCTTTGCACTCGTGTGGAAGAATTGATGGCACGCCGAGTAGCCCTCTTTCGAGCGTCGATTGAGCTTAAGAAGGGCGCGCCTCTGGATCACCAGGGGCAAGTCGACATTTCCCGTCAGGGTTTGCCAATTTCATCTGCAATAACTTCAACCATGCAACAAATGCGGGATGAGGAACAGACACTTCTGAAGATCCGGGAGAAGGCTTCCAAACGGCTGTTTACGCTGGCGGTGGTTGTTCTGATGGTCACCTTCATTCTGGCGCTAATCATGTTTTCCATTCATTATCGGCTCCTTAGCGCGGAGCTCGATGCCCGCGAACAGGCGGAGCAATCGGTTCGTGAGAGTGAGCAGTCACTGCGCAGCCTCACCGGCCGCCTGCTGCAATTGCAGGATGAGGAACGGCGGAGATTTTCTCGCGAGCTTCACGATAGTCTGGGACAGTACCTGGCGGGCGTGAAAATGAATCTGGACATGTTCTCCAGTTCTCAGCCGTCCGACCGGCTTTTGTCAGAAGCGATTCATCTGCTGGATCAGTCCATCGCTGAAACCAGGACGATTTCGCATTTGTTGCATCCACCGCTTTTGGACGAAGCCGGGTTCTGCTCCGCCGCAAAATGGTATCTGGAAGGATTTGCGCAGCGCAGCGGGCTCGAAGTAAAGATGGATTTGCCCGAGGACAAGAGCCGTCTGCCCAGGCCAATCGAGCTCGGTCTTTTTCGCGTGCTGCAAGAGAGCTTGACCAACATTCATCGTCACTCCGGGAGTTCACGAGCCGAAATTGCTCTCAAGGTTTTTTCCGACAAGGTGATTCTTGAGGTGAGAGACTTCGGAAAAGGCATCCCCCACGAATTACTCAGGAATTTTCAATCCAAGGGAACTAATTTTGGCGTGGGCCTGGCAGGAATGCGGGAACGCTTGCGGGAACTTGGCGGCCAGCTTGACATTCAGTCCAAGGCGCCCGGTACCGTGATTTCAGTGACACTACCGCTCACGCAATCAGACCAGGTCGCCGACGCCGCTGCCGACTGACCTAATTCGGGAAGTAGGTTTCGTGGCGAAGGAGAGCCCCCACGGCTTCCACCACGCCGCTGATGTCTGCTTTTGCGCAGGTGCCCCGGATGCCAACTCTTCGGGCTTCCTCGCTTAGCTGTTTCGAGAGGTGTATGGTTACCATCAAGATCGGAGTCTTCGGCGAGAGGTCTACGATGCGGCGAGCGGCGTCCAACCCGTTCATCTCGGGCATCTGGAAGTCAATCACGATCAAATCAGGCTTGGCCTGCTGGAACCGTTCAATTGCCTCTTTGCCGTTGCTGGCTTCATCACACACGAGCCAATCGTCGTGATGGTGGAGTAAGCCGCGAAGACAGCGCCGTATGGCCGGGCTGTCGTCTGCTACGAGGATCCGAACCACTGAAATCTCTCCTATCCAGCCACGGATAACGGCCACGTTTGCTACTCATTCTGGAGAGTATCGCTGCCATGGGCGCCCGAACAATACACCAGACACCTTACAGCACAAGAAAGTTGCTGATTTTGCCATTAGATTTTCGCTAGTGTCCCTTACTGTGACCCTTGGCTTTGTGCTGCTTGAGAACTGTTCGGGCAGCGACTTCTTTGGCTCGATCGCCATAACGGCCGGACCGCTCGGCGCTCTCCTTAATGTGCTCGTATTCCCGTTGTTCCTTTGGGTTCACACCGCGCAAATGTTTTTTTCCTGGCATCGGTTCCTCCTCAACCAACAATAGGTGCCGAGATCCAGATCACACCATCCTGCCGGCACAGTATGCTGCGAAAGAAATGGCGGTATGGCCACCCACGCCAACAGGCGCGTAAGTCTGAGATGAGAGAGAAGCTCCGCTCGTCAGCTAGTAAACCTGCGCGATTCCATTGCGGAGAGCATAGAGTGTGAGGTCGACGACGGAATGTAGACCAAGCTTGCGCATGATGTTGGTGCGGTGGGTTTCGGCCGTCTTTACGCTCAGATTCAGGGCTACAGCCACTTCCTTGCTGGTTTTCCCTTCCGCCAGAAGTTGCACGACTTCGCGTTCGCGGGGGGTTAGACGATCTTTGAGGGCAGGTTCTGCCTCTTTCCGAGCTGGGTTTAAGTATCCGTCAACCACCACTTCGGTGACCTGGCTGGTGAAGAAAGTCTGATGCTGCTGCACGGCCTCCACAGCGGTTATAAGATCACGGCCAGCGTCTGATTTCAAAAGAAAACCGCGAGCTCCAACCGCCAGCACCTCCCGCACAACTTGGCTTGAATAGTGCATGGTCAGGATAAGAATGTGGGTGGAGGGACAATTCGTCAGAATTTGCCGGGCTGCTTCTATGCCGTTGAGATTCGGCATTCCGATGTCGAGCAGGACGAGGTCCGGCTTCAGCTCTCGGGCTCGTTCCACCGCCTCGCGCCCATCCCCTGCCTCGCCACTCACTTCCCATCCGGGATGGTCCTCGAGCATGGTGCGAATCCCACGCCGGACAACTTCATGGTCATCTGCGATCAGAATTCGAAAGGCTGTCATCCTCGCTCCGCTCGAAAGCAGACCATTCCTGTTACCTGCGCGACTCTGAAAGGCTAAGCAAAAAGCTTGCCAAACGGAAGCCACATAAACTCCCCTAATGTCGCAGCACTTAGATGCCGCTAAGAACGCAGGCAGGTGTAATTTTGTCCCAAAGAATCTCCTGCCGCACGTAATAGAACAGTCGCTCCTTGGCAGATGCACATTATAGGAAATAAGGAAAAATAGGGAATACGGAAAAATCAGACTCGCTGGTGGACAGGAATTTTGAGGGGAAGGAAAGCGTGACCGGCCTGACAGCCGTTCCGCTTCGGCCGAATCCAAGCCAGGGAAACGACAAAAACCTGGGCCGCTCTCCCCTCCCGGCACAAACTGGGTAAGCCTAACAGCAAAAGCAATCCGCCGCCATCAGGTTTTTCATGAAATATTCCGAAAGTTTAGTGCGATTACAGGATTTACTGTATTCACTATTTTGCGATCTTCTAGAAATATAGCCTTACTTCGGAGTTCTCAGTGAGGTGAACATGGAAGCTCGGGTGTGCAAATCTCGCAATAATGAAGGCTGGAAAGAAGTCTACATGGCGGCCCTGTTCGAGGATGACAGTGCCAAGATCCCACAGCGCATTGCCGAGGCGGAAAGGGCACTGGCGGCGCGGGCACTGGAGTTGTTCGGTGCCGACGACAATCAGTTTCCGGAACAACGAGCCATGGAAAACGCCAAGTACTTCCTGCGGATATTGGGGAGTACCACGGGCATGTCGAGACCTTCAGCCGACCTCTTAACCAACCAAGGCGTCCAGCAGGCAATGGCGTAACGGGGGAAAGCGATGTGGTGTCTGGTAAGCAAGATTTACACACCGCGCTTTCACCTTCGCCTTTTTACAATGAACAACTTAATCGTCTGGCATAGGACTTGCTTTCAGTAATCACGTGTTCACACCGGGAGCGTGATGCGTGGCTGAAAGCAATCAAAGAGATTGGCGGGACCTTTGCGCGGCCGCACTTGCGGAACCCAACTCCAGGAAATTGGCCGAACTGGTAGATCAAATCCTTAAAGCGTTAGATGAACGTGAAAAGCGATCATCTAGGCAGTTCGAGCCAGTTAGCGAGCCGTGAGGGATACTTGGCAGTGGATTGCTGCCACCGTCAAGAGCTTCCGCTGCCTTTTCGAACTTGACGATGGCAGAGCCATCACTTTTCCTTGGTGACGCTAGATTCGACCCATCAGTGCCAGAACAAGCACAATGACCACTATTAGACCCAATCCCCCGCTAGGATAGTAGCCCCAACCGGTACTGTAGGGCCACGTAGGCAATGCGCCGACCACCAGTAACACTAACAAGATGAGCAGAATCGTTGACATTGGACACTCCATTCAGCAAGAGTCACCTGGCACGCGAAGCCGGTGCGCATTCTGGTTTCCCGAATTCCCGACTCGCGTCCGCGGGAGTGCTGGCGGAACGCTCGTCCGCTTGGCACCATAACAAGCTACCGTAATCCCATGTGGACTTTGCATCGGGTTAACTGGGTACCTGGCGGCGTTTCATGCTGTACCGTCGACAGAAGCGAGCTGACGGTGGCAGAATTGCCTAGATCTCAAATACGCGATACGCAGCCGGTGGCTGTTGCGACTGAAGCAAAGTGATGGCAACGTTATGGACGGGAATTCCGCCGGTGGTATGTCCGTTCAAGGTCCCGTTGTGAGCATGCCCGTGCAAAACCAGATCGGCACCATGCCGGTCAATCACTTCTGCCAGGCGTGAAGTTCCAAGAAAGGGAGAAATCTCGGGCGCTTCCCCTACTGTAGTTGCGGCGATGGGTGCGTAGTGCAAAACGACCACGCGTTTCGTGGTGCGCAACTGCGACATGGCCCGTTCCAGCTTCAAAGCTTCGTCGATCGAAGCTCTCACAAAAGTTTTGATCTCAGGCTCGCCGAAGGCGGTCAAAACTCCTCGACCAAAGCCCCCAACAAATCCCTTGGTGCCAGCAAAGCCAACCCCGTCGCGCTCGTAGGCGCTCCCATCCAGCACCTTGACTCCTTCCGCGGTCATCATGCGCATTAGTTCGGCTTGTTGTTCGCTTTCGTAATCATGGTTCCCCAGTACGGCCACGGTGGGGATTCGTAAACGCACCAAAGTATTGAGGAGCGGTTCCATCTCTGCCGGCCGGCCATAGTTGGTTAGATCTCCGGCAAGGATCAACAGGTCGGCTTCATCGCGAACTTTGTCAAACTGATTGCGCAATAGCGTTGCGTTCTGGGGAACAAAGTGCAAATCGGCAGTTGCGGCAATCCTCATACCTTTATTCCTTGTTTCTAGCGGACCAGGCGATCTGACGTCCCGAGCTTGGACAATATGCTGGCGCGATATTCTCCCAGCAGGTCGTCGAGCCCCCACTCGTTTACGTCAATGGCAAACATATTGTCATCGATCAGGCTGCCACGAAACCTGCCTTGCCCGTCCGGTTGTGAAACTAACTTGTGAAACCGCGTGAGCAGATCTTGCCACAAAACCGCGGGCACATAATGCGTTTGTGCCGGATAGATGTAGCGGAACAAGACCAGTGCCCACAGCAGCATTTCCCAATGCTCACCGGCACGGTGAAGGACGCGGCCCCAATCCAGATTTCCAGCAGTGCCGTAAATAATGTGGACGATGTCCGCGCCGTCGAATCTCTCGCGGCGCGTCACGAACAGCTTGGAAACCAGCAACTCCTCGGCAGCAAGCACTCGGGTTTGGATACCCAGGACCGATGCCGGCTGCGCGTATCGAATCCACGACTCATCCACACTGATCGCGGCATTGCTCATGCCGGTGATCAGATCCACGAAGAAGTTGTCGCGATGCACTTTGGCAAGCCAAACCGGATCGCAGACTTCACATTGAAATCCGCGGCTCTGCAAGTATCTGAGGGCGGCGGAACAGTTCTCTGAAGTCAGGAAAAGATCGAGATCTTTCGTGGCACGGCTTATCCCGGTGTGCTGCAGCAGGGCAAAAGCCCCGGCGACCGCGTACGGAATACGCTGCCTCTCGAGGGCAATGAGTACCTCTTGAGCCAGTGCTTCTTGCTTCTCCGGAAGCTCCACGGGAACAGAGGACGTTACGGGAAGGTTGTCGGATGTCTTCTCAGCTTGTCCGGCCACGCGTGGATCCGCCTTTCTTCGCATTCGTCTGCCGACACCCTGTCTGCCGCCGGCGGATGAGAGTCTAAACACGTACGCGGTTGAGATGCCGCGAAAAGAAATAACGGCCAGACCGCAGCGGGTCTGGCCGTAGTGCGGAACGTAGCTTTCGCGCTACTTGGCTTTCGTGCTGGCTGTGGTGGCCGACGCTGGCGCTGTTGACTCACCCTGTTCTCGTGCTTGGCCTGAATATTTTCTTACCGCCGTCAAGAAAGGTTCGCTTGAAGCGGTAGGAGTGACCTTGCCGTCCAGAATTTCGTTGAAGGGAATCGTTTTGCCATACAGCAGTGCAGTCTCATCCTTATCCTGCTTGACGACTGCGCCGTGCAAATCAATCCCGGCAAAAACACCGCGGGCCCGGGAATAAGTCAATACTTCTGCCCGCATCGATGCGTCAGTATCGGCGGCAGTGTCACGGCCAACCGGTCCGGCGGCAGCCGAAGCGTCCGCCCCGAGCTTGAACTTGCTTGCAAGCAAGTGCTGCATTCCCTGGTCATTAGTGACCACCATCACTAGATCAATCGCCTGTCCGCCCAGTTGCAGACCCCAACTGCCGCCGGTAATGCTAATTGGAGCAGGGGCGCTCCATCCCTTGCCGGTCCTGCAGGTAACTACACCCTTGCCGTGTTCACCGCCGATGCCCACTGCGATCTTGACGATGGATGGCACTACCGCTATGCACTTCGAGTGGTCCATGACCTTGTCCGGAATCGCCTTATCAGGAGTTGCCATGATTTCGTTTAGGACTTCAGCCGACTTGACGATGCGCTTGCCGATATCGGACTGATCTTTTTCATCATCCGCGGCCCAGCTCATACTTGCCAGAATCAGCACCACGCTGCCGAGCGTCAGAAGACATTTTGCTGCCGTGCCATTTCCTATTCTCATCTCGACCTCTTCTGTACCCAATGCGGGTACCCAGGATTTCTTACCAATAGACTCTATCCGTGCCACAAGTTCCGTCCCATCCGGTCTGCGCCGTATATCCGGCGAAGGCATGCCTTAGTGAGGCACGAATCAGAGAGCCGGCCCGGCCAACTGCGGAACGTTTTGAGCCGACATGGCTACAGCCTGCCCGACTGCCAGTTCCCACTCTTCAAATAGGGGTATTCCGCGCTTCGTCTGCGGCTGCTCATCTCGTGCGGCTACGGGTTGAGCGGACGGCGTCTGTGCCAGGAATTCGCGAATGCGTAGCTTGGCTTTGTGGAGTTGCGACTTCGAGTTTCCCACCGAGCAGCCGAGCATCTCTGCGATCTCCTGGTGTTCATAGCCTTCCACTTCATGCAACAGAAAAATTGTCCTGTACCCCGGAGGAAGCTCCTTGATTGCGCTGGCTAACGCCACGCGGTCCACGCAACCCGCCAAGCGATTGTCTCTGGTTCCGTACTCGCGGCGAATCTTGGCTCCGTCGCCGTTGCTGAAAGGTTCATCCAGAGAAACCTGGCATAGCGACTTTTTGCGAAAATGCATCAGCACCGTGTTGACCGCAATGCGGTGGAGCCAGGTCGAAAATGCTGAGTCCCCGCGAAAGGTTGCGATCTTGCGAAACACCTGCAAGAACGCGTCCTGGGTCAGATCTTCCGCTTCTGCGGCGTTGTTGGTCATACGTAAGCACACGGAATAGATCCGTGCCTTGTGCGCATGAAATAAGGCTGCAAATGCATCGGAATCGCCTTGTTGGGCGCGCTTAACTACGTCGGAATCCAGAGGACCCGTTCCCGCGGTAGCAGAATCGCTGTTCACCGGAGTCTCCTTTCAATCTCTGTTCGCGTGTGCGGCGAAAGTAAATCCGAACTTCGCCGCAATCACAGTGGGGAGAGTAAAGCGGAAAGCGTCCGTGGTCTATCCAGTGCAGGCTGTAGGCGTTTCCAGTAGTTGCTGTATCGAGTAAAGGGCAAAGGCCGGACAAATGTTTCTGGGAATTCGGTCTGTTTCTCCTTATAATTCTTTCGCAATCACATTTCTTTAATTAATCATTTGTTTTTGCGTCGTTTCGATTTTGCGTTTCGATTGTGCTTCGTTGTTCCGCCACGTCCCATTTCCTTCCCAGCCGTCATAACAAAGAACTGCTACAGAGAATCCTGCCGATCAGTACAGAGTCGGTGGGATTGTTGCGGCTCACTTATCAACCTATGCTGGCCTGCATGGAATGTTCCCTCAACGTGCCTACCTATCGAGCAGGAACTGGTCGAACAACGCCGGTTCCTGCTTCTCGCCTCCACATCGCAGAGGAAGATCGGTCGCGCCGCTAGGGTTCGTCCTGTAACCAATCCACCATTTTTCTGATCCCTGGAGGTTCAAACATGAAAGTGAATTCCCTGCACGACTTGTACTTGGAACAACTGAGAGATTTGTATGACGCGGAACATCAATTGATCAAGGCCTTGCCGAAGATGGCAAAAGCAGCGTCCTCGCCTGAATTGCGAAGCGCTTTTGAGGAGCACCTTCAAAAGACCAGGGGGCATGCTCAACGGATTGAAACCATTTTCAAAGGAATGGGAGATAAAGCAAAAGGCGCAAAATGCAAGGCCATGGAAGGATTAATCAAAGAAGGCGGCGAAGTTATCGAAAAGGATATGGAGGATGGCGTCAAGGATGCAGCTCTTATCGCCGCTGCCCAGCGGGTTGAGCATTACGAAATGGCGGGGTATGGCTGCGTACGGACCTACGCCACTCTACTCGGAGAAAACGAAGCTGCGCAGCTTCTGGGACAGACACTGCAAGAAGAAAAAGAGGCCGACGAAACGCTGGGCGGCATTGCTGAGCAAATCAATACTGCGATTCCAAAAGAGCGAACTCAGAGTGGAAAGCGAGCCGCCAATGCCTCAGGAAGGAGATCAAAACCAGCGGCCTGACGGGAAGGGAAATGCTCGTCGGCGCTGCTGTCCTGACTTGCCGTTCTTCGGCTGCCATTGTCCAATGTTTCGTTTCTACAGGAAATTCAGGTTGAGCTTACAGACTCGTCTGGATCGTCACAGTGTCCGCCGTAGTCTAGGCTTGAGGACGACGCACAAGAAACAGACAGAAATCGCATATTCAAACGGAGGCACTATGATCTATTGGGCATTGATGTTCCTGCTGGTTGCAGTGATCGCGGCAGTCTTCGGTTTCACCGGCATAGCTCTCGCCGCGGCAGGTATAGCGAAGCTGTTGTTCTTCATCTTCCTCGTGCTGTTCGTGATCACGTTTGCTACTCATCTGACGCGCGCAGGAAGCCGAATTTAGGATTGCGGATGTTCGAATCAAAAACTGACGACCCGGACTCAGGATTCAGGCCCTGGGCTCGGGTCAACTTTTTCCTCGATGCCCGGCGTCCTCCCAGACAACGATGATTCGAAACCGGGCTGGACAACCTTGAATAAGGGAACTACCCCGGGGAAATACAGAATCGCCCTGATAGTTACTTGAATGCAACTAATTTATTTCTGAAGTCAGCCCCAACGCGAGGGGCGGAAGGCAGGCGTTGGAGTGTATCCTCCCTTTGAAACCGGCGCTTGCCTTCCTCCCCGTTGTGGCCGTTTTGAATCGTGGCGCTACGTCCTCCTGCCATTAAAGTTCAACGCCCGCTGGGAACGGAAAGAATCTAATTGCCGCGAGGCTACCTGTCAATGCATTCTCGCAACTAAAGTTCCGACGCTGCACAAATCTGCAAGCGTGTGCCGCGGTCAGGAACTTACTTTATTTAGGAGCAATTCATGGGAAACGAAACTGAAAAGGACTTCCGAAACCGGCAACCAAATCCAACTGAAACCGTGGATCAGTCCCGGAAGAACCCGTCCCACCAAAGTGGACAGACCCCGAACCAGCAGGACCCTTCCAAGAAGAACCCATCGCACGGTGATTCCCGTGAGCGGGATGGTGAAGAAGGTTCCGAACAGGTTGAAAAGCGTCGTGCGTCGTAATCGCTTGTTACCGTGAGCGAATCAATCCCCCAGCGAACCTGCCGGGGGATTTTTTGTGTTTCCCACAAGGTTCTTGCCCATTCTTTACAGCAAATCAACTCTCCTCCATACAGGAAACACCCTAGAGCGATCGCGGTAGCTTTCGTGATAAAAACTCGTGCATGGCCGAGGTTTCGTCGTTATTTTACCCGCTAAAATTGCGTGGGGGACGGTGAAGCCCTATTTTGGCTCATCGAGGAAACAACCTTTCCACCCGGGATCCGGGTTTGCCGCTGGCAGGGATGTGGGACAGGAGAAATGTTAAAGGAGGCTGCACAAAGCAGCGAACTCCGCGTTCATTTGAGAGACGACCATGAAGAAAAACGATCGTAACGCGACGACCGCGACTATAGATGTTGTCAACAAGGCGACGGGCGTAAAGAACAATGGGCATTCGGCTTTGACGGCCGAACCTGCGTCTGCCGATTTCACCGCGATCCTCGCGAGCCTGCAAACCATGCGCGATGGAGACTTTTCCGTGCGGCTCCCGGGCTCGTGGACGGGTCTCGCGGGTAAAATCGCAGACACATTTAACGAGATTGTCGCCGCCAATCAGCAAATGGCGCAGGAGTTAAAGCGAGTAGGACAAGTCGTCGGCAAAGAAGGAAGAACCCGCGAGCGCACACGCTTTCACGAATCCAGGGGCGCGTGGGGTGAGATGGAGGTTTCGGTTAACACGCTGGTAGAAGATCTGTTGCGTCCAACCACGGAAGTGACTCGCGCCATCGCGGCCGTTGCCCAGGGCAACCTGACTCAAACTGTGCGGCTGGACGTGGACGGGCGGCCGCTCGAAGGCGAATTCCTGCGTTCGGCCAATATTGTGAACACCATGATTCAGCAACTCGGCGTGTTCACCGCTGAAGTCACGCGCGTGGCCCGGGAAGTGGGTACCGACGGAAAGCTGGGCGGTCAAGCGCAAGTTCCGGGAGTGGCCGGTACATGGAAAGATCTTACCGACTCCGTCAATTCGATGGCCAGTAACCTGACCGGGCAGGTGCGCAACATCGCCGAGGTCGCGACCGCTGTGGCCAGCGGCGATCTTTCCCGCAAGATTACCGTGGACGTGCGCGGCGAAATTCTACAGCTCAAGGAAGCCATCAACACGATGGTCGACCAGTTGCGATCATTTGCGTCTGAAGTAACGCGCGTTGCCCGCGAGGTGGGTACCGACGGCAAACTCGGCGGCCAGGCGGTTGTGCCCGGCGTAGCCGGAACGTGGAAAGATCTTACCGATTCCGTAAATGCTATGGCCGGAAATCTCACGGCGCAGGTGCGAAACATTGCCGAAGTAACTACTGCGGTCGCACGCGGCGACCTGTCACGCAAGATTACGGTCGATGTGAAAGGCGAAATTCTCGAACTCAAAGACACCATCAACACAATGGTGGATCAGCTCAACGCTTTCGCTGGAGAGGTCACGCGCGTGGCGCGCGAAGTGGGCACGGAAGGCAAGCTGGGCGGCCAGGCGCAGGTGCCCGGCGTGGGTGGCACCTGGAAGGATCTCACCGACAACGTAAATTTCATGGCCAGCAACCTAACCGGACAGGTGCGCAACATTGCCGAAGTGGCAACGGCCATCGCCAGCGGCGACCTTTCCCGCAAGATCACCGTGGACGTGCGCGGCGAGATTTTGCAGCTAAAAGAAACTCTCAACACCATGGTAGATCAACTGAACCGTTTCGCAGGCGAGGTGACTCGTGTGGCCCGCGAAGTAGGTACAGAAGGTCGATTGGGCGGACAAGCCAATGTGCCGGGCGTCGCCGGTACCTGGAAGGATCTCACCGATTCCGTCAACTCCATGGCCGGAAATCTTACCGGACAAGTGCGCAACATCGCCGAAGTGACGACCGCGGTGGCTCGCGGCGATTTGTCGCGCAAGATCACGGTTGATGTGAAGGGCGAAATCCTCGAACTCAAAAACACAATTAACACGATGGTGGACCAGTTGAATGCATTTGCGGGCGAGGTGACGCGCGTCGCCCGAGAGGTCGGCACCGAAGGCAAGCTCGGCGGTCAAGCGCAAGTGCCGGGCGTGGCCGGCACGTGGAAGGATCTTACGGACAACGTAAACTTCATGGCCAGCAATCTTACCGGACAGGTCCGCAACATTGCCGAAGTGGCAACGGCCGTGGCTCGCGGCGACTTGTCTCGCAAGATCACGGTCGATGTAAAAGGCGAAATCCTCGAACTGAAGGACACCATCAACACCATGGTGGATCAGTTAAGATCATTCGCTTCCGAGGTAACCCGCGTAGCTCGCGAGGTCGGCACCGACGGCCGGTTAGGCGGCCAGGCGCAGGTTCCGGGCGTGGGTGGCACTTGGAAGGATCTTACTGACTCAGTGAACTCGATGGCCAGCAACCTGACCGGGCAAGTGCGCAACATCGCAGAAGTGTCCACGGCCATTGCCACCGGCAACCTGTCCAAGAAGATTACCGTGAATGTCAGCGGCGAAATTCTTCTGCTTAAAGAAACCATCAACACGATGGTGGATCAACTCAATGCGTTCGCCGGCGAAGTGACTCGCGTCGCGCGCGAGGTAGGCTCCGAAGGTCGACTGGGCGGTCAAGCCAACGTGCCGGGCGTGGCCGGCACCTGGAAGGATCTCACTGACTCCGTGAATTCCATGGCCGGAAACCTCACCGGCCAAGTGCGCAACATCGCCGAAGTCACGACTGCCGTAG
>Ga0210394_10003877_pt1 | contig 18088 bp, 18 predicted proteins | sample IncBWC12MmetaG_FD_160121 | JGI IMG/M metagenome (GOLD analysis project Ga0210394, IMG submission 160121) | Forest soil microbial communities from Barre Woods Harvard Forest LTER site, Petersham, Massachusetts, United States - Inc-BW-C-12-M | ecosystem: Environmental > Terrestrial > Soil >... | reverse complement strand
GGCGGTCAAATTCGGCGCGACCGTCACCCTCGCCGATGAGGAAACCGACGAGGAGCAGACCTTCAGGATCGTCGGCGAGGATGAAGCCGACATCAAGGACGGCCGGCTTTCGGTGACGTCCCCCTTGGCGCGCGCCCTCATCGGCAAGGGCAAGGGCGACAGCGTCGAGGTGTCGACCCCGCGCGGCAACAAATCCTACGAGATTGTCACCGTCGCCTTCGGCTGAGCGTCAACAGACCCGCTGGCCCCTCACCCCAACCCTCTCCCCGCTGGCGGGGAGAGGGAGAGCTGCGGCGCATCCCGAGAACATCCCTCGGCAGGGTTGCGCGCCATTTCAGCCGCGTACCCTCTCCCCGCTGGCGGGGAGAGGGACAGGGTGAGGGGCGCTTTGGGTGACCGGTTCTTCGGCGAGCGGCACGCCGGGGGCGGATTTGGAGACGCGCAGCACCAGTGCCGATTTGACCTGGTTGACATTGGGCGCCGAGGTCAGCTTGTCGCTGAGGAATCGCTGATAGCTGTCCCAATCGGGTGCGACGATCTTTAGCAGGAAATCGGTTTCCCCGGCGAGCATGTGCGCCTCGCGCACCTCGGGCCATGAGAGGACGAGATCCTCGAAGGCCTTGAGATCCCTCTCGGCCTGGCTCAAGAGGCCGATCTGGGCGAAGACGGTGACCGCAAAGCCGAGCGCTTCCGGGGCGAGATCAGCATGATAGCCGCGAATGAGGCCGGCCGCCTCCAAGGCGCGCATGCGGCGCAGGCAGGGCGGCGGTGAGATGCCGACCTTCCGCGCCAGCGCGATGTTGGTCATGCGCCCGTTGGCCTGCAGCAGCTGCAGGATATGCCGGTCGATCCGATCGAGCCGTGGCCCGCGCATGCGCAATCCGTTCCCGGCCGCGAGGCCTGTGAAAATCGTCGCAAGAATAGGAATTTCGCCGGCGCGGCGCAATTTTGTTGCGCGAGACCACAGACGGATTGCTGGATAATCCTCGTGCGTCCTTCGAGACGCGCCCGCTGGGCGCTCCTCAGGATGAGATTCTTTCTTAATGTCATCAACAGCTTACCTCATCCTGAGGAGCGCCCAGCGGGCGCGTCTCGAAGGACGCACTACGCGAATGCCGCACCAAACCGAGACCCACTCGCCTTGCCGCCGCGACGCGCTTTCCGTAAACCCGGCATATGGTCGCGCTCTCCCCCGCTAGCCCAAGCGTCTGGGTCTTGCATGACGGTAAGCCCGGCATGGCAAGCCAGGCCTTGGGCCTTGCCGAAGCCACCGGGTTTCAGTTTACCGAAAAGCCGCTGTCGATCCGCCGTCCTTGGGCCTGGTTGCCGCCGGGGCTCTGGATCGCCCCGCTCGACGCGGCGCGGGAAGCCGGGCTGCCCTTGGTGCCGCCCTGGCCCGATCTGGTGATTGGCGTTGGCCGCAACACCGCGCGGCCGGCGCTGGCGATCCGCCGTGCCGGCGGCGGCCGGACGCTCGCCGCGCAGATCCAGGACCCGCGCGTCGGGCGTCACGAATTCGACATGCTGTTCGTCCCCGAGCACGACCGGCTGCGCGGCCCGCGGGTTCTCCTGACAAAGGGCGCCATTCACCGCGTTACGGCCGAGCGGCTGGCCGGCGAGCGCGGCCGGTTCCCGGCGCTCGATAAACTGGCGCGGCCGATCCTTGGCGTCTTGATCGGCGGCTCGAACCGGACCTATCGGCTCGATTTCTCACGGCTCGGCGAGATCGCCGAGATGATCGCCGCGGTGTTGCGGCGCACCGGCGGGTCGGCCGTGGTGACGCCGTCGCGGCGCACTGGTGAAGCGGGCCTTAGCTTGTTGCGCGAGCGCCTTGCCGGCCTCTCCGGGGCGATCTGGGACGGCGCCGGCGACAACCCCTATTACGCCTATCTAGGGGTCGCCGATGCGCTCTTGGTCACCGCCGATTCGGTGTCGATGGTCTCTGAAGCGGCGGCGACCGGGAAGCCCGTCTACATTCTCGGCCTCGACGGGGGCGATAGAAAATTCGCCCGGTTTCACGAGACGATGCAGAAGGCCGGCATCACCCGTCCCTTTACCGGTCAGATCGAGTGCTGGTCCTATAAGCCGCCCGACGATACGGCGCGGGCCGGAGCGGCGCTGCGCAAGCTGGTCTTAACGCACCTCGCGCGTCGCCCGCCGGTGTAGTATCGAGCCCATCATGGCGCTGCGCATCGACACCTTCGACAATCTCCGCGGCGGCAACACGCTCTATAAGGCGTTGACCCACCCGCATGCGGCCGAGCCGGCGCGCGCGCTATTGGCCCGCCTCGCCGGCAAGGCGCCGACCGCGATCGTCGATCCGCATGGCGCGGCCGACGGGTTTGCCGAGATTTTCGGGCTCGATGGGGTCGAGATCGCCGGGATCTATGTCCAGGATGTCTCGCGCATCGGAGCCGTAGTGCTGGGGCGCCGCGCCCTGCCGATCACCGCGCTCGCGGAGTGCCGTGCGCGCTCGGTGCTGGTGGCCGGGTTTGGCGCCGATCGGCTGATCGGCCAGCTCCAGCCTTATCTGCCAGAGGGTGCGCAAACCTTGAGCCTCGATCTGATGCGCATCCCGGAAGCGCGGCTGACCAATCGCCGCGCCTATCTCGACCCCTTGAACTTCGCGACCAATTTTGCGCTGTTTCGCGACGAGGGCGGGCTGCACACGCGCCTCGTCACGGTGAATTACTGGGCGGGATACGGTTCGCCCGCGGTGACCTCTTGGCTGACCCTGTTCGACGGCGATGGCGAGGTGTTGGCCGATTGGGCCGAGAACTGCGGCAATGAGGGCGGCGCGATCACGATCGACAGTCGCCGGGTGCGCGAGGAATTCGGCCTCGGCGAGTTTGCCGGCCAGCTCTTCATCCATGTCGTCGGCGCAGCCGGTCACGACGTCGTCAAATACGCGCTCGATATGTTTGGCGAAGGGAGTGAGGGGCCGCGCGACGGGGCGCTGTCGTGCACCCATGACGCGAACGCCTGGCCCGCCGACCGTTATGCCGGCCTCCCCGCGCCCGGCCCCGGCGAGCGGGTGATCCTCTGGGTCCAGAACAGCCATCCGACGCCGATCCCGGCGGGCGCGATCGAGCTCACCCCGATGGGGGAGGAGGCGGCAATCGCCATCCCGGAGGCGATCGGCCCCTTTGCCAGCCGCGCCGTCGATGTCGCCCTGCTCCTACCGGGCCTCGCCTGGCCGCGGCAGATCGAGCTGCGCGTGGGCAAGCACGTCGTGCGCCCGCGCTACGAAGTCATTGCCGGGGAGCGCCGCCGCATCGCGCACGTCAATGTCGAGCGCGCCGATTTGCAGCCGGATCCCCGGCTCCCCGGGCTCGCCGGGATGCTCGGCAAGGGCTATTTGCTGCCTGCGCCGATCCTGCCGCGCGAGGAATGGGAAAGCCTCCTGTTGCCGACCCCGATGGCGCTCTCGCAACAGGAATTGCCGATCGCCGCCTTGGTCTACGATTCCGGGGGAAGCGAGATCGCGCGCGTGCCGCTCGGCCGCCTGCCGCGTGACCACGCCACCGCGCTATCCATCGACAGCGTAGCGGAGGGGCTCGGGCCGGCCTATGGCCATGTCGAGCTGGTCTACGACTTCGCCGATGGCGGGAGCGGCGACGGCTGGCTGCATGCCCTCTTCCGCTATCGCCACCGCTTGAGCGGCCATGCCGCCGACACGAGCTTTGGCGCGCATGTCTTCAACACGGTCCTCACCTATCAGGGCGAGCCGCAATCCTATATCGGCCATCCCCCCGGCCTGTCGACCCGGCTCTTCCTGCGCCTCGGCGAGGGGGACTACGACACCTTCTGCCACCTGATCTACCCGGCGTCGCGCCCGTGGCGGCCAACGAGCGCAACCGAGATCATCCTCCACAACCGCGAGGGGGCTGAAATCGCCCGCGCCGCGCTGGCGATTCCCTGCTCCGGCTCGCGGCTCATCCGCTATCACGCGCTGTTCGATGAGGCCACCCGGGCGCGCGCCGGCGCCGCCGCCTACGCCGTCATCCGCGACCCGACCTGTCGCCTCTTCGGCTATCATGGCCTCCTGGGCGAGGGGGGCGCCTTCAGCCTCGACCATATGTTCGGGTTCTGACGAGGACGCCGGGGGCGGCCGCGGCCTTCGTCGCCGCACCGCACAAAAAATGCTATATAATCCTTTCGAATCGATCGGCCCCAGCAATTGAGACTCACGCGATGCCGGAGCAGCACAATACGAAGGTCCTCATTATTGGGGCGGGCCCGGCCGGCTATACCGCGGCGATCTATGCCGCGCGCGCGAATCTTCACCCGATTCTGGTGGCCGGAATTCAGCCGGGCGGCCAGCTGATGATCACGACCGATGTCGAGAACTACCCCGGTTTTGCCGACATCATCCAGGGGCCGTGGCTGATGGAGCAGATGCAGCATCAGGCGGAGCATGTCGGCACCCGCATCATCCAGGACCACATCGTCTCCCTCGACCTCGCCCGGCGCCCGTTTCTCGCGATCGGCGATTCGGGCGATCGCTACATCGGCGAGACCGCGATCCTCGCAACGGGGGCGCAGGCGCGCTGGCTGGGCGTGCCCGGAGAGGAGGCATTCCGCGGCTTTGGCGTGTCGGCCTGCGCCACCTGCGACGGCTTCTTCTTCCGCGACCAGGAGGTGTTTATCGTCGGCGGCGGCAACACCGCGGTCGAGGAGGCGATCTACCTGACCAATCATGCAAGGCAAGTGACGCTCGTGCATCGGCGCGATTCGCTGCGCGCCGAGAAGATCCTGCAGGACCGGCTGTTCCGCAACCCGAAGATCAGAATCGTCTGGGATAGCGTCCTCGAGGAGATACTGGGCGTCCCCGAACCGCCGCAGGTCACGGGCGTCAGGCTGCGCAACCTGCGCACCGGCGCGGTCAGCGAACACGCCTGCGACGGCGTCTTCATCGCGATCGGCCACACCCCGGTCACCGAGTTGGTCGCCGGGCATGTGCCGCTCGATCTGGAGGGCTACATCCTGACCGAACCCGATTCGACGGCGACGGCGGTTCCGGGGTTGTTCGCCGCGGGAGACGTCAAAGATAAGGTGTTCCGCCAGGCGGTGACCGCTGCGGGTCTGGGCTGCATGGCGGCGCTGGAGGCAGAGAAGTTCCTCGCCGCCCAGGAGGATACCGCGGCAGCGCGCGCCGCCGAATAGGAGCTGCGAATCGGGCGAGCGCGGGGAGGGGGCTCCCGGAAGGCAAAGAAATGGCAATGGACTGGGATAAGTTGCGGGTGTTTCATGCGGTCGCCGAGGCGGGCAGCTTCACCCATGCGGGCGAAGCGCTCAATTTGAGCCAATCCGCCGTCAGCCGGCAAATCAGCGCGCTTGAGGAGAGCCTCAGCGTACCCTTGTTCCACCGCCATGCGCGGGGGCTCATCCTGACCGAACAGGGCGAATTGTTGTTTCGCACCGCGCGCGAGGTCTTCGCCAAGCTGGCGATGTCGGAAAGCCTGATCTCCGAATCGAAGGACCGGCCGAAGGGACCCTTGAAGATCACGACGACGGTCGATTTCGGCTCGATCTGGCTGACCCCGCGCATCCGCGAATTCCTCGACCTCTACCCCGAGATCCAGGTCAGCCTTGTCGTCGACGATTCTGAGCTCGATCTCTCGATGCGCGAGGCCGATGTCGCGATCCGCATGACTCCGCCGCGCCAGCCCGACCTGATCCAGCGTCATCTCGTCAGCGTCCAGGTGCATATCTACGGGGCGCCCGAATACCTCAAGAAATACGGCACGCCGCAGCGTGCCGAGGATCTCGACGATCACCGCCTGATCGTCTACGGCGAGGATGCAAGGCCGCCGACGCCGGGGGTGAACTGGCTCTTGGATACCGGCGCCAAGCCGGGGCGCGACCGCCGGCCGATCCTCGCCGTCAATAATACCTACGGCAAGCTGCGCGCGGTAAACAGCGGCCTTGGCCTCGCCTCGTTGCCGGATTTTGTCGCGGCCGAGAACACGAGCCTGGTGCGCGTGCTCCCGGAGCTGTCCGGGCCGCCGAACGAAGCTTATTTCGTCTATCCGGAGGAACTGCGCTCGTCGAAGCGGATCAGTGTGTTTCGCGATTTTCTGTTGCGCAAAGTAGCCGAAGGCCGATTGAGCTAACACGAGGCTGCGGCGAGTTGACGCGGGTCTTTTGCGCTCCCTCGACAGCGTTGCGGTTTTTGCAGACGAGCCAGACCGAATTCCCGTTGGTGATGAGTCGCGTAAACCGCGATATTCGGTCTCGCGCGATACTCAATTCGCTGAGAGTTTCCGGGGCTGCGAAGCCTCGAATGAGTTTCCGGGACTTGCGCCCGGAAAGAGGGTCTTCGGACCCTTACGTCTCCTAGACGTGAAGCCTCCCTGTTCAAACTTGGCCGAACCTTCGGGTTCGGCCAATTTCTTTTGCGAATTGCTGCTGTGGGGCCGCCCCGGTTCGCCGCGGCGCGCCCCGGCACAGCTACATCAGGGGACCGTGCTGATCAGATCATTGGCCTGATTGATCAGTCCGGCCGCCAACGATTCGTCGATTGGTTGGTTATTGAACGCGGCATTCTCGAGCATTGTGATCATCTTGCCGGCGATGTCATTGCGTTGCGACGTGATCGACTTGATTTGTGCATCGAGTACGGCATAGGTCGCGTCAGTGCCCGATGCCGCGGTGGTCGCGATCCCAATCAGCGTTTTCAAGCCCAACGTGCCGAGCGGGGCGTTGATCGATTTGTAGGCCGCTGCAAGTTGCGAGAGCACGTCCTGGTGGGCGCGCAACGCGCCGCCCGCGGCGGAGGCGGTCAACGCTTCGAACAGCACGCGGCCGTCATGCACGTAATCGTCCGTCAATCCAAGGAGGCGAAGCGTCGTCGGTCGGATATCGGTGTGATCGCTGAAGATGCTGCCGAATTCGCCCAGCTTCTGCACGCCAGGACCGACCATGCCGAGCCACGTCGTGGTGATTTGGCTCTGGAAGTCGCCGTGGTTCCAGGCAAAGCCCGATTCCTCGACAAAGCAGCTCGCCGCGTTGAACATCGGCGTGCACAGCGAAGGTCCCGAAAACGAGGTCGTGAAGAAATAGTCGGGATTGGCGAACAGGATGAAGTTCGGCGTGCGGTTCGGGTCGGCGGTGATCATGTGCAGCAGGTCCTGCTCGGCCTGATCGGCGATCGCCTGGGCGATCTGATTGGTGGCCCCTTGGATCACATCGAAACCAAGCGCGGCGCCGGCCTCGCGTTCGAGATTTCGCGTAGTGCTGGCGGTTTGCGCCGGGTTGCCGTTGATGTAAAAGGTCGGGGCGTCATCGAAATGGATGCCGAACGGTGTCGCGTCGCCGAACTCGGTGAAAATCACCCAGTCGAGATTGGCATCGATCTCGCCCTTTAGCGCATAGGTGCACGGCGTCGTGACGCCGTCGCAATTGGTTGGCGAGGGCGCCCCGCCGGCGAAGTGGTCGTTCTCGTCGGCGGTGATGACAAAGAGCGTGTTGTCCTTGGTGATGCCGTCCTTGGCGAGCCGGGTAAAGAACTGGCCGAACGCCTTGTCATAGGCCTTGAGTTGCGTCACATACCCGGCTTCGCCCGGGCCGAAGGTTTGCTCGAGGTTGGTCGGCACGCCGGACAGCGCGACGCCGCGATTGTCGTGCGCGTCCGCGATATAGGCATAGACCACCGGCACGCCGGCCTCGAGCATTGTCGAAATATAGCCCAGTGTCTGTGACGGCGTGGGACTGAACCCCGGGAAGCCTGGGTTGCCGTGACTGTCGGCAATGATGTTGCCGTCGAGGTCCTTGACCGGGCCAGACGGCGAAATCTGCGGCTGGACATTGGCGTTGCCGTATAGGGCGGTGAACCCGGTATAGCCGCCCGGCTCATCCTTGAGGATGTCAGGAGCGCTGTTTTGCGCGCACAAGGCGCTCCCGAGCGCGCAATGAACGGCGATCCCCTCGAAGTCGGCCACCGCCTTGTTGTGGTTGTTCAAATTCTCATTGTGCTGTGGAGAAGTGGGGCCGAATACATTGTCGATATCCGAAGTCGTGTTCTCGAATTCGATATTGGCGATCGAGAACGCGCCGACGTCGCAGCCGGCCCGGGTGAAGGGCACCCACGGCGCCGGGGCGTTCTTGCCGGTCTTGTCGAGCATTTCCGGCAACCCGTCGGCCATAAGATCGGTCCAATAGGTGAAGGAACTCGGGAAGCTCGCGACGCCGCCGGTGCCGAACAAGCCGATGCTGTTGCCGATCGGGACGCCGAACCTGTCGCCGTAGACCCCGGTCAAGGCGGTCACGATATCGACCGACGTGTGCGAGATCAGCGGCGTGTGATGGTTAGTGAACAGGGTGCCGTTATCGTTGAGGAAATTGAGCAGGTTGGGCATCTGCTCGAGATCGGACGGCACGTTGGGATTGTCGCGGCGGAAATGGACATTGTCGAATTGCAGGTAAACGACATGCTGGATCTGACCGCCGGGGGCATGCATACGGCACCGGGCTGACCCGGCGCCGTTTGCGGCATAGGCCGCGCCGCCGCCGAGCGAGATCGCGACGAGGGCGCCGATACAAATGCTACTTGTCCTGTTCATTTCCCCTCTCCTACCTGTCCTCGTTGGCATCCGCGCCGAGTGAGGCGCCTGCGAAGGGGAGCTTGGGGAGAAAGCGTTGCGGGATTGCGTCGTCAAAATTACCTTTTCGTGACTCGCGACGCGCGGCTTGCCGCCGAAACTAAATCTAGGAACCAGATTGTCCGTTGTCGCAAGATATGGTAGACGCGCGATCACTCAACCGATTTAGCTGGTACTCCAGCCGGCGAGAGGCGTGTCCACCTTGACCCCTTTGAGAGCGCCCGCATGACGACAGATCATCCTACGGTGTCGCACCTCGCCTATCGCGACTCCGGGGTCGATACGGACGAGGCCGATATCGGCCTTAGCCGATTGGTCAACCGGATCACCCAGACCTGGCCGCCGCGCGGCAGTCTGGGCGGCGTCCAGCTTCCGATCGGCTACTTTGCCAACGTCATCGATATTGGCGGGATCGGGCTGGCGATTTCCACCGACGGCGTCGGCTCCAAGGTCATCATCGCCGGCCTCATGCAGCGCTACGACACGATCGGCATCGATTGCGTCGCGATGAACGTCAATGATCTGATCTGTGTCGGAGCGCAGCCGATTTCACTGGTCGACTACATTGCGGTAGAGAAGGCAAACGCGCAGATCCTCGAAGCCGTTGCGATTGGGCTGGCGGAGGGCGCCAAAGAGGCGGGTATCTCGATCGCCGGTGGCGAGATCGCCCAACTCGAAGATGTCGTCCAGGGTTTTGATCTGGCGGGTACGGCCGTTGGAACCGTGGCGCTGGACAAAATTCTTACCGGTCGTCATCTCGAACCGGGCGATCGGATCATCGGCATCCAAAGCAGTGGCATCCACAGCAACGGGCTGACCCTGGCGCGGAAAGTGTTCTTCAAGCGCGCAGACCCCCTCCGCTTGGATCACCCGGTCCCCGGGTCGGGTGTAACTTTGGGCGACGAATTGCTCCGCCCAACCCTGATTTACGTTCGCGAAGTCATGGAAATTCTGAGGCAGGTGCCGAGCGTCAAGTCATTGGCCCATATTACCAGCGACGGCCTTCTCAATCTACATCGCGTTGAGCATCCGCGCGCAGGTTTCGTCATTGACGAGATGCCCGAAACGCCGGAAATATTTAGAATGATACAAGAATACGGCAATGTAAGTGTTGCCGAAATGTTTGAAGTCTACAATATGGGTGTGGGATTTTGCGTGGTTGTCGGCGAAACAGATGTCGGGTTGGTTCTATCCATTCTCGAAAAACATAAACGGAAGGCATGGGTTATCGGCAAGGTCATCGACGACCCGACCAAGGGGGTCTATCTGCCTCGTCAGGGTCTCGTCGGACACAAGAAGCGCTTTCATCCGGCGTGAAGGCGCGGCTCTAAAGCCCTCCCTCTTGATGGGGGAGGGTTTGGGTGGGGGTGATGCCGGGCAGTTCCTCGGAGATCACCGCATGGACGCCGTCGGTCAGGAACCAGGTTCCGCGCGGTGAGGCGCGATCGCGATGGCCGCCGTCGATTTCCGGGAAACAGCACCCCCTCCCAACCCTCCCCATCAAGGGGGAGGGCTCAAATAGGGGGAGGGCTCAAAGAACGAAGGAGGCCGGGACCCATTTTCGCCCGGCGGGTTATCTAGCCGAGGCGCGGTCCCTGCCGTGGACGAACGCCCAAAAGCTGTCATCCATCGCGCCTGACCGGCTCGTCAGGTAAGGGAAATGGCCGTACCGAAGCGAGAGCTCCCGGTCGGCGTCGGCCGCGCTCGCCCCGGTTTCGCTAAAGCGATAGAGCGCCGCGACGAGGCCCGAGCGGTCCGCGCCCGATTTGCAATGGATCAGAAGCGGCTTTGGCGCCCTGCGCACGATGTCGAGGATCTCCTCGACCTCTTGGCTGCTGACAAAACGCTTCGACGAGAGGGGATAATCGAAATGCGCGAGGCCAAGCTCCCCTGAAGCGTCGATCTCCTCGTCGTACCAGGGTTGCCCGGCATGCGCGCCGCGCAGGTTGAGCACCGATTTGATCCTATATTCCCGGACCGCCCACCGCGTTTCGGTTTTGCTCAACTGAGCCGAACGATAGAGGACGCCCGCGCTGACGGCGTGAAGATTGCCCTCGTATTGGAGGACCCCCCAATAACCCCCGATCGCGGCGGCCATCAACCCTAGAGACACCCCGGCGATCTTGAGGCATCCAATGAGCCGCGCGATCGGGCGTGGCGCGGTCCTTGGTTCGGTGTCCTGCATCGTCTCTCCGAGGCTATCCCCGCGCGCACGGCGCGATTGAGGTATAACCGAGGCAGACCGGATTGCCAACGAGGGGCGCGATGAGCGAGGCCGCAACCGCAACGATCGCCGCGATCTACCGCTACCCGGTCAAGGGAATGAGCGCCGAGCCTCTGGCGCGGGTGGCGCTCGCGCCTGGCGAATGCCTGCCGCACGACCGCCGCTTCGCGATTGCGCTGGCCGCGACCCGCTTTGACCCCGAGCGCCCGGAATGGCTGTCGAAGACCCATTTCGTCATGCTGATGCGTGATGAAAAGCTCGCCCTACTCAACACCCGGTTCGACGCGCAGACCGGCGAACTGACGATCGAGCACGCCGGCCTCCTCGTCGCGCAGGCATGCCTCACCAGCCCCGAGGGGTGCCGGGCCGTCAGCGAGTTCCTGGCGGATTTCCTGGGGCCCGCCGTCGAGGGGCCGCTGCGAATCGTCGAAGCGCCCGGCCATGCCTTTGCCGATGCGCAGAAAAAGCCCAATGCGACGAGCGACAAATACGTCTCGCTGATCAACCTCTCGAGCATCGCCGCGCTCGAAACGGTCGTGCCGGTCCCGGTCGATCCGCTCCGCTTCCGCGCCAATTTCTATCTCGAGCGGGCGCCGGCCTGGAGCGAACTCGGTTGGATCGGCTCCGAGATCGCGCTGGGCGGTGCGCGCCTCAGGGTGATTGCCGCGATCACGCGGTGCGCAGCAACCCAGGTCAACCCGGCGACCGCCGAGCGCGACCTCGATATCGTCGGCGCCCTGCGGCGCGGCTTTGGGCACAATCTGATGGGGGTCTATGCCGAGGTGGTGGCGGGTGGCGATATCGCGATCGGCGACCAATTGGCGCTACGGCCGACCTGATCTCGGTCAGACTCAGTGGAAATGTCCATTATGTGGGACCATACAACACGATCTCAGCTCATTGCGGCCAACTCCCGCGATGGAGCGCAAGCATCACAACGAAGAGCAAATTTCTGTTGCGCTCAAGGGGGCGCGGCGTCGCGACCATCGAACACAGCAGGCTCGCGATTCGCTCAGCAGATCGGATTGTTTCGCGATGCGGAGGTAATCGGCGCAACGCCCGGTCTTCAGCAGATCGCAATAATTTTGGAGTTTTATACCCGACCCGGCAAACGCGGGTTCGCAGGGGTCAGGCGGTGCGCCTTATGGCGCACGCAACGCACCACGCTCGGCGGCGCAGAGGCGCCGCCGAGCGCGGTGCGAAATCGCCGATCGCTAAAGCTTCGATGCGACGTTATTGAAGGTGTTGGTGAGGCTGGTTCCGACGAGACCCATTGCGGCGATCGCGGCGACCGCGATCAACGCTGCGATCAGACCGTATTCGATCGCGGTTGCCCCGTCCTCGTTGTTCCATAACTTGCTTAGTGTCGCGAACATTCAAATTCTCCTGTTAGCCGCTGGCCCCTCGGCTACCACGCCAGGCGTCGCCTGGCGTGGTGCGAAACCGACGGAAATCGCCGCTTGTTAAAGCTTCGATGCGACGTTGTTGAACGTGTTGGTGAGGCTGGTTCCGACGAGACCCATTGCGGCGATCGCGGCGACCGCGATCAACGCTGCGATCAGACCGTATTCGATCGCGGTTGCCCCGTCCTCGTTGTTCCATAACTTAATCAGGGTGGCAAACATTCATTCCTCCTGTGGCCGCTGACCCATCCACCATGCACGCCAAAGCTTGCCAAAGCCTTAAAGTCAGCGGTCCCACGATGCCACAGAGCCTTCTATCGCACAAGATGTTAGCCGGTTTTGCTGGGTATTGGCCCTAAAACAAGATTTAATTCATATCGCGCGGCGGTCGCATTCCGGGACCGCTGCGTCGCGCGGCACGCGAGCTGGAATCCAGCGCCGCCAAACATCGGATCCGCCCACCCGCGAGGGGTGGCTGGATTGCCGCAGGTAAGCACAATCGCATCCGGTTTCGCCCTGGCCCACCCCGATCACGGCGCCCCGGCCCCGCCGGCGCCCAGCGCATCGACCTCCTCGTCGGTGGGAAACCGTCCGGTTGCTTTTTTCGAGAACAGAAGCCGCCCGTCGACGGTGATTTCGAAGACGCCGGCCACTCCGGGCACCAGCTCGACATCGGCACCGTAAAGCTCAACCAACCTCGCCCTCGCACGGAGGGCCCGCGGTTCATAGTTTCAAGGTTTGCACCACTCGATTCTGACCTTCATCTCCACCCTCCGTCGCGGTCGTTTCGTCCGCATCGCTTCTCGCCCGGAGTTTACCATGATAATTGTGGACCTGTCAGGCGCGCTCTTCCGTCGCGCCGATGATCGTGGTGGCCCGCGCCGGCTAGAAGTGGATCGCGCCGCTCGGCGATAACAATTCTGCAATGGTCGCGCCGAGATCGCACCGCCTTCGGCATGGTCTCAAGCGCCCTCTGCGAAGTAGGTCATCCTTGAAAACCGCCAGAACCGTCCGGTCTGCATGAGCGAACAGCCGGGCGGGCCGGTGCCCGCGATCGCCGGAGATCTCGCCGCGGCATTGAGCTGGCGGCCCGCAAGCGACAAGTTTCGGCTGCTCGCCGGCATTTTCCTGGCGTTCTTTGCCGCCTATGGCGTGATCGACCTCGCGGTCGCCGCCGCCAGAGGCTGGCCCGACGGGTTTGGCGATTCCTTCTCGCTGTGGAGCTGGGGCCGGTTCGTCAACGACCACCCCGCAGCCGAGATATACGATCCTGCGGCGCTCCATTCGGCGCAGTTGAGCCTGGGCATGGATCCGGGCGCGGCCTACCCGTTCGGCTACCCGCCGAGTTATCTCCTGGTATTGTGGCCATTCGGGCAGCTGCCCGGCGCGGTCGCCTGCGCCGCGATGATCGCGGTCGGCCTGCCCTTCTATCTCTGGGCGAGCGTCGGGGCGAATTGGCGCTCGCCGGCGCTCTTCGCCGCGCTGGCGGCGCCGACCACGGCGATCGGCATGGTGTCGGTTCAAACGAGCTTCCTCGCCGCCGCCCTGCTCGCGGGTGGAATGCGGCTGGCCGCCACTCGTCCGGTCGCCGGCGGGGTGCTCATTGGCTTGTTAACCTACAAGCCGCAGCTCGGGCTCCTGGTTCCGGTCGCGCTCGTCGCGGCCCGGCTGTGGCGCACGATGGCAAGCGCCGCCGCGACGGCGATCCTTCTCGTCCTCCTGACGAGCCTATTGTTCGGCGGCGCGATCTGGCCGACCTGGCTCGCCGCGCTTTTTGCATTCTCCCGCGAGTTCGCCGCCGAGAGCAGCCAGATCAGGCACCTGATGCCGACCATCCTTGTCGCCCTCTTGCAGCTCGGCGTCGCGCCGGCCATGGCGCAGCTGGCGCAATTGGCGGGAACAGCGGCGGCGGCGGCGATCGTCTGGACCCTCTTCCGATCGGGTCCCCAACAACTTGCCGGTGCCGGGCTCCTGGTCGCGGCCTTGCTCGCGACGCCCTACGGCTTTCTTTACGACATGCAGATTGTCACCATCGCGGCGATCTGGATCATCGCCGAGCGCCACAGCGCCCGGGGTGCGTTGGGGACGGGCGAGGTCCTGGTCATCATCCTCACGCTGATCTCCCCGATCGTGCTGGTGGCGGGAACCTCGAATTTTCCGCTCGCCACCCTCGCGCTGATCCTCTTGCTCGGTGTTATCGTCCGGCGTTGCCGCCGCCTGCGCTCGGAAGCGCAGCCGGCCCGGCTTCTGGATCCGACCCGCTGGTGACCCGCGCCCCTTTCCGGGTTGCGTTCGGCCCCGCTCGGCGCGAGGTTTGACCGCCCGAGGCCAAGCGCGATCGGGCAGAGGCAAATAGGCAGGCGCAAGCGGAGCATGCGACGATGGCCGAGATGAACCGCGGCGCGGCGCGCTGGCAGGACGAACTCTACGACCTCCTGCGGCGCAACAAGATCACCCAGTTCGCCTATGTGCCGGATGCCGGGCACCGCATCCTGATCGACCGCTCGCTTGCCGATCCCGGCGCGCAATCGGTGGCGCTGACCACCGAGGAGGAGGGGGTGGCCCTCCTCGCCGGCGCTGATCTCGGAGGCGCGCGCGGCGTCCTCTTGATGCAGTCGAGCGGCACCGGTAACTGCGTCAACATGCTGTCCTTGATGAAGGGCGGGCATTTTCCGTTACTAACGCTGGTCAGCATGCGCGGCGATTTCGGCGAGGGGAATCCGTGGCAGTACCCGATGGGTCAGGCGGTCGAGCCGGTGCTGCGGGCGATGGGGGTCATCTGCCTGCGCATCGAGCGACCCGAGGAGGTGATCCCGACGGTCGAGGGGGCCTTGACGATGGTGTTTCAGGGCGGCAATGCGGTCGCCGTGCTGTTGACCCAGAGGCTCTTGGGTGCGAAGGCCTTTTGAGGAGGGTGCGGTGGCGACTTATCCGCAAGGCGTCGACATGGCGGCCGCGATCGCGGCCGGTTTCATCCTCGACCGGCGCGAGGCGGTGCCGATGCTCATTGGCCGACACGAGGATTTCCTGTTCGTGACCGGGCTCGCCGGGACGGCGCGCGACATCGCCGCCTTGACCCATGACGGGGCGCATATCTACACGATGGCGGGCGCGATGGGCGGCGCCGCGATGATCGGGCTCGGGCTCGCCCTGGCGCGGCCCGACAAGCGGGTGCTGGTCGCCACCGGCGACGGCGAGCTCTTGATGAATGTCGGGGCGCTGGCGACGATCGCGGTCTTGAACCCGCCGAACCTCGCGATCGTCTGCGTCGATAACGGCCATTACGGAGAGACCGGGTACCAGAAGAGCCACACCAGCCTCGGCGTCGATCTCGAAAAGATCGCGGCCGGCTGTGGCATTACCCGCACCCGCACGGTGTCGAAGGAATCGGATCTCGCGAGCGGCGCGCGCCTGTTGCGCGAAGGCAACGGAACCGCGTTCGTCGTGCTCAGGGTCAAGCCCGACGACCCGCCGCCTTACAAGCGCAATCTCGACCCGGCCGCGTGCCGCATCCGGTTCAGGGCTGCGCTGCTCGCCGCCGGGTGACGCCGGTTTCCGTGGTCACCGGTCAAACGCCGGGATAGCGAAAGCGGCGCGGGTTCGACCGCGCCGGACTTCGCCTCTTGGTAGCAGCGTCGGCTAGAGATCCGACGAGACGGTGGTGAAGATATTGGTCAGGCTGGTGCCGACCAGCGACATTGCGGCGATCGCGGCGACCGCGATCAGGGCGGCGATCAGCCCGTACTCGATTGCCGTTGCCCCGGCTTCGTCCTTCAGCAGATTCGCCAGCAATGAGTTCCGGTCGAAATGTTCCTTCAGTAAGCCCATCGAAAGTCTCCTCGGTTGATTGGGTCCGCCCAGTTATCCCGATGCGGGTTAAAGTGCGATTAACAGGGCTGGTTGTCGATAAGTTTTCTTGAGTAAACCGTCGAGTAAACGCATCAATTACCGGAGTTTCCGGGAAGACGGTGCCGATGGGACGGCCCACCTATCCTAAAGTGTTAGGCGGTTTACCATTGAGTCAGGAATTTGACGCAAACTTCGCTTGACGGGAGTGTTCCGCTGACCCTCTCCCGCGTCTCTGGACCCGGGCCGGATCGCCGTGAGAGGGCAATTCGGCCCCCCAGATCGCCCGCCCGCCCGTGGCGGCCGGCGAATCCCGGCGAATCAAATGCGGCGGAAATGCGCGCGGCCAACCGAGGCGCTGATAGGGCGAGCGGGCAAACTTGGCCGGCTGCGGCGATCGGCTCTTGTTCGTTAGAGCGCCGGCGCGATATCAACAGCGCGCTCATGCCAATCCTCTTCCTCATCGTCTTTATCGACCTGGTCGGGTTCGGGCTGGTCATCCCGTTGCTGCCGTTTTACGCGGAGCGATTCGCCGCCTCGCCCCTGCAAATGACCATGCTCTTCGCCACCTTTTCGCTGATGTCGATGATCACGGCACCGCTCTGGGGGCGCCTGAGCGACCATGTCGGCCGGCGGCCGGTGCTGATGGCCAGCATGGCGGCGGCGGCGCTGGCCTATCTCGGGCTCGCTTTTGCCACCGGGCTGTGGATGTTGTTCGTCGCGCGCGCGTTTGCCGGCGCCTGCGCCGGCAACATCGCCGCCGCGCAGGCCTATATCGCCGACGTGACGCCGCCCGAACAGCGCGCCAAAGGAATGGGCATGATCGGCGCGGCGTTCGGTCTCGGCTTCATCATCGGACCGGTTTTGGGCGGCATAATCGCTGGTAACGATCTGGCCACGGCCGATCTCGAAATGCCGGGCCTGATTGCCGCCGGACTGTCGCTCGCCGCGTGCCTGGGGGTGATTCTGCTGTTGCCGGAGAGCCTCTCGGCGGACCCTGCGCAGGGTTCGCGCGGCAGGATCGCAGCAGCGCGCGCCGCGCTCGCCCGGCCGATGCTGGTGCGGCTCCTGGCGGTGTTTTTTCTGGCTATTCTCGCGTTTTCCGGCATGGAGACCACCTTCGCGTGGTGGGCGATCGCCCAATTCGGCTGGGGCCCTCGCTCGATCGGCTTCGTGTTCTTTTACGTTGGATTGCTGTCGGCGCTGATGCAGGGCGTGCTGATCGGGCCACTGACCCGCCGCTTCGGCGAAGAGCGGCTGATGCTGGGCGGCCTCGGGGCGATCGCGCTCGGGCTCTTGGTGCTGCCGTTCGCGCACGGGCTGCCGGTGCTGGTCGTTGCGCTGAGCGCACTGGCGATCGGCATGGGTGCGATGCAGCCCTCGCTCAACAGCCTCATTTCGCGGCGCGCCGGCGCGGGTGAGCAGGGCGAGGTCATGGGGGTTGCGCAATCGGTCGGCAGCCTGTCGCGGGTGCTGGGGCCGATCATCGCGGGATCGCTGTTTGGCGCGGTTGGCCCCGGAAGCCCGTTCCTTTGGGGGGCGGCGCTGGTCGGGTGCGCGCTCTTGGTCGGATGGCGCGTGATGCGGCCCTCAGCCACCGCGGCGAATACGGTGGCGCCGCGCCCGCAGCCGCCGTTGGGACCAGCCCAATGATGGGCCCAGCCCAATGATGAGCCCAGCCCAATGATGAGCCCGCACGGCCCTCGCATGGTTGGCGGGTCGTCGATTGGGGGCCTGCCCGAACCGGACGAGCGACTTGGCCACGGGTTGCGCGCGCTGAAGGGCCTGCGCCCCTATCTGTGGCCGCGCGATTCAGTTGAGTTGCGCGTCCGCGTCGTGTTGGCGCTCGCGCTCTTGATCGCCGGCAAGCTGGTCAATATCGCGATCCCGTTCTTCTATAAAGGCGCGGTCGATGCGCTGTCGGCGAAGAGCCCCGGCGCGATTGTCGTGCCGATTGGGATGATCCTGGCCTATGGCGCGGCGCGGGTCCTGGCGCAGGGCTTCAACGAGCT
>Ga0210394_10003876_pt1 | contig 18089 bp, 15 predicted proteins | sample IncBWC12MmetaG_FD_160121 | JGI IMG/M metagenome (GOLD analysis project Ga0210394, IMG submission 160121) | Forest soil microbial communities from Barre Woods Harvard Forest LTER site, Petersham, Massachusetts, United States - Inc-BW-C-12-M | ecosystem: Environmental > Terrestrial > Soil >... | reverse complement strand
CCCTGGTACTTCCACAGGTAGCGATGGATGAAGTTCGCGCCGGCAAAGGTCGTCTGGATCGCTACACGAGCCTGGCGCGCGGGATTGATGCGCCAGTAGATCTCCATGGCTTGCTCCGACTTGCCGTCCAACAGCAGCTTGAAATACTCCGGAACCGCCCCGCCCCAGTACTCATAGTTGCTGGTTCCCATCCACTGCTGACCGAACATCTCCACCGTCAACGGCGCATGAGCCTCGAGTGGATCGGAAAACAGTACGCCTTTGCCTCGGATCATCTTCCAGAATTCAAGATCACCGGCAATGCCGGGACGGCCGACTTCATATTTAACCGCCACGACGTTGGGTATGCTCGCAACGCGCACTAAGACCTTGGGCGGATAGCCACTCGGGTGGAATCGGCCAAGGTTCATCTGCACCGTTGCGAACAGGCAGACGCCAAGTTTCGTGGAATTCGCCACCCCGGCGAGATGCTCGTACAGCTCATCCTCAGTGCGCGGATAGAAGGAGTTTGGGTGGCCCAGCAGAATGCCTGTGACTCCAATCTCCTCGCCCGCCTTCGCTACAGCGATGATCTGTTCGCGCGTGTCAAAGGTCCCATGTATCAGGAAATGATGCCTGCCCTTGGCCTCATCGACCGCAATTTCCATGAAGCGGCGATACTCAGCGACATTCGTGCCGCACTCGGACACCAGCAGGGCGCCCCAGAAGCCGAGCTCGATATTGCGTCGCACGTCGTGGCGTATGCCGGCCTCGTTCAGCCGCTGCAGATCGGCACTGAAGCTCGGCATGATGACGTTGCAGACTCCGCGCCAGTTCGCGGCCGCCCATTCCTTCGCTTCCGCGCGCGAATACTGCACTCGAATCCACCTCGTAGCTCATTGGGAAGGCGACGCGGCTCGGCCAAGAGCGGCGTTTGGCTTTAAAGTATTGTCTGACAAAGCGAACGGTGTCAACTGGCGGCCGGTAGGCGATAATTGAACCGGAGCGCCGGTCGCGCCACTGACTGAGATGGACAGGGCCAATGAAAAAAACCAGATCCGAAGCCAGGAACACTGCTCCCGAGACGCAGCTGACGGTCATCGAGCAAGCACTGATCAATCTGCGCGGCATGATCATGAGCGGCGAGTTGCAGCCCGGTCAGAAGCTGGTCGAAGCGGCGCTCTGCCGCAGTCTCGGCGTCAGTCGTGCCTCGTTGCGCGAGGCGCTGCGCATCATGGAGCGCGAACGGCTGATCGAACTGGTTCCCAACCGCGGCCCCTCGGTCGCAAAGCTCGGCTGGCAGGAGATCGAGGAAATTCATGACGTCTGGGCGATGCTGACCAGCGAAGCGGTCTATCGGTTCGTCGAACGCGCGCGGCCCGAGGAACTCGGCGCCATCCAGCTGGCGGTTGCGGAGCTCGGGCGAGCACTGGAGAAGGACTCGGCGCTCGAGCAACTGGCCGCGACCAACAAGCTATTCACCGTTATTCTCGACCAGTGCGGCAATCGCGTGTTGGTCGAGATCGTGTATGGACTGGTGTCCCGGCTTAATTTTCTACGCGCGCGGGCACTGCGCTATGAAGGCTGGGGCCACCTTTGTCTGCACGAAGTGGGCGAAATCGTGGCGGCGATCGAGGCCCGCAATCCCGTCGCTGCCCGTGAAGCGACGCGCCGCCACATCGATTCCGCATGCGCCGCCGCAAAGCAGGTGGCGCTGCTTGCAGCGACACGACCCTTGCAACATGCCAGACGGGTACGCTCGAACGGCAACTCCGCCGCCTGAATCGCTCTTGATCTTCAGAACGATCCGTTAAAGCTCAATCCGATCGTACGCGGGCGCGGCGAGAAGATGCGCGTGCCATCGGTGGTCTTCTGCAATCCCGCGTAGGCGGCCTTGTCGCCAATATTCTTGATAAAGAGGCCGAGATCGTACTTGCTCCATCGAGCGCCGACCTTCAGATCCGCCAATACGTAAGATGGCAACTGCGCGTAAAACTGGTCGGTGGCATTGAAGCCGAGCTGGCTGTGGTCGCGGTAACTGGCATTGGCTGTGGCGTAGCCTCCGATGCCGTTGACAATCGCGAAACTGTAAGTACCCGCGATGGATGCCACCACTTTCGGCGATAGCGGAATCGGATCCCCCTTATTCCCACCATTGCCGGCGGCTGTGACCGCCGCAGGCAACGTTTGCGCCAGACGGGCGTCGTTGTAGCTGACCGCGCCTGTGAGCGTGAGTCCGCGAGTTACCAGATAGTTCAAATCGAGCTCAACGCCGTCGGTTATGGTCTTGCCCGCATTCAAGGTGTATTCGAACGCGCCCTCGGCGATAGCGTTGATCTGCTCATTGCTCCAGTCGATATGGTAGTAAGCCAGATCGAGGTAGAGCTTACGGTCGAGGAAATATGCCTTGATGCCGCCTTCGTAATCCCAAAGGCTATCCGGCTGGAAGCCGAGTGGAACGCCGGGAAGATTCACGGGATTGTAATCGGTGTTGATGCCGCCGATGCGAAAACCCGAAGCGGCGCGCGCATACAGATTGACGTCGGGCGTCAGGTTGTACAGCAGCGCGACGTTGTAGGTCGGTTTCGTCTGTCGGTCGGAACCACTGAACGTGATATAGGGGGTTGTTACGCAACCGAATACCCAGTTGCACGCGTTCGGCGGCGCGATGTCCTGGGTACTGAGCGAGACGTCCTTGATGGTCGCTGAAAAATATCGGGCACCCAGCGTCAAGGTGAGCGGGTCTATGATTTTCCAGTCCACCTGTCCATAGACCGCGTATTGATCGACGTCCAGGTGGTCAATCGTCCCGAACTCGAGGAAGTTGACCGGAACACCAGTGAAGTTATTCCCCGGATTTCGCAGGCCCTTGGCCTCGCAGTCCGGGACATCGATACAGGCGGGATTGCCGTCAGCAGCGTCATAGACGGCACTGCCGTTGAAAGTGCTCTTATCCGACTCATAGTAGCCGCCCGCAACCAGCTGAACGGGACCGCTGAATTTGGAGACGAAGCGTAGCTCGGCCGTGTTGTCGGCAAAATGAAGCTCCGGTATGAACGACAGCGGTGGCACGACTGGCGGACAGAGTCCGAAACCGCAATTGGTCGGCGTACTGTCGAACGATTGCACGGTGCTGTTCACGCCATGAGTAAAAACCCCGATGATTTCGCCGAAATCCAGCGTGTAGTTTGCCGTCACGTTGAACAGCAGATAGTCGTCATTGTACGGCTCCAGCGACGGTTCGGTATTGTTGTAGGTTCCAGCGGAGGGATTCCACGCCTGCGCTCCGTTGACGTTCGCGGCCTGATAGGTGACCGAACCGGTGAGCGTGAAATCGTTTACCGGCTTCCATAGCGCCGTCAGTCGACCACCCTTCAAAGTCTCGTTGTTGACGTTCTTGAGCGTCTTGCCGTCGATCATCTGGTTGATGAAACCACCACCGCTTTCGCCCCAAGCCACGAGACGCACGCCGAAGGTGTCGCTGACTATCGGTGCGTTGAACACAAAGTTGCCATCGAAGTAGCCATCGCCGTGCTCCACCGCCGCGGCGTCGAGCGAAACCGACCCGCCGTAAGTGCTCAGGTTGGGTTTATTGGAGATGACTCGCAGTGTGCCGTCCATGGAGCCCGAACCGAAAAGCGTACCCTGGGGTCCCTTCAGTACTTCGATGTGGTCTACATCGATCAGACGGATACCGGGTGTACCGTCACCGCGAAAATTATTCTGAAATCCGCCGAGCAGCGGCGATTCGTCAAGGTACAGTCCGGTCGTGGCCGCAATATTCGAGGAAATGCCCCGGATGACCAGTTGCTGCTGGACCGCACCGAAGTTATTGATGGTTACCGATGCATCGATCTTGTTCAAATCCTGCAGGCTCTCCACCCCGTAAGTCTGTAGCGTCTCCCCGGAGAAGGCGTCGATCGCGATCGGCGTATTTGCCGAGGTCTCGGTTCGGCGCGTCGCAGTAACGATGATTTCCGTGAGTTCATCGCCAACGCCGGAAGCAGCCGCGGAATCCGCGGCTGCGCCATAGGCCTGTCCTTGCGCCGCCAGCATGCCCATCGTAGCGGCTGCAACGATCACGACCGGTCTCAAGAAGCAACGCAATGCGCGCGAGGTAGATTTGGCTGCTTTCATCGGTGACACTTTCCCTTATCCGGAACAGACGTTTGATTGTTCGTTGCGCTCATCCCTGCCGAAACCGGTGCGTAACCTGTCTGCGAGACACTACGCACCCCGTTGTGGATTGTCAGACAGACTATCACTCCATCAGTAATTGTAAAAATGTTTTTGCGTTGCGGCCGCGAGACAACTCAGCCGGGCGCGGTGGCGACATCCTGGCGCCAGTCGGGAAACCTCCTGAACCGCAACAACAGGAGGCAGATCACGCCGATGCCGCCGAGCGCCGCCCAAAGCGCCAGCTGGTAAGAATGGGACAGATCAAATGTGAGCCCCCACAGGTAGGGGCCGATCGCGGTCCCGACCATCAGTGCGCCATAGGTAAAGCCATAGATCTCGGCGAAGCACTTGATGCCGAAATATCGGCTGACGAGGTAGGCCATCAGATCCGATTCGGCCCCGGAACCTACGCCCAGAAGCGTCGCGCTGAGCATTGCCATGGCAACGGTATCGGCATGGCCGACGAGCGCCATGGCGGCGAGGGGGCACAGAAAAACGATAAATCCGACCCGAGGCGCGAAGAATTTGTCCAGCAAATATCCGACACCGATGCGGCTCACGAACGTGACTGCCCCGGTCAGGCCGGCGGCGCCGGCTGCAGCACGCGCCGACAATCCATGATCGCGCAGCAGCGGCGCCAGATGTATTTGCAGACCGTGCAGCGTGAGCGCGACGATGAAGAAGATCGTCATCAACATCCAGAATTCTTTGGTGCGCAATGCGGCGCTGCGGGTCATCCCGACCGGAGCCTGCGATGCATCAGCGATTTCGATGCGGTGTCTGACATTGGCTACCTCGCCGTCCTGACGCAGGCCGACGGCTTCAGGCGAGTCGCGCATCACCAAGAACTGGACGGGCCAGCCGACCACCAGCACGAGCAAACCCAGTCCGAGGTAAGCGGCCCGCCAACCCTGAACATTGATGATCGCCTGGGCGATCAGCGGCGACAATGTCGAACCGAGGCCGATGCCGGACATCGCGAAGCCGAGTGCCATGCCCCTGAGCCGGTCAAACCAGGCCGAAAGCACGCGCGCATAGGTCATCGTATTGGAGCCCGATCCCAGCACGCCGATCAAAGCGAACATGCCGAGATAGTGCCAAAGCGATCCGGTAAGGAAATAAAGCGACATCATCGCCAGTGAGAACATCGCCATTGACGGCAACAGCACCCGTCGGGCGCCGTACTTGTCAATTAAGCGCCCCACGAGCGGCATCGATAGGGCCAGGGTCAACGCACCGACCGACAGCCCCAGCGATACAGTTCCTCGGTCCCATCCGAAGCTTTGATGCAGCGGGATCATGAACACGCCGAGGCTCAGGTAAGCGATCGGAGCCTGCGACAGCGCGACACCGATGACCGACGCGGCGATGATGTACCAACCGTAAAACACGCCCTTGTTCGGCTGCGCTGGCACGAATCCTCCCCCTGCGCGGCCTAGAGCAGATGCCTTGGAAGCTGCACCCCGCGCCCATGGCGGTGCGCGAGTTCGCGCCACTTGAGGATGCCGGTATCCTCGAAGATGAGTCTTTCCTCGAGCCAGTTGCGATCCACACCGTAGAAGGACTGCAGGGCCTCGCGCGCCATGATGTCCTGGTTATTGAAGCCCTCGAGCGAAACCGGCTTCCAGCGGTGCCAGAACTCGTGCTCAAACTCCGTGCGTTCGGCTTCCACCGCGCAGCGCCTGCCCACCGTGATTACGTAGAGATGACTCTCGGGGGTGACGGGCACGTACCATTCGAACTGCGTCAGCCCGGTATAGGGAAAGTTGTCGACGCGCAGCACGCCGGGAAGACACATGAAACTTCCGGTGGTGCGTTTGCTGCGGGCCTCCTCGGGCGTCACATGACGCTTCGTGCCGCTCACGACCACCTTGCCCTCGACCAAGCCTTCATAGGCGGCGAGACTGTCGACGGTCGCGTCCCGGATCCCCTTTGGGCCGCCCTCCTCCTCTAGCAGCTCGTGCTTGAATTCGGTACGGACGTTGCCAAGGGGCAGCGATCGCTGCGTGTTCGGCACCAGCGGCGATTCGCGGTGAATATAGATGTGGAGCGCGTCATAGCCATTTTCGCAACCGATACGCCAATTCGAATTGACCGGGTAGGACCAGCCCTGGATGTGCATATCAGGGTCGAGGAAGAAGGGCGGGACATCCGTCGAGAGCGCGGGAGTTGGATAGCCCTCATCGCCCAGAAAGACGAAAATGAGCCCCTTGGCCTCCTCGGCGGGATAAACCTTGATCTTTCGCCTGCCGATGGCCGAACTGGTAGGCGCGGCGATGATGTCGCAGAGTAGGCCGGAGTCCCACTTGTAGGTAAAGCCGTGATACCAGCAGCTGATGGTTTGCTTCGTATAGCACTCGATCCGGGCCGATAACCGCACGCCGCGATGAATACACCTGTCCCTGATCGCAAAGACTCGACCGTCGATGCGCTTCAGCAGGATGTTCTCGCCGCACAGCCTCGCCTCCAGGACCTGACCTTCGGCGAGATCGCGAGCAAAGCGGATCGGATACCAATGATTGCGAAAACCGAGCTTGGCCGCGAAATAGTTACGCCAGCCAGGGACTCTGCAGAGAAGCTCCTCAGAGACGAATGCCTGCTCGGCCATGCTGGTCACTATAGTGTATACAGTATGCCAGTGCACGCCCTGCCCAAAGCGTCTGTCGCCCAGCGTGTCGTCGATGCCCTCCGGGAGCTCGGCGTGCGTCATGTCTTCGGAGTACCAAGCGGTGGCTGGGTCGATTACATGGAAGCGCTCCGACGCAGCGATTGCATCGATTTCGTGCTGACGACGCACGAGGGTGGTGCAGCGATGATGGCCGATGTGTGTGGACGGCTCACCGGGGTGCCGGGCGTTTGCTTCGGCACGTTCGGGCCGGGCGCCACCAACCTCACCACCGGCGTTGGCGGTGCGCTGCTCGACCGCTCACCCCTGATCGCATTGACCGACGAGATGCCCGCCTCGCTCCAAGGACGGGCCGTGCAAATGGGAATCGACCATCAGGCGCTGTTCCGTCCGATCACGAAGTCGACCACACGGCTGACTGCTGCTGCCCCGAAAGCCATCCTGTTCGAGGCCGCTCGCATCGCCTGCTCGGAGAAGCCGGGCCCGGTGCACGTCGGGCTGCCGGTGAAAATGAGCGCCGAACGCGCCCAGGACGAGACCTCGTGTCCGTTGCCCGCGCCGGCCCTTTCGGCACCCGATGCCGCGTCGGTAGACCGAATGCGCACGCTGCTGGCCGCCGCCCGCAGGCCGCTCCTCGCCCTCGGAATGGGAGCCGCACGCGCCGGCGTGCGTGAGGCTTTGCTCGCGTTCGCGGCGACTTTCCGGCTGCCGATCGTTTTGACCCCCATGGCCAAGGGCATGGTGCCCGAATCCCATCCCTGCTATGCCGGTGTGCTCTTCCACGCCTTGAGCGATCTCGTGGCTGAGACTCACCGGGACGCCGATCTGATCATCGCGGTCGGCTATGACCCGGTCGAGTTCAACTTCGAATCGTGGATTCCCAACGTACCGCTGGTCGCGATCGATACGGTGCCGGCCGACATCTCCGTCGGAACGGCCGCTACCGTCGTCGACGTGACCGGCGACATCCGAATGGCGGTGGAACAGTTGGCTGCGAGCAGTCTCGACGTCTCGGACTGGGATCTCGAGGCGCTTGCGACCCGACGGCGAAGGATGTTCGAGAAAATGTCGCCGCAGAAGCATGGCTTCGGGCCTTGTGCGGCGCTTCAGCTACTGCGCGAGGCGCTCCCCACCGACGGCATCATGACTTGCGATGTGGGTGCCCATACGCACCTCATCGGCCAGCAGTGGCCGACACCTGCACCCGGGCTGCAGATCATGACGAACGGCTGGTCGGCGATGGGGTTCGGGATTCCTTCAGCGATCGCCGCCAAGCTCTGTCGTCCTGATCAGGAAGTCTGCTGCGTCGCGGGCGATGGCGGCTTCCTGATGACGGTGGGCGAACTCGCAGTGGCGGTGCGGCTCAAGCTCAAGATCGTATTCGTGGTCCTGACCGACAATGATCTGGCGCTGATTCGCATCAAGCAGCAAAAGAAGTCCAATCCCATCTACGGCACCGTCGTCCGAGCCGCAGGAGCCCTCGGCACCAATAGTCTCTTTGGAGTGCCGGTAGCGAGCGCCGGCAGTGCGCGGGAATTCCGTGCCGCACTGAAGGAAGCGTTCAGCTGCGACGGACCAACCATTGTCGAGGCCCGCATCGATAGCCGTGAGTACGATGACCTGGTGCTGAAACCAGACCGAGGCTGAACGCGCTGGCCGCGCGTAAAGAGTGATGCGGGTTCACCCTGCGGCGGGTTATTGTATACAGTATGTACCCCCCGACACGGGGACTCTGAATGGCACAAATCGTCCTCGGCCTTGGCGCCTCTCACAGCCCGATGCTCAATATGGAGCCCGAGGCCTGGCTCGAGCGCGGCCGCCGCGATCGCAATAACTCGTTGCTGCGCGATCTGTCCGGCAGGCTCGCAAAATACGACGATATTCTTGCATCGGCGCCGGCGGCCATGGTGGATGAGATCACGCTCGACAGAATCGAGGCCCGGCATGCTGCCAATCAACGCGCCCTCGCCGCCATAGAGGAAGCACTCTACGCGGCAAAGCCGGACGTTCTCGTGATGTTTGGCGATGATCACAAGGAAGTGTTCCACGACGACAACATGCCGCCGCTCGCCGTGTATCTGGGTAAGACCATTCCCTATGCGCCATCGGGCATCATGAAATGGCCCTACGATCCATCGTTGATGACGCCATTGTGGTATCCGCAGGAGGAGCACGATTACCCGGTCGCCGCCGACGTCGGTGTCCGCATCGTCGAGTCGATGATGGAGGATGGATTCGATGTTTCGACCAGCAGGTACTACAAGCCTCGCCAGGCGATGAGCCATGCATTCGGCTTCGTCTACTGGCGCCTGATGCGCCGCGGGTTGATTCCAGCCGTACCGATTCATGTGAACACCTACTTTCCACCGAATCAGCCAACGCCCGCGCGCTGCTACGCGATCGGCAAAGCCGTCCGGCGTGCGATCGAATCGCTCGACAGCGATCTGCGAGTGGTCGTGCTCGGGTCCGGCGGACTGAGTCATTTCATGGTTGATGAGGAATTCGACCGGGACTTCCTCGATGCATTGGCGTCGAAGGAGCCCGACCGGATCGGCGCTCTGCCCCGGATCAAGCTCAATTCCGGCAATTCCGAGATGCGCTGCTGGATCGCCATGGCCGGGTCCGTGGATCACCTGGACATGAACCTGATCGATTACGTTCCCTGCTACCGCACACTGGCGGGCACAGGCTGTGGCATGGCGTTCGCGACCTGGAGTTAAAGCGAGGCCACGATGTTTAGCGCCGAAGAGAACGAAACGCTCACGCGGATCGGCCCGGGTACAGCGATGGGAGAGCTGTTCCGTCGCTTTTGGATTCCATTCCTGCTCGCAGAGGAAGTCGCCGACGTCGACGGCGCGCCTGTTCGGGTGACGCTACTGGGCGAGAAACTGATCGCCTTCCGCGATTCCAACGGCAGGTTGGGGCTGCTCGATCGCTTCTGTCCGCACCGCCGCGCCGAACTCTTCTTCGGCCGCAATGAGCATTGTGGACTGCGCTGTGTCTACCACGGCTGGAAATTCGATGTCGCCGGAAACGTGCTCGAAATGCCAGCCGAGCCTGAGAACACGCCACTGCTGCGGGAGGTGAAGATCAAGTCCTACCCTGTGCGCGAACAAGGCGGCGTCATCTGGGCTTATATGGGTCCTTCGGACCGGATGCCCGCCGAGCCGCCGCTGCTCGAATGGGTGCGCGTACCCGCCAGCCACCGCCACCTCACCAAGCGACTGCAGGAAACCAATTTCGCGCAAGGTGTCGAAGGCGGTATCGACTCGAGCCACGTGTCGATACTGCATAGCAAGCTCGAGCCGGATGCCGCGCGGCCGTTTCGCGAGCGTCAGGTCTCGATTAACAGTCGCGTTCCGTATCTCGCGCTTGATTCGGCCCCGAAGTTCTTCGTGCGTGACACCGACTACGGATTTCTGATCGGTGCGCGCCGTAAGGCCGGCGATGATGAATTCTATTGGCGTATCACTCAATTCCTGCTGCCGTTCTACAGCATGATTGCCCCAAGTCGGGATCAGGGACCGATCATGGGCCATGCCTGGGTGCCGATCGATGATTACAACTGCTGGAACTTCACCTTCACCTGGAACTCCTACCGCGCACTGGGCCCGGAGGACAAGGACGACAATGAGGTGCACATGCAGGTCATGGATGACGGATCGTATCGGCCGCTGCTGAACCGGAGCAACAACTACGGCCTCGATCGGCTGGAGCAGCGCGAACGCAGCAGCACCGGAATCCGCGGCATCGGCGCGCAGGATACGGCGATCCAGGAGAGCATGGGGCCGATCGTCCCTCGTCACCTGGAGACGCTGGGGACTGGCGACGCGGCGATCGTTGCGTTCCGTCGCCGGCTACTCAAACTCGCAACCGAGCTGCGCACCGGAGTGTCGCCGCTCCCGCCGGCGCATCCCGAGTGGTACAAGGTGCGATCCGCGGGGATGGTGCTGCGGAAGGGTATCGACTTCCAAGAGGGAGCCGCACAGCGTCTGGTCGCGGCCGAGTAATTGCATGCCTCGCTTGCGGGTGGGCGGCGCCGATCTCTACTATGAGGTTCACGGCGAGGGACCCACGGTCATCCTGGCTCATGGCGTCGGCGGCAATCATGCCAGCTGGTATCACCAGGTCGACGCATTCGCACGAGCCTATCAGGTGATCACGATCGACCAGCGTGGCTTCGGTCTATCGACCGATCCGGACCGCCGCGGCAGAAGCGCATTCATCGACGATCTCACGGCACTGCTCGACCATTGCCGACTCGAAGCGGTCGCACTGGTCGGTCAGTCGATGGGGGGCGGCACGGTTGCGGGTTTCACCTGCGCCTACCCCGCGCGCGTCCGCGCCTTGGTGCTCGCCGACACGCTGGCGGCTATCAGCGAGACCGGCCCGCTCAAGACGCGTATGGACGAGGTGCGTGCGGCAACCGGGCATCTAAGTCAGGTCGAACGGGTGCTCGGACCCAGGATCCGCGCGGATCATCCGGAGCTGGCTTTGCTCTACGGTCAGATTGCATCCTTCAACGCCTACACCATCAAGACCGTAACGGGATTACCGCGGCCCTGGACGGCGGAAGAGCTGGCCGCGACCGGGGTTCCGGTGCTGTTTGTCGTTGGAACAGACGATGCTCTGTTCCCGCCTGATGTCGTGCGCGCAGTGCGCGCGCAGGTACCGGATTCGTTTCTCGCAGAACTCGCCGACACGGGTCATTCCGCCTATTTCGAGAATCCGCAGGCGTTCAACGACTGCGTACTGAGCTTCTTCCAGAAAGTCGGCTTCCCCGGTTTAGGTTCCGACTCTGAGCGTCGCGGTCAGCGCTCTCAGGGCGGCGATCACGCTTAGAGCCGTGATCTTGCCCGTGCCCGGTTTGTCGGGCGACGGCACATTCTCGATCGTCATCTCGAATCGCGCGCTGTCGGCTTCGAGCTTGATGGTATGGGTGTTGCGCGACAACGAAGGATCGGCCCAGATCTCCAGCCGCGTGCGATCGGGGCCGATGCCGGCGAGCCCCAGGGCCGCCGCGACATTGACGTTGGCCGGAAAGCCCTCCGCGCCCTCGCGAGCGCTCCCATCAAAGACCTTGAGCGGCGCCGTCAGACGGTCGATCTCAATGTGATTGGCGAGAAGATAGGGTGCGCCCAGGAGGGACTTGGGTGGCTTGCGTGTGATCATCGTGACCGATTGGATGGTGCCTTCGGCTGCCGCCCGCACGGCATCGAGCCCGAGCAGCGCCCCTGTAGCCAGTATGATCCGCGCACCCGTCGACTTTGCCAGCTCGATCAATTCCGGGTGGCGAAGCAGTGCGGCAGCGCTGACCGACAGCAGGGTTCGTCCGGCCATCAACGCCGGACGCGCAATCGACTCGAACGCCTCGGCAGGAGCGCATTCGACGATGACGTCGCAGCGCTGCGCCAGCACCTCCACCGCAACCACGTCCACCGGCCGGCCGAGCCGGCTCAGGGCCGCAAGAGTCCTGCCGCGATCGCGCCCCGTCACGGCCTCGAGACTCAATCCGTCCAGGCCCTCGACCAGCGCGCGCCCGACGATGCTACCGATCGTGCCGAAGCCGGCTATGCCAACCTTCACCGGTTCGACTCCTCAGAGCGGGATGCGAGCAGCCATTGCATACAGTATATTCGCATCGTGAGACGCGACGCAGTCCTCCTGTGCAGAACCGCCGATGTGACTGAGGGCACCTCGATACAGGTTCCCAAACCCGGCACCGACGAGTTCCTCGCGGTCTTCAACCTCAGTGGAACGTTCTACGTCACCGACGATATGTGCACACATGCCATGGCGTCGCTTGCCGGGGGGGAGATCCAGAACGGCAGGATCTACTGCCCCTTGCACGGCGGCGCGTTTGACATCGCCACGGGTGTTGCAGTGGAATCTCCGTGTACTGACCCGCTGAGGACCTACGAGGTCTTCGCCGAAGACGGGCTTCTGTACGGGCTTGGGCTGGCGTAGCAAGGTTCAGACATGCGTGCAGTTCGTCTCGATCAGTTTGGTCCGCCCGAGAATCTGAAGGTCGTTGAATGCCAGGTCCCGGTGCCGGGCGATGACGATGTGCTCATCAAGGTCGACTACGCTGGACTGATCTACGGCGATGCGGAAGCACGTCGCGGTACCTATCTCACCGAGACGGCGGTGCCCTGGTATCCAGGCCGCGACATTGCCGGTGTCGTCGAAAAGGTCGGAAGGAACGTTCAGGCGATAACTCCGGGAATGCGCGTCGCCGCGCTGCTTCTGCACGGCACCGGCTGTGCCGAGTATGCGCTCGCCTGGACGCGCGCCCGGGCCGGTACAACCGGCAAGATTATTCCGCCGAGCGATATCGTTCCCATTCCCGATAACGTCAGTTCGACTCAGGCGCTTGTCTACCTGATCAACTACCGTCTCGCCTATTTCCTCTTTCAGCTCTCGGCGCGCGTGCCCGAGGGCGCGGCGATCCTGATTCATGGGGCTGCCGGCGGCATGGGTTCGATGCTGATCCAGTTGGCGCACGAGCACGGCTGCGAAATCATCGCCTGCCATCGAACGACCGAGGAAGCAGCCTTCTGCAAGGCGATTGGCGCCACGCATTTGATCGATGTCAGCGCCACTGACTACGTGGCCAGAGCTCTTGAACTGACGGCCGGCAAGGGAGTGAAATTCTCGTTCAACGGCGTTGGTGGATCGACCGTGAACTCCGACTGGCGAATCGTTGCGCCGTTCGGAGAGATCATGCTCTATGGCTATGTAGCCGGAAAAGTCCCGCTGCAGGTATTCGATATCGCCCGCACCGTGGCACTGAAGACCTTTTCAGCGGACGATTTCTTTGCGGTCCCTGACTATTTCAAGGCTGCGACGGACGCCCTGCAGCGCAGATTTCGTAACGGCCCGCTGATCGACGTTACGAAAGTGTTTTCGCTCGAGCAGGTCGCAACGGCCCACCGGTGGCTGGACGAAGGCAGGGTCATCGGCAAGATCGCCCTCAAGCCATGATCAATGTGCCACCGTGAGCTTGGAGCCATCAAAGAACCTCGTATAACGATACGGCGACGGATCGATGGATGGCCTTGCACCGGTGATGAGCTCGGCAGCGAGCTTACCTGCGCCCGGACCTGCCCCGAAACCTCCGCCTGAGAAGCCACCCGCGACGAACAGACCCGGCACGCGCTCGATCGCAGAGATCACCGGCAGCGTATCGGGCGTCACATCGATCATGCCGCCCCATTTCTCGATCACGGATCCTTGCCCGAGAAAGGGATAGAGCGTAACGGCATCTCGCCACACCGCTGCGCTCCAGGGTGCCGGCGCTATCTCGTGCACGCGATCGCGCTCGAATGGCGACTGCGCGTCCAGCCGCCAGTGTCGCGGCGTGTTCCAGGCGTCGACAAAGCTCCGCCCCAGGTGCAGTCGGGTCATGCTCCAGCGTGACATCAGTGCCGGCAGGAACTGCAGGAACCGCGTGAACATCTCGGGGGTGATATCCGCAAGCTCCTGTGGCGAGCCGACCGTGTACCCGCCGTCGATGTTGCGCCGCAGACCGTTGGCGCCGTTGCGCACGCAGATGTCGGGGCCGTCCAACGGTGAGGTTCGAAGCAAATAGCTCCCGACCGCCAGCAGCGGCAAGTCGAGGTCGTGGTTGCCGCAGAACAGACCCGACCAAATACCCCCGGCGACCAGCACGGCTTGACAGGCAATCGGACCCTTCTCCGTAACCACGCCGCTGATTCGACCGGCCTTGGTTTCATATCCACGCACCGCACACTGCGTGAGGATCCGGGCGCCGCCGTTGCGGGCCCCGTCTGCTATAGCGCCGGTTGCCAACGTCGGCTCGGCGCAACCGTCGGCCGCTGTGTACAACGCGCCGACGACCGTAGCCGAGGTTGCCGGAATGTGCGCCTTGGCCTGCTCCGCGTTCAGGATTATTGAATCCACGCCGAGGCTGCGAGCGTGACTGAGCCAGCTCTCGTAGTCGGCCAATTCGGACGCGTTGCTTGCAACGTAGAGCAAGCCAGGCGTGTGATAGCCGGTTTGTCCGGCAGTTGCCGCATCGAGCCCCGCCCAAACGCGGCGAGATTCGAGGTTGAGTGGAATATCACGCGGATCCCGGCCCGTCACCCGGACCCAGCCGAGCGCGCGACTCGACTGCTCGGCGCCGACATATCCCTTCTCGCAGATCGCGACAGAAACGCCACGCAGCGCGAGCTGCAGCGCCGTGGAAACACCGACGATCCCTCCACCGACGACCACGACATCGACCGAGGTGGGGAGACTCCCGTCAAAGGCGCGCGCCGCGACCCGCGGAGCGCCGCTCGCGCGTTTGGATGACAGGCCAGCGGCCAGCGCCACGGCGGCGGCGCCTGCGAGCATCCGCCGACGCGAAATCTCCTCAGCGCGCAAACGCTATTCCGCCCATACCCGTAATCCACTCAGGCATCGGCTCGTAAAACACCAGTTCACCCCTCAAGCCCGCGGCCGTGCCGGCAGCGAATAGCCAATGCAGCATCTCGAGGCCGCTCCGGCCGGCTTGGCCGCGGATGTCCTCGGCTGAAAGCTCCGCAAGCTCATGACCTGCGCGGGATGTCAGCTTGTCAATCACGAGGCGATCGAATTCCTCGTTGACGCGCCCCTGCTCCGCCTCACACAGCCAATGCGACAAACCCCCGGTTCCCAATACCACTACCCGCTCGGCATCGGGTCGCTCGGTGTCAGTGAACTGCCTCAGGCACTGGGCCAGCATCCACACCCGCATTGGGCTTGGCGGCATATCGTTCGCGACCCCGATATAGAGCGGCAACACAGCAATGCGATTGCCGGGATTTACGATCAGATTGGGGAAAACCAGTCCGTGATCGGGCCGGATCTCCTCGGCCCGGGCGAGATCGAAGCCGCTGCGGGCGGCAAACCTCACGAAGGCATCGGCGAACGCCCGACTGCCCCGGAACGGCGAACGCGGAATTCCCATGTCCCCCAACGGCACGTATTCGTCCGCCACGCCAACGATGAAGGGCGCCTGCAATGCCAGTGTAAAATTGTTGAGATGATCGCTGGTCACGATGATGAGCAGGTCGGGCTTGAGCGCCACGATTCTTCGCCCAATCTCTCGCATGCCGGCGAACACGCGCGTTGCCTTCTCCGGAGCCTTGTCGTGCTCGAATACGACGTGTGACATGGCAAATGCGCCGACGATCATGGCCGCAATCAGTCCCGCCGCTCCAGCTGGCGAAGATAAAAGTCGAGCGGACCCGGTCCGGGCCCAGGCGGCCCCGTCCTGAGCCGGTAGAACTTCATCTGCAGATTGGGATGAACTCCAAGCTCGATGAGCGCCGCAGATGATCCGTCCCTCAGAAGCGCACGCTCCCTCTCTGCCAGTTCGTATTGCGCGAAGACCGCCTCGGGATCGGCGGCGAAGACTCTTGCGAGCGTCTGATCGCGATTCAGATCCTGGATCAGACGGTGCACGCTGTAGCGCGCGCCGCTCATGCGGCGACGTCGAACGCGTCCGACAGGAAAAAGTCGGTCGTCACCAGGACAAACTGTTCCGGCGCCTCCATCATCACCCAATGACCGCAATGCGGGAGGATGAATCCCCAGGAATTCTCGAGCAATTCGAGGAATCGGTAGGTACGGGCGAGCACTGCGATTCGATCGAGCTTGCCGCCCACCACCAATGTCGGAACCTTCACCTGGGCAATCTCTTCCTCGGGATAGGTAAGCTTGCCGCCGCGCATCGCTGCCAGCGCCGCCTTCGCCGCCGGATCGCTCGCCAGCGCAAATCGGTATTCCAGCAACGCCTCGTCGATTGGGTAGGACGGACCGGCGAGCGCCATCATCAGCTTGCGCATACCCTCCTTGGTAAAGTCGAAGGCCAGTGCCTGTCGTGCCGCAGGGTCAGGATTGTCGACCGCAAGGCCGGCAGCGCCCATGAGCACCATCTTGCGGACCAGGTCGGGTCGGCACATCGCGATCCCGAGGGCGGTCGCCCCGCCCATGGAATTGCCGATGATATTGACGGGCCCTAGCGCCAGCTGCTCGATGAACGCGATGATGTGGGAGTTCCGATCCGCCTGCGAATAGGCAAATTCGGCTGGGCTGGGTTTGTCGCTGGCGCCAAATCCAACCATGTCGACCGCCATCACGTGAAATCGCGGAGCATAACGCGGGATGCAGTCCTTCCAGTTGCCCCGGGAATCGGCCCCGGCGCCTCCGCCATGGATCAGCAGCAGAGCTGGCCCCGACCCGGCCTCTATATAGTGCGTACCGATCCCGCCGACCGTGACGTATTTGCTGTCAAACTGTGAGCCGACTTGCGGAGCTGGCATGGACTGACGAGGCTAGCTGATGTGCTTGGGCTGCTGAAGTCCGCGGTTGTACTCATGGCACAGCTTGCGCCACTTCACGATGATCAGATCCTCCTCGATCAGTCCTTCCTCCAACCACGCGGCATCGCGAGCGTAGAAAGGCTGCATCGCTTCGCGCGCCATCACATCCTGGTTGTTGAACCCCTCGAGTGACACCACCTTCCAGCGGTGCCGGAAGTCATGCTCGAACTCGGTGCGCTCGTCCGCCGTCGCGCAGCGCTTGCCGATCGTGATGATATAGAGGTGAGTATCCTCGGTAAGCGGCACGTACCACTCGAACTGCGTGAGATCGGAAAAGGGGAAGCCATCCACCCGCATCACGCCCGGCAACCAGATCGAAGCGCCCGTTGTTCTCTTGAGTTTCTCACCCTCGGATGAGGTGTGCATCTTGGTCCCCGATACGACCACCTTGCCTTCGACAACCCCTTCGTAGAAGGCCTTGTGCTTCGCGAAGGCATCGAACACACCCTTGGGGCCATCATCCGACACCACCAGTTCGCCGACCGTGTCACCCGATGTGTGCCCCAGGGGCAGTGAGCGCTGGGTATTAGGGACCAGTGGAGATTCGCGATGAATATAGACGTGCAGGCCATCGAACCCGTTCTCGCACCCGAGACGCCAGTTAGACCTCACCAGATACGAATTCCCCTGGATGTGCATGTCGTCATCGAGAAACCACGGTGGCACATCCCGCGACAAGGACGGTAACTCGGTGCCCGTATCACCGAGAAAAACAAATACCAGTCCTTTGGCCTCGATCACCGGATAGATCTTGATACTGCGCTTGCCGATGACCGGACTATTGCGCACCGCGATGATGTCGCACACCGCACCGGTGTCCCACTTGTAGGTGAAGCCGTGATACCAGCAGGTGATCGTGTTCTTGGTATAGCACTCGATTTTTGCCGACAGCTTGACGCCGCGATGAATGCATCGGTTTTTCATCGCATAGACCT
>Ga0210394_10003875_pt1 | contig 18095 bp, 11 predicted proteins | sample IncBWC12MmetaG_FD_160121 | JGI IMG/M metagenome (GOLD analysis project Ga0210394, IMG submission 160121) | Forest soil microbial communities from Barre Woods Harvard Forest LTER site, Petersham, Massachusetts, United States - Inc-BW-C-12-M | ecosystem: Environmental > Terrestrial > Soil >... | reverse complement strand
GTCAGCCAGTTTGCTACGAATTCGAAGTTGCGGGGATTGCGAAGGCGACCGAGCGCGCGAACCGCGGAGTGTCTCACTTTGGCCCAGCAGCTCCCTGCTGAGGCAATCAACGGTTCGGAGGCCCGCTCGTCGCCCGAGTCCCCGAAGATTTCTATGACCTTGCATAGCTCTCCCATGAAGTTCACTCCCTTGCTCTGGAGTTCCGGAAACAGCTGCAGCAAGAGCTCGAACCCTCGCTTGCTCCCGGTGGCAGCAAGCGCAATGACTGGCTGATCCATGAACGGTCGGTGATTTCTGTCGGTCTCTGCGATTCGAAGCAGCGCAGGTTCCCCGCGCTCATCGCCCATCCTGGCGAGCGCCAGCCCAGCGTGGAAGGCGTAGGTGTTGTGGTTCAGGCCGTTGAGCAAATGCTCCAGGCCACGGTTGTCTCCGAGCATGGCCAAGGCGGCTGCAGCGGACGCCCGAACCTCGTCATCATTGTGTTCGATGGCTTTGAGCAACGCCGCGGTCACGTCGGCGCGTGCGAACCGCCCCAAAGTCCACGCAACCTCCGCGCTGGCGGCATTGGCCGTCGCAAGCAGCCTGATCAGAGGTGGAATGGCACGGTCATCGGCAAAGCGTTCGAGCCCTTTGGCAGCATCTGCTCCCCGCGCTTTTGAATGAGTGGATCCAGAGCGCGTTACCTCCTCCAGTACTTGTGTCAACGGCTCGATTGCAGCGGGATTCTGGAGACGCGCCAATTGCGTGGTGACAATATCGCGATAGAGATATTCAGCCTCGAAAAGACGCATCAGCGGCTCGACTGCCCGAGGGTCGTCAAAATCCACCAGCGCGCAACCGGAGTTCAGGAGGATGGCCGCATCCGTACTCTTTCTCTGTCGACTTACCAGGAAATCCGAGGCAATCGAATTACCGAGTCTACGGAGGGCTAGGATCATGATGGCCGTCAGGTTGTCATCGGCGTCCTCAAGGGAACCAGTGAGCAGGTCGAATTCATCCAAATCGGCCAATGCATTTGCCGCAGCCTCATTTAGCCTCCTAAGCGGATCTCCCCTCCCATGGGAGCCGCGCCGCATCGTTTCAGCGAGTGGGCCAACTGCTCGCTGATCTCCCAATCTCCCAAGCACCTGCGCGGCAGCCGCCGCAACCGTGATGTGCTCCGGTCCTTCTGCGGCCAACGCTTCAATTAGATCCGGAACCGCAGGCTCTCCCCATCTTGCGAGGGCCAACTTAGAGCCGAAGGCAATGTCGTCATCTTTGTCCGCCATCGCTGTGATCAGCGCCCGAATAGCCCTCGCCCCAAAAGGTCTGAGTGCCTGCTCCGCGCTGAGTCGTGCGCCCGGCGCACGATTACTCACTCTCTTAACGAGCATGGCGATTGCTTCTTCATCCCCGTAAGTCATGAGTTCATGTCCCCCAAAATTCGGCGTGTGGCCTCAGCATCATACACTCGAATAAATTAAATCAACGGGTCTCGAATTTGAGACTCGGGAAGGTGTAACCCGCACTAGGTCTGCAGCTGCCCGCTACCGACGCACAGGCAAGGCGACCCGTCGGCGATGGGCGATCAAACACTTCACACAAAGGACCCCTTTTTGAAACACACACCACGAGTCGACCGCCAGCTTAGCTTAAGGAAGTAGCTCGGTGATACATGCGGGGCACGTTCCTCTGACGTATTCCCGTCCCCCCCCGCCGAAGGCGGCTCGCATGGCGGATCGTCCGATTCCACCGCAGCCTAGACATGTCACAACCCTGCACTTGGGACAAAACGCCGCGATCTGCATCATCTCGAAGACGTTGAGTGAACCTTCGCCCGAAAGGGTCACCACATGGGCTCCGCATCGTTCGCGCTCGTCGCTGATCCTGGTAATCGCCACACTGCGAACCCTGTAGCTGATCTCGCTATAGTTCGCGGATGATACCACAATCTCAATAAGTTCACCCAGGTCTTCGATCTGGTTGACGAGGGCAATTTGCTCGCTTACGTCGCGAGTTTGCTTGAGGGCTTCAAGGTATCGCGTGTTACCGGACCCCGTCTTCGGACGTAACCCAAGCCCGGAGCGCCTTGTCGCTACGCGCCGGACGTTGGCGTCAGTGGCCTCGACGGCCACTTTAGCAAGAAGCTCTTGGTCTTTAAGTGTCTTGACCGCAGCCCAGCGAACATCGGGGTCCTTACCCTCCACGGCGATTTTCGCCAAGGGGGTCTGATCGGTTAGCTTCTCGAAGGCAGCCTTGCGGACGATCCGGTCCCCATCCTCCACGGCGATCTTCGCCAAAAGGATCTGATCGGTTAGCTTCCCCACGGCGGCGATGCGGACCCAGCGGTCCGCATCCTCCACCGCGATCTTCGCCAAGAGGGTCTGATCGGTTAGCTTCTCGACGGCAACCTTGCGGACATTTCCGTCCGCATCTTCCACGGCGATCTTCGCCAAGAGGGTCTGATCGGTTAGCTTCTCGACGGCAGCCTGGCGGACTTCCTTATCCTCCACGGCGATTTTCGCGAGGAGGGTTTGATCAGTTAGCTTCCGGACGGCAGCCTGTCGGACTTCGGGGTCCTTACCCGCGACGGCGATCTTCGCCAAGAGGGTCTGATCGGTCAGCTTCTCGATGGCAGCCTTGCCGACATGAGGGTCCCTAGCCTCTGCGGCGATTTTCGGCAAGAGGGTCTGATCGGTTAGCTTCTCGACGGCAGCCTTGCCGACATCGTGATCCTCGCCCTCAATGGCGATTTTCGCCAAGACGGCCTGATCGGTTAGCCTCTCGACGGCAGCCTTGCCGACATCGGGGTCCTTACCCTCGACGGCCACTTTAGCAAGAAGCGCTTGGTCTTTAAGCGTTTTAACGGCAGCCTCGCGGACCCAGCGGTTCGCATCCTCCATTGCGATTTTCGCCAAGAGGGTCTGATCGGTTAGCTTCCAGAGGGCAGCCTTGCGGTCACGGTAGTCCGCATCGTCCACTGCGATTTTGGTTAAGAGGGTCTGATCGGTCAGCTTCCCGACGGCATGGTAGCGGACATTGGGATCCTTACCCTCGACCGCGATTTTCGCCAAGAGGGTCTGGTCGGTTAGGTTCTCGACCGCAGCACGGCGGACATCACTGCTCGCATCCTCCACCGCGATCTTTGCGAGGAGGGTTTGGTCGGTCATCTTCTCGACGGCAACCTTGCGGAGACCGAGGGTCTCACCATCGACGGCGATTTTCGCCAAGAGGGTGTGATCGGTTAGCTTCCCGACGGCAGCCGAGCGGACATCGGGGTCCTTACCCTCGACGGCGATCCTCGCCAAGAGGGCCTGATCGGTCACCTTCTCGATGGCAGCCTTGCGGACGTTCGGGGCCTCATCCTCCACGGCGATTTTCGCGAGGAGGATTTGATCGGTTAGCTTCCCCACGGCAGCCGAGCGGACAAGGGAGTTGGCATCCTCCACGGCGATTCTCGCGAGGATGGATTGATCGGCTAGCTTCCCGACCGCAGCCCTCGCGGACGGGAAAGTCGGCATCCTCCACGGCGATCTTCGCCAAGAGAGTCTGATCGGTTAGCTCCTTGACGGCGGACTTGCGGACATAGCAGTCCATATCCTCCGCGACGATTTTCGCGAGGAGCCTCTGATCGCTTAACTTCCGGACGGCGCTCCCTCGGTAATAAGAGTCCCCACGCACAATGTCGAATTTATCCAACAGGGTCTGATACGTTAGCTTCTCGAAATTCCTTCGATAAGAACCCACGCAACTCCAATTGAAAAAAGCACCGTCAGCAGACCGATAACCCGGGGAACGTATGACCTGCCCAAGAACCGCCCGCCGCAATCGGCGCACTTCTTAGGAGCGTCGAACGAAACTTCGGTTGCCTTGTTGCAGCATCCGCAGGGAAGCATTACTCTGTGTAGGCGCGCCGCTTGCGCTCCTTTCCATTCCTCGACCTGCCGTTGAAACGCAGTCATAGTTACTCTCAATGGCCTTGATCGTTGGCGGAGCGCATATCAAATGCCGATCCGCTCAAGCGTTGACACCCAGCTCAGAATCCCAACGAGGTCTTCAGCTTCTTGATTTGACTCTCGGTCAGGCGACGCTGGGTTGCGACCATGGGCCGATACCTCTCTTTGTGAAGTGTATGAAATTATACGATCAGTTGGGTACGCCGCTCGCACGTGGCGATCAGCTAGCCCCAACTGGCGGAGCGAATTCTCGACCACCCGCCGGCCGCGTTCTGTTATCCACCGGGAGGGAACGACCGAGTGGTAGTATTGGGGGCGTTCCCTCGATGCAGAAGGAGCCCTTCTTCTATGCGTTGCTTCGATCAACCCTGTGACATCCCTGCTCGATTTTGGCGACTCCTGAGATTCGCCATCGTTGTCCTACTTTTCATCGCAGGAAGGGAGCCAAGGTCACAAGAACCTGGCACCTCTATTCCTGCCGGCGAAAAGGCGCGGGTAATTGTATTCCGGCCTTTCGCTCTGAAGGTTGGGTCTCCTTTGATTTTTGCCAACGGTATATTGATGGGCAAACTCAGCAACTCGACCTATGGCATCGTTGCAGTTAACCCCGGCGAAGTCACATTGAGTGCATCGGTCCCAATGAATGGGCAATACGCTCTCCCCGGTTCCGATGTTTCCTGGGGGGAGCTTCCCGAATGCGAGCACCTTAATTGGAACCGTCTAATTGCCACTGAGCCGTTCGAGGTTCTTGAGACTTGTAAGAACCAAACGATTGACCTTTACCGGCGGTGCGGAGTATCCCAAACGAGATCGGGGGGAGGCGGATTTGTGACCGTCATCACGCGCATCCCAAGATGCAACCCCTTGGTGCAAGGAACGGGAAGTATCATACCGCTCATAGAGCAGACCCAAGAACTCAGGCGCGCTATGGGTGGGCTTCAAGTTACCAAGAACTATTTGTTGAGAAACTCACTTAAGTTCCAAGCGTCGGCGGGCAAGACTTACTACGTTGAGTTCAAATGGGCTCTTGCAGCCGTCTTCACTGAGATGTACCTGGTAGAAGAAGAAACCGGCGCAAAGGAAATCAAGCGCCTCAAGCAGCTGCGTCAGGACGAATAGAGGCCCGTCATCTCTGACCATCAGCTGGCCTCGCGCTGTGCCCTTGTCGCATTCCGAGGATGCCAAGAAGTGAGTCCTCGACAAGACGCTCATCGACCACAGCTACGGCGCAAGCCGGTTACGCCGCGTCCTCCAGCTCCTATGAATTTACTAGATAATAAATCCGGTTGGTCCACGACTCAGGAGTAAGGTGCTTGAGATGAAAAGTTCCAAGAAATCAGGTGCCGGCGAAGCGGGCCGGATGGGGACTGACCCGATATTTGGTTGCAAGAATTGAAATCCAGATTCGGAGCGGGGTACGCGGCCGTCTGAAGGAGAGAAACGTGATGAGGAACAGGTTCGCGCGGATAATGGTGTTCGCGATTGTTTTAGCAAGTCTGGCGCTTTCCACAAGCGGGTGCGACCGGCTGGCTCGCATGCGCCAGAACCAGGTCCAGCTCGATATGGCCAAGGTTAATAACCCCATCGGCATGCCGGATGCGGGCAAGGAAGACGCTATCGTTGTATCCGTGACGCGGACGGGGAACGTTTTTCTGGGGCAGAACAAGACAGACTTAAGGGAGCTTGGTAATCAGGTTCGCGACAGATTGGCCGACAAGCCCAGCAAGACGGTTTACATTCGCGCCGATGCGCGCGCGCAGTATCGGACTGTGGAAGACGCTATCGACGCCACATACACTGCCGGCGTGGACGATGTGGGTTTGCTGACCGGGAATAGGGAAGTCGCACCACAGGAAAGCTATTTCGCCTGCGCTAAGGCGCCGGGGAAACCCCTGGGTCTGGATGCAATGCTTCCCCTGAGCGTACTTAGCACTTGCGTTACAAAACAGACCAAGGACATGCGTTACAGCGAAGCGGAACCATGATGGTTCCTCAGCTTTGGTCGGACGCACGATGATGCGGTATGCCCTGGAAAGAGAGTCGCATCGTGGATCAGCGCCTGCAGTTCTTGTCGAGCTACCAAAAGGAAGAGATGTCAGTCTCGGACCTCTGCCGTGAGTTCGGAGTGTCACGGCCTACCGGATACCGCTGGATTAACCGCTACAAGGAAGTCGGACCGGAAGGGCTCTTAGACTTAAGTAGTAGGCCTCATAGCTGCTCCCACGCGACGCCGGAGAGGACTGAGAACGCGATTCTGGCGTTACGGAGCAAGTATCCATCCTGGGGAGCGCGCAAGCTCAAGGCGAGACTTGAGCAGTTGGAGCCTGGCGTGGACTGGCCAGCGGCCAGCACATTCGGCAACATACTTCAGCGTGCCGGTTTGACCAGTCCGAAACGCAAGAAGCGCCGCACGACGCCTTACTCTGAACCATTTTCCGAGGTGACAGCGCCGAATCAGCTTTGGTGCATGGACTTCAAAGGCTATTTCAGTACGGGCGATGGGGCTCGATGTGATCCATTCACCATCACCGATGCTCACAGTCGCTATCTGATTCGCTGCCAGATCGTCTCCCGGATGGATCTGAGTCAGGTCAGAGCGGTTTGTGAGGCAGCGATGCGCGAGTACGGTATGCCCACACGGATTAGAACGGACAACGGGGCGCCATTTGCTGGTACTGGACTGTTGGGCTTGTCGAAGCTCTCGCTCGGATGGATGAAGTTGGGGATCGTTCATGAGCGGATTCAGCCCGGAAAACCACAGCAGAACGGACGCCACGAACGGATGCATCGAACTCTCAAAGAAGACACAACGAACCCTGCAGCCATGACTTTACGATTGCAGCAGAGGAAGTTCGATAGGTTCCGACAGATGTTCAACCACGAGCGGCCGCATGAAGGACTTAACAACGTGACGCCCGGCAGCCTGTATCAACCCAGTTCAGTAATACTTCCTCGCACTCAGAAGGAGTTTGTCTACCCCAGGGGATTCGTGACTCGCAGGGTAAACAACAGCGGCGACATTAGCTGGCACAAGGACAGAGTCTTCATCAGCGAGGTCTTTCGCTTCGAGGATCTAGGCTTTGAGTTGGTGGCTGAGAACTTTCACAGGGTTTTCTTTCGGGATGTAGAGATCGGAGAATTCGACAGCGAGGACCTGCGATTTAGGCCTGCGCACGCGCTCAAGTGATCTGCATTCTACTCGTGGCTGCGAATGAAGTCGTCAGTTGACGGAGCTCTGCGGCGCCTGCCCAAAGAAATTGGGCAGGTTCACTTGAGTCAGCATAAGAACTGCTACGATTTCTGCATGTACGTCCACCCGCTCCAACTTCTAGCAATTGTTTGCCTCGCAAGGGTTTGTCTCGCGCAAGCTCCGGTGCCTAGCAATACTTATACGATTCATGCCCAGAAGGAACGCCGGGCCGGATTCAGCCTTGAGCCCACTGTGGCCCTGCCTTCAACAATGTTGGTTGCGACGCCCGATAATGCTCTGCTGGTCCTCATTCCCCAAACAGAGGGAGAGTGGGCTCTGAAGCGTCTCTCCGGATGGGATACGAGTCATCCACAGGAGCAAACGCTCACGATCAAAGGTAATCCCCACTCAAACAAGGATGTGTCGGTCGCTACCGACATGATCTTGGATCCCCACGGAGCCTATCTGTTGCTCCGAATTGACTCGCGTCTTGGGGCCATTGACTCCCCCAATCGCATTCGTGAGGCTGTCGTCAATGTCATCGATCTGCACTCTTTTACGATCATATCGAGGCGCATCACCACTGATCCTCTGCTCGCGAGCAGCCAGTGGCGTTTTTCGAAGGATGACCAGCTGATTTCCAAAGGTATCGCAGCCCGATCTTCGGCGAAGACACCCTCGGTGAATACAGTCACCGATGCCTATGACGCCGCAGCGCTCACGCTGCCCGACTTAGCCCCTACAACATCATGCCACTATGACCAGATCATCGAGCTTCGCGCAGACAGTTCCGGTTGGACCAAGCCAATCATGAAGAGTGTCGGTGATGGCTGCGCCGCGTTACTAAGGAATGCCGGGGTTTCCTCACTGGAAGATTTACCTGGGCATGATGAAGAAATTCCCAAAGATCTCTCGAAGCTCGCGGCTCCCGATTGCCTCATCCAGAGTGTGAACCGAGAGAAAACGCTAGCCGTTCTTGAATGCCGAACCGGGCATAGCTACATGGACGGGGAGATAGTTACGACCAGATCACGAGGGATTACCGTATTGTCTATTCAAGATGGCAAACCGGTGTTTTCTCTCCCCCTCCCGCACAACTGGAAGCCAATCCCTGGAGTTGTAGCTTTTGCAAATGGGCAGAACAACCTCATACTCCTGCGAGATGGTGTCAAGCTTGAGACATATCCTCTGAAATGAGCGGACGCCGGGCAAATTCTATGCTCATCCTGCAATCGAGGAGATTGCAGCTTGCGAAAACGGAATGGCGACTTCTCAATCTTGCGATTTCCAGTTCTGAGAACTAGGCCATGGAAATGACAGAGTGTGGAAAGCATGGAAAGCCATAAAGCCGGCTTTCCACCCTTCCCACACTCTTTGGAAATCCCTTCGGGATTACCACATTCCCACGGCCTCGACGACGAGATTAGATATTTAGAAACAACGGCAAAGCCCCGGTACTAAACCCAGATTTGAGCCCCTACCACCGCAAGGGACTTGTAACGGATGTCCCCGGTCCAAAGTGTAACGGATGTTCCGGTACACTCACCCCAAGCTGCTGCGCAAAACAAAAATGACCGCACCATCGTTATACAGATCATGCACACCCCTGGCCAAGATGACCCGGCTTACAAAATCAATGAGACCCCAGTGGCCAAGGCTGATCTGCCAGCGAGACTGGCCGACATCTACGCCAATCGAGCCGAGCGCGTCATGTTCATCTTGGGCGATGACGATGTTGATTTTCGGTATGCGGCAGAGGTTATCGATATCGGCCATGCCGCTGGCGTGGATCACATCGGGTTGCTAACGCCGAAGATGTTAAGCGGGATGATGCGGCCCGCGCCGTCGAGGATGCCAGACCAAGCGCAGTCGGAAATAATAAACAACCAACTCATTGCTCCCACTCGTATTCCGCACGACATCATGATGGTTATCGGAAAGGAAAGGCTGCCAGGTTCCACTGGCGGAATCGCCGCCGACTCCGGCGCTAGCTCGAATGGTATGAAAGAAGTCATTGGCCAAAGCATCAACAAGCCCAAGTCAAAGCCAGAGGTTCTGAAAAAGGTAAAGATCTCCGCTGGTGTCGCGGTCGGTATGTTGCTGCAGAAGACGCAGCCGGAGTATCCGCCCATCGCCAAGGCGGCCCGCGTCTCGGGCACAGTGGTCCTCGATGTCACCATCTCCAAGACGGGAGCGGTTGAAAACCTCCGCGTGGTCAGCGGTCCGGCGATGCTCCAGCGAGCCGCGTTGGAAGCCGTCATGTCTTGGCGGTACAGACCCTATCTGCTAAACAACGAACCGGCGGAGGTGGAGACAACTGTCAACGTGAACTTCAACCTGAGCAAATGAAGCACCGTTTGGCTCTGTCTTCTCACTCACGGTTCAGGGCAATCGCGGAGATGGAAGGGAAGGTGGCTCGCCCTTTGGAACCGAAGACAGAAAAGCTTCGTCTTCGAATGATGCGCCATAACGACGTAGTTTCGTGGATATTCGGATGGGTTGAAGTGGATCGGGATTAGCCTGTTGCTATAACGCCTCAGTTTTGACCGAAATCGAGAAACTTCCGGTTGCGCGGCAATCCGAACCGGAAAGACGAATCCCGGCGGCAAATGCTCGTCTAGCCGGGGAAAGTGCAGGAGCGATCCAATTACCCACGGAAATCTCAAGATAACGGGAAAGTACCTCTTTGATTTGGGGGTAGATAGTATCAGATCAGTCTTTCTTAACGAGTTCGTAATACTCCGTCCCGCGATTGTCGTTGATCAGGCTATGGAAATTTAATTCGAGTAAGGTCCCCCGAATGGTTCCTTCAAAATCGACTGTACCTTCTGGACTATGAGTCGAGAATTTTATCGAGGAGCCGCTTATCGAATAGTCGCCAGTGTTACGAAAGGGCATCTTGAACCACGATTGGATCTCGGCTGGCGAGCCGATTGACGTTGCTGAGATCACTGTCCCGTCGCGATAGAACCTCAGGTAATGATGGCCTGCAGCCCCTCTGCCCCGCCAGAGGGCGCTCACTCCAGTTCCAATTACCGCGATCTCGTCGCCACTGTTCAGCGGCCGTTGTGTGCTCTCAGTCTCGGTTGGGGTTGGGGTTGGAGACTCTACCCTCGATGCTGCTTGAGGGACGAAGTATTTCCCGTTAGAGAGCATGCACCCCCTCCCGTCGAAGGCACCCACTGGGAAGGCCCCCCCTTCCGACTGGAAGTACACCTGATTGGGATGTGACAACCCGAAGAGACATGCGTCCACCACATTAAACGGATTAGTCTGGGCCCCCTCTCTCAGGATAACCCCGTTACTGTATTTGATATACTTTGGCATTGAAACGGCTTCGCCACCGAACTGGTGCAGCAAACTCAAAACATCTTCATCGTTGCTGTCCGCCGCGCATCTCGAAGGTGTGTCGCCATGGTTGTTCTTTGCTGTGACATCGGCTCCGTTCATCAGGAGTAATTTCGCCATTTCCTTCTTGTGGCAAATCGCTGCCTCGTGCAAAGGCGTATTGCCTGCGCTATTCTTGGCATTAACCTCCGCCTTGTTTGCCAGCAGGAATTCAGCCACATCCATTCGGTCCCAAATCGCCGCCAAGTGCAAAGGCGTATTGCCATCTTTATCCTTGCTAGAAATTAAATCACGATGGTCTTTGAGCAGCGCCTTCACTTTTTTCAAGTTTCCATACTGGGCCGCGTCATGAATATCACGATTCTTGTCGCCGAAGGCGGGACTGCTCCAAGCAAGTACAAACAGCAGGACGACAGTGAGGCGGGAAATTGGAGAACGGAAGCGTCTGCTGCATAGAGAATGCATATTCGTGGTTCTCCGAAGTTGCCATAGTGTATCTGAGTCAAGCGGGGAGCACCAACGGAGTGTTTGCGCTGGCGGTTTGGCGTACCGCCGTCTCGAAAAAGACCCTTTTAAGGACAGGCGGGAGATTGGCAATCAGATGCAAACACCATGATCGTGTCGTAGACTTCCTGATTCGTTGCAGGGTGTTCGTCTCGTCTGAGCGGCGAGGTCTTTTGGCGCGACTTTGAAAGAGAAAACCATCCTCAACAGTCGGCTGATCTATTTGCACTGCGAACTGGTTGATCTCGCCATCTAGTCTTTGCGATGTCCCCGCCTTTCGCAGCCCTCTGTAGCTCTCCTGAGTTGTCGTCGGTGCCGACGGATGCACTTAATTCGCTTATTCAACACCGCCGTGCTTACTCAGGAACTCCTGTAATTCTGTGTGCCCCCTCTCCTTCGCAACAGTCAGAGCCGTCTTCCCAGTTGAGTTCCGTGCGTTAACCTCAGCCCCTTTATCCAGCAAAAGGGCGACTACTTGCTGGTCTCCCATTTCCGCGGCAATGAAAAGTGGCGATCGGCCATTGCCGTCTTTGGCGCCAGAATCTGCCCCTCCGGCAATTAGAAGCGAAACTACTCGCACGCGATCACCTCTCGCCGTTCCTGTGAGACTCTCCGTCCCAAACTGGACCGCACAAATTAGCGGGGTCAAGCCTGCGCTGTCTTTTGGGTTGACCCTCGCGCCATGGGACAATAGGAGTTCAATTCCAGCCGAAAACAAGGCTTGGGCCGCACTGTGAAGTGGCGTAGTTCCATTAGGCGTTGCGTTGACATCAGCCCCATGGGCTAGGAGTATCTTCATTATCTCCTCGTGATCGCTTCCCATGACACCAGTACGATTCCGTTCGTATCCTCCATTTGCAGCGCCCTGCAAAGGTGTCCCAATGTCACCCGCGGTATTGATATTTGCGCCGTGGCGTATCAGCAGTTCAACAATATCTTTGTGCCCATAGCGCGCAGCGGCCCATAACGGAGAGTCGAGATTTGGATCTGCTCCGTGGGACAAGAGCATCTCTACAATTTGGAGTTGGCCAATCGCTGCCGCAATGCACAATGGCGTAATCTTAGGATCTCCTACGCGTGCATTGACGTCAGCGCCGTGTTCCAACAGAAACTCTGTTATGTCTCGATACCTATGAGTCACTGCGACGTGCAAGGGAGTGGATCCTAATTGACCAATGCTTGAAATGAGAGTCGGATCGTTTTTGATCAACGACTTCACGCTAGCGAGATCATCAGCCTTAATAGCAGCGTGAATCGGGCCGTCGTGCGGGCGCAAAGTCACTGTGCTGGCTGGTGCAGGTTCCGAATTGGTCGTACGGGGTGAAACATCGACCTCCGTTCCGCCATGCTTGCTCAAGTATTCCTGTACTTCCCCGTGGCCATTTTCCTTCGCGATTGTGAGAGCCGTTTTTCCATTCCAGCTTCTCGAATTTACCTCGACTCCTTTTTGGAGAAGAAGAACAACGACCGGCATGTCACCCCGAGCGGCTGCTATGAAAAGAGGTGTGCGATTGCTGTGGTCTTTTGCGTTCGGGTTTGCTCCAGATGCAAGCATTAGCTCAACAAGGGCTACTCGGCTACTACTCATACCCCCCATGGTCCCCTCAATCGCTTCATGAAGTGGCGTGAGCCCTTGACCATTCGCAGCATTGATCTCCGCGCCCTTCGCCAAGAGCATCTCTATTCCTTCTTGGAATCCCACGTTCGCGGCCTTGTGCAGGGGAGTGTCTCCCCCTGGATCAGTTACTCTGACATCTGCGCCCCGCCCAAGGAGGAATGCCAGTATCTCCTTGTGTTCGTGGCCCATCGAGTCATTTTTCAGCATCGGATTGTCAACTGCCAGCTCGAAACCGTCACTCGCGGCATGATGCAGAGCTGTCCCTCCAGAGAGATCTTTCGCATTGACATTCGCGCCGTGGGATACCAGCAATTTAACGATATCTAAGTGCCCATTGTGGGAGGCCTCAGCCAGAGGTGTTCCCAACTCAACGTTTGCGCCATGAGCCAAAAGCACTTCAGCCATGTCTCTACGTCCTGTGAACACGGCGAAGGTAAGTGGCGCTACGGAACCACGATTGAGGACAGTCGCGTTTACGTCAGCACCCTTTGCCAACAAGAATTCTGCGATGTCGCGGTAACCTCGGATGACCGCAATGTGCAATGGAGTCAGCCCTGCATCGCCCGTGGCCGAAACGAGCGATGGATCGCTTTTGATGAGTTCCTTCACAGTCCTGAGGTCGCCGCCCTTAACAGCGGCATGAATCGGACCATTGTGAAGACTCTGGGCGGCCCCGCTTTGCCCATTCGCCAGCGCCGACTTTGGTTGTTGGTGCGATTCTTGGTCCAAAGAAGGGGTAGATTCCGTTCCTCTTGTACATAGGACGCTTCCGAAAAACCTTCCAGCCTTGGAGAGGCGCCACAAAGAATTCGTGATTCTCTGCCCGGCAACTCGAAAGCCAGTAGAAAACGAAAAGAGCCACCTGTCATCGGAATTGGTACCTTCTGATTGGCTCCAAACGAGCTCACCGGAGGTTCCAATCCCTCCTTTGATGCGACGGTCATAAACGCTAAGGCTGCGGTCAAAGATGGTGGTTAGTTCGTCGATATTTGGCATGCGCCAATCCGAAAAGCCCCCAAGTCGCAGGCCCTGGCAATAGTTGGCTGCGTCCTGCCAGTTTACGGAGCTTCCCTCGTCTTTTTTGGGCCAGGTTAAGCCAGTCTGTGGATCACTCCACATCAATGATGAATCAAACTGCTTGTCTGTCGGCACCCGGTCGTGCGTTGAACTGGGTAAGTCCTCGCTAACACTTGCAGGAGTTCTAGTCTCTGCGGGCGCGGTGGAACCTGTGGCAACTGTGAGGCCTATGTGCACTTTGGACCCGGGAGGGCCAGCCTGACCTTCAACATGGCTCCTTGGGCTAGTGCTTGCTCCGGCATTCTTCAGCAGATCCTCGATTGCCAACCATTTGGCTTTGGCAGATTGGTCTTTGATGCCATCGAGTATTTTCTCAACATCTTCTAGGTATGTGCCTGTTGTGCCCAATTGCTGTGGCTGAATCGTTGATCGTACGTCACTTGGGTCAGTCATAGTAAACCAGGGCGAAACCGAAAAGCTCAGCCCGTTGCACGCTGCAGAATCTGCGATGAGTTGACTCACCGGCACTCCGGTCAGATAGACTGCAGGTTGCGTCACATATCTTCCTGTTATCTTTGCTCCGAGGGAAATCAGGGTACTCACCATGTCGACGTTTCCGCTGATGATCGCCATGCGCATTTCGTTTGATTCAGACGGCCCGCATTCAAGGCGGTACCGATAAATACCGTTCTCCTGCCTGAGGTCAACAATGTAAGTCTCGTTTAGATGTGGATCGATGTTCACACCCAAGGTGGCCATTCGTTTCAGTTCGGAGACATCCCCGTCGCGCACCACATCGAAAAGGCGCTCAGAGAGAAACTCGGCAAGGCGCGCCCTCGCTGCATGCTTGACATCGTTGGTCGCATCTGACTGCGCGATTTGCATTAGTGTGCTCTCATCTTTCAGATACCCGATCGCGCCAATTCTGTGCTTCTTTTCTCTTTCCCCAAGTGCAATCGCTCTAATGTCCTGGCATGCCATTTCATTACCACTGCCGCATTGAACCGCTAGTTTCCGGAGGTCTTCAGCTCGGAGAGAATGCTGGATGCACGCCCAAATCAGAACCGTTGACGCAAAATGCAGCATATTCTTGTGCAATTCTCGTTCACCTCTCAATGCGGGCAACTGCAATCGCAGCGTTGATCATATTTCTGCTGAATGTGCATTCTATCGGGAGGGGCCCGTGGAACTAAGAACTAAGTCTCGAGAATGCGGATTATCTTAGCATATCGCGAAACAAACTAATCATTTGAGGCAAGTGCCGTTGGGGTAGGAAAAAGTCAAGTTTCAGACCGCCTTCCGCCCGGTCCACGTGCACTTCGGGTTCTGAGACATTTCAGACCACGGTGTAATCACTGCTCCGGAAATGGTGCATATACGAAGAGTAGCCCCGCTGGATGTTCAACTCCAGATGATCGCGAATCGCTCCAGCCATGGTGTGATCCCCGCTGACAGAACCCGAGGGTGAGAAGCAACGTATCCAGTAGCAGACAACGCAGCAGTTTCGGACTAAGAGCGTCGGCTCCCATTGCAGTGCTTCGGCTCTGCGTTGCGAAGCAGGAACTCGATCCAACACGAGTTACCGAGCCATCTGGCAGCCAGTGTCTTTAGGTAGCCTCGTGGAGTTCAAATCTTCAGAACAAATCCGTTCACGCTTACTGCCGAATAACGTTGATCAGATCAGCGAGGATTGTCTCCTCATCCTTCTCGTCTTTGTTTCGTGCTGCATGAAACATGACCTCGTAAGGTTTGCCTCCCCCTTGAGAGACGAGCATGCGGACACCGCTTTTAGCGAGGGGATTCACAGCTGAAGGTCCAGTCAACCTTGCCTCCACTATCTGGTGTGCTTTGATCGCCATATTGTGATCCGACCGGTTTGAATTAAAAACGAAGCTGCCCCTCTTCAAAAGTATTTGCCCGACGCAGGTATCGACCTTTCCAATTTTGCTGACGTGATCGACATGCCGAACCCGGAATTCAACTTCGCCGCCCCTCTCGATAGCCGATCGATACTCGGAGGCCGCCTTTGAGAGACTGTTGAAATGGTAGAGGTAGACGAAGCCAATGAGGGCGTAAGCCTCGGGGCGAGAAGGATCGCTCAATTCCGCAGCGTCAGCCTTGTTTTCGGCAACCTCGTAGTTGCCGGCTTTCAGTGCCGATTGGGCCGCAGAAAGCAGATCTTCATATCTGGGCTTGTCATCATGGTGGACCCAGATGTTGTTTGTGGTGATCAGAGTCATCACCTGATCGGAAGCACCCGCAATTTGCAGATCTCTTGCATTACTTTGCGTCAGTTCCAGATCAACCTTGCGCCCAACGATCCACTTCGATAGACGCTGGGGCGAAGTGCCCGACTGAAGGAGCGCGATAAGGAAATCCTTGGTCAATGCGCTGCCGGCGGGAGGGTTCCACTGCTCCTTGTCCCACAGCACAACCACGATCCCAGAATCTGCGCCCGCATCACGGAATTTCCGCTCCAGATCGACTGTCATTTCGAAGTCGATTCCGCGACGACGAATGATTGCTGCAAGATCGTCTGCCGAGAGTCCGCCAGCCTTTAGAGCCTCAATAAGTTGGTTCTGGGACAGAGGCGCGGTGGGGACCTGCGCCTCCAGCAGAATGGCCACGGCAAACGTCAACAAGGCGATAAAGCAAAGCAATTTGCGCATTCGATTCAGCTCTCCGATAGTTCAGAATGGCGACGCTTGACAAATCCAATTAACACCCTAAAAGCGTGATTGCGACGAATTCACCGGCCGAAACAGACCCGGAAAGGCGTAGCCACTTGAGATTTTCAAGGCTGTTTGCGAGATTTTCCACCCTCGACACCAGTAAAAAGTTCAGCACAACCTGCGAGGGCGACTGATACAACGCGCAATTCAAACAACTTAGCCGGTTTCATTCATGTTACGAAAATTTCGCGAGGGTCAGGTTGGCCTATCTGCCGGACCATGGACCCATGGCCAATTGCTCCTTTGTGTAAGTCCGCTCAGTACGGGCGAGAGTACCATCTTCGTTATAGTGATAACGAACGGCCAATTGTGGGGGAGATTGATCGCCAGTCGTCAGGATGGCCTTGGCAATCACTATCTTGCCGTCCGACCCAATCTCGTAGGTCATGTCGATCTCTTGGCTGCCCATAGAAACCGATTGAATAAGCGCTGAATCGAGTTCGGGTAACAGCGCTTCAAACTCCCCATCCGTCTTGAATCGAGCCAAATTCCCATGCTTGTCCTCCAGGCGGTAGCCGCCGCGGGCAGTCCACCGGAGGCTCTTGTACCGACTGTTCGACTCGTCGATGGGGAAATAAGAAGCGACGTCCTGCGTAAGATCGAACTGCAGCTTTTCCTCACCGGGATGTCCTGCGTCACGCACGATGATGCGCTTGGGCAACGTCTCCCCGCGAAACTCCACAGTCTCGGCGCCGTCCGGTCGAATCTCAAATGGCGGATGCTCAAATGCGTTGGTGGCCTCTTCCAAGAACTGGTAATGAATTCTTTCCTGATTGGCAAAAACCATGTCGCTCATCTTGCCGGCTTGATCAAACCAGAATTCATTCCCGAATTTGTCGGCCAATCGAAACGACGCATTTGATAGGACAAACAGGCCAACCACCTGGCTCGTGGCCAGTTTGTCGGGAACATAACCGGCAATGGAATACCGATCCGAGCTAAATGTCAGTACTTCGCTTCGACCAGTCATGAGATTCTCAATCGCCATCTTGACCGGAACACGAGCGTTCAAGAAGTCCATCATCTCTTCCCCAACGGGCTTTATCCGGTACGGCACCAGTAGTCGCCAGCCTTTACCGAATTCACCTTGACCACGGATTCGCGCGTCGAAATAGCGAACTAGCTCCAGCCCAGGTTTGGTGCCATTTCTGAGAGCAATGTCCGTCTGATAGCGATTCCCCGACTGGTCTTTACCACTCGTAACTGAGGATTGAGGGACCACGGAATAACTAGCTTTCTCAAGCTTGAACGAAAAGGGTTCGTTCGGAGTTCGGGAAATTGTCGGTGCGGTTGCGATGGTGGAGCGACTGGAAGGGCCAGCATTCGAGTGCGCCTGGGCCTCTTGGATGGCGGCCATTGCGGTCGGATCGAGGACGTACTTGCCCTGCGTGTTCAAATTCACTCCGCCCTTGATGTATAGATTGCGGTAGTAATTTGATCCGTGCGCCAACGCGTCGACGGTACCTGGCGAGTCCTCGGTGATGACAAGGTCCTTGTTCGCCAGCAGGAACCACGTAAGCGGAACGCCAGAGTCCTTCAGGTATTTTGCCAAGCTAACGAGCTTGGCGTACTCGAACAACTCCTTGTAAACGGGATAGCTTTTGGCTATGGTGTCGTACTGGTCGGTGAACAACTGGGCAAATTTCTCGTTCGCCGGTTCAGTATGGCGTTTGTCATGCTGGCAAGTTCCGTTTGGATCCGGTTCGCTTTGGTCAGACAGGTACTCTGTGCAAACTGTCATTTTTCCGCTT
>Ga0210394_10003874_pt1 | contig 18096 bp, 17 predicted proteins | sample IncBWC12MmetaG_FD_160121 | JGI IMG/M metagenome (GOLD analysis project Ga0210394, IMG submission 160121) | Forest soil microbial communities from Barre Woods Harvard Forest LTER site, Petersham, Massachusetts, United States - Inc-BW-C-12-M | ecosystem: Environmental > Terrestrial > Soil >... | reverse complement strand
TACTCGACTTCGTAGATCGGCAAATCGTCGAAGCGCTGTCCTACCACTTGCGCCAGCTCGGTGTCACGTTTCGGTTGGGAGAAAAGGTCACGCACGTCGGAATCGATCCGGTGCGCGATCGTGTGTTTGCCCAACTGGAGAGTGGAAAGAAAGTACAAGGCGGCGCGCTCGTTTATGCAGTTGGCCGCCAGGCCAATGGCGATCAGCTTCGTGTGGAAGCTGCAGGATTGGCGGCTGATTCGCGCGGCAGGCTGAAAGTGAATCAGTTCTTGCAGACGGACGTTCCCCATATCTATGCAGCAGGTGACGTCATCGGATTCCCGGCACTCGCGAGCACCTCCATGGAACAGGGTCGGCTAGCAGCCTGCCATATGTTTGGAATTCCCTTTGAACACATGCCCGACCTCTTTCCTTATGGAATTTACACCATTCCAGAAGTTTCGATGGTTGGCCAGACGGAGGAAACACTGACGGCGAATAGAGTCCCCTACGAGGTAGGAATCGCAAAGTACTCGGAGCTCGCCAAGAGCATGATGCTTGGCGACGAAACTGGAATGCTGAAATTGCTATTCCATCCGGAAACGCACAAGCTCCTGGGTGTTCATGCGTTAGGACAGCGCGCGACCGAAATCATTCATATCGGTCAGGCCGTGCTCTTCTATGGCGGGTCGGTTGAATATTTCCGGGACATGGTCTTCAACTATCCAACGCTCGCCGAAGCTTACAAGGTAGCTGCCTTAGATGGGCTGAACAAGCTCTGACCCATTGGGTGATTGCAAGATAAAACGGTGTCCCCCCGCGTGGGCGATGAAAGGTTCTGTTCTCCAGTTGACAATGTGCAGCCTCGGGATTTCATCGGGGCAATAACCAAATGAACCAAGAACTCCGTGGAAAGTACCGACGGTTCTGTTAATCGCTCGCTATCCCGCTATTCGCATTTGTTCCGCCGTGCCATTTCGCAGGCAAAGTGCCAGCTCCCTGGCAGTACCATGTTGGTATTCTGATCTCAAAGCGCTTCACTGTTTTTTCTATCTCATACTTGGCTAAGCGTTTCCAACACAAAGAGACTTAGGCGAGGGTTGGCATCGTGCGTGCCCTCTGACTGCGTGCAGACGCAAAATGGACAACACGGTAGGCCTGGACGTACAAACTCAAATAGCGCGCGAGGAGAACTATGGCCACGGCTGCAAAATTCCGCATCGACGTTGCGATCCACGATCTCTTAATGAATTCTAACCAGCGGCCGCCGGCGCCAGCTCAAGCCCAGGGGCTAACCCTTCCGGAGCCTGTCTTCCCTCAATTTCCGGGTCGGCTGACAGATCCGGGACCCGACAGTCCGCCTGAGAAACGCAAATGGGGTCCAAAAGATGTCTACCGCTACTCACGCGGATGGTTGGTTCCTTATATGCGTTCCCGCTTCCTGCCGGGCGAGTTCCATCCCATCACCGCATATCTGTTCATCGAGTACAAATGCAATCTGGATTGCTGGTACTGCTGGGCTTACGACAACAAAGTCAAAGGCATGACCGAAGACGTGGCCCGACGTTCCATCGACTGGCTGCACGACAACGGATGCCGAGTACTCGCGTTAATGGGCGGAGAGCCGCTCCTGCGGCCGGATTTCGTGCACAAAGTGGTCTACTACGCTGCAAAAAAAGGATTCTGGGTCTATATCGCCACCAATGGCCGCTTGCTTCGGCCCGACGTGGCGGATCGTCTCGGCGACGCAGGCGTCTCCGTCTTCAACTTTGCCTTGGATTCATGGGACCTCAAACCCAGCCTGCCTAAGGCTTTTGTCCCGGCACAGAAAAATCTAGAGCATATCCTGCGCAAGCAATACGTGGACGGCTACCTGGTCTTCTTCAACATCAACATCTGCCGCAATAATACAGAAGACGTCCGAAAGCTCACCGAATACGCCCACGATCATCGCGTGGCCACGGATTACCATATCAACGAAACTCCGATGCTCGAACAGGACGACCACTTCAAGCATCTCTACGACAACCCCACGTACATCCGCCCGGAAGACTGGCGTGAAGTCGATGCTCTGGTTGACTGGCTGATCGAGAAAAATAAATCAGGGTACCAGATGGTGAACTCGGTCCAAAGGCTGCAAGAGATTAAGGCATTCATGCGCATGTCTTCTGGGCTCGATCTAAGGGAATACGGCTGGAACGGTGACGGAACGAATGGGGACGGCCATGAATCCGAGCTGCTCGCTTCGATGCCCGGCGTCGTCCAAGACGCGAGCGGCGAGTTACATTTCGCCGAATGGAACTGCCGTGCCGGCCAGAATAACGTCATCATTCGCACCGACGGCACCGTCGCGCCCTGCTTTCCGATGTATGCCTCAACGTTCGACTGGGGAAACATCGATCGTCCGAAGTTCGATCAGTCGCAGCTCTCCTCCATGAAGGCGACTTGTCAACGCCACTGTTTCTCAACGTTGAACCATAACTTGGCGTACTGCTACAACGATGCCCGTATAATCAAGTGGCTCTGGTCCAACATGATCAAGAACAAATTCCAGGGTGGCGTGCGCAGCTTCGAGGATTGAAGCAAACCGATAAACGGAGCCAAAGACATGACGATGCCGACTGTAAGAACCACGTCCTTCCTTGTGGCCCTCATTCTCCTGGGAATGATGACGACAGGAGCGAGTGCCAGAGCGCAGTCGGATCGGGAGGAGAGTAGTGCCGATGTCACAGCGCCCGTCGAGCCGCCCCCAACAGACCTAAATGAAACACGGCTTTTCACCGAACTGATCAAGCACAACGAGCTTCGGAACGCCGCGCTACTCGGCTATATGGAGCTGAGAACTTACGAAGTGACTGATACGGCCGGGAAGGTGCGCGCCCAGAAAAGTGGACAAATGGAATATCGCGCACCTGACAGTAAGACTTTTGTTACGACATCGGAGTCAGGCTCGGCGCTCGTGCGCCGTTTGGCGCTCAACCCTTTGATCGCCAGTGAGATCGAAGCAGCCTCCGGAAAACAGCATCACGATAGCGCCATCACCCCAGCGAATTACGCATTTGAGCTCCTCGGCGAACAGCAAGTGGGGCCTTATCACTGCATCGTGGCCCGGGCGATTCCAAAACGGTCGGACAAATATCTGTTTGAAGGAAAGGTGTGGATTGACACCGAGGATTATGCAGTCGTTCGGATCGCCGGGCATCCTGCAAAGAAACTTTCTTTTTGGATAGAACGCGCCGACTTCGTGCGGGAGTATCAAAGAATAGATGGATTCTGGCTTTCAAAGAAAGATGTGACATTTGTAAAGGTAAGAATGTACGGGCAAAAGGTTCTCACCATCAACCATCAGAACTACGCCGTAACTGGAGCAAGAGACACCGGAGCGTCAATTCAAAACGCGGAGAACTGAAGATTCTCACAGGCATACCTCGAGGCGAAGAGCGATGAATCAACTGCGATGTCTGACCGGATCGCGTGTCGGGGATTATGAGTCCGACCGCCGATACGACGAGGTATGTTGATCTCAGGTGAGCCTGCACAGATAAAGCGCTACAGACAGCCAGGTGGACATGGTCTTTGACCATCCTACGCTCGCCGAGGCCTACAAATTCCTGCGGGCTATCCAGGTCCTAACCGAACAAAGAGACTTGAGCGTGAATTCCTTCAGTGCAGCGGTGTACGTCATGGGTGAGAAAACAGCGGTCGTCGTGCCCATTGCGGTCGACTTGGTCCGAGATCTTCTGAACAAGAAAATATCTCACTGCCGGGCAACCTCCACCTCTATACTCTGCTAAGCTAAGCCAAGTTGGTAGAAGCGGACGACTGCGGCTATTGCGTGCGGAAGATAAAAATCATACGAAAACAGGGCGCAGTCGAACTGAGCTCCTGATTTTCTGAGAAAATTGTGCCCAAACGGATGCCCGCAAATCTGCCGCCGATCCGATTTGAGATATGCCACTTAGCGTCAGATTTTTCTGTAGAATAGAAACACTAGGCCCGTAGCTCAGTTGGTTAGAGCGCTACCTTGACACGGTAGAGGTCTGCGGTTCGAGCCCGCACGGGCCTACCACCTCATTGCGATGGACTTAACTACGTTTTTGCCACCCCGTTTTTTAGCCATTCCGTACCGCTCTCCGTACCGTTGAAAGCTAGGAAAGTCGGATGTTGCTTTGGTTGCTGAGGCCTGCAACCCACGTCTTACTTAAGAGTCTGCAGATCTACGCGTGCGGAGCTGTTGCTTGACGGCGTCTCGTACACAATGGACAACCGGAGCCAGCCGACCGATGTGTCTGGAATGCAGTAACCAGACATTTTGCATCGGAGAGAAGTCCTTCGCTTTGACCAACTTCATACCTCCGCGTAAGGCAGAGGAATAAAACACCTGTGGCATGACGAGCCCCAGTCCCACTCCTTCGGAAATCAGTGAGAGTTGCAACTCATATCCTTCTGCCTCCACTGCAGAGACAAATGGCAGCCCGCGCTGAAGAAGTGCAACTTCGAGCTGTTGACGAGCGCCGCATCCATGAGGATTCAGAACCCATGCATTCGAAGAAAGCTCTTGCAATGTGGCGGGTTGCGAAAACCGTTTCGCTTTTGCTGCGACGATGGCGTATGGTTCTGGTCCAAGGCATTCCGACATCAGCGATGCCGGTGGCGTGTTTCCCTCAGGAAGAAGTACAACGGCGCAGTCCAGGGCTCGATTCGCGAGACGCTCCAAAAGCTCCCCGCTCCATTGCACAAACGCCTGAATCCGCACCTTCGGAAAATCAGCGCGGAGGCGCCTGATCGGTGCACCTATCGCAAGGTCGCCAAGCCATCGCGACATGCCAAAACGAAAATCGCCGGACGGCTCTCCCCCATGCATGATGCCCGTTTTTAGATCGTTCACTGAACTCAACACGGGCTTAGCAAACTCGTAAGTCTCCTGTCCTGCGCGAGTAGGCTGCAGGGGCCGGGTCTGGCGATCAAGCAATGGCGTGCCAAGCGCATCCTCCAGGTTCTGAATTCTGCGCGTCACCGCCGACTGCGTGAGGTGGAGACTCGCCGCTGCCGCCACGACGGAACCGTGATCTAAAACTGAAACAAAAGCCTCAAGGTCAATAAGGTTCATGGGTGTCGATTAACCTCCTGCATTCCTTTTCTGATGCTCATGCCTGGAGCTTAGATTCCTTCTCATTATCTTCTGTCTCAATAGAATGATCTACTAGCATAATGAGTATTAAGAAGTTTAATGCATCATTATATGTACAACATGAATCTATCACGTTGTGACCCGAGCACTCAGGGAGAAGCAAAGCGGATGCGACCATAGGGACCGCTGAGCGAAATCAAGGATATGTGGATCGTCAGATTAGCCCTTAATCGACCCTATACGTTCATCGTCTTGGCGCTCCTGATTCTCATCTTGAGCCCGGAGGTGATTCTCCACACGCCTACGGATATCTTCCCGAACATCGACATCCCGGTAATTTCGGTTGCGTGGACGTACACGGGACTAAACCCGGAGGATCTTGAGGCGCGACTGACTACTCCGTTCGAGAAGGGGCTGACGACGCTGGTCGACAATATCCAGCACATCGAATCGACAACTTATAACGGCACGTCGGTCGTGAAGATTTACCTGCAGCCCGGCGCGAGTCTAGACCGTGCGAACTCCCAGGTCGTGGCCGCTTCGGGATTCATTCTGCGCTTTCTTCCGCCTGCGACGCTGCCGCCGGAAATCATTAACTTCAGCGCTTCGAGCGTTCCGATCCTGCAACTTGGACTCTCGGGACAGGGAATGTCCGAACAGCAGTTGAACGATCTCGCGCTAAATTTTTTGCGAACACAGCTCATCACGGTTCCGGGTGCCGTCATCCCGCTGCCCTACGGAGGCAAGCAACGTCAGGTCATGGTCAATATGGATCAGAACCTGATGCAGTCGAAGGGGGTTTCTCCCAACGATATTCTGAATGCCGTCAATGCGCAAAACTTGATCTTGCCCTCGGGTACGGCAAAGATTGCCGAGAGCGAGTTGGACGTGCGCTTGAACGTCGCGCCACGCACAGTCGCAGAACTCAACGATGTCCCAATCAAGCAGGTTGGCAACACTACGATATACCTGAGAGAAGTTGCCCGGGTGAGTGACGGATTTGCCCTTCAGACGAATATAGTCCGACAGGATAGTCGTCGGGGCGTGCTGTTAAGCATTCTCAAAGCGGGAAACGCATCGACTCTGGATGTGGTGGCGGGAATTCGAAACGTGGTGCCGCGCGCGGCCTTGACCTTGCCGCCGCAATTGAAAATCACTCCCGTAGCCGACCAGTCGCTGTTTGTGCGCAGCGCCATCAGCGGCGTGGTTCGCGAAGCGGTCATCGCTGGGGCACTCACCGGCATCATGATCCTGCTTTTTATCGGGAGCTGGCGCAGCACGATCATCATCGCCATCTCCATTCCGCTCTCGATTCTCAGTTCGATTCTTACGCTGAGCGCGTTGCACGAAACCATCAACATCATGACGCTGGGAGGTTTGGCGCTCGCTGTGGGAATTCTCGTGGACGACGCAACGGTGGAGATTGAAAACATCAATCGGATTTTGGAGGAAGGACATGAAACAAACCTCCGACAAGCGATTTTAGACGGCGCGCAGCAAATTGCGGTGCCGGCGCTGGTCTCGACACTATGCATCTGCATCGTTTTTATGCCGTTGTTCCTGCTTGGGGGAGTGGCGCGATATCTGTTTGTGCCGCTGGCGGAAGCGGTGGTCTTTGCGATGCTGGCGTCCTACGTACTTTCAAGGACATTGGTGCCGACCCTGGTGATGTACATGCTCAAGCTCCATGAGGGTCACGAGGAGTCGAGGAATCCCTTAGTGCGTTTTCAGAGGGGATTCGAGAAAGGCTTTGAAGCGTTGCGCAGCGCATATCGCGGTTTGCTAACGCGCTTGGTCGTCAAGCGAACGATCTTCATACCCGTGTTTCTCGGCGCTTGCTTTTGCGTTTTTCTGCTGCTGCCGTGGCTAGGGCAGGACTTTTTCCCCCAGTCCGATGCCGGCCAGTTCATCCTCCATGTCCGCGTAAAGACCGGCTCGCGGATTGAGGAGACCGCGCGGCTTTCCGATCTGGTGGAAGATTCCATCCGCAAAGAAATTCCGTCTGGGGAGCTAGACAATATCCTCGACAACATAGGCCTGCCGTACAGCCCGTTGAATACGATGCATTCCACGTCCGGTGTAATTGGAGCGAACGATGTGGACGTCCTCGTGTCACTTCGGAAAGATCACCACCCCACGGCGGGATACATCAAGGAGCTCCGCGAGAAGCTTCCTGCGGAGTTTCCAGGTGTGGAGTTTTATTTTCTTCCCGCGGATATCGTGACACAAATTCTGAACTTCGGGCTACCAGCGCCAATTGATCTGCAGATTGAGGGGAGCAACGTTCAATCGAGCCACGAAGTCGCGGAAAAGATGCTGGTCCAACTGCATCAAGTACCTGGTCTTACAGACCTCCACATCCAGCAGCCGCTCGACTACCCAACCCTGGACGTGAACGTGGACCGTACCAAGGCATCGCAAGCGGGATACACCGAACGGGACATCGCATCGAGCGTACTGAATACACTCAGTGGAAGCTTCCAGGTAACGCCGATGTTCTTCGTCAACTGGGGCAACGGAGTGAGCTACAACCTGGTGGCGCAGACGCCGCAATACCGGTTGCAAACGGTTAAAGACATTCAAAACATTCCGATCGCAGGAAGCAAGAACGGTAACCCGGAAATTCTCGCGGATGTTGCGTCCTTGCAGCGGTCCCACGAGATGGCGATCGTGTCGCACTACAACATCCGTCGGGTGATCGATATCTACGGGGCGGTTCAGGACCGCGATCTCGGGTCGATTAATCGCGAGGTGCAACGAATCGTCGACGCGAATCGAAAGTCGTTGCCGCGCGGAACGTTTCTAACTGTGCGCGGCCAGGTGGAAACGATGCACAGCTCTTATCTCGGATTGCTCGCAGGGTTGGGCTTCGCGATTGTGCTGGTCTACATGCTCATTGTGGTGAATTTTCAGTCGTGGCTCGATCCATTCATCATCATTACAGCGCTTCCCGCAGCGATGGCGGGGATCGTCCTGTTTCTTTTCCTCACGCACACAACGCTGAGTGTCCCAGCGCTCATGGGCGCGCTGATGTCTGTGGGAGTCGCGACGGCCAACAGCATCCTTGTTATTTCGTTCGCTAAGGAAAGGCTACACGTCCATCGCGACGCAGTGCAGGCCGCGATCGAAGCCGGCAATACACGGTTTCGGCCCGTGATCATGACGGCCTTGGCGATGATTATCGGCATGGTGCCTATGGCGCTTGGATTGGGCGACGGAGGTGAGCAAAACGCGCCACTGGGACGCGCGGTCATCGGCGGGCTGCTGTGCGCCACCGTGGCGACATTGGTGTTCGTCCCATCGGTTTTCGCGCTGTTTCATCAGCGGAAGGCGACAAATCCTTCGGGTGAGGAAGGATCTCAAGAGCACGCACATGCGTGACGGGGGGCAAATCATGACAACGAACGAACCAGGGAACTTCGCGACGGCGACCGAATCGCCCGCTCCGGAGACTTCAGCTCCCGAGCGCGCCTTCGACAGGCGCTCCACGGTGATTTCGGTGCTTCTTGCCGGGTGTCTGGGGCTGGCAATCTTCTCGGGAATACACTCGCGGGTCGCGGCCGAGACAACCCTACGCCGGACCGCGCAGGCTTCCGCAATTCCGCCAGTCGACGTGGTGTATCCGAAGACCGGTTCGGAAACTGACGAGATCGCATTGCCAGGAAACACGCAGGCGTTCAACGACACGCCGGTCTACGCGCGAACGAGTGGATACGTGAAGCGCTGGTACGTGGACATCGGCGCCCATGTAAGAGACGGGCAACTCCTAGCAGTGATTGAAACCCCTGAGCTGGATCAGCAACTTCAGCAGGCCCGGGCAGATCTCGACAATGCCCAGGCCAATCTCCACATTGCGCAGATCACGGCAGCACGATGGCAGCATCTGCTAGAGACTGACTCGGTTTCCCACCAAGAGACTGACCAGGCCGTCAGCGATCTCCGTTCAAAGGAGGCGCTGGTGAATGCGAACCAGGCCAATGTCGAACGTCTGGAACAATTGCAGGCGTTTGAACGCGTCGTTGCACCGTTCGACGGCGTCATTACCGCGCGCAACACGGATATCGGAGCGCTGGTCCAGGGCGACAATTCGGGCCCTAAAGAACTCTTTCATATAGCAGCGATCCAAAAGTTACGTGTCTATATTCCAGTTCCCGAAGTTTATGCAGAGTCAGTAAAAACCGGGGACAACGTGAAGCTGACGTTCGACGCTTTCCCTCGGGAGGCGTTTACCGGAACGGTCGTCCGAAATGCGGACGCCATTGACGTCGCTTCGCGCACCTTGAATGTTGAGGTTGACGTTGACAATCCATTGGGGCGCTTGCTGCCCGGGGCCTATGCGTTTGTGCATCTCCGGGTGCCTCCCAGCACAGGCGCTGTAACGATACCGTCGAACACTCTACTTTTCCGGAGCGAAGGCTTGCGAGCCGGAGTAGTTCGCGATGGCCACGTGGAACTCGCGCCAATCTCGATTGGGCAGGACTATGGCAGCGCTGTAGAAGTACTTTCAGGGCTGACGCTGCACGATGCTGTCATCGTGAACCCTTCGGACTCTCTTGCAGATGGGGCGGCCGTCCAGGTTGTGAATGCGGCGGCAGATGGAGTGCCGCGATGAAGCGCTACTTTCTTACCTCTGCCATCCTTGTTATGGTGTTGCTATGTGGATGCATGGTGGGTCCAAAATATGTCAGGTCGACGGCGCCACAGACCCCAAGCTTCAAGGAGTTTAGCAACTCGAAAGAGGGAGACGGCTGGAAAGTGGCGCAGCCGGACGATAGTCTTCTCAGCGGAAAGTGGTGGGAGCTATACGGCGATACGCAATTGAATGAGTTGGAAGAACAGGTGGACCCTTCCAACCAGACTTTGAAGATTGCCGAAGCAAACTTTCGACAAGCCCGCGCAGCGATCCGCTTCAATCGCTCCTCTGAAGCACCCACAGTTGGAACTTCTCCCAGTATTTCCACGGTCAGGGATTCAGCCAATCAGCCTTATTTCCGGGCAAGCGAGGCCAACAATGGCACGGGAGATTTCACGCTCCCTCTTGATCTCTCGTACGAGATCGATCTCTGGGGGCGCGTGCGCCGTACCGTTACGGCTTCGAGAGAAGAAGCGCAGGCGAGCGCCGCCGATCTTGAAACTGCACGTTTGAGTCTCCACGCCGAAGTCGCAATTGACTATTTCGAGGTACGGAGCGCGGATGCGCAGGAGAGGCTCCTCGACGACACCGTAAATGCGTATAGTCAGGCGCTGGACCTGACGAAAAACCGCTTCGAGGGTGGCGCCGCACCTAAATCGGACGTCGCACAAGCGCAAACTCAACTAGATGCCGCACGTGTTCAGGCAACCGACATCGCGGTTCAGCGGGCACAGTATGAACATGCTCTAGCTGTCCTAATCGGGAAATCTCCCGCTGCCTTCGATCTGTCCCCAATCCCGCTCAATCTCCAGCCACCCAGGCTGCCGTCCATCCCGGTTGCTCTGCCCACACAGTTACTCGAACGACGTCCTGATATCGCAGCAGGCGAACGCCGCATGGCGGCAGCCAATGAACAGATCGGGATCACGCAGGCGGCTTATTACCCGACACTCGACTTGGCTGCGGTTGCTGGACTTCGGGGCTCTTCGTTGTTGAACTGGTTCAATTGGCCCAGTCGTTTCTGGGCCGTTGGGCCGACACTATCGGAGACTCTCTTCGATGCAGGGAGACGGCGCGCCACCACAGAGTCGGCAAAGGCTGGTTATGACAGTGCTGTTGCCAACTATCGTCAAACCGTACTGACCTCATTTCAGCAGGTGGAAGACAACATCGTTGTTCTGCGTGTGCTTCAGACGGAATCAGCGCAACAGCACGACACCACGGAAGCGGCCGAAGAAGCTCTGCGTCTCTTTCAGAATCGATATGCAGGTGGCGTCGATACCTATTTGCAGGTCGTCACTTCGCAGACGACAGCCCTAGTAAATGAGCGAAATGACATCGATATTATGAGGCGGCAATTTGAGGCAACTGTGCTTTTGGTTAAGGCTTTGGGAGGTGGCTGGGATGTCTCAACCTTACCTAAGCTGTAAGCAGCCAACAAGCAGTCTGTGGCTTTCGCTGAATTTTCATCTTCCAATCGTGGGCGACGTCGGGAAGCTTTTTTGTAAACAGGCATCGAGGTTACGTGGTCTTTGGGCTGAGGGGGAAGCGAACTAATCGGCTATGAGCTGCTTGACCTGGTCAGGTTGATCCACCTGGATCGGTCGAAAAAACTTGCACCCACATTGTGCTGGTTAACATCACATATGCTGTTGGGAGAAATCCTATGTCCGCGACGAGCGTTCAGTTCACGGTTGCAGCCCATATCATGGCGGCTCTTGGTTTTTTTCGCGGCAAGGAAATCCCTTCGGCAACTCTCGCTGAAAGCGTGAATGCAGACCCCACTTTCGTGAGGAAATCGCTCTCGAAACTCTCCAAGGCTGGCCTGATTGTCACAACGCGCGGTAAAAACGGCGGGAGCACCCTTACGCGTTCTCCTGAACAAATAACGCTTTTGGACATTTATCGGGCCAGCGCGGCGCCTCCGACATTCGCGATTCATAACTATCCAGTGGAGAAGAAATGCCCGATCAGCTCAAACATTAAGGGGTGTATGTCGTCGGTCCTAGAAAAAGCGCAGAACAGTTTCGAGAATACTCTCGATCGAATAACCCTCGCCGAAATAGTTGGCGAAATCCGTCGAGCGAGCCGGTGACTTTTTTTGTGCCTATATGTGCTGGTTATCATCACGTATAAGGCGTGGGCACCCACATTGCAAACAAAGCGGATCGGTGAACTTCAAAAAAAGGAGAAACGAATGTGAACAGCCTTAAAGACAAGGTCGCGGTCTCAACGGATGCCATGTATGTGATTTTGGGGGCGAGCGGGAACACCGGTTCGATCATCGCCGACACCCTGCTATTGAGGCGCAAGAAGGTGCGCGTCGTGGGTCGCGATGCGGCGCGACTGCGACGCTTTGTGCGTAAAGGCGCGGAAGCGTTCATGGCCGACGTGAACGATGCGGCCGCGCTCACCAAAGCCTTCAGCGGCGCGCGCGCTGCATACCTGATGTTGCCGCCGATCACCTCTCGCGAGGAACAGGAGCGAGAGAGCGATGCGATCGCAAAGGCCGTGACGGAGTCCGGCCTGCGTTACGCAGTGCACTTGAGCAGCTACGGAGCGCAGGTTCCGGAAGGCACCGGGCCAGTCACGGGGCTGCATTCTTCGGAGCAAAAGCTTAACGCGATCAGCGGTTTGAACGTTCTGCACCTGCGCGCCGCGTATTTCATGGAGAACAATCTGGCGGCGGTCGGCATGATTCAGGGGATGGGAATCTTCGGGCATGCACTGCTACCCGACCTGAAGCTTCCCATGGCCGCGACGCGCGACGTTGGCGACTACGCCGCGCGTCGCCTCTTCGACCTGGATTTTTCTGGCAAACAAACGCGCGAGCTGCTTGGCGAGCGGGACTTATCCATGACGGAAGCTACCGCGGTGATTGCGCGCGGCATTGGCAAACCGGATCTGCGTTACGTGCAGTTTCCCTACGACCAGGTGCAGCAGGTGTTAGAGCAAATGGGTATGACGCCGAAGAAAGCCGCGGTGTACATCGAGATGTTCAAGGCTATCAACACAGGAGTTCTCGTTCCGCAGGAGCCGCGTTCGCGAGAGAACACCACACCGACTTCGTTTGAGCAATTTGTGCAGGAGGTCTTTGCGCCTGCATATCACGGGAAGGCTACTACCGCTTAGGCTCATCGCTTAGGTGACGCCGGTTGCACGTCCGCCGACGAGAATTCCGCAAAGCACCTTCTAACAATTGTCGTTGTCAACCATAAAGAAAAAGAGGATCGCACCATGAGCACCTATACAGCAGTCACGGTTCGAACGCAGTCACTCGTAAGAATCTTTCTAGTTGCGATGTTGTTTTTCGCCTCAAAGGAGGGGCTTATGTCACAAACGAATCAGGAACAGAAAGTGCGGAATGTTGTGTTGGTCCACGGAGGCCTCGTGGACGGATCCGGATGGGAAGCCGTCTACAGCACCTTGAAGAAGAGCGGATACGCGGTGACCGTCGTTCAGGAGGCGACGGCATCGTTCGCCGATGACGTGGCCACCACTAAGCGCGCAATTGCTGAGCAGAACGGTCCGGTGATTCTAGTCGGCCACTCGTACGGTGGCGCTGTCATCACCGAAGCCGGCAACGATCCGAAGGTCGCTGGACTGGTATATATCGCAGCCTTTGCGCCCGACAAGGGTGAGTCCGTATCCGCACTGATCAAAAATACGCCGCCTGGCGCGCCGGTGCTACCGATCCTACCGCCCGTGGACGGCTACTTACTATTCGACAAGGCCAAGTTCCCGGCGTTCTTCGCCGGCGACGTGAGCCCCGAGAAGGCCGCATTCATGGCCGACTCGCAAGTGCCATGGGGTGTGGACGCGCTGAACGGCACGATCAGTGAGCCGGCATGGAAAGCGAAACCTAGCTGGTACCTGCTTACGACCGAGGACAAGATGATTCCACCCGACGCCCAGCGGCAGATGGCGAAGCGCGCGGGTGCGATGATCGTCGAGGTCAAGAGCAGCCACTCGGTTTTTGTATCGCATCCGCAAGCGGTGGCGAGTCTGATCGAAAAAGCCGCCAAAGGCACGGTGCCTGTAGCGGCATACTAACTCGTGGAACGTGCGCCGGACAATTCCCCACGTGGAAATTGTCCGGCGCGCTTATCTTGTAGGCACACTTGCAACCTAACAATCGAAGGAGAGTGCCATGACCAATCAGATCCACGCCTGCGAGCCCCGGACCTCTCAAAACCCGGCGCTCGTGCTCGTCGATCATCATGTGGCGTGGCTCGGACCCTGCCCGCATGTTAAGGACTGGAGGAACAAAGAATGGCCAGAGAACTCGAGGAGAAGAACAAGGCGCTGGTGCTTAGGGCTTTCGACACGCTTTTCAACCGGTGAGACTACGCGGCGGCCCAGCGATTTTGGTCACCGCGATACATTCAACATAGCGCTCACATTGCTCCGGGTCGCGAGGGCTTGTTCGATCTGATCAGGAGCTTTCCGCCAACGCTGAAGTATGAGGCGGGAACGATCGTGTCGGATGGCTCTTTCGTCATGGTGCACGGACGATTTTCGGGATTCGGTGCCTCTGCAAATTGGATCGCGGCCGACATTTTGCGTATCGAGAACGAGTTACTCGTCGGACATTGGGATGTGATTCAGGATGAGGCCACAGAAAAGCAATCGAAGAGTGGCGCGCCCATGTTCGGAGAGAATTTTCCAAGGCACAAATGAAAGGGATTTCACAGGAGACTACCCATGGGAAACGAAGGCTCTTACATAGCTCTCGCTCTGAAAGTATGGAAGGCCCAAATCGATCGGGCGGACAAGCTTTTTGGAGGCCTCTCGTCCGAGGAGGTTCTGCGGGAAATAGCGCCTGGTAGGAACAGGCTACTTTACTTGTGGGGACATCTCACAGCCATACACGACGCGATGCTCCCGCTGTTGGGGCTGAGTGAACGACTTCATCCCGAGTTTGATGTCGCCTTCGTCTCGAATCCAGACAAGTCGGGAGCCGGCATTCCTTCGCACGAAGAGATTCGCCGAGCATGGAATACCGTAAACGGTGAATTATCGAAGGGGTTTGAAAAAATGTCGTGGTCCGACTGGGCCCAGCGGCACACCGCCGTATCGGAAGAAGATTTCGCCAAAGATGCTTCGCGCAATCGCTTCTCCATCCTACTAAGCCGCACGAACCATCTGTCCTATCACCTCGGCCAGGCGGTGCTCGGACTCAAGCGACGAGCGTGAAGCATCGCGGCTGGAAAGTTCCAGCTCAGCAACAACGGAGAAAGACAATGTCTCAAAAACTCGAAGGCAAGACCGCCGTCATCACAGGCGGGACTGAAGGGATTGGGTTGGCTACGGCAAAGCTATTCGCCAACGAAGGTGCGTATGTCTTCATCACGGGCCGTCGCCAGAAGGAACTCGACGAGGCCGTGAAGGCAATCGGCACCAATGTTTCTGGAATTCAGGGTGACGTCGCCCAAATGACTGACCTTGATCGTCTTTACGAGACCGTCTCTAAGGTGAAGGGGCGAATCGACATTGTTTTCGCCAACGCCGGCTTTGGCGAATTCGTTCCCTTTGGGGCCGTCACCGAAGAGCATTTCGACAAACTGTTCAACATCAATGTAAGGGGAACGCTCTTTACCGTGCAAAAGGCCTTACCGCTACTGAAGGATGGTGGCTCCATCATTCTCAACGGCTCTGTCGCGAGCGTGAAGGGTACTGCCGCCTTCGGTGTCTACGCTGCGAGCAAGGCTGCCATCCGGTCTTTCGTGCGAACCTGGACCACAGATTTGAAGGACCGTCGTATCCGCTCAAACGTCGTTAGTCCCGGTCCCATCAATACGCCACTAGCGAATCGGCAATCTGAAGAAGTCATTGCGCGGATTGTGTCCACGATCCCGATGGGCCGCATGGGGGAGCCCGAGGAAGTTGCTAAGGTAGCGCTGTTTCTGGCGTCGGACGACTCCAGTTTCGTCACGGGTATCGAACTGTTCGTTGACGGCGGCAGAGCCCAGATCTAACCGAAAGGGCGGGAGCGACGAGACTCGAACCCTCGACCTTAAGTGGATAAACCGAGGTAAGATTTGGAATCGGGCTGTCTCGATTCGGATATGTGTGATCTATACGAACGCGTGTACCTGCTGTACCACCCTGTTGGGAAGCTGGATGATCTCCATGGGTCTTACGGGATCAAACATAATGCGCGGGTAGCCGGAGGGATCGCAATTCCCGATGGGATCATTTCCGAAGGCGGGGGGAATGGCTCGGCGCCCATATCCGGGTTTTGTCTCGTTGAACTTGGCCTGGCCCCAAGCAGTCATGGGAGGAGTGTCACTGCTCAGCGTGAATATTTTTTGGCGCTGTAATACCCAAACACCAGAGAGATCATGCGGATCAAAACGTGGAGTCGCTGGTGCCTGCTCCTTTACGTGGTCTAAACGTCCCTCCTTCACGGCTTCAGGGGCCTGCGACCGTGGCGGGGTTTGACCCGATAGGTGGAATGAGAAGGCCGAGAGCAACACTAACCCAATCGTTATGGCTGTGAGGCGATTCTGCACCCTGAGTCTCCTTTACTCGAGGGCAGCGCCCGTCAAGGTCTTTACCTGCCCGTTGGGGAACTCGATCTTCACGAGGAATCCACGAGGAGTGTGAGCCTTGGAGGGCCAGACGGTTACCGTGACCTCGTCGCCTGGCTTGAGGCTATTTCTTGTCCATCCACTTTTTGCAAGAGCGCTGGGATTAGCAGTTTCGGCTCCCCAATTCACGGCGTCGCCCTTTTCGTCTTTAACGTCAAAATAGATCTGCGAGTGGGGATTCGACCACACAAACTCCGTCACGGTTCCCTTCAAGACGACCGGCTTTTCCATATCGTACGAAACATGAGATCCGTGCTGCGCGTAAATCGGCGAGACGGGAAGCAGACCGAGTAGCACTAGGCACATTGCCATCTTCATTTTCATGCGCATCTCCTGAAGACTCCGGCGGAATTTGTATACGGCTTTGGCGGCTCGTCCGCAATATACGCTTGCCCAACCGCATTCGCAATGTCCGGCGTGTGACTCACCCGTTTGGCAAGCGGATCTAGCTTGAGCGTGTCAAAGCATAGCCTTCCCAGCCGCCTGCACTTCCTTCGAAAACCGCATCGCCGCATAGGCGGTGGTCGGACGGAGTTAAACAATCAAGACTTTCTGTAGTCGAACTGAGGATCGACCACTTTGCGGGCGGTTTCTGCCCCAAAAACCGGCAGCATTGGCTCTGGGAGGAGCCCGATTTGCTTAAGAACCGAAGCTTGGTCCCAATAGATGTGCTCGTGCGCAAGCTTGCCCTCTCGGAATCGCACGATGGCAACCAACGGAACTTCAACGCGGCGATTGGTGGGAGGAATGCCAGGCAACATCCAGGGAATCTCTTGTGTGTGCGTGAAAGAGAAGATCATCTCGTCAACAAGCTGGTTCCCGCCGACGGTGCGGGAAACAGGTGTAAGTGTAGTGTCGGGCGGCATAGCAGGAATAAAGTCACGCGAATAGAAAGCCCGCAGGGCGCGTTTCCCAAACCCTCCGGTCATCACCGGCACGTGGTTTACGTAGGCATCCTCTACCATAGTGGCCAGTGTGGCCTCGGGGTCGCGTGTCACGAACTCATGGTTTGTGTGTTCTTCCCAGAGTCTGGATAGATCGGCTTCTGGCATAGAGGCTGCCTTGTCAGCCGGCCTCAATTTCCGGGTCCGAGCCGCCTTTTTCGCTGCCAAACTTCGTTTCGTGGGCATGGGCATCCTCTTGTGCAGTTGTCATATGGCGCCGCTCTTATAACCCCTAACTTCGGGGCTTTCAAGTCGTTCGCCTGTGAGGTCAGTTTGGAATGGGATGGTCCTGAAGCCAACGCATGACTTGACCGGCGCTCTCGTTTGGCGGAAACACAGGATAAAAGACATGCTCTATTCGCCCACCTCGGACGATCAATGTTACGCGTTTCACGAGTCGCTTCCCGTCCGCTTCAAATGTCGGCAGGCGTAATGCATCGCACAACTCGAATTTATCGTCGCTGAGGATTTCGAATGGAAGCTGGAGGCGGTTGGACATCTCACGCTGATATTCAGTCGTCTGAGTACTAATGCCGAACACGTCGGCCCTGAGCCGCGACAGGTCTTGATGATGATCGCGGAAGCTGCACGTCTGGGGAGTGCACCCTCGCGCACCTGGGATTGCGTCCCATCCCTCGGGCAGCGGTTTTCCTGGCACTCCGGTCATCGGATAGCAGTAAATCACCGTTCTTGGCGCAGTCAAATTCGAAAGATCGACCATCCTGCCCGCCGTGGAGTGAAGACAGACCTTCGGCATTGTCATGTTCAGGAGATGATCCGCCGCACCGTCGTCAACCGGTCGAGGCAGATCAGAGG
>Ga0210394_10003873_pt1 | contig 18098 bp, 18 predicted proteins | sample IncBWC12MmetaG_FD_160121 | JGI IMG/M metagenome (GOLD analysis project Ga0210394, IMG submission 160121) | Forest soil microbial communities from Barre Woods Harvard Forest LTER site, Petersham, Massachusetts, United States - Inc-BW-C-12-M | ecosystem: Environmental > Terrestrial > Soil >... | reverse complement strand
TTTTCTGCTCACGGATTGGGGTGAGTGGCACCGTCTGCATCCCGATACGGTCGTGCTGAAACCTCTGCCGGGTTATGCGGATCGCATCCCGGAAAGAAATGAAATGATTCGGCAGGGACTGTCAGGTGAGGGCGCGGCGCCTCTCGGTGTGCTCCGCGTCGATAATCGGCTAAAGCCTAAAATCATGGTTCTGGGCTTGGCCGTGGGCGGATCCGATGAGGCTTTTCCGCTCTCCATTCTTCGGCAGGAGCGGGTGATCAACCAAGAGATCGGCGGCCAGCCAGTTCTAGTCGTGCATCAGCCATCATCAGACACTACTACCGCTTTTATCGCGCGTGTAAAAGCCACGCGGCTGAAATTCCGCGCTGCGAATGGAGATGCCACCGAACTGATCGATGAGCAAACGAAATCGCGGTGGAATCCTTACGGGGACTGCATTTCCGGCGCGTTCAAGGGGTCGCAACTCACATCACTGATACTAGAGCCGGAATATTGGTTTGCCTGGTCGGAATTCCATCCGGATACAAAAATCTATGCGGCCACGGAGCCAAAACGCTAAGCCGGCCCCGGCATGGTCAACTGAATCCCTTTTTTCGCAAAAATCATGGCGAGGAGTTTTGCCGGCTCGGCGGCGCTGGCATTGTTGGAAACCTCATGTGTGCTGCCCGGCGGCTCAAAAAACATCTCTCCTGTTCGATAAGTTCTCTCTTCCTGCCCGGAGACCTTGGTGACAATCGCCCCTTCCAGCACATAAGCGAGGACAAAGCCTGCATGGTGATGCGCCTGGCCGACTCTTCCCGGCGGGTAATCCACATAGCTGACTGTTACCTCCCAGTCTTCCATTGTGATGTTCGGCAGGTCGTGTTTGAAGACAGGGCCGGTGGCTCGTGGGGTCTGTTGAGCCGTTGTTCCGTTTCGGGTCTGAGCATTTGCAGCGCCCAACTCACATAGCAAAGCAATAGCCGCAGTGAGCGTATCTCGACGTGTGATCATGGCCTGATTATACTCGTTGTAAATTGAGCCAAATAGGAAGAAGCACTTAAAGATCAGGGGAAATGCCCGTCTTGGGCAGAGAGATCTATGAGATCGAATTGGAGTTCGAACGCTTTTGCCTTATGCGTTGGCGCCGCCTTATCGATGAGCGTCCCAGCTAGGCTCACGGCACAGGATCAACACGAGCCGGAATCGGCCCCCCATGTGGCGTGGGATTGGCTCAAACGAGGGCACCCATACGCGAACATCCGCTACCGCTTCGAGACCTTTGAACGCGATGGAGCGCCATTTACTGCTCCTGCCTACGCCCCCACACTTCGGCTAGCGTTAGGCTACGAAACGCCGTCGTTTCACGGTATCAGCAGTTTCGCCCAACTTGAAACGGTCGAAATCACCGGTCCCGCCGACTATAACGATCCCACGCTTCCTCGGCAAAATCGCCCGGATCGCCCATCCATCCTGGACCCCAAAAGCCTCGAGCTAAGTCAGGGATATGTGACCTGGACCCACAGCATCGATCACAAGAACTTGCAGTTAAGAGTCGGCCGCCAGGAACTTGCCCTTAATGACGGCCGGTTTGTAAGCATGTCTCTCTGGCGGCAGGTGCACGGAAGCTTTGACTCGGTGAGATTTGACGCCGACCTGCCCCGCTATTGGTCCTTCACCTATGCTTTCATCAATCGCTTCAATCGCGAGGTCGGTTATGACGCGACTGACGGCCAGCCCGCCATGCATACGCATATGATCGATCTTGGATGGAGAAAACCTGACCGACTTCGGGTCTCGTTCTATAGCCTGCTGCTCGATTATCGCTCCCCCGCGCAATTTTCTCTTTCAACCCAGACGTACGGCCTGCGAGCCAGCGGCCCTTATGAGTTCAATAGCGAATGGAGTGTGGTCTATACAGCGGAATTCGCTAAGCAGCAAAACTATGGCACGAATCCTAATCGCGTCGATGCGAATTACTATCTCGGTGAATTGGGTGCCGGCTGGCGTGGCTCGGAATTCAAAGTGGGCTACGCCCTGCTGGGAGGCCGCAGCAGCACCGACGAATTGACTACACCGCTGGCTCCGCCCCGAAACGGTTGGAGCGACTTATTTTTCAATGATCCCAGCATCCCCAGCGGAAGCGGCCTCAACGCGCGCTACCTCAGTGTCACGGGGCCGCTAAGATTCCTGGGAGAGACCGCTGCCACCCTCATCTACTACGATTACCATTCGGACTTCCCCCGCGTGCACTACGGCAGCGAGTTCGATTCGCAGGTGGCGCATACATTGAAAAGCACCGGCGATCGCTTGGAAATCGGCTGGCGCTTTAGTCGCTATTGGGCCGATCGCCTCTTCACCAACACGTACCGTACTTCGATCTATACAAGCTTTACGCTCTAACTCGAAGTTCGCAGGTTTTCGATGCTCGCGGCGCCTCCGTATGATTTGTGTCTCTGTGACCGCTGTCTAAGAGGGTATAGGACCTTGGCGAGGGCGGCGCTGAGGATCAGCGAGCATCCGTTCGCGTGCGCCTTGAGTGCTTTCGTTTCTTTGTAAAAGGGATTTTTGGACTAATCATGCCCGTAAACGAAAACTGTGTTCGATCATTGTCATTGGCGTCGCCCATAGATATAGCAGGGCAAGGCCAAACTTATCTGTTTTAGAATCAACGGCTAAGAAATTAAGCCGCTGTTCACAACAAAACAGTGCACGCAATGACTACAGACGCTACTAGGCGAACTGCATTCGATCCGCCAGGAAAAATGATTTCAGAACCAATCGCTGCGATATGCTAACCACCAACTCGCCAGGCCAATCGGAATCGTTGCAACCAGTGCCCACCCCAGCGGCAGGCTTAACATCCGCGACCGCGCCTAGGGCCATGAAAACGGTCCAGAAGACTTCCCCGCCTAAGTGCGGAGCCAACTTAGAGAAGGGCATTCTCACGGACGCAACCGGGCGTTAGGCCCTATGTTTTCTCGGGCGCGGGCATGGCGATTTTTGAGACGGTGATAGTGTCGCCTTTCATCTCCCCGGTAAGTCTTACAGTGTGCCCTGCATGTGTCTGTAAGGCCGCGAGGTCCTGGTTTGCGATGTTGTAGACCTTTCCGCTTCCCCCCATCACGAACACGTATTTGCCTCCAGCTTTGGTGCAAGCCAGCGCGCAGTCTCGGTCGGTCATTTTGCTGGCACCGCTGTGAGCGGCAATCATCTTGGCGTGGTCGTCACCGCACATACTGTCGCTAATCTTGCCGGTCCACGTCTGATCCGCGGCTGAAACGAAAGAGGTAAGACTCAAGAGCAGGCCGATACAGCATAAACTCGTAAAAACGTTCTTCATAACTTGTTCTCCTTATACGGGTCCACGTTCAGAACTGAGAGCAATGGAACAAGACCGTGCAACTCGTGGAGTTCTCTCTCCAAATCGTCCATCCTCCATAAAGTAATTCTCCTGATTTCGTTCTCTAGATCGCGTGTCTTGTTGGATGGGTCCACCGAATGGGCTAGGTCGTCCATTGGAACACCTCGTGAGACGATATAATGCTTGAGCTAATGTACACCCAAACTGTATTCAGCCATACGTGATTTTACGGAGATCGCTCTCATGGAGAGCATCCTACTTGCAGATGATTCGAAGGAAATTCGAGACACTCTCCGCCGTATCTTCCTCGAAGAGGGCTTTGCCTTTTGTGTCAAGGCGGCCAATGGAAAAGAAGTGGTAGAAGAAGCGAAACGGATGAGACCGGATATCTCCAACCACGAAGATTATCTTTTACATTCCGTTATCCACACAAAGATCTACTTTTTTGACTGCGATCATATCGGCGCACGATATAATGTAGCAGATGAATCGATCGACCAAGGCCGCTGAGTATCAGGCTCTTGCGCAATTCCGTTTTTTGATCCGGCAGTATCTGAATAATACTGAAAAGGTGGCGCGGTCGGTTGGCCTCGAGCCGCAGCAGTATATGGGCATGCTGGCGTTGCGCGGATTGCCCCCGGACAAGGAGCCGACCATTCGCAGCCTGGCCGAGCGGCTGCAAATCCAGCACCACAGCGCCGTCGAACTGGTGGACCGCATGGAAAAGCGGGGACTTTTCCGACGCGAGCGCTCCACGAAAGACCGCCGCCAGGTACACGTGTATGTGACGCCGCGGGGAGAAAAGCTTCTCAGCCGGCTGGTGCGGCATCGCATTGCGGAGCTGCGCGTGAGCGCGCCCGAACTGGCGCACGCGCTGCAAGCGGTACTCTCGGCGGCTCGCGAACCAAGTTCTGGGTCCCGACGAAGCGCGCACGCGCAAGAAACCGGTAAGCGGCAAAAGCGGGCCCCATCGTCGTAAGTTCGTTATTGAACTAGCGGGCTCGAGCCAAAAAGAGGAGATATTCGTTGAATGATACTGACGTGCGCGCGATACGCGCGGGCGCCGTGGCGCTGCAACCAACGCCGGGCTACCGGCTAGGCTTTGTATCTCTGGCGGCTGCGGTCATTGGATTCACAGCGGGCCTGATCGCATTCCTCCTGTACAACCTGATCGGCCTCTTCACCAACCTGGTGTTCTATCACGAATGGTCTTTCCATTTCCGAAGCCCGGAGGCGAATCACCTCGGTCCCTGGGTGATCGTTATGCCTGTGGTCGGCGGACTAATCGTTGGTGTGATGGCGAAATATGGTTCGGACAAGATCAAAGGCCACGGCATCCCCGAAGCGATGGAGGCGGTGTTGAAATCCAACAGCCGTATCGAGGCGAAGGTGGCGATTCTGAAACCACTTTCGGCTGCGATTGCCATCGGCACCGGCGGACCGTTTGGCGCTGAGGGGCCGATCATTCAGACGGGCGGCGCGTTTGGGTCCGTGGTGGGCCAATTGCTATCGACCACCGCCGCGGAGCGCAAGGTGCTGCTGGCATGCGGCGCCGGTGCGGGCATGGCGGCAACGTTCAATACGCCGATTGCGGGGGTGATTCTGGCGATCGAGCTTCTGCTATTTGAGTTTCGGGCGCGGTCGTTTATTCCGCTGGTGATTGCGACGACGCTGGCGACGAGCGTGCATCTCATGCTGCTCGGGCGCGGAGCGATGTTCCACATGCTGCCGACGGATTTCTCTATTCCCGGCGGGCTGCCTTACTACCTGCTGTTGGGCGTGGTCTGCGGCTTTGCGGCGGTGGGATTCACGAAGCTTCTCTATCTGGTCGAGGACCAGTTCGACCGGTTGCCCATCGATGAGTTCTGGCATCCGGCGATCGGCGCGCTGGGGCTGGGCATCATTGGATACTTCGTGCCGCGCGTGCTGGGCGTTGGGTACGACACCATATCCGACATTCTCAACAACAATTTGGCTTGGAAGCTGCTGCTTCTGATCGCCGTATTCAAATCGTTGGCGCTGGTGATCTCGTTGGGATCGGGAACATCGGGCGGGTTGCTGGCACCGATGTTCATGGCCAGCGCGGCGCTGGGCGGAGTCTTTGCATTGGGCATCGATTATGTCGTGCCAAGCGCAGGCCTTGCTCCCGGCGCGTTTGCGCTGGTGGCCATGGGAGCTGTGTTCGGAGCGGCGTCGCGAGCGACGTTTGCGTTCATCGTATTCGCGTTTGAGCTGACGCGGGATTACAACTCGGTGCTGCCGTTGATGCTGGTGTGCGTGATCGCGGACGCGATCGCCATCCGGTTCCTGCCGAATTCAATCATGACGGAGAAACTGGCGCGCCGCGGGCTGGAGACACACTCCGAGTACGAGACCAATGTCATGAAGCAGATCAAGGTCGGCGAGATTATGGCGGAAGGCGTGGTCACAGTGAGCCCGGAGGAAACGGTGCGAGCGGTGGCGGACCGGATGGCTTCGGGCGATCCGCAATTCATGCGGCATCGGGCGCTGCCCATTGTCAGTCAGGATGGCCGACTTCTGGGCATCGTCACGCAAGGGGATATTTTGCGCGGGCTGGAGGAGAATCCGGCGGGAGACTTGCCTGCGATCGAAGTCGGTTCGCGATCGCTAATCGTCACTCATCCAGACGAAAGTGCCTTCGACGCGCTGACAAAAATGCTCATGAATAATGTGGGGCGGCTGCCGGTGGTCGATCGCAAAAATCCGGAGAAGATGGTGGGATATATCAACCGAGCCGGAGTGATGGCGTGCTGGGGTCACCATTTGCATCAAGAATCGTGGCGCGAAGCGGGATGGCTGCAAGGGTTGCGAAAAAATGGAATGCAGGGTGGGGTGGTTCGAACGATTGAAGGCAACGTTGTGGGCGTCGACGAAGGCCATCTGAAAGTGCGTGTCGAGAACGCAATTGAGGAGCTGGCCGTAGAGTTCCCCATCATTGGGATAAGACCCGGAGACCATGTCCGGGTCAGTTTCCATGAAATGAATGGCCGGTGCGTGGTTCAACGTATTCAAGAACTCTCGCACCGACAATAGCAATAATTTCCTGTTCCCGTTAGTAGCCCTAGCGCTGTACGTTGGCATTCAAATGTAATACCAGAGATGGGGGTGTTGAAGCTGGTCTCAAGCTGTTGAAAATCTGTCCCGGAACGAAGATCGGGCTCGTTACAGATCAAAGCGAACCCTAGCCCAAGGTCTGAACGGCGCGCTCTCCGCTGAGTGAAAGACTCCAGCGGCCATCTCCAGCTAGAAAGCACCATTCCCGCCACTCGAATGTGACGAGAGTTAAGATTGCTTACTGTCGGTGAAAGAAACGATCTCCTCACACTTGCCTATTTATGTATATCGTAGTACGATATACATAATAGTATGGTACGCCGCGCTAGGAGCCCGTATGCCCCCGAGTTCAGTCCTAGCTCTCAAAAATCCTCGAAATGTTTCCAACCAATGTTCAGGAGGAGATCATGATGCGAAGAATCATTTACCTTGCAGGATTCGCCTCGCTCGCCTTGCTGGTCGCGGGCCCTCCCGCCGCACCAAAGTAGACCACCTCCCGAGCCGTGGATTTCAGCCCGGCATCCTTCAGCAGTGCTGCCAGGCGCGTTCCTGCCCAGCTTGCATTACCCACCAGCGTATTAAACCGAGCGGGGTTGTTGCCCGAGCATTCAAACCCGGCGATCAATTCCGTGCGAGGACGCCGCTTCAGCTCGTCGAGACTTAGCTCTATTTCCTTGTTGACGAGCCCGTTCACCCGCAGTTTGTAGGTTGTGGTGTCGACCTGCGTCGGACCATAGTGTTGCACGGAGAAAAATTGATCGACGGGCGTGATAAACGAAGACTTCTGGATCGTCCGCGTATCCAGACTGTGCGGGCCCGTACCAGCCGACGGATCGAAGTCTTGCGGCACATCCGTCCAGGGAATCACTTCTTCAACGCCCGCTTGTGCCACAGGCCAGGGTGGAATTCCCAACGCCGCAAGACCCACCAAGGCCACTCCGCCCTTAATCGCCGCCCGCCGGGAGATCTCATTGCTCATAGAAAATGCCTCGTCGCGAGAATTTGTCGCGCCGAACTATTACCCCGGCGCTGCGGTTGAGTATGCCATGTTTTTCGTGACCCAGCAGTGGCCGCACCCAAATCCCACTTTCCGGGAATCCCGTTTCCCAGACTTGAAAAGACTGGTCGGCTGGGACCGCTAACAACCCCTGGTGTCTAAACCTAGTGGAGGTGCATTACCTTCTTAGGATTATCACCTGAGGAGGGGAACCGATGAGGACACGGCTTCGCACATTCATATTGCCGCTGATTATTCTCGGTGCTCTTGGTCTCGTAAAGGCAAGACAAAGCGCACCACAGACCCGTAGTAATGAGAAGAGTTGTCGCGGACTTCACGCGGGAATTCGTGTCGAATTTGTGGGACGCTACGAGCCCTTCACTCAGCCGTCGTACGTCATGATCAGCTTTGTGCTTCTTAACGACGATGACAAACCTCTCGACACCTCTGAAGCGTCATGGAGGCTGATCATTGACGGGCGCGAGGTTGGCGATTCAGGGATAGTTTTTCGGCAATGGTTTAGGACCGATTGGCGGCTGGAAAACCTTAAATCCCGGAGCAACGGCTGAATTCAGAAAGGGGTTGGATGCTGACAAATACGATCTGAACCGACGGACTGGACCTGATGCTAACGGATCCGAAAACATATACCGCTCCTTAGGTTGGCAACACGATCACTTTCGAGCGGGCGAACACTATGAGACACACGCGGCTCTGCGTGGCCCTTCTAAGTGTCCTCGTGAAAACTTTGATTATCGTCTGGTGCAGCATTGCGCTGGCAGCAACGGCGGCGGCTCCATTCTACGATCAGCGCAATGAGATAGAATCAGTCCAGCCCTGACACCGAGCCGGCGCAACCCTCAGGCATGCACGGCCCGACTCTAATCGGGAGTTATGGAATATGGACCGCCGTAGTTTCCTGTGTCGTTCTGCCGTTATGACTGCATCCCTCGTGGGGGGCCTGCCCAATCCATCTTTCGCGCAAACAATTAACGGCAGCGTCGCTTCTGGATCTCCGTCAATCAGCAGGCAATTTGCGCGTTGGGTCGCGGGGTTGCGCTACCAGGATCTACCTCCGGCAGTAATTGATCGCGCCAGAGGTGTAACTCTCCACGCTTTGGCATCAGCGCTCCAAGGGTATTCGGCGCCGGGCGGGCGGGAGGCAGTGCAGATAGTTAGCGAACAATATCAGGGTGTTCCCAATGGGGCCACAATCCTGGTGCACGGAATCAAGGCCACCAAAGGGGATGCGGCGTTCGCTAACGCGGAGATGATCTTGGCAGGCGGGAAGTGGGACACCTTCCGTATGCTGACTCATCCCAGCACGACCATCATCCCAGCGGCCCTGGCCGCTGCGGAAACCGGGCAGGCGTCAGGTGAAGAGTTTCTCACCGGGATTGCCGCAGGCTACGAAGTCATGGAGCGAATGGCCGGCGATTTTATCCCCACCGTGATGGCGCGAGGTTTTCACGCTGGCCCCGTATTCGGCATCTTCGGGGCCGCCGTAGCGGCTTCGAAGATCATGGGTTTTACCGAGGATCAGGTAAACAATGCCATCGCACTATGCGTGAACCTAGCAGCAGGAAACCTCGAAAGCCTCGGACTCCGGGAGGGACCGGCTGTGCGTAATGCCATGCTGGCGGTTGCATTAGCCAAGCTTGGCCATCGTGGAGGCGAGACATCTCTTGAAGGGAGAGCGGGCCTGTACCAGGCATACGCCGGCAATAACGAAGGTCACCTCGTCTATAGCTTCACCGGAGACGTCCGGACGAGCCTCGAAAAGATTACAGCCGATCTTGGCAAGCAATGGCTGTTCCTGGAAACGCTCTACCGCATCTACTCGATTACGGGGTACAACCTCGCGCACGTCGATGTCACGGCGGAACTCTGCGAAGAGCACAACATCCGCTATCAGGATGTGGATCGTGTTGAGGCGGTGGTGAACTGGCTGGAGACTCAGTACCCGAGCCCGGCTTTTCCAACACGACGGGAGGACATCGGTGAGCCGGATGTCGGTAGTACGCGGTATTACACGGCTTATGGCGTAGTGAAACGGGGATTCCCGATGGTGCCGGGTGTGCCCGACCCACCGGAAGTTTTGGAGCTAATGAAGCGGGTCACCATTATTCCGTCGCACCAGATGACTCTGTTTGGTCCACGGATCACCATCTTCACGAAAGATGGCCGGATGTACACCAAGCAGGCCACCGGACGAGAATTTATCTGGGATTTCACAGAGGAAGCACGGCGGATTCGCGGCGTCATCCCTAGTATCCCGATCCCAGCGGCGCAGTTTGAACAATTGATCGCGACCTGCCGGGAACTTGAGGCCCAAAACCGGGTCTCCGAGCTGATCCAACTAACTCTGAAGAAGAATTAGCCAGAGACCGGCGCCGGTTTATCGCGGGGGTGTGTGACGAAGTGAGGGACTTTCTGCCGTGGTCGACGGTAAGCGGACCATGCCAAGACATGCCTGAGAGAACAATTGTTTTGCAATCTGTCCACAAACGTAATCACAAGTATAAAAGCCAATCGGTCCGAAAAAAGACTGGATTCTTTCATGCTCGCAAATGGTGCGGACTTTAGCGTTCCCATAGATTTGGCTGCGACAACCAGAGGTGACAGCATGCCTTACGCGACCGCAGAGGATGGGGTCTCGCTTTTCTATGAAGAGGTGGGAGCGGGCAAGCCTGTAATCTTCCTGCACGAGTTCGCCGGCGACTACCGCAGCTGGGAAGTGCAGTTGCGCCACTTTGGCCGGCGCTATCGCTGCATTGCGTTTAATGCCCGCGGTTATCCGCCCTCTGACGTTCCGGAAACCCTTGCCTCCTATTCGCAAGAGCGCGCGGCCGAGGACATCAGAGTGGTGGTCGATCACCTCGGCATTGATCACGCTCACATCGTGGGGCTTTCGATGGGCGGGTTCGCCGCACTCCACTTCGGATTCAGATATCCCCAGCGAGCGCTATCGTTGTGCGTGGCGGGCTGTGGCTACGGCGCCGAACCCGAGCAGCGCGATCGTTTCCGTGCGGAAACGAGGGCCATCGCCGATGCCCTTCTCTCCACGAACATGCCCGCGTTTGCCGAGCAGTACGCATATGGGCCCACCCGCGTTCAATTCGAGAACAAGGACCCACGCGGCTTCGCGGAATTTCGGCGCATGCTGGGGGAGCATTCGGCAGTGGGATCGGCGAATACGATTCTCGGTGTGCAGCGCGAGCGGCCCTCAATTTACGACTTGGCAGATAAGATGCGATCCCTCTCCGTGCCGACACTCATCATTTCAGGCGACGAGGACTGGCCGTGTCTCATGCCGGGTATTCTTATGAAACAGAAGATTCCCTCGGCCGCGCTGGCGCTTGTCCCAAACTGCGGTCACATCGTCAACCTTGAGGCGCCCGACGAATTCAACCGTATCCTCGGAGACTTTCTAGCGCAGGTGGAGAGCGGGCGCTGGCCGATGCGCGACCCTCGTTCGGTCCGCGCATCGATCACCGGAATTCGGACGTAACGACATCGTGCGGTTGCTTTGCTTTTGCCGACGCCAGCCGCACGCTCGATTTGGCCAAAGGCAAAGATCCATGAGGTGAAGATGAAATGACTGAGAGGGGTCGAATCACACATGCTGTCGTAGAGTTCATCACGAGCGTGCAGTGGCACGACTTTCCCGCAGAGGCGGTGGATCTCGCGAAGCGCTGTCTGATCGACGGACTGGCGGTCATGTTGGCAGGCACAACCACCCGCGGGAGCGCCATGCTGCGCGAGTATATCCGTGCGAGCGGCGGCGCCCCGGAAGCCACCGTGTTTGCGTCGGATTGTTTCCAAACCTGCGCTGCGTCCGCGGCGCTTGCCAATGCCTCCAGTGGGCACGCCATGGATTGGGATGATACGCAGTTGTCTTCGACTCCCGACCGCATTTTCGGCCTCCTGACGCATCCCACCATGCCTCCGCTGGCAGCGTCGCTCGCCTTGGGCGAACGGCATCACGTTTCGGGAGCGTCGTTCGTTGCGGCTTTCCTGACGGGTTTCGAGGTGGAATGCAAAATGGCTGAAGCGATCCACCCCAATCATTACAAGAAAGGCTTCCATTCATCCGGCACACTGGGTGCATTCGGAGCGACGGCCGCAGCGGCAAAACTATTAGCGCTGGACGCTGATGCGGTGGCGAATGCACTAGCTATTACCGCGAGCCTCTGCGCCGGCATCCGGGTGAACTTCGGGACTATGACGAAGCCGCTCCACGTGGGCCGCGCCGCCCAGAACGGCGTTTTCGCCGCGGAGTTGGCCTCGAAAGGGTTTACCGGAGGACGCGAGGCCCTCGATGGCCCGTGGGGCTTCTTTCAGATCTTCGGCCTCGGTGGCGAAGCCGATCCTGCTCGCATCTCCGGCGCCCTTGGGAATCCTTACTCGATCCTGACTCCCGGGGTCTCCATTAAGCCCTATCCGTGCGGCGTGCTCGGTCATCCCACCATGGACGCTATGCGTAAGCTCGTCATTACCCATGACGTCCAGCCGGAGCAGATCGCTGCCATCCGACTCCGCGCTGGCTCGAATATCCTAAACCCACTGCGATATAAGATCGCCCAAAGCGAGCTCGAGGCAAAGTTCTCGCCTCCGTTCATGCTGGCGGCCATTGCCATCCGCAGGAAAGCCGGGATACGCGAGTTCACTGATGAATTCGTGCGCAGTCCGGCGGTCCAGCGGATGATGACTCGCGTAGAAACCATTCTCGATCCGGGAATCGAGGCCCAGGGCTTCGACAAAATCCGCAGCATCGTCGAAGTGGAATTGAATGACGGAAGGAGGCTCGCCGAGCAAGCCGACGAGCGCTATCGCGGCGGGCCGGACCGGCCCTTCACCCGCGAGGAGCTGCACGAGAAATTCACGGAATGCGCCGAATCGGCCCTGCCCACAACCGCGATCACAGAAACACTCAGCATGCTCGAATCCCTCACTGACGTCTCCGATATCAGCGATCTGGTGCGCGTCATGAGCCCGTGGAGGAGGCCGGGCCCCGTGTCGCTCAACCCAGTTCCCGCATCACCCAGTTCGCGATAGCGCACAGTTCGGCATCGGCACCGCCCGCCCCGAGCAGTTGTATCCCCACAGGCAAGCCGTTCACCTCCATGAGCGGCAAGGTGAAAGCCGGGAACCCTAGCCACGAACTGTAGGCCGGGAACGTGCGGCTGCCGGTGTGACTCAGCCCAAGCTTCGCCGGCCCAGAGGCGGCGAGCGTGATGAACACATCGCACGAACTCGACCACTTTTGCACCAGCGACTGTATACGCCTTCGGTTCACGAGCAAGCGTTTATAGTCGGCCTGCGTCATTTCATACCCGCGGCTCACAAGCTCCCGGATGCGCGGGCCAATCTGTCTTCCAAACCGCGCGACGTACTCGCCGTATGGCCATTTCATTTCGTACGCGACGATGGCCAGCCCGTCAGCAACGCCGCCATCAAGCTCATCTTCCAAAACGGAAAGCTCTGGGTCGTGCTCACGGCTCTCTATTTTCACACCTCTTGCCTCTAGCGCGGCCAGAACCTCGTTGAAGATTTCGCGGGTCTCCCGGTCCAGTTCGAGCCAGCCGCGTGTATATAGACGCGCAAGCTTTCGCGGCTTTCGGGGCGCAGGGGGCACGGCACCGGGAAGAAATTGATTTCCTGGGCTGCCGAGCGTTAACGAGATCTGGGAAGCCACACGCCAGGTGTCCTCTAGACTTCCGGCAATGATCCCAAGGTGGTCGCACGTCGCGGAAATTGGATGGATCCCGCCCATGTGCAACGTACCGGCTGTCGGTTTGAAGCCGATCGTGCCGCAATACGAAGCCGGCCTGAGTATGGAACCGATGGTCTGTGTCCCGAGCGCGACCGGTACCATCCCGCAGGCGACGGCTGCCGCCGAGCCGCTGGAAGATCCTCCCGGCGTCCGTTTTACATCGAACGGATTGGTCGTCGGGCCGGATCGGCCGATTGCGAACTCGGTCGTCACCGTCTTACCGATGATGACAGCACCGCTGCACCTTAGCGCAAAGACACACGCCGCGTCGTGTTTTGACCGCCAGCCTTTGAAAAGTGAAGAATTCATCCCGGTCGGCATATCCGCCGTCTCAATGATGTCTTTGACGGCAATCGGACATCCATCGACCGGGGAAAGGGGTTTGCCTGATTCATAGCGCTTGGTTGCTGCATCCGCGCTTTTCCGAGCACCGACAAGATTAAGCGTGACGAATGCTTTGACCCTCTTGTCGCGTGCCGCAATGGCGTCTAGGCACTGCTCCAAGAATTCCCGTGGCGTGCTTTTCCCCGCTGTGAAATCCGGAAGCGCGTGCGAGAAAGAGAGCAGGTCCGAATTGTGCCAGACTTTCACCCGTTGCCCTGTGGAGTGCGATTCCTTCAATGAATCGGGAGCGACTCTGCCGGGTGGGACACTAGTTGGCGCAGGCCGCCGGACATTGGGCATGGAAGACCTCAACCTAATCGAAGCCGTTCGTGACTGTCAACTCACCGCGAAACGGCTGCGTAACGATTCGACGGTTGTGAACCGCGTAAAGTGGTGCTAACTATGAATCCGCACCGAAACGGGATCCTCTGTGATCGCACCCGCACTGTGGAGGAACTCACGTGCCGGAAGTAACGGCCTTCGTCCAAAATGCGGCAAGCTTGACAGAAGCCGGAAAGCAGCGGCGTCTGATGACCGCCGTCGGGGCTTCCGCACTTTCCACAAGCATCGAGTGGTACGACTTTTTGCTGTACGGCGTCGCTGCGGCGACCGTGTTTCCGCGCAGGTTTTTCCCGGAATCTGGTCCCTTCATCGGCACCTTGCTTTCCTTCTCCACTTTCTTTATTGGCTTCGTGGCGCGACCGGTGGGCGCTGCCGTTTTCGGTCATTTTGGCGACCGCATAGGACGCAGGTGGTTGCTGATCGTCACGATGTTGAGCACGGGCCTGGCGACCACGGGTATCGGCCTGGTGCCCTCGTACGAAACCATCGGCATCTGGGGGGCAGTATTGCTCACGCTGGGGCGTGTGGTGCAAGGCATCAGCCTAGGCGGGGCCTGGAGCGCATCGGTCTTGATCGCGGCCGAATGGGCCGATCCGAAGCGCCGCGGGTTTATCGCCAGTTTCGCGCAAGCAGGCGGGCCATTCGGCATGGTGCTTGCCAATGCCGCACTCGGTGTGATGACGGCTCTCACCACAGAGCGGCAGTTCCTCGACTGGGGTTGGCGGATCCCGTTCCTGGCGACCATCCTGCTGGTGGGCATAACTCTCTATCTGCAAATCGGTGTGCTCGAAACACCTGTTTTTACACTCCACAAACACAGCGGCACGATCGCCCGGGCGCCGGTTGCCGAAGTCTTGAAGAAGCATTGGCGGGAGATTTCGCTGAGTGCGCTGCTGCGCACAGGGCAGCAAGTCCAATTTTATATTTTTACCACTTACATCATCACTTACGCGACGCAGGAGCTCCGATTCGCTCGCGGGCCGATCTTGAAGTTTGTCATGATCGAAGCGCTCATTTCGAGCATGACGGTCGTACTGTTCGGGCGACTGTCGGACGCGTATGGCCGGCGGAAGCTAATCGCGCTCGGCTGCATCCTGATGATCTTTTTCCCATTCCTCTATTTCGCCGCGCTGGACACGAAATCCGCGCTCCTGGTGCCCCTGGTGATTATTCTCGCGCTGCCGCTGCAGGACCTGCAATACGGTCCGCAAGCCGCGTTCATTTCGGAAAACTTCCCGGGATCGCTGCGGTACAGCGGATCGGGTCTGGGCTACCAGCTTGCGTCGATCACGGCCGGCGGTCCGGCGCCGATCCTTGCAACCATCCTGTTACACGCGTTTGGCACATCCATGGCGATTGCGTCGTACATGGCCATTTGTTCGGCCATCAGCCTGGCATCAGTCTATGCGTTAAGTGATCGCCGGGGCACGCTGGATCGCCTATAACGTCCGTGCCCCACTTATGTCGTGTTCTCCGCGTCCGGGTGAATCAGGTTCGTTCCAGAAACCACAAAATCGAATTAAGTTGCTGACGAACAGCTGAAAGTGACGGGAACCGTGGAACACGCTGTAGAAAATTGGCTTGAAGCTGAGCCGTCGCCAAAATCACTTCATTTTGGCGGAAGCAAACCGCCTGCATCGCGTCCTTTACCTAGAGGTACTTAGGGCATCGATCCAGGGAGGGTTTTTGGCGGGGCGGCGAGAGCAAAGCATGAAACTGAGATGGGTTCTCTGTTGCATCGACCAGTTGGGCTGGCAGGCGTTGATTTTGTTTTAGTAAGTTAAGTTACTGTGAAAGTTCGAGGGAGCTTACGCGGACAAAAAGAAACTCGTTTCAAATGCCTCCGTACCAAGTGCCGCCGCCTTTTCGATACAAATCCGTGCGGTCTGTGATGACGATGCGAGAAAGATATTTGGTGTTTTTCCAGCCGAGGTGGCGACCGAGGCGAAGGCGCACAGGGGCACCATGGTTGGCGGGCAAAGCCTCACCATTCATGCCATAAGCCAGCAACGTCTGGGGATGAAGAGCATCAGCCATATCGATGCTCTCCCACAATGCGCGCACGACTGTCCGGCTTTGATTGGGATTCGCGAATGGCTCGAAGACAACGTATCGCGACTCGGGACGTACTCCGGCAAGATCCAATACCGAGGCCAGCCGCACGCCGGTCCATTCTGCAATATAGGACCAACCCTGCTCGCAGGCGTGTAAAGTTATATGGCTTTCGGCCGGCAGCCGCCTCAGCTCTTCGAGCGAAAAAGACACGGGACGAGCAACTAACCCTTCGATCGATAGACGCCAGTTCTTGAAACCGTCCGCGAGAAGGGCCAGATATTTTTCGTCTGTCGGATGCGGGCCGTTCACGATTGGGACCTTCGAAATGTCACTGCGCTTGAATTCGCGAGCCAACGAGTGCCCCGACGTCAGGAGACGTTGAGTCGCATAGGTAAGCGTTTCGCCGATCCCCACAATGCCCGTGTGATCCGGTGGGATCAAACCGTAACGGTCGGCGAAGTAAAAGGCAGTGCCAAGTCCAGAGGCGCTCGCCGCCGTTGCCAATCCTGCGGTGATAAATTGGCGCCGTTTGAGAAATTTGGTCATCGAGCCCTCTCTCGTTGCGGCAGATATCCAGTTATCATCGTCCTCACGCTGCGCCAGAATCCAGCAAGGCACAGCATGAGAATATGCACGATGACAAAAAGCAGCAGCAGAACAACACAAGTGAAATGAAGTGTCCGAGCGGACTGATGACCACCCAACGCGGTCGCTAATATCGGGAACACTGACGTAACCCCGAACGACATCGCCAGGCCGGTCCAGAGGATGGCCGGAAAAAGCCCGAACACGACGGCCAGATAGGTCAGCCGTTGCACCACATTGTAAGTTGAGACGGCATCGGCCTCCGGCCGCCTCCACCGCAAATGCTCCGACACTACCGCGATGATGCGGTTCCAACGGAGGTCTGCTTTCGCCGGCAGCATATCCTTGCGGAAGTGTCGCGTGATGAAGCTGCCTACCATATAAGTCAGGCCTGTCAAGACCAGAACCCATGCAAAAAAGAAATGAAAAGGTCGGTTCCAAACCGAAGGGCCAATGATAAACGGTATAGGAAGATCAATGAGCGACGGGGTCCCGGCACCGCCAGTTTCGCCCCAGTATAGGCGCGGGTGAGATACGAGAATGCCTGTACCGGTGACAAGCAGGCCAAGTACGCTCAGCACGACGATCCAGTGCGTGATACGAACGAGCGCGATATGGCGTGGCGTAGATGCCGTCTCAACTGCTGATTCAACGTTAACTTGCCTAATCATCAAATTAGCCACCAGAAGTTTTGTCATCGTAGGTCAAAAAAAGAACCACGGCAATACCAGGGCAATACAAATTGACGGGCGGGAAATTTGAGCCCTGTCTGATTTAGCGATAAGCTCCGCCCTTCAATGGCTAACTCAGGAGAGACCTATGAAACGACGCCTCAAGCTCTCGGCGGTTCTTAGTCTGCTTCTGGCTACGTCGGCTACGATGCTGGCTCAAGCTCAAAAAGACGCCCACATAGGAACCTGGAAACTGAACGTCGCAAAATCAAAATTTAACCCAGGACCGGGCTACAAAAGTGAGACTCGAACCTATGAAGCAACTGCCGATGGTTACAAATTCCAGGGAGAGCGCGTCAATCCGGATGGAAGCACCCCAAAATATGGATTCACAGACGAAAGCCGGTGACGCTCGCGTTCTTCGCGTTTTCGCTCTTGTTTACGCCTATTTTATTCGTCTGGACCCACGGCCTCCATCTCCTTCTGGTCTTCGCTGCGGCTGTCGGGTTATTCGGCTCGGGGCAAATGACATGGATGGCCGTGTGGCTGCCCGAGCTTTACCCCACGCGCATTCGAGCTACTGGCGTAGGTTTCATCTTCAACCTTCCACGCTTGCTCGCTGCGGCGGGTACGCTGATGGCGGGCAAATTGATTGTGAAATTCGGCGGTTTCGGTAATGCCGCAATGCTCGTGGCCACTATTTACGTTTTGGGCCTCGCCGTCGGACCGCTCTTACCAGAAACTCGCGGTAAACCGTTGCCCGAATCAATCTAACTGGCACAGTGCTTTGCCTTCTTGGGGGAGAGACTTATTGAGAGCCCGGCAGTTAGCCTCGTGTCGCTTTGGAGTTCTCTCAAAGCAGCAAATAAG
>Ga0210394_10003872_pt1 | contig 18102 bp, 15 predicted proteins | sample IncBWC12MmetaG_FD_160121 | JGI IMG/M metagenome (GOLD analysis project Ga0210394, IMG submission 160121) | Forest soil microbial communities from Barre Woods Harvard Forest LTER site, Petersham, Massachusetts, United States - Inc-BW-C-12-M | ecosystem: Environmental > Terrestrial > Soil >... | reverse complement strand
CCGTTGGCACATTCCCATTCAAATGCTGCTGATCACGGTGCCGGACCAGACGTTCCATTCTGTCGCAGAGGAGATGGGTGGGAGAGCGCCGGAATTAAACGCAACGCCGCTCCTTAAAGACGAGCGAATTCGCGCGTTGGTGGCGGCACTTGAAGCAGACCTTGCAAATGGATCTCCAGCCGGGAGAATCTACACGGATTCAATCGGGCGCGCTCTCGCCGCCGCGCTGATGCATTCGCAGGGAGTATTGCGGAGCCCGATGCGTCACTACCGTGGAGGTCTCTCCCCAGTGCAACTCCGCCGGGTGACCAGCTTCGTTCATGAAAACCTCCATGAAGACGTGAGCTTGATGCAGATGGCCGAGGAAGCAAAGCTGAGCCCGGCATACTTCTCTCAAATGTTCCATCAATCGACGGGCGTTGCTCCGCACCAATTTGTTTTGAGGGCACGGGTGGAGCGAGCCAAGGAGCTGCTGGTAAAAGAAGACGCACGCGTCCTCGATGTAGCCATTGCATGTGGATTCCAAACGCAACAGCACTTCGCAAGAGTGTTCCGTACTCTCTGCAAAATGAGTCCCACGGAGTTTCGTCAAGCGGGATTCGCCTAATTCTTCACCGCTAACGGGCGGGTGATGCTCGTGGCAGCAGAATTAGCGACGCTTCTGCTCGGCGCGGAGTATATGCAGGCCATGGGGCGTATTTCTAGAGCGAGACTCCTGAGTCACGGGCAAACCGGAAGTCATTCCGGGCCAGAAGTCCGCTTGGAGGAAATGTGGCGCAACGGACGACTACTCACTCTGAGTTCCTCGAACCCCGTTCTAGACAGCGTGCGAGGTCTATGATCCCTCAGACTGAGGCTGATGGTCCTTAACGATCTCCGTGCCCTTCTCTTGCTGGCGCCGAGCAGCAACGCCCCATCCCTGCTTCCTGAACAGCCGGTGTTTGTGTGCCACGAACCCCTGATCTGATGAATCGTCACCGAGCATTCACGCAATTCGGTTAAGCTTGTTGCGTCGCACAACCCCGCTTCGGAGCTGACGATGAGTCGCTTGCTTGCAGTGTCACTGCTTGCAGTCGCAACCTGTGCCCTGCCGTCGCGGGCGCAAAATGTCGCTGACCTGCATGTCGAACTTCGGTCAGCTACCGGCTCGAATCGCTTTCAGGTGGGCGACGTGATCCCGCTCCAGCTGGTCTTCTCCAGTTCCGTTCCGCACCGATATCTTGAACCCTGCCTACAGCTGCACCGCTCCTGTTTTGGCTATTCCGTCTGTCGATTTGCCAACCACTGGAAATTCAGTATAACGCCCGAGGAGGGGTGGGTGGACTTGGATCACCCATGTGCCGCGATGAGTGGACCGACGTTTGTGGTAGAAGACCATGACCTCACGCCGCAGCCAACAATCGTTCCCTACGAACTGACGGAGCGATTCCGTTTCGACGCTCCTGGCAATTACACCGTCACTTTCAGCACCGATATAGGCCTGGATGACGACTCGAATCCACGACCCGAGCTGTTCAGGGCGATGAAAGAAGCGCCGGATCGGCACTCAGTGATCATCAAAGCGGAGTTCCAGTTCGAAGTCATTCCAGCAGACCCAGAGTGGCAGAAGGAAGTGATCCGCAAGGGCTACGAGGCTTATTCCGGGAAAGAGCCGCAGCTGACGAACCCTCCTTCGGCAGAGTTTGCGCAGTACAAGAGGGATACAACCGGCTTATGCAATCTGGGTACGCCGGAGGCGATGCGCGTTATTGTGGAACTTCTGCTGCGAGGGCGCTCCGAAGTACGCTCCTGCCTCGAACGGTCATCGAACCCGGAGGCAGCCGTTCAGGAGATGGAACGGCTGCTTAGCGATCCTGGTGCCGCAATCGCGCCGGAGTTCTTCTCCGAACTTCTCATACTGGAGAATGAGGAGAATCGGAAACCAACGGGTTTCAGCTACCTTCGTCAACAGGACGCAGACGGCGAGCGGGAACGCCTGGTCGCTGCACTTCCACACAAACAGGGTGATGCGCTGAACGCTTCACTCTTAGCCGTGTTGCATTACCCTCCGGCAAGCCTGCGATCTCCCTTTGAGTGGAGCAGCTATGCTCTTCCGTTCTCCGATCCCGTGCTGGCTCTCACTGCCGCCAATTTCGAACACTTTCCACGAGACGCGCAAAACTGGCTCCTGACCGACAGCTGGGATCTGATCCGTTCCAAGCGCATGCTGCCGATCGTGCAACGCCTCGCCGAGGGTGGAGATGGCCTTGCTCTTTTGCGGTGGCAGGAATTGGACTCTTCTGCGGCCAACGCCTTCGAAAGAGCGGAAATCATCCGCCCTGTGCCGCGATTCTCCTCCTTCTATTTGCGGCTCCCCCAGCCATTGCTTCCGGCCGAAGAAGAACAGCTTGGGTCAAACTTCGTTACACTGGCCGAGCAATACAATCCCCACCAGTACAACGACAGTCTTGTCCGAGTTGCGACTTTGCTGCACCGCTATGGTAGTCGATCCATCCTTTCAACGGTGCTGCCGGTCATCAATGCAGACTGGAATAGATGGCCATGTTCAGTGGAATATCCCGCCCTCGCGTACCTGCTCAAAGTCTCGCCCGAGGATGCCGCGCCGAAAGTAGAAGAGGCGGCTCGCCAGTCAAATCAGGGCCCGTGCAGCACGTCCACCTTCTTCACCGACCTTGGAACTCTTGAGGCCAGCCCCGTCTTGGAGCGTTTGGTCTTTTCACAATTAGGGGACCCTCCCGGGCCTTTGGCACGTGACGCCACCGACTATCTCCGGCGCTACGCCTCGGCGGGGTCCAAGGCGCACGTATGGGAGCGCCTGGAATATTGGCAGCGGCGCCGGACCGCCTTGAAACAGCCATCCTCCCCGCAGACGCCTACGGCCCAAGAACAACAAACGCAGTCGATCGTTACCCCCCTCGTCGATGGATTTGAGCGGGCCCAGGGTTGGTTGCTAACGCCGGAAGATGAAACTCGATTGCTTTCTTTGCTGGGCGACGGCGCAATTAAGTCTGCCGCCTGTGGTTTTCAGTGTGGGGCCAACCTGAGTGTTGCTGGACCCGCAAATTTCGCAATATATGAGCGAAAGACGGAACCTGGTTATCAGCTAGCCCCGATTCTGGATTACTTGCAGCCTCCAAACCCGCACCGATACTCAATCCGACAATACGCATGCCCAAATATGCAGGCCCTGAAAGACAAACTGCTGCAGTTTCCAGTTGGCTCAAGCTTCGACTTTGCTTGGAACTTTTCCGCGCGCGATCGTGATGAGCTGGTGGAAATCACCGACTTTCTGTGGAACCATGGTTACACCGTGAGGAATCCTCAGAAATGGGATTTTCTGCGCGCAGACTCTCCAAGATGAGACGCGGCTCTGTACTCAGCGGAAGGTCTTTAAGCAACGCTCACTTTTGAAACAGAACTACGAGACGCGTGGAGCTTGCCGCGCATATCAAAACTCCTACCTAAAGAATAAAAGCAGACCAAAACGCGGGCCAGAAGTCGGCCTGTGTGAACCCAACCAGAAAGCGATTCTTACCGGGCTATTCGGAGGTTATTCCGGGCCAGAAGTCCGCTTCGGTGACGCTGAGAGCCACACGCGGTTCGGTTTCCACCGCTGGCACTTCTGGATAGTCACTGGGCAGGATCGACCACTCCTCAGAATCGTCCGATAGGCTGCAGTCTGAAGGAAGGCGAATCATGGCTTTCGCATAGGCAAATCCGCCCCCAATCTTCAATGCAAGCAGCCTTTCGGTTCTCCTGCCGAGACTTTTCCTTCGATGTTCAGGCGGTGTTGCTTGCGGTATGTTGCCCATGCTTTTTCCAAAGCGCGCGTTTCATCCTTCCGCGCGATTTCGAATCTGGCCAGCGCCAGGATCAACGCTCGCACACTAACATGGGGCTCCGCTGCGGGCCCCGTCATGCCGCATCTGTGGCAAGCGATAATCGGTGTTTTGATACTTCGACCGACCCGAATGCGGTGAAGCATTTCGTCGAGCTCGTCCCGGAGACTGATGAGAGCCGGCATTGACATTCCCGCCCGCCACTCCACCCGCAACCGCACGACCATTTCCGGAAACCAAGTTCTCTGCGCATCGCCCGAGGGCATTTCTGAAGATCTCCGCGTCAGCCGTCCGTTTTCGATTTCGGCCGTTTTCATTATAGCCGCGGATGTACTACCTTGCGCGTTGAACGGTAACGGTTGGCGCCCCTGAAATCCTAATTTTCGCAGTGAGCGCCCTGCCTCACATCTTCCAGTCCCAGGTTGTCATTCACCGCGTGTCGCAGTTTCTGTTTGCATCCCAGATAATGCTCGGTCGTCTGAACCGATGCGTGACCAAGCAAAAACTGAATCTGTTCAAGTTCTCCGCCAGCCAAGTGACATAATCGCGCGCAGGTGCGGCGCAAGTCATGCGGAGCGAGATTCTTGATCTCGGCACGTTTCGCAGCCGCTTTGACGACGTGCCAGATGGCTTTCGGTGTAAGGCCCTCGCCCCGGATCTTTCCTTGTCTACTGACTCGCCGAAAGATTGCGCCTTGATTGATCTTGGCTGCTTCGGTCCACTGATCAATCGCGCGCTTCGCCCACATCGGAACCGGCACTATACGAATGTGCTTCCCTTTACCAATCAGGTCGGCAATCACCCAGTGCTCTTCGCGGACCTGAAAATCTTCCAGTACGAGTCCTACCAGTTCGGCGCGTCGCAGGCCGCATCCAATGAGCAACGCTAGAATCGCTCGATCACGTTTGCCTCGCAGGCTATCCCCTGCCGGTTCTGCGAGCAAGGTTCTGGATTGTTCGACGGTTAGCCAATTTCCGATCCGAACGCCCAAACGTTTAGCGCCTTTAACTCGACCGATTCCAGCGGCCAATTCGGGACTCAGGAGACCAGTATCGGCCGCCTCGAATGCGAGTCTTCTCACTGCTGCTAACCGCACGTTGATGGTGGAAGGCGCCAGGTTCTTCTGTTCGAGGAAGAATCGATAGCGAAGGACAACTGCACGGTTGAAGGCCAGGCGCGGCTCGGAACAGTACCAACCGATGAATTCATCGATGGCATGCGCATACGATTCTTGCGAACTCGCTGCCGCGAGCGAGTTGAGGACCGCATTCTTCGACTGTTCCAAGTCGGGCAGCCGAAGTGTTGTTTTAGCTCCTGAACGCTTGTTTGCCTTTATCCGACGTCCCATACTGGCGGCCTCCTGCGCCGCGCTCAGTATGGTGATCCATTTAGAAGGCTAGGGACCCGAAGCCCGTTCTGGGCAGTTTCCGCATAGCTGACCATTCCCCAGAACGTCTATTTCGGTTTGCACTTCGTCCTTGTCGGCCGGGATCAAGACCGGTCCGCGAAGGCCATAAACCGAGCGGTGGACGCGAACGTACAGGAGCAGTCGGACCGTGCCGTAATGGGAGAAGCTCGGCGACGGTCAAGCAAAAACAACTAATGCCGAAAATTCGAGTTGGTCCCGCGGGATGGTCTTATCACGGAACCACGGACCGCGGCGGACGATCACCGGACCTTCGCCGCCCTTCTAGATGAACTAAACCACGGTTATCTGTTTGCGCAGCCCGGCCGCGAAAAGGCTCTTGGGGATCATGGCGTGGACGCCGCGCACGATATCAACCACCTGAGTCACCCGGAAGCTTGCGGCGATACTGCACAAAGCATAGGCATCGAGCTTGGTTAGACTGGCGCGCGTGGCCAGGAAGTTGATGGCGTTCTGCGCCGCCAGGGTCATCGCTACGTTCAGGTCTTTGTCCAAGCCCAAGAGGATCCAGTGCGTTGGAGTCTCAGCGATGGGCCACGCGAAGTTCTTCTGTTTGTGGAGAACCACCTGGATCCGCAGTTCCTGCATGCGCGTCTCGAGAGCGGTAATAGTTATTTCGCCATCGCCCTGCACTGCGTGTGAGTCGCCGGTGAAGATCAGCGCCCCAGGCTTCCAAACCGGGATGAACATCGTCGAGCCCTCGGCCATCTCACTCAAGTCCGTATTGCCCGCATGCGGCCCCGGGGGAACGGAGCTTGTCACTCCCGGACTCAACGGAGGGAAGTAGCCGTCAGGCGGGGCCACCCCGAGCGTCCCCTGGAACGGCTTGAGCGGGACATGAATGTCCCGAGCAAACTCCGCTGTCATTTTCGGAAGGTCGAGGTCCAGATATTTTATCTGTCCATCGGAAAAATCCTGGGGCAGCAAGCCGGTCCCAAGCGAGCCGGGGTTATTGAACACCGCTCCCCAATTGAAGGGAAGAATGCGTCTGTAACGGACCTCCAGGACGTCGCCGGGTTCCGCATCATTCACATAGATGGGCCCGATGATCGAGTGCGGCCCGTGTCCGGGATTGCTCACGCGGGTCTTCACCAGGGCTGCGATGGGGACCCCCGGCTGCATCTGGTTCAAATAGTGTGACCACGTGTTGGGAAAGCTGAGCGTGTCGCCAGAATCGATCTTGAGGATTGGCGGGAGCGTCGTGTCATAGACCCCTAGGCGCACCGTCTGATCGTTAGACTCGACCACGTGGACATGGCCTTCGTCCCTTTTGTTCTGCGCCGCAGCATTACCGTCTGGAGTGGCCGCCTTCGTTTCCGTCGAATCCGTCGCACGCACAAGTTTCGTGAACCACGGCCCAATAGCCGACAGCGCACCCATAAAGCTGCTCGCGCGCAACAGCCGGCGTCGCGAACGGCCGCGGGCGCTGAGATAATCGTCGAACTGCGATTGGTTGATCTCGTCCAGGTGTACAAGACGGTCGGCGACCCGATTTGTGAAGGCAGAATTTTTGATGTCTTCTCGGAGCACGCCCGTACCCTTCTCGTCTCCGCATCCGAACAGGTTGCCGCATGAATGTTGATGCAGTTGAGGCTGGCTTTCCGGGTCTTGATCGTGTGCCATCATCTTCTCCTCAAAGGATCCCAAGCAACCAAAATTCTTTCGAGCCGCAGGACGCGGCCGAGATCGAATTGCGCGGATTATCCGAGATTTCCATTTTGGCCGCCCGGATGCCCCGTCTTATACTCCCCGCACTTTGCCGAGTGAAGCAAATTGTTTCTTGGGTCTCATCTTCCAGCCGGTGATGTTGGGAATCGCGGGCGCGATGGCGATGGCGCTGGGGATTATCGGTATCTATGGCGCGGTTTCTAATACCGTGTCACCACGCGGGCGTGAAACTGGAATTCGTTTGGCGCTCGGGGCACAGGGTGCAGACGTGCTGCGCATGGTCCCAAGGCAAAGCGCAAAGATGGCGTTAGTGAGCGTGGCGATTGGCATAGCGGCTGCTTTGCTAATGAATCGACGAACTTGATGAGGAGCCCGCCGTTTGGCGTGTCGCCGCACGATCCGCGTACGTTTGCCGCCGTGGCTGGCCTGCTGATAAATAGTTGCGCTTTTGGCATCCTTCGTTCCTGCGCCCCGTGCGATGCTCGTTGACCCGATAGTGGCGCTGCATTACAAATAATTGTCCTCCTTTCATCCGCATCACTCCCTGTTTACATGCGGAAATCTTTCTAAACACCCTCAAAGTCCGCTTCGAGGAAATGAGATCGGACGGAGTGCTGTTCTGGCTCCGATCTCCTCGAACGCCGTTTCCGGCGAGCTTCTGAGAAGCCGACGACTGGCACTCAAAGGTGTAAACTTTCCGACCTAGATCCGCGCGGAATGAAGCTCTGCATTAATTCCGGGCGCATCGTGGCCGTGGACTACAAGTGCTAAACATCCGCGGAGGTGCTTCGTGCGGCGGAGGTCCTTCCTCAAAGGCGCGGGCATTGTAACCGTCACCGTCGTGGGCGGGGGCGTCTGGCGCGCCTGGGATCAAGGAGTCTGTAGCGTCGGTGAAGGGCCGGCTTACGAGCCGTGGAAGGACTGGCGCGACACCGGAAACGATGTTCGGCTCGCGCTGGTGCGCGCTGCGATTCTGGCCGCCAGCCCCCACAACACTCAGCCCTGGCTTTTCAAGATCACCGATTCTGCGATCGAGCTGCACATTGACGCCCAGAGGAACGTCGGCGCGCTCGATCCCTATCTGCGTGAAGAGCATATCGGCATCGGTTGCGCGCTGGAGAATTTGCTGCTGGCCGCGCCTGCCAACGGATACGCAGCCGCGGCAGAGCTCCTTCCGGGAAAACTTGGCCCGATTCCCGCCGAACCGAAACCGCAACTGTTGGCCCGCGTCAGTCTCGCACCTGGGAAACGCGAAGAAAACGAGCTCTACAACGCCATCCCGCGGCGCCACACGAATCGTGGTCCTTACGATCCGCGCAAAGCGATCTCGCCTGATTTCGTAGACGCACTCAAGCATCTGCCCAGCGACTACGCAGATGTAAAGCTATTCGTCTTCACGGCCGAAGCCGATCGAAAAAAGATCGCCGAAATTAGCTCTGCCGCAAACACGGAAATCTATTCCGATCCGGATGTTCAGCGCGGCAGCGAACGTTGGATCCGCACGAAATGGAATTCGGTCCAGAAATACCGCGATGGCCTCACGATTGATGCCTTCGGCCTGCCTCCTCTAGCTACTGCGATAGCCAAGATGATGTCTGTAGGGATGCTCCGCTGGGCTGCGTCCCGCAGCACCGCCAATGGCTATTCGAACCTGATGCTCAGCGCGCCGCTGATCGGATTCATCGCCGTGCGCGACCGGTATGCCCAGGAACAGTGCTTGCAGGCAGGCCGAATCTGGCAGCGCGCGCATCTGTTCGCGACGGCCCACGGAGTTGCCGCGCGCCCTTGCAACGAGGCCGTGGAAATGGTGGACCATGAGCGCGAACTGGGCAGACCGGCCTCGCGCGCCGCGCTGCTCGACGATATCACCGCAGATCCCACCTGGCAGCCGACTTTTGTTTTCTATATGGGCTATCCTAAACTGTCGGCCCACGCCAGCCCCCGCCGTCCTGTTCAAGCTGTGCTCCTCTGACGGCCCAGATCCCGCGCGCGCTCCTCGCACGGGGAGCAGCCCGGCGAACTCCGTCGATCGAGGCGGGCACTTTGCCGCTGATCGAGGGCGAGCAATGGGGAACTTGACGGTAATCCACTTGAGGAGTCGCGGAAGCGGGAGCTGGTCGCCCAAGTCTTCCGCCGTTTGGACGCGACCCACGCAGTACGCTATATTCGATGGTTTACACCTTATGTCCTGGATCGCACAGAAGGTCTTCGCTTACGAACAGATGCGCTTTGCGCAGGAGGCGAATCGCCGCGTCTTGCCATTCGCCTGGGGGCTGGAACACATCGGCGGCTCTGCGAACGAACGCGACCCGCGCGGCTGGCTGGAAAATTTCGCGCGCGAAACCGTGGCGCACAGCGATGAATGGTTCACCGCCACGCCGGCCGACGACTACGCGCTAAGCGACAACGTGCTCACCTTCACCAGCGCCATCGCGTCGCCCTGGCCGGAAAATAATCGCGTGCACGCGCAATTTTTCCAGGCGCGACGCAGTGGTCCGGCGGTGGTGGTGCTCGCCCAGTGGAATTCGCGCTGGGAAGAGCAACAGAACGTGTGTCGCTGGCTCAATCGGCTAGGCATCACCGCGGTGAAGCTCAGCCTGCCCTACCACGATCGGCGCTCCATTCCGGGCCATCCGCGCGCGGACCATCTGGCAGGACCCAATATCGGCCTCACGCTGCAGGCGAATCGCCAGGCGGTGCTGGACACGCGCCGCACTCTGCGCTGGCTCGAACAGCAGGGCTACGATCGCCTGGGCATCCTCGGCACCAGCATCGGATCCTGCCTCGCGTTTCTCACCATCGCGCACGAGCCGGCTCTGCGCGCCGGCGCGTTTCTGCATGTCTCCACGTATTTTGGCGATGTAGTCGCCGCCGGGCTCACTACTTCGAACGTGTGGGAAACTCTGCATCACGAAATTTCGCTCGAGGAAGCGCGCCGCTACTTTTCGCCGATCAGTCCGTATCCTTATATAGCTCATCTCCACGGTACGCGAAAAAAGATCCTGGCGATTAGTGGCCGCTACGATCCAACGTTCCCGAGCGAGCTGACCGACGAATTCATCACCGCGATCCGCCGCGACGGCGTTGTGTTCGAAAACCTTTCGCTGCCGTGCGGCCACTATTCGATGGGAGTCCCGCCGTTCAGCTACGCGGTAGGGTACCGTTTCGGTACATTTCTCTTCCAGTCGCTCGCCTAGCCTTCCGAGCAGGTGAATTCGCACCACTTTCGCGGAAGTTACTCTACGATCTGGGGCAACTCCCGCGTTTCCACCACGGTTAGAAAACTCTTAAAGTCCCAGGCGCCTGGTGCCGATTAGGGAAGTGAGGTAATTCGATGACAAATCCAGTAGGCGCAATCTCGTTCGATCCCAAAGTGACGCTGGCGCAGCCGCCGGCTCCGGCAACAAAGCCGGCGGTGAATGTGGCCAAGGCAACGCCGCAGGACAGCGTTAACATCAGTGCGGCGGGAAGAGCAGCGAGCCAGTCGCAACCTGCCCAAAAGGCGTCCAGTGACGTTGATCACGACGGCGACAGCAAGTAAGCGTTCTTGCTCTCCTATCGAATCCGTCCGACCGTGATTCGGGGCTCGACAAAATGGCGATGACCCCGATCGCGGTTTATTCGTTTTCGGGGCAAGCATTGCTTCCGGTTCAATGCAAAATCGTGCTGAAGTCGCCGGCGGCGATTCGTCGTTCGACCGCGCGAATGTCGGGCGCGAGCGAGCGGTCCGCTTCCACCATATTCGATTCCGAGCGCACGATGGCTTGCGCCTTCGCGGCCTGCGTCCCGGTGCCCAGAGGCGCCAGCAAATCGATGCCCTGGCAAGCGGCCAGTAATTCGATCGCCAGCACGTTCCGCAAATTTGCCAGCATCGGCTGAATCCTGCGCGCCGCGCCCATCCCCATCGAAACGTAATCTTCCTGATTCGCCGACGTGGGAATGGAGTCCACGGAATGCGGTGTGGCTTGCGTCTTCATTTCGCTGGCCAGCGCGGCTGCTGAAACCTGCATGATCATGAATCCGGAATTCAGGCCGGCATGACGCACCAGAAACGCCGGCAGTAAGCTGGTCTGCGGGTTGGTCATTTGTTCGATGCGGCGTTCGGAAATTCCGGCGAGCGTCGCCAGCGCCACCGCCAGTTGATCGGCCGCCATCGCGAGCGGCTGCCCGTGAAAATTTCCGCCGCTGATCACTTCGCCAGAGTCGGCAATCACCAGCGGATTGTCGGTCGCGCTGTTCAGTTCCACCGCGAGTGTCGCGCGTACTTGCGCGAGCGCGTCGCGCACTGCGCCGTGCACCTGTGGCGCGCAACGCAGACTGTAAGCGTCCTGCACGCGTTTATCTTTTTCCGCGGCGCGATGCGATTCGCGAATTTCGCTGCCTTCGTTCAGCATACGCAAATTGCGCGCCGTGATGGCGTGGCCCGCATACGGCCGCGCCGCCGCGATGCGTTCGTCGAACGCTGCGGGGCTGCCACGCAACGCATCGAGCGATAACGCCGCAGCCACGTCGGCGCTATCCACCGCGATCTCTGCTTCGCGCAAGCCCAGCGCGAGCAGCGCCAACATCGCTTGCGTCCCGTTCAGCAGCGCCAGACCTTCCTTCGCTTCCAGCTTCAAAGGATCGATCCCTGCGGTGGGCATTGCGTCACCACCGGAAAGTGTGCGGCCTTGAAGAATGGCTTCGCCTTCGCCAATGGTCACTTGCGCCAGATGCGCCAGGGGCGCGAGGTCTCCCGAGGCGCCGACCGAGCCTTGCGACGGAATCACCGGATGCACGCCGGCATTGAGCATCTTGCACAGAGTTTCCGCCACCACCGGACGTACTCCAGAAAATCCCTTGGCGATGGCATTCGCGCGCAGCAGCAGCATCGCGCGCGTTTCGTGCTCGCTTAGTGGCGCACCGACGCCGCAGGAATGGCTGCGCACCAAATTCACTTGCAGCTCGCCAATCTGCTCGCGCGAGATTCGCACCGAAGCCATCTTGCCGAATCCGGTATTGACCCCGTAGACGGCCTGGTCCGATGCGATCAGCCGCTCGATCACCGCGCGCGACGCGAGCATCCGCTCGCGCGCCTGTGCTGCGAGTTCCACCTGTGCGCCTTCAAAGACGACGCGGTAGAGCTGCGCAAAATCGAGATGTTCGCCGTCAATCTGAATTGCGTTCATGAGTGTGTGTGCCGCTCGCCGCGTGTGTGCGCGCCGTCCTTTAGGGCAGGGAAGTACTTGCGGTATTTTTCCGGCAACGACTTCGGCCGTCCCTGCCGGTCGCAGAAAACGTGCAGCGTGTCTCCGGTGGCCAGCACTTCGCGCGATTCCTGATGCACGATTTCGTAACCGAATTTGACGGTGCGCCGTTGCGACGCCAGTATCTTGGTGCGCACGACTAACAGATCGTCGAATCGCGCTGGGCGCTTGAAACGGCAGTGCGCATCGGCGACCACGATGAAGCTATCGTCCTCGGCTTCCATTTTCTTGTACTCGAAGCCCAGCTGGCGGCACAAATCCACGCGGCCCACCTCAAACCACGTGAAATAATTGCCGTGGTAGACGACTCCCATCTGGTCCGTCTCGGCGTAGCGCACCCGAATTGTAGTTTCGCTGTATTCCATAATATTTTGGAATTTATCACTCCGCGTCAAATCACGTGTCATCTCGAACAGAGTCCCGCGCTTTTTCTTCCCCGCCGCACTTTGGCGGGCGCAGGACGCAGTGAGGGATCCGCTTTTGCGTGGTCGCTGGGAAACCGCATCTCGCGAGGCGTCACAGTGTCAGTGTCCCGTCCATTTCGGATGGCGCTTTTCCAGAAACGAAGCCAGCCCCTCGCGAAAATCATCGGTAGCGCGAATCGCCGCGTTTTCCTGGGTCGCCATTTCGATTTCCTGCGCCACTTCCTTCTCGTTGTATTGCAGCAGCAGGAGTTTGGTGCGGCGCAGGCTGGTGGGGCTGGCTTCCAGAAACTTCGCCGCCACTTCGTGCGCACGCTTGAGCAAGTCCGCCGCCGGGACGATTTCCGTAACCATCCCCATGCGGAATGCCGCCGCCGCATCAATGATCGCGCCGGTCAGCAGCAGCTCGCGCGCGTGCTTTTCGCCGATCTGCCTGCGCAGTAGCACCGAAACCAGCGCGGGAATAAATCCGATGCGCACTTCGGTGTATCCGAACTTCGCTTCGGGCACCGCCAGCGTGATATCTGAAAACGTCGCGATCCCGCAGCCGCCCGCGATCGCCGCGCCGTTCACCGCCGTAATCAGCGGCTTCGGAAAACAGTACAGCCGGTGAAACATGCGGGCCATCTGCCGCGAATCGGCCAGATTTTGCTCGGGCGTTTGTTGCGCGATGGTCTGCAAAGTTTCCAGGTCCATCCCCGAGCAGAAGCACCTGCCCGCGCCGGTGAGAATTACCGCGCGCACCGCGGGGTCGCCTTCGGCCGCGTTGAGCGCGCCCATCAGCTCGTCAATCATGGCGCTGGAGATGGCATTGCGCTTATCCGGCCGATCCAGCGTTATGGTGGCCGTCGCGCCATCCTTCTCATATTTCAAGGTGGTGTAACTGGCCGCCTCGGATGCTTGTGGCGTGCTCTTCATACGATTTCCTCTGCTTCCTCTGCGTCTCTGCGGCAAGAACAAATTGTGCTCGGCTCGCTAGTTCGGCTTGCCGGTCTGGGCCGCGTCCACCGGCTGCGCCGCATGCGTGTATTTTTCCCGCAACACCGCAGTAAGCGCGCAAGCTATGGCCAGCGACTTGGTATCAATCCCGGTAGAAACTCCGCGGGACGCCAAAGTCGTGAGCACAACTTCCGTAGGAATGTTGCCAACCAATTCATCACCCGCGAACGGGCATCCGCCCATGCCCGTAAGCGCCCCGTCAAATCTGCGGCAGCCCGCCTCATACGCCGCCAGTATTTTTTCCGCCGCGCGATCTGGCCGGCTATGCAGATGCACGCCGATTTCGACTCCCGCGACGCACCCTTTCACCGCCTGGTACAGCTCTGCGACTTCCTCCGGCGACGCCGTTCCCACGGTATCCGCAAGCGAAACCGTGCGCACACCCAGGTCTTTCAGCCACAGCAGCGTCTCTTCCACGATTTCCGCGCCCCACGGTTCTTCGTAAGGATTTCCGAACGCCATGGAAATATAAATCACCAGGTTTTTTCCGGCAGCCTTCGTTTCGCGCTGCAATTTCTCCACCAGCTCGCGCGATTCCCCTCGCGACATATTCGCATTCGCGCGCCGGAAGTACGCCGAAATGGAATAGGGATACCCGACGGTCGTCACTCCCGGAGTCGCGAGCGCGCGCTCAAGCCCCTGCGCGTTGACCACAATTCCGATAATTTCCACCGGCTCGCCGCCCGGAGACTTCACCTGGCTCAGCCGCGCCAGCACCGTTTCGCTATCCGCCATTTGCGGCACGTGCTTGGGCGAAACAAAGCTCACCGCATCAATGTGCCGAAATCCCAGGGCAATGAGCCGGCTCAGATACTGCACTTTTTCTTCCGTCGGAATCACGTCGCGCAATCCTTGCCACGCGTCCCGCGGACATTCCACAATGGTCACTTCATGGGCCATAAGTTTTCAGAACCACGGGCTCCGATAAATGTGTATCGCGTACCACAACAAGAAAACCGACAGCAGCACGGAAAATCCCATCAGCGTCACCGCCACGCGCGAAATCTTTCCCTCGCTCGCCTTAATGATCGTGAGCGTCGCCGCAACGATAATTCCGATTACGCCGATATACTGCGACACTTGGTACATAAACCACAGCGCCGAACTGTGGTAGGAATTTCCCGAAATCTGCGCCGAAACGAACACAGCGAGCATCGCTGGCAAACACAACAACATCGTAACGCCGAACATTCCGAAGCCGCCGCTGCGCGACTGTTCCATCACTTCCGCCTTCGATACCCCGCCAAAACATCAACGAGCAATGACCCGAGAAAGACGGCCAAGCAAATTTCTCCCCACCACAACCACCTCTCGTGTGGCGACGGACCAATTTCCGAAAGGTCCCAGCCCACCGCGGGACCGTGGCTGTCGCCGGATGGCGTGTTTCGCTCCCAGTACATAAGCGACACGCCGAGTGCGATTACTGTCGCAGCCAGGAGCGTCCAGGTCCTCACCCGAATCAAGTTTGCAACACTCCGGTCTTGAATTCAGCAACTTTGGGATTGAGTGCCGCCGCCTCGAGCGCTTCGATCAACGCTTCGCGCGTGTGCGCCGGATCTATGATCGCATCAACCCACAAGCGCGCCGCAGCATATCGCGGATCGGTCTGAGCTTCGTACGTCTCGCGGATGGATTCGTGCAACTCCTTTTTCTCCGTGTCGCTCAGCTTTTTCCCTTCGCGCTCCAGCTGCTTGATCTTGATCTCCACCAGCGTGCCCGCCGCCGCATCGCCGCTCATCACTGCGTAACGCGCCGTCGGCCACGCAAACACAAACCGCGGGTCATACGCCTTGCCGCACATCGCGTAATGCCCCGCGCCAAAACTGCCGCCGCAAATCACCGCGATCTTCGGAACCACGCTATTGGCCACCGCGTTGACCATCTTTGCGCCCGCGCGAATAATGCCGCTCCACTCCGCTTCCTTGCCCACCATGAATCCATTCACATCCTGCAGAAAAATCAGCGGCAGCAAATTCTGATTGCAATCCAGAATAAATCGCGCGGCCTTGTCCGCCGACTCGTTGTAAATCACTCCGCCAAACTCGATGCGCTTTTCTCCGGTGCCCGGCGCCACGGTGTTTACATTCTTCTTCTGATTCGCGACAATCCCGACAGCCCAGCCGCCGATACGCGCGTAGCCGCACAAGAGCGTCTGCCCGTACTCCGCGCGATATTCCTCGAATTCGCTGCGGTCCACAATGCGCGCGATGATTTCGTGCATGTCGTACTGTTTTCCAGGGCTCGCCGAAAACACACCGTAGATACCTTCCTCCGCATACGCCGGCGCGGCCGCGGTTTTGTGATCGAACGGCGCGCCCGCCGCATGGCCCATCTTGTCCACCAGGTCGCGCAAACGCTTGATGCAAGCAGCGTCGTCCGGCTCGCGAAAATCAATCGTGCCGCTGATCTGCGCGTGCATCTGCGCTCCGCCCAATTCTTCCGCCGAAGTCTTCTGCCCAATCGCTGCCTGCACCAGCGCCGGCCCGGCCAGAAATAATCCGCTGCCTTCGGTCATCAAAATCTTGTCGCACATCACCGGCAAATAAGCGCCGCCCGCGACGCACATGCCCATGATCGCGGTGATCTGCGGGATGCCCATGGCGCTCATCACCGCATTATTGCGGAATACGCGCCCGAAATCGTCGGTGTCGGGGAAGACGTCCTCTTGCAGGGGCAGAAAAACTCCCGCGGAGTCCACCAGGTAAATTGTCGGTATATGATTTTCGATCGCGATGTTTTGCGCGCGGATCACTTTCTTTGCGGTCATCGGGAAAAACGCTCCGGCTTTGACCGTTGCATCGTTCGCAACGATCATCACTTGCCGCCCGGAGACGCGCGCAAGCCCGGTGATCGTTCCCGCTGCCGGCGCACCGCCCCACTCCTGATACATTGCGTGCGCTGCGTAAATCCCCAGCTCGAAAAACTCGGTCTTCGCGTCAATCAGCTTCGCGATGCGTTCCCGCGCGGTCAGACGACTCTTTTTGTGCTGCGCCTCGATGGCTTTCGCGCCGCCGCCCTGGCGGATGCGCTGCTCTTCGTTTTTTATTTCCGTCAGGCGATCCACCATCAGCCGGCTGTTCTTTTCGAAGTCCGCCGATTTCCCGTCGACGCGCGTTTCGATTTTCGTTCCGCTCACCCAGCGTTCTCCTCGCAGCAATCCGCACGATCATCGGTCTTCAACAGTTTGCGGCAGATGCAGGATTCTATCACCCCTGAATTGTTTTGACTCGCGCTGCAGGTGCGTTAGAATTGCGGCGGCTCGCGGTTCTGCCGCGCGCCACATCTCTCCTCCGGAGGCGCCTATGCGCAGCGGTAGCCACGCGAAGGATAGGACTGTCTCCGGCTCACCCCGCTAGCTCCGGCGTTTCGGCGCGGTCCTGAACTCCGCGACATCCCCAATCCAGCGATTTACCTTGGCCCTGGCTCGTCTAACCGCGCGCACCGACGCGCATAGGAGATTCACAAATGCGTTTCATCGATTTGGATTTGGCGCGCCGCGTGGAAATGGCCGAAGCCAATGCCGGACGCGAATGCGCCGAGGCCTGCCAGGGCTTTCACCCGGAACATTCCGTGGCGATCGAAGAAATTGCTGGAGGCGTCGCAGTCTTCGCCGGAGTCGATTCACCGATTACCCAGGCCATCGGTGTCGGCCTGCACGGCCCCGTGAGCGATGCGGAAGTGGACGCACTCGGCGACTTCTTCCACAGCCGCAACGCTCCCGCGGCCATCGAGTTATGTCCGCTCGTGGACATAAGCCTGTACGAGAGATTTGCGGCGCGCAACTATCACCTGCTCGAGCTTACGGATGTTCTGATCCTAGACGACCTCGAAGCGGTGCGCACGCCGGGCACGATGCCCCCAGGCGTGACCGTTCGCACCTCGGCGCCGCATGAAGCGAAACTCTGGACGCAAACCGTCGCAGAGGGCTTCGCCGAACAGTATCCAGTGACACAGGTGATGCTCGACGTGATGGAGGGCTTCTACGGCCGCCGCGACGCCTGCTTTTTTCTGGCGTTCGTGGACGGCATCGTGGCGGGTGGTGGTGGGGTGTTCGCTGGCCAAGAAGTCGGCGGGCTTTTTGGCGCAAGCACACTGCCGGCATTCCGCCGCCGCGGCGTACAATCAGCCTTGCTCGCGGCCCGTCTCGCTTGGGCGGTCGAGAGGGGCTGCGATCTCGCAGTCAGCTTCGCACGGCCTGGCAGCATTTCGGATCGCCATATCGAGCGCAGCGGTTTTCGCGTGGCCTACACGCGCACAAAACTCATCCTCCCGCCTTCGTAGTCGTGGCCAGTCGGCGGTCAGCCGGTTTGTGTGTGGGGACGGGTCGGAGACCCGCCCCTACGGCGTCGGCGTCGCATCAGCGCGCGACAAAGAATTGGCACCATCGCCACTTTGGTGTATGACACGTTTGCCAGCTTGGCGACCACGATGACATTCGCTCCATCACCAATAGGCGGCGCATCTCCGGTCCAGCCGCGTCCGAAGACCTGGTTCGAGCGAAA
>Ga0210394_10003871_pt1 | contig 18106 bp, 12 predicted proteins | sample IncBWC12MmetaG_FD_160121 | JGI IMG/M metagenome (GOLD analysis project Ga0210394, IMG submission 160121) | Forest soil microbial communities from Barre Woods Harvard Forest LTER site, Petersham, Massachusetts, United States - Inc-BW-C-12-M | ecosystem: Environmental > Terrestrial > Soil >... | reverse complement strand
TCCTTTCCGAATCTCCGCCTGTCGAAGGCCTTTATCGTGTTTCCTACGACGCGCGCCAGGAAAAGTGGTGGGTGCGGGGAGTGTACGACTGATGTACATCGAACTCCACGCCCGCTCGGCTTTTAGTTTTCTCGAAGGTGCCTCGAATCCCGAGGCGTTGATTGCGGGATGCGCCGCGTGCGGCATGCCGTCGATGGCCCTGCTCGACCGCGACGGACTGTATGGCGCGCCGCGATTTTATCTGGCTGCAAAGAAAGCAAAACTTCAAGCGCACATCGGGGCAGAGGTCAGCTGCGTCGGCGGATGGCGCTACGCACTGCTCGTCGCCTCACCCGTCGGCTATCACAATCTCTGCCGCTTGATCACCAGGATGAAACTCCGTTCCAAAAAGGGGGAGAGCGCGATTGAGCCGAAGGAGCTTCGAGATTTTAGCAGCGGGTTGATTTGCCTGACGGGCGGAGCCGAAGGCCCGCTCGCTTACGCGCTGCGCACCGGAGGAAACAGGAAGGGCGCACAATGCCTCGACGAGTTGTGCGCGATCTTTGGTAAACGCAGCGTCTACGTGGAACTGCAACGCCACTTCTCAATGGAAGAAGAACGCCGCAATCAGGCGGCCATCGAACTCGCGTACAGGATGCACCTTCCGCTGCTTGCGACCAATGGGGTCTGCCACGTGTCTCCGCAAGACCGCGAACTCCTGGACGTGTTTACCTGTATTCGTCAACATCGCGTTCTCTCGAACGCGGGACGCCTGCTCTCCGCCAACAGCGAACGCCACCTCAAATCGCCGGCGCAAATGGCCGCCCTGTTTCAGGACCTGCCCGAAGCGATCAGGAACACCGAAGAGCTTGCGTCTCGCTTGAAGTTCACCCTCAAGGATCTCGGCTACCAGTTCCCCACCTACCCCACGCCGAATCAGGAGTCCGAAGCAGCCTTTCTCCGGGCCCGCACCCTCGAAGGGATGGTTCATCGCTACGGCACACAGAACGAGCGCGCCTTGCAGCAGGTCGAACGGGAACTCACGGTCATCGAAAAACTCGACCTCGCCGGCTATTTCCTAATCGTCTGGGACATCGTTCGTTTCTGCCGGGAAAAGAACATTCTCGTGCAAGGCCGAGGTTCCGCGGCGAACAGCGCGGTTTGTTATTCCTTGGGAATCACCGCGGTCGATCCTGTGGGAATGAATCTTCTCTTTGAACGGTTTCTTTCTGAAGAACGCGGCGAATGGCCGGACATCGATCTGGACCTTCCGAGCGGCGACCAGCGGGAACGTGCGATCCAATACGTGTATGAACGCTACGGAAAGCTCGGCGCCGCGATGACTGCAAACGTCATCACCTATCGCGGCAAATCCGCCGCGCGCGAAGTCGGCAAAGTTCTTTCTCTCGACTCAGAAACGCTGGACCGTCTCGCCAGTCTCGTGAGCGCCTGGGAATACACGGATTCCCAGGACACCCTCACGCGCCAGTTTCAGGATGCCGGCCTCGACCTCGGGCAGCATCGCATCCACAAGTTCTTTGAGCTCTGCCAGAAGGTCCAGGATTTGCCGCGACACCTCGGCCAGCATTCCGGCGGAATGGTCGTGTGCCAGGGCCAGCTCGATTCCGTCGTTCCTTTGGAACCCGCCACCATGCCGGGCCGCGTTGTGGTGCAGTGGGACAAGGAAGACTGTGCCGACATGGGCATCGTCAAAGTGGATCTTCTCGGCCTGGGAATGATGGCGGTACTCGAAGACTCTCTCCAGCTCATCCGACGCCATTATGGGCAGGAAATCGATTTGGGCCATCTGCCGCAGGACGACCCTGCTGTCTACTCCGCTCTCCAACGGGCCGACACCATCGCCATGTTCCAGGTCGAGAGCCGCGCGCAGATGTCCTGCCTCCCGCGCCTCAAGCCAAAATGTTTCTACGACATCGTCGTGCAGGTGGCCATCATCCGGCCTGGTCCGATTGTCGGAAAAATGGTTCATCCGTACCTGAATCGCCGCCTAGGACGGGAACCTGCGGAGAGCCTCCATCCTCTTCTCGAATCCACGCTGTCGCGCACGCTCGGCGTGCCGCTCTTCCAGGAACAGCTTCTCCGCATTGCCATGATCGCGGCAGGGTTTACTGGCGGCGAAGCCGAAGAACTTCGCCGCGCTTTCGGATTCAAACGCTCCGAGGCGCGCATGAAAGAAGTCGAAATCAAACTGCGCCGGGGCATGGAGGCGAAAGGAATTACAGGATCGACACAGAACCGCATCATTCAGGCCATCACCTCCTTTGCGCTTTATGGATTCCCGGAGTCGCACGCTGCCAGCTTTGCGCTCATCGCCTATGCCAGCGCGTTTCTGAAATGCCACTATCTTGCGGCGTTCACCGCCGCCATGCTGAATAACCAGCCCATGGGCTTCTATCAGCCGGCGACCCTAATAAAAGATGCGCAGCGCCACGGTCTTAAGTTCGAGCCAATCGACGTCACCCGTTCCGGCTGGGACTGCACGCTGGAAGAAGATTCCCAAGGCTTACGCGTGCGCGTCGGTCTTCGGTATGTGAAGACGCTGCGCAAGGAAACTGCTGGGGAAATCCTCGAGCAGCGCGATGTCTGCCCTTTTGCTTCGATCGAAGACCTGAAACAACGCGTCCCCCAAATCCAAAAGGACGAATTGCGGGCCCTCGCCAGTGTGGGCGCCTTGAATTTCATTTCCGGCCGGGCGCGTGTTCATCGTCGGACCGCTTTGTGGCAGGTGGAATGTGCAAACCGGCCTTCCGGGCCGCTCTTCCAAGCTCGACAGAAAATGGCAGAGACCGAGGATTCCTCATTTTCTTCGCCGCTCAACCCCATGGATCGCGAGGAACGGCTTACTGCGGATTTTCACGGGACAGGGCTGACCTTGGGGCACCATCCCATGGCCCACTATCGCGTCCGGCTGAACCGCCAAGGAGTTGTGGCCTCGTCGAAACTGGCCTTTCTGCCGGACGGCACATTCGTATCCGTCGCCGGGGCCGTCATCGCTCGCCAGCGACCAGGTACGGCCAAGGGGTTCGTCTTTCTGAGCCTCGAAGATGAAACGGGCATCGCCAACATCATTATTGCGCCGCCGCTTTTCGAACGAGAACACACCACCGTTGTCCACCGGTCTTTCCTGGTCATTTCAGGAACACTCCAAAACCAGGATGGTGTGGTATCTGTGAAAGCCGGCAGGATTGAACCGTTTGTTTTCCTCCCGGCGGATATGCCATCTCACGACTTTCATTGAGGCTTTTAGGGCGGCAACGAGAAAAGTCCTACCGGCGAATTCCTTACCGGTACCGTACGGAAAAAGCACATAAGCTCCTCCACGATCGCCAGCTTCCATTTTCGCCTTGAATTTGTATTTCTTCATTGTTTCACCAGTATTTCTCACCGCGCGGCCCTCGATCGCTTCGCATTAAATCACTTTCCCTGTACAGACGCGCCCAGGCGATAACTCCCGGTTATGTCGGTGACCCTTAATCGCGTTACGCGAGAGTTGCCCGTCACTCGCCCAAGATCAGCGGCAGCCCCACAGAATTCCCGTACGAGCGCCAACAAGTTCGGCTAACGTAACCGAGGGTCGCGCGTCTACCCTACTGAAGGTAGGATCTCTACTGTCATGAAACCTAGAAACGCCGCCGAAAAGACCGCACTCTTGCAAGGCACGCTCGATATGCTCATCCTGCGCACGCTCCTCTTCGGGCCAGCTCATGGCCATCAAATCGCAAGACACATACAACGCACTACGGACGATGTGCTGCAGGTGGAGCACGGCTCCCTGTATCCGGCGCTGCATCGCATGGAGCGCAAGGGTTGGATCGTCTCGAAGTGGGAAATAGCGAAGGAACGGAATCGTGAATTCAAATACTACCGGCTGACCCCGGCGGGGAGGAAGCAACTTCCTCGCGAGGAATCGAAATGGAAGCAACTGACGGCAGCGGTGGCCTCGGTGATGTGGCCAACTCCGGGAGATGCATCGTGAGCGTGCGGAATTGGTTTCGCTTGCGCCTCGTCGCCATCCTCTGGCGAAGTCGCAATCGGGAAAACGAGCTGGATCGCGAGTTGCAGTCCCATCTTGAGCTGGAAGCGGAGGAGCAGCTGAACTCCGGGTTGTCGCCTGAAGAGGCGCGCTGTGCCGCTCGACGAGCGTTCGGCAACACAACGTTGATTAGGGAGGACCTGCGCGCCATCTGGAGCATGGTTTGGCTGGAACGTCTTGCCGACCACTTGAAATACGCCGCGCGATCCCTTCAGAAGAACCCTGGGTTCACGGTCATCGCCGTTCTCACGCTGGCTTTGGGGATCGGCGCCAATACTGCCATTTTCAGCACGATGGATGCCCTGATGCTTCGACCCTTGCCTTTCTCCGCGTCGGACCAACTCGTGCGCATCTACTCGACAAAAAATGGTATTCCCATCCGCGGGACGAGCGCGGCGGGCGGACCGTCGGTGCTGGACACGCGAGACTTTGCGCAAAACAGCCATAGTTTCCAGAATATAGTCGCCTATGATGCGTGGCGTAAGAACGTGAGTTTCGGGAATTCCGCCGAGCCGGAGCAAATGCGGGTGGGGCTGGTGCCCGCGGCCTATTTCGAGATCCTTGAAATAGGGCCCATCCTGGGCCGGCTCTTTACGGAGGAGGAGAATCACGAAGGCAACAACTACGTGGCTGCCATCAGTGCCCGGCTGTGGAGAGAACGGTTTGCCGGCGATCAGGCGATACTTGGACAGAAGATCCGCATTAATGACGAGCTCTATACCATCGTGGCCGTAATGCCGGAGGTGATTCCCGAGTGGATGGAATCCACTCGCGTTGGGCCGATTGAGGTCTGGACTCCGTTTGCGCCTTCGGGCACGTTGTCGGAAAGTTCACGAGGGGACCGGGGCGACTTCGCCCTGGCACGGATGAAGCCAGGCGTGTCGCTCGTCGAGGCCCAGGCAGATCTCGCGATCATAGCCGCCCGGCTGGCAGCAGAGTATCCGGTCGATGATGGGATCGGCGTAGCGGTCAAGAGGCTCTCTGACACGCGCGTGGGAACCCTGCGCCCGATGCTTTTTCTGTTAATGGGAGCAGTCAGTCTGATCTTGCTGATTGCGTGCGTAAACCTGGCGAACTTGCTCTTGGCGCGGAACTCGACGCGTCAACGAGAGCTGGCTGTGCGTGCCGCTCTGGGCGCGGGTAGAGGTGAGCTCGTCCGGCAGCTGCTCGTCGAAACCCTCTTGCTATCGCTGATCGGCGGAGCGGTAGGCTTGGCCCTAGCACAGATTGCACTTGGCAGCTTGACGAGGATCCACCCTGCGAATCTGCCGCAACTCGATTCCATGGAGATTGATTGGCGAGTGCTAGGATTCACGATCCTTGTGTCTCTAGCCACTAGCTTACTCTTTGGTCTGGCCCCGGCGCTCACGGGAACTCGCCTGAACCTCGTGGACGCGTTGAAGCAGGGCGGGCGATCCGGAGCCGCGGGCCGGCCTACTCAGCGTGTTCAGAACGTCCTGGTCGTGACGGAAATGGCGATGTCCCTAGTGCTTCTAGTGGCAGCAACCCTGCTGGTTCGCAGCATCGTGCTTTTGGAGCATCAGCGCCTGGGAATCCGTCAGGACCATCTGCTGAAAGGCCATATTTACGTACCTGGCGTTCGCTATCCGAACCCGGAAGCAATCGCGCGCTTCTGCGATGACTTTGCGGCACGGGTGCGCAGATTGCCCGGCGTAGTCGAGGCGACGGTGACAACGGTCTATCCCCCAAACAACGGATGGACGCAAATGCTCAACATCCCGGGGCAACCGTTCACACGGATCCAGGATATTCCGTCAGCGCAGTTTGGCGTCTCGGATGCACATTTCCTTAGAACTCTGGGCATCCCCCTGATTCGCGGGAGAGATTTCGCCGAATCGGACAGCGCCACTAGTGCGCCCGTGGCACTGATCAGCGAGGAGTTGCAGCGCCGCTATTTTCCAACGGAAGATCCCATTGGCCGGCAGATCCACATTGGACCTCCGGCATTCTTACAGATCGCCCCCGGCGCCAATATAACGGACTTCGCAGACGTTACCGTCATCGGCGTTGTCGGCGACTTCAGGAACGCCGGCCTTGCGCTTCCACCCGAGCCGCAGATCACCGTTTTGTACTCTCAGCATCCCCTGGTGAACTACGGATTCAAGGATATTGTCGTCCGCGCGGCTTCCGACCCGCGCTCGCTGGCATCTGCCATACGCGATCAGCTTCATGGATTGGATCCCGATATGCCTTTCGCCGAGGTGCAAACGATGGAGGAACTCGTCGAAGCGCAGACTGGCGCACAGCGCTTCACTACAATTCTGTTGGGTTCCTTTGCCGCAGCCGGTCTGGTCCTTGCCGTTGTCGGAATCTACGGCGTGGTTACCTTTCTGGTGGCGCAGCGCAAGCAGGAACTGGCGGTGCGGGTTGCGCTGGGAGCCAGCCGCGGGAATGTTCTTTGGCTCGTGTTGAAGCAAGGCCTGGAAATGGCCACACTTGGTGCGGCCATAGGACTCTGTGGCGCCTGGGCCGCGCAGAAACTGACAAGCGGCCTGCTGTTCGGCGTTTCGCCTGTTGATCCGGTGACCTTTGCAGGTGTAGCCGTCTTCCTGCTTGCAGTCGCGGGAATCGCCAGCGCTATTCCTGGCGCGCGAGGCTTGCGTATCGACCCGGCACGGACACTTCGCCAAGACTAGGGCTGCGCGGAATGACTTTTCCGGGTACTGCCACAACTCGACACAAGTTCCGCCTGACGAGCAGGCGAGACGGGCGTATAATCCTGCTGTTTTAGGTCTGAGAGACTATCCCGGTTCGGGTCTGTTATCGCGCGAGGGTGACATGAAGCGAGAGCGTCGCGGGTTGTTTCTGGTAATTACCGTACTGCTTTTATCGGCCGCGTTGGGCGGAATTTATGGTCCAAACGTGCGGGCCACCGCATCCTCGTTCGACGACGCTCAGAGTTCGGTGCGAGATTTTACCCGCGTGCTCGACGTCGTGCAGGCAAATTACGCGGACAAAGTGGATGTGGACAGAATTGTATACCAGGGCGCAATCCCAGGGATGCTGCGCGTACTCGATCCCCACTCCAATTTCTTCGATGCTCGCCAATGGTCGTTAAATACGGAAGAGCGCCGAGGCAAATACTACGGTGTTGGTATGACGGTGATGGCCCGCGGCGAACGCACCGTGGTGATGTCTCCCTACGTGGGCACTCCGGCCTACAAGGCCGGAATCCGGCCGGGTGACGTGATTGCAAAAATCGACGATAAACCGGCGGAGGGCTTGACCACGACCGAAATCGCCGACCTTTTGAGGGGCGCCAAAGGCACTGTGGTGAAAATTACGCTGTCCCGAGAGGGCTACGCCGATCCGCTGGTTTTTACCGTAACGCGTGAGGAAATCCCACATCACTCCGTGGAGTTGGCGTTCGAGATCAAGCCTGGCGTCGGCTACATTCGACTTTCCGGATTCAACGAAAGCACGGACGGCGAGCTCGCCAACGCCATGAAGCGGCTGAATGCGTCCTCTCTCGACGGCTTGATCTTGGATATGCGCGGCAATCCCGGCGGGCTGCTGAACGAGGCCATCGCCGTGGGCGACATGCTTCTTGACAAGAACCAATTGATCGTGTCGCATCGCGGACGAGTTTCCCGCGAGCGACGTTACTATGCCTTGCGCGGAAATCAGGGCGAGAACATGCCCTTAGTAATCTTGGTCAATAGCAATTCGGCGTCCGCCACGGAGATCGTCGCTGGTGCCGTTCAAGACCACGATCGGGGCGTCATCGTGGGCGAGAGGACGTTCGGCAAGGGCTTGGTGCAAACGGTTGAACCCCTGAGCGAAAACACTGGTTTGGCACTAACGATCGCGCGCTACTACACGCCGAGCGGCCGGTTAATTCAACGGGATTACAAATCGATTTCGCTGTATTCGTATCACTATGAGCGCAAGGTTCCCGAGCATCCGGCAGAAGTAAGACTGACTGACAGCGGGAGGCAGGTGACCGGGGGAGGGGGAATCACGCCGGACATCACCGTTCACGAACCGGAGTACACTCCCTTTCAAACGGCGCTGCTCCGTGCTGATGTGTTTTATCCGTTTGAGACCAGCGTGGGCGGCTTTACGCGGCACTATTTGGGAACTCGTCCCACCATCACCAAGGATTTTGAAGCTGACGGCGAGGTGATCACAGACTTTCGCAAATTTCTCACGACCAAGAACGTTCGCTATAGCGAGCCGGAACTGGCTGAAAATCTGGATTGGGTGAAACGTAAGATTAAGCAAGAAATTTTCTTATCCGTCTTTGGCCAGTCGGAAGGGTTCAAGGTTCAGCTTGCGGCCGATTCACAAGTACTAGCAGGTATCGGGGCGGTTCCGCAGGCGCGTGCACTGTATGAGAACGCACGCAAAATCATCGCGGAGCGCGCCGGCGCCGCACTCTATCGACCATGAGCTGCCACTCCTGCGCCACTCGTTCTCTCAGAGTAAGACTCCGGACCGATGGCCAGTCATTCGCAAAGTGGGAGGGGTTCCCCGGCGCCTTCCGGATGCTCCGTCATTCGCTCGCAACCGGTCGTAGGCGCACGCGTTCTGTGGGAAGAGGACGGACGCGCATCATCTGGTTGCCACCTCGTTGAAATTCGTATGGCACCGTTTCAAGCGAAACTTCCCAAGAGCTGCTGAGATCGTCCACAAGCCTTGCGACATAGGGCGAGGCCCGCCCATCCAAGGCAAGTAACGGAAAAATTCTGACCTCTCCCGCGACACGGCACAATTCGAGAATTGCGGACCGATGGAAGGCTTCAGACAGGTGCTTCGTGTACAGAAAGAGAAAATGCGAGCAAACCGCCAAGTCAAATGATTTGTCCGGGAAGGCGATCGTTGGGAGTTCGGCGTCCACGTAGCGGCCTTGGCGCTTTCCCAAATCGTAGTCCTCCAGGAACGCCTGCATGGCCTGCATCCGGGTGCGGCCCAGTTCCTCTACTGACTGGATCGTATCCCAGACAAACTGCTGACGATTACGTTGGGCCTGCTCCAACATCTGGTCGTACGTTGCTGCTATCCGGTCGCGAATCGTTCCGGTATCCAAGCGATACAACGGATCAATCGAGATCGCCGCGGTGCCCCGCCGAGTCGATTCGGCGTTGAAGCTCGCTGGACCGTCAGCGCAGCCGAGAATCCTGAGCTTGAGGTCCGCGTCGCTCAGAGCGAACATGCGCCGATATTCCGCGAAGGACCGGCCCCAGGGAACTACTTGATCGAGTGTGAACATCGCCCTTCAAACGCTTTCTGTTACCGGAACTTGGCAGCTATGGTGATTCGCGCAGTCCGCGAACGATAAGGCCCTGTGCGAATGGCAGGCAAACAAGAAGTAACCACGGCCGCAGCATCACCGCCTTCACAACGCTGAAGAGGTGGTGGTTCCCGGCGATCGCTAACATGACGGTCCATACTGCCGGTGCCGTGAATAGCGGCGCATTATGCGGACGGTGTAACTGATATCGCTGAAGAGCAAGGTCCAGGTCCATTCTCCATCGATCCCCCGGGTACGTGGTCCAACAAAACACCGCAGCGGCCTTCGTGAACGTGAGCAAGCTGTTTCACGCCGGTTCCCAAACCCCACACGTCTATCCGAAGTTGTACAACGGAGGGTTGCCGGTCACGCGCCAACGAGTTATTCATATCGCAGTGCGATTACGGGATCGACGCGCATGGCGCGGCAAATGGGAACCACGGCAGCAAGTGCCGCGGCACTGGCCACCACTGTGGCAGCGGTCACGTACGTAACTGGATCGCCAGGGGTAATTCCGAACAGGAAACCGCGAAGCAGCCGCGTAAGCACCGTCGCCACGCCGAGTCCGGTGACCAACCCGAGAAGCACGGGACCTAATCCTTCACCAAGCATCATTCGCAAAACGTCGGCGCGCTGAGCTCCCAGAGCCATTCGTATTCCGATCTCGTTTGTCCACTGCGTCGCCGCATAGGCCATCACTCCATAGATGCCCGCGGTGGCGAGGACGATGGCGAACAGCGAAAATAAACCAAACAGCTCCATCTGAAAGCGCCGCTGCGACCCCAATTCCCAGAGGTGGCGCTCCACCGTAGTGATGGCAGACCGTGGGATGGTCTTGTCAATCGCATGGACTTCATCTCCGACTGCCGTCGTGACAGCTGCCGGCTCCGCGCCGGTTCGCACCATCAGGTCCAAGGACTCCCAAACTTTCTGGCGCACCGGAAAATAGAAGACGGGAATCACTGGCGTTTCCGGCCCATTCTGAACAACGTCGCCAACAACGCCAACGACGGTCAACGTTTCTTTTTCCAGATATCCCGGCTTCCCAAACCTGAATCTCTTACCGACCGGATCTTCGCCGGGCCAGAGCCTGCGAGCCATCGTTTGATTGATGACCACTACCGTTAAGGAACCCGGCCCGTCCTCAGTGGTAAAGAAGCGCCCTCGGGCCAACGGCATGCCCATGGTCTGAAAAAACCCTTCACTGACACAGGTCCAAGTCACCGGTTCGTGGCTGAGCGCTGGAACTGATTCCGGCCGCCCGTCAACCGCCAATTGTAGGTCGGGGACCCTGGGCAAAAACGCCGCGCCAACCGCTGCGGATTTCACTCCGGGTAGCGCGCTCACCCGACGAATGGCCTCGTCGATGAACGCGCGAATCTGGCCGTCCTCTGCGTACTTTTGACCGTGCAAATCAATATGCATCGAGACCAGGTGGTCGGGACGGAAGCCGAGGTCCACTTGCCCGAGCCGAAGAGCGCTGCGCAAGAGAAGCCCCGTCCCCGTCAGCAAGATAATGGCCAGCGCGGATTCGACGAACACCAGCAGACTTCGCATGCGATTCCCTTCACGCCCCCCGGCTGCCACCCGGTCGCGCAAAGCATCTTCAGGATCGCCCCCAGAAAATCTCCAGGCGGGCCCCAACGCGGAAATCATTGCGGAAAGCAAGGAAACCGCAATTGCAAACGCCAGCACGTATCCGCAGAAACTTACTTTCTCCAAATCAGGAATGCCCGCTGGGGCGAAGAGCGCCACCCCTTTGATCCCTAGCGCCGCCAGCAGCACGCCAACACTCCCAGCACCGAGTGCAAATAGTAAGGCTTCAGCAAGCAGCTGCTTCAAAATGTCGGATCGGCCGGCGCCGAGCGCCAAGCGAATCGCGAACGCTTTCCGGCGTGCAAAGGTTCGGGCCAGAAAGAGTCCTGCGACATTGCTGCAGGCGATGAGCACTACGAGAAGCACCGCTCCGAGAGAAAGCCACAATGTCAACCGCAAACGCGGCCCTACAATTTGCTGGCCAAGCAATAACACACGGGCGTCCAAGTCCGCATCCGTAGCCGCATGCTCTTGCGCCAGCCGGCGCGAAACGACGGTCATGTCCGCTTGTGCCCGCTCTGGAGTCACACCCGCTTTAAGCCGTCCGACCACGCCGAACGCATCAGCGATGCGAATCGTTTGGAACGCATGCCAGCGGGGATCGGTTGCCATGGGCAACCAGACTTCCACTTCCTTGTCTGGGAATTCAAACGTCGCCGGCATCACACCAATCACTTCATAAGCAGCTTGGTCGATTTCCAGAGTCTGACCAACAACTTCCGGAGCCGAGGCGAATCGCCGCTTCCACATCGTGTAACTCAACACCACCACGTTTGCGCCACTGCCCGCTTCAGCAGGAGATATCGTCCGTCCCACCAGGGCCGGTACATTCAGAACCGAGAAAAAATTGTCAGACACTTTTGCCGTTTGCACCTGCACCTGCTCGTCGGAACGCGTCAACAGTGCACGCGCACCATCGGGACGCAGGTAGGACGCCAGGCCCTCGAACGACTGATTTTGTCTCTTCCAATCCTCATACGTCGGATAAGAGGTCCAGTCGCGGTCGAGATTCTTCTTCGGAATCGTTTTCCAAACCATGCAGAGTCGATCCGCATCCGGATATGGCAGGGGGTGCAAAAGGACGGCATAGACCACACTAAAGACGGCTGTACTGATTCCGATGCCCAGCGCCAGGATCAAAGTACAGGTGAGCGCAAACGCAGGATTTTTACGAATGCCCCGCCAGGCGTAGCGGACGGTCTCCGCTGTCATCCTTTTAATCCTTTCGATTCAGAGACTAGGATGCTGCTTGTGATGCTACGGTTTCCGAACACTTCCCCGGATTCGCGCTTGTTTTCTACCATGCCTCGCGTTACCTACCTCTCTTCCGAGGCATGCCAGCGACCAACCGTTGCGGCGCTACTCGTTCATCGGTCTGGGCGTCGGAATGAATCAGTGCCGGCGCCCGCGAGACCCCATCAATGCGCGGGAAGTGGCTTGCGAGGGAGCCTTTCATCGCGCATGGAGAGGCCGTAGATAACGAACGCCGCTACGGCGGCGGACTGTTTCAGGTCGTCTTCCAGGACGTGGTCATAGGTATCCATGTTGGTATGCGGTGCACGCGTGTTATTGCCTTCCATATAGTCCCGGATCCACTGAAAACCTGGCAGGCCAATTTCATCAAAGGACATATGATCGGTTGAACCGACCCCGGCGATGGAAAGCGTGGAAGCACCGAGGTCTTTGTAGGGCACCAGCAAGGCGCGGAAAATCGGCCTGGCGGCCTCGTTGCCCTGCAGGAAAACTCCACGAATGCGGCCCGTCCCGTAGTCGAAGTTGAAGTAGGCATCGAACTTTTCGTATTCGGGCCCGAACTCGAATCGCGCCTGCCCCGTCTGGCCGTCTGGCGGGTCGATTCTCCGACCGAAGTGCGCGGCTACGTAAGCGCGAGAACCTCGAGTGCCCTGCTCCTCCGCGCTCCAAAGGCCGATACGGATGGTGCGCCGTGGCTTCATCCTGAGCGATTGCAGAATGCGGATGACTTCAAGGGCAGTGCCGGCGCCCCCCGCGTTGTCAGTTGCGCCCGTGCCCGCATGCCAGGAGTCAATGCAACCGCCAACCATGACGACTTCGTCTTTCAAATCTGTGCCGGGGATTTCCGCGATGACGTTGTAGCTCATGGGATCGTCATCGTAGAAACGCGCGGCGATGTTTATTTCCAATTGGACGGCGATCCCGCGAGCCACCAGGCGGACGATGCGGTTGTACTGTTCGGCCGCAACGTTGGCCTGTGGTGTGACGACGGGCTTGCTGATGTCCCAAGCTTGGACGCGTTTTAGAAAGGGCACATCGGGCGGATACGGAACAGTAGCAGCGGTGACGTAGACCGTTCCGGCATCGCGAAACGAAGGCTGTAATACAACGGCGACTCCTTCGCTCTGGATCAGCTGCCATTTGCCGTAGTTGAGTTCCTCCGCTGCACGCTGCTCAGCTGTGAATTGGAACGGTCGAGGGTCGACGGGGGGCTCCGCGGCGGCGAGGCGTAGCAAGTCTTCGTCCGTCTGCCGCTGTGCAGGAGGGTCGAAAAGCGGATCCACCTGCCGGGCTGGGGAGAAGAGAACGATTTTGCCTTTGAGCTTGCCTTTGTATTTGTCGAGGTCGGCGGTGGTCTTGGCGTCGAGATAAACGACTTCACCCCGGATGGTGCCGCTCGTGCCGGGACTCCAGGCCTTAGGATAGGCAATGAGCGGGCTAAAGCCGGGCGAGACCATGTTGGCGGTGAAACCTTGGAGGGACCAGCCGCGGCCAAAGGGTCCCCAGGCTTCGAGATGCGCGTTGGTTAGGCCCCATTCGCGAAGTTTGTCGCGGGCATATTCTTCGGCCCCTTTGAGGTTGGGTGAGCCAGTCAAGCGCGGACCGCTGACATCGGTGAGATATCCGACCATGTCCATGATTTGAGAGTGGTTGAGGGCGGCGTCGCGTATGCGATTGGCGGCGTCGAGGTCTAGTTTCTCCTGCGGAAAGGCGAAGCCGAAAACGAAGACAAGAGCTGTGCAAAAGAGCCTCACAAGAGTTCCGTTACTGTGGCGGGAAAGATCATGCGAGTGCGCTGACTTAGACATGGAGAAGCTCCAGTTGGCAGGACGCGATCTTGCCGGAAATCGTTAACACGAACATTTTACTTGAGATCGAATTGCGTCATTTAGGCCGCGCAGACTTTTTCGGCCTGACTTTTTTCGGCCTTGACCAGCCGCTCGGTTTGCCGTATCGCGGGCAAATCGTAGAAGTGGTCGTAGTACGTATTTCGATTCGAGCCGCTAGGCGATCACTTTCGGAAATCGTTCAGGCCTGCCGGCCTCGTGAGACTCAGCGCCAGCGAGTTCGATCTATACTCGGAGTGGCAGCGCGATTACCGCGATGAGTATCCCCAAGGATCTGTCCGACCTTCTTCAGGCGATGGCCACAGATTTCCCTGTGACACTTCGCGGGAATCTCGTGGGCATCTACCTTTGGGGCTCGTTGACCTTCGACGCGTTCGACGAGACCTGCAGTGACGTCGATTGCGTCATCGTCACGCGACGTGACCTCGACGACCGCGAATTCTCCGAATTGGATGAATGGTTCAAGAACAAAGAGGAGCAAAACCGCTGGGTCAAACGAATCGACATGCGCTTCGTCATCGAATATGAATTTCTCGACAAGGCGTCACGATGCTGCGGCTTCTACCACTACATGGGAAAACTCGCCCGCCATGGATCGGACGGAAACCCGATCATCTGGATGAATATTGCTCAGTCCGGCATCACGCTGTGGGGCAAAGACGCGAAACTCATCGCGCCGCATGTGTCCGACCAATGCCTCAATGATGCGCTCCTGTTGGAACTGAACTACCTGAAGGTAGACTTGACCTCCAACGTCGGGGATCGATCCCGCAAGGCGTTCATGCACAATGCCTACGCGGTCCTCACCGCTTGCCGCATTCTTTACTCGGCCCACCACAGGGGACTGGCTTCCAAACACCAAGCCTACGGCTGGGCGATCGAAACAGTCCCGCCCCTATGGCGGTCGGTCATTCATGCTGCTAAAGATAATCGGCAGAAGAACGTCGGGTCGACGACCCCCCAGTTGGAACAGGATGCCATGCGCTTCGTGCGGTTCGTGACCGGTGAGGTCAACAGCATATTGGAGCGATCAAGTCAGCCGCGAACTCACTAAGGGTTTGTCGAAGTTCTCCGAGGTACGCCTGGTTATGGCAACTTCGCGTACTCCGCCTTGGCTTCCTGAAGGACGGGAACTTCGGGGTCGGCTTCTTTCCACAGGGCCAGAAAGTCCTGATAGGACTTTCGTGCGCCCTCTTTGTCGCCGCTCATAACCTTGGCCCGAGCGAGGTAAAGTTGAGCCAGTGCGCCCAAAACAAAGTTGCCCACAATACCCCGATGATCCAGCAACTTCTGGAACTCAGTCCCCGCCGCCTGCCCTTGTCCGGCCATGAGGTAGGCCAGCCCGCGAATATAGACAGGGTACAAAGTGCGATCACCGCCGAATTCGTATTTCTCCGCTGGCTGAAGCGCCTGAATGGCTTGGGATGGCTGCTTACTATCAAGCCGCAGAGCTGCGCGGATCGATGGGAGATAAAAGTCCTGCATCATCGTATCTAGCGGATATTCTCGGTCGAGCGCATCAACAATCTTCTGCGCCTCGGTGGAATCCCTGGCTCGCGCAAAGGCCAAGGCGGAATTGAGCCTCACAGACCGACCCGGCGCGAGCGCAATCGCCGCTTCTGCCTCCCTGCGTGCGCGATCTGAGTTGCCCACCTCGGCTTCGCACTGAGCCGCGATGGCTTCCCAGAGTGCGGCGGTCTCTTTCGCATCATTTTGCTCGGCCGACCTCACGGCCCGCTCGGAGAAATCGCGCGCACTGGAAAATCGGCCATAGTAGGCCTCCGTGTCCGACTGGATGGTCAGCATGGATTCTTCTTCGCCAGGCTTACCCATCGCGTTCTGCACTTGCTCTCGCATGATCGCAGCGTCATTCTGCAGAAAGGCCAGTTCGTATCTATTTTCCCGAAGAACGAAGTGGCTCAACTTGCGCGCCGTAGCCGCTTCGTACGTCGCTTTAGCGTCGTCCCACCGGTTTTGCGCCAGGTACAGACCCATGAGCACCCCATAACCTCCGGCATCGTCCGGGTCCAACTTCAATGCTTCGAGATTTTCTGCCGTTGCCTTTTCGTATTGACCGAGCGTTCCGTACCGGGCTGCCAGGTTGAAGCGTGGTATGAGCTCCCGGGGATAGTCCTGTACCCATTCGCCATAGGTTTGAATGGATTTGTCCGCCTCTCCGGTAACCCAGGAATAATAGAGAGCCTCGATGTAATACCGCTCCCGATCACTTACGCGATCACGAAGTGCGTATGCCTTCCTGTAATTCTCGATCGAACGGCTAGCTTGCCTGAGATTGTGATAAGCGGTTCCCATAGCGGCATAAGCGCGCGCAAAATTCGGATCCAGTTCAATCGCGCGGTCATAGTCGGCGACTGCACCTCTTTCATCGCCCTTGCCCTCTGCCATTTCACCCTGGGTGTACGCCATCAGGGCTGCGAGAGAGGAAGTCGTCGCCTGTTCTAGCGGCCTGTTGAACTTCTCAACGGAACCCAGCGATTCTCCGAGTCTCTGACGCAGAGTATTGGTAATTTCACCGAGTCCACCGAGTATCTTGTCCCGGCTCTTAGCTTCCACTGCGGCGCTCGCCAAGGTGTCCCCCGACTGGCATCCCAGCGCCTTGAGCCCAATTAGATATTGCCCCCCGACGCTGCCAATCGAACCTTCGAGAACCACCTTCCCATTGTTGCGCAAGCAGATTTCGCGTGCCACATCCGCTGTTAAGTGTTCTGTGAGGGGGCGATTCATGAGTCTAAGAGTGCTCTTTACCTTGGTATCCGACAGAACGCTCAAAAATGGAGACTGCTCGAGCTGGATGGCCAGTGCCTGCCTAAGCGTGTCATCGAGGATGCCTTCACCGGTCGTGTTGGCGAAGTCGGCCAAGACCACAGTGTCCTTCTGGGTCAACGGCATGTTTTGATGCCCACGATAATAAAGCCCGCCCACAATCAGCAGGGCGACCAGCATTATGGGAGCCGCAATTTTCCAAAGCTTTCCCCTGCCAGTCGTAGCAGCTTCGTCGACGGCCACCGTACGCGAGCCACCAGCGGCACTGTGTCCAGTCTCGAGGTCCCGTTTCAAGCGTTGCAGGTCGGCTCGCATGTCCGCCGCGCTCTGATAGCGTAGATTGCGGTCTTTCTCCAGACACTTGGTTGTGATCTCTTCGAGTTTGGGCGGAATCTCGGGATTGATCCGCATCGGAGGCACAGGTGGGCGCTCCAGAATGGCGTGGAAGACCATTCCCGAGGTGTCGCCTCGGAACGGCAACTGGCCGGTAGCCATCTGGTAGAGTACCGCCCCGAAGGAAAACAGGTCGGTCCGCCCATCCAAATTCTTGCCTCTGACCTGTTCCGGCGACATGTAGGCGACGGTGCCGAGTGCCGCGCCCGGGCTGGTCAGCTGCTCCTCTACGTCGAGACTCGCGGCGGTCGCATCCGTTCCACTTACTTCTTTGGGAGAGACTTTGGCCAAGCCAAAGTCCAGGATTTTGGCGTGTCCGCGGTCGGTTACAAATAGGTTCGTGGGCTTAATGTCGCGATGGACGATTCCTTTGCTGTGCGCCGCATCGAGCGCGTCGGCGATCTCAATGCCGAATGTGAGTAGAGTCTCCAGATCCATCAGACGGCCGGCGATGCTGCGCTTCAACGTCGCGCCTTCCAGAAACTCCATGGCAATGAACGCGTGCCCATCCTGCTCACCAATGTCATAAATCGTGCAGATGTTGGGGTGATTCAGGGCCGACGCGGCCTGCGCCTCGCGCTGGAACCTGGCAAGGGCATGCGCATCTCCAGCTACCTGCTCAGGCAGAAACTTGAGGGCGACGAAACGGTGGAGGCGTGTATCCTCGGCTTTGTAGACGACTCCCATTCCGCCGCCGCCGAGCTTTTGGATGACGCGGTAATGCGAAATGGTCTTTCCGATCATTGCTTGCAAACCGCACTTGCCGGTGCATGTTAGGCCGTGCTCGAAGGCAAGTCAACGTCAGCGTACCGACGAATTTTCGCTTCACACGTGATCCCGATTCGTAACGATAACGCGCTAGTTTGTATCGATTCTTGTAGGTTGGCTCGGGTCCTGTAGTGTAAACGTCCTCCATTTACTCTTCCGAACAAAAAGACCTTTCAT
>Ga0210394_10003870_pt1 | contig 18110 bp, 10 predicted proteins | sample IncBWC12MmetaG_FD_160121 | JGI IMG/M metagenome (GOLD analysis project Ga0210394, IMG submission 160121) | Forest soil microbial communities from Barre Woods Harvard Forest LTER site, Petersham, Massachusetts, United States - Inc-BW-C-12-M | ecosystem: Environmental > Terrestrial > Soil >... | reverse complement strand
CCTCGGTCACGGAGATTCCAGAGCTTTTCCGCGGCCGATGGACTTCCGGGGCGGGATCTGACGGGCTGGGGTGCATGCTATCAGAGCCCAGACGGTGAGATGTTCTTTGGCGGTTTCAGTGGCGCCGCGGCTTTTTTCCCGAACAAGGTGGAGGCAACTCCCTTTATTCCGACAACCGTCCTCACGGATTTCCGGCTTTCGGGAAATCGCGTTTCTATTGGGCCACGTTCGCCGCTCCGTAACTCAATTACCTATACAAGTAAGATCGTGCTTTCCCACTGGCAAAACATTTTGTCAATTGAGTTTTCAACACTTAGCTTTTTCAACCCTGAGACTAATCGCTATCGCTACCGGCTTGATGGCTTGGATCGCCAATGGCATGAAGTTGGCAGCGACCAGCGTATCGCAAGCTACACCACACTTCCAGCGGGGAGCTACATATTTCACGTGCAGGGCGCGGTGAGCCGCGGGCGTTGGAGTGAGCCAGGAGCATCGCTGCAAATCGAGGTATTGCCTGCCTGGTGGAACAGGTGGTGGTTTCGCGTGTTCTACAGCCTTCTGCTCCTACTCACGACATCCGCCATTTACATGCGCCGCGTTCGTCGGAGAACGCGCGTTGAGGAGGAAGATAAGAGGCTGCGCCAGGCACAGGCAGAGCTAGTCCGTGCGAGCAGAATTAGCTCTATGGGTGAGCTGACCGCTTCTCTGGCGCACGAAATCAAACAGCCCATTGGGGCTGCAGTAACCAACGCCGAAGTGTGCTTACGATTGCTGAATCGGAACTCGCCTGATCTACCGGAAGCACGCGAAGCTGCCTTGGAGATGACGAAGGACGCAAGGCGCGCAGCCGACATCATCGACCGCGTCCGCATGCTTTATCAGAAGGGCCGTTCGCAACTGGAACTTGTGGATGTGAACGAAGTTATCGCCGAGATGCTCATTATGCTGCGCAACCAGGCAAACGGCCATTCGGTTACGATGCGCACGGATCTGGCTGAGGGTCTTCCCACAGTGATGGCAGATCGGGTGCAGCTGCAGCAGGTGTTCATGAATCTCATGCTAAACGGAATAGAGGCGATGAAAGACAACGGCGGTGAACTTAGCATCAGGTCGCAGTTGTGTGAAGACCGTCAGCTGCTGATCGCTGTTACCGACAGTGGCATCGGTCTGCCGGCCAAAGGATCCGATGAGATATTCAATGCATTTTTTACTACCAAGCCTCAAGGCACAGGTCTGGGCCTGGCGATCACTCGTTCCATTGTGGAATCGCACGGTGGCCGCATCTGGGCAACCGCAAACTCAGAACGAGGCACAACGCTCTACCTTACCCTGCCGATAAGGACGACCGTCCCCGCATGACTTCAGCTGATAAACACATTGTGTTCATTGTCGATGATGATGACCGCATACGAGCGGCGACGCAGCGCCTGCTCAAAACGGTGGGCTTGCATTCCGAGGCGTTTGCCACGCCGCAGGAATTCCTCCGGCACAAGCTTCCGGATGTCGCCAGTTGCCTCATTTTGGATGTCAGGCTTCCTGAAATGAGTGGACTGGATGTTCAACGCAGATTGATCGAGGCTGGCGTCCCGATTCCCATCATCTTCATTACGAGCCATGGGGACATCCCGATGACGGTCAAAGCAATGAAATCTGGTGCAGTGGAGTTTCTAACAAAACCATTCCGGGATCAGGATCTCATTGATGCGATTCAGGAGGCCTTGAAGCGCGCAGATGACTTGCGGCAGCAACAGGTCGAGATTGCTCAATTGCGAGAACGCTACGCGAAGCTCACTGCGCGCGAGCGCGAGGTAATGCGTCTTATCGTTTCCGGCATGCTCACGAAAGAGATTGCCTCCACGCTTGCTATGAGCGAAGTCACTGCAACTGTCCATCGCGGGCACGTCATGAGCAAGATGCAAGCCAATTCCCCCGCCCATCTGGGAAGAATTGCAGAAAAGCTTAAGCTTCCGACAATGACCTGACAATCGAGCGGCAAGCGCAACTACCCGCTGCACGATAAAAGATCACCTTACAGATACCTATTAGCGCCCTAATCATAACCCACAATTGCGTTCTGCGGCGGTCCGACTAATCCTGTACCTGTATGGCTAGAGCGAGGGTCCTCAAAATGGTCGCGGTTGTCGAAGACGATGAATCGTACCGGCTTGCGATGCAACGCCTACTGAAGTCAGAGGGTTTCTCGGTGCAGTCGTTCCAATCCGCAGAAGATTTCTTAGACTCCGGGTGCCAGCACTCGACGGGTTGTCTTATTGCCGATATCCGTATGCCCGGAATGTCAGGCTTGGATCTTCAGGCGAAGCTGAACGAGGATCATTGCCCGATCCCCATTATCTTTGTTACGGCACATGGGGACGAAAAAATGCGGCTGCAGGCGATGAGAGGAGGAGCAGTGAAATTCCTGGCGAAGCCCTTTGACGGCGCAATTTTACTGGAGGGTGTTCGAGCGGCCTTGGGAAGGGAAAGCTAAGACCGAGTTCAGCAAGGTTCTGACGAGAGGGATACTGTGGCCAGCTTCAAATCAATTCGGTGCGGGGACCAGGAGGACAGATACCGCCAATTTGATCAAATCATCGGACGGAGTGCGGCTCTTGAAGCAGTTCTTGAGAAGGTTGAACTGGTCGCGCCCACCACCTCAACGGTATTGATTCAGGGCGAGACCGGCACCGGGAAGGAACTGGTGGCGAAAGCGATCCACAATATCAGTCCGCGCTACGACAGTCCTTTCGTGAAGGTCAATTGTGCCGCCATTCCTTTAGATTTGCTGGAAAGCGAGCTCTTCGGTCATGAGAGAGGAGCATTCACCGGGGCGATCTCGCAGAAAATCGGACGCTTCGAACTGGCTCACAAGGGAACGCTTTTTTTAGACGAGGTTGGCGATATTCCGCTGTGCTTGCAACCCAAACTGCTGCGGGTTCTGCAAGAGCAAGAGTTCGAACGTCTGGGAAGTACTCAGACCCACCGCGTGGACGTGCGGGTGGTGTCCGCCACCCACAGAGATCTGGAGCTCATGGTTAAGCGCAGCGAATTTCGCGGCGATCTCTACTATCGTCTCAATGTATTTCCAGTGCAACTGCCGCCATTGCGGGCACGCGCTGAAGATATACCTGCTCTTGTCCGCTATTTCGTTGACTTCTATGGCCGCCAGATCGGGAAGCGCGTTGAACAAATTCCTGAAGAAACCATGTTGGCATTGCGCTCATACGACTGGCCCGGCAATGTGCGTGAGCTGCAGAACCTGGTTCAACGCGCGGTGATCCTTTCTCATGATGGCGTGCTTCCGAATCCCCTCCCGTCGAACCATGTCGAAACGGTAACCGTAACGTCGAGATCCGCCGCGATAAGAGAAGTTGACCGAGCCCTGATCTTGCAAGCATTAGACGCGGCTGGCTGGATGATCGGCGGGCCGGAAGGGGCGGCTGCCAAACTAGGGCTCAAGCGCACCACACTGTTTTACAAGATGAAAAAACTTGGTATCTCTCGCCCCACTCCTACCTGTCGGGTAAAGGTTCCGGCCGAAGCGCTCGAGTCTGCGGGATCATCTTCCACACTGTGATAACTTCCCATGCTCGTATTGAAGTCTCAGATCGAAACAAGGCCAGTCTTCATGGGGGCCGTTTTGCGCCTGCCGTTCGATCAGAAGTTTCTGATCAGGATGCAGGTTCAAACCGTGTGTCTGTATATCGACGCGGAGTCTCCCCCGCGTCACCGATCCGTTCTGCCCCTTCCCGGCAGGATCGACGGGTATGCATGTGAGTCGAGTCCATCAAGATTGCGTGCTTTCGTTTCGAGCACTTTTGTTCCGGCTAGCAATCGAGGAATGCTCTTCCTGTGCCGAGCGATCATCTTATTGGTAGTCGTTTGCCTTCATCCCTCAGTTGGCATTGCCCTCGACCCCACAAGCCACATCTCACAATACGGTCACAGCGTTTGGCGGGTGCAGGACGGATATTTCGGAGGAACGCCAACGGCTATTACGCAGACCGCAGATGGGTACATCTGGGTCAGAACTCAAGGCGGGGTCTTCCGGTTTGACGGTGTGCGGTTTGTTCGCTGGAGCACAGAATCCGGAGAGGAATTGCCTTCAACCGGGGGTTATTCCATGCTGGGCGCGAGGGATGGCAGCCTCTGGGCCGAAACCGAAGCCGGTCTGGCTCACCTTGTCAACGGGCGACTGACTGTGTTCGAGAAAGGATGGATATCTACGCCCCTCATTGAGGATGGAGACGGGAAAATCTGGTTCCTCCACGTTCGACCTGGTGACGAGACGCATCCCCTTTGTCAGGTTCTACATGGCGAAGTTCATTGCTACGGAAAAGAAGACGGACTTGATATAGTTCCCGGTTCCACCGCCATGGCCCAAGATGCTTCCGGAGATCTCTGGGTAGGAGGTGACAGAGCCCTTGTCAGATGGCGCCCCGATACCTCCAAGCCCTCGAAAATGTACCATCCTCAGACGCTGCAATCTAATCCGGGAGAGACCGGGGTGGCAGGAATAACATGCGCCGCCGATGGCTCTGTTTGGGTCGGGATCGCGTATCCCGGAAAGGGTGGCGGCTTGCAGCACCTGGTCAACGGTACTTTGAAGCCGTTTGTCGCTCCCAAATTGAATGGCGAGACTCTAACGGTGATCGCTCTGCTCAGCGATCATCAGGGAAACCTGTGGGTCGGATTTCCGGCCCGGTTTAGGTCACTTCAATACCAGCGCCAAAACGCCCGATGGACGACTCTGGTTTGCCAACGGCAGCGTGCTGCAAGTGATCGATCCGGCGCATCTGTCGCAGAATACTGTTCCGCCGCCCGTCAACATTCGCGCCCTTATTGCCGACCACAAGGAGTACCCTATGGATTCGGGAATCAAACTCCCGGCGCTAACGCGCAATCTCGAAATTGACTATGCAGCCCTGAGCTATGCCGCACCGCAAAAGGTCTTATTTCGTTACATGCTTGAGGGTCGAGATTCCGGCTTTCAGGAGGCGGGCACAAGGCGGGAAGCTTTTTATAATGACCTTCGACCCGGGCATTATCGTTTCCACGTAATCGCCTGCAACAATGATGGCGTCTGGAATGAGGTAGGAGCCTCTTTGGGTTTTTCAGTTTTTCCCGCCTACTACCAGACCACCTGGTTCCGCGCACTGTGGGCCGCCGCTTTCCTGGCGATACTCTGGACGGCTTACCAAGCGAGGGTTCGGCAACTGAGGAACGAAGAGCAAAAGTTTCGGGAAGCGGTTGAGACCATGCCCGCCCTGGCGTTCATTGCTCGGTCGGACGGTCAACGCACATTCGTAAACAGCCGCTGGATCGAATATACAGGGCTGACCGAAAAACAGGCCTTAGGTTGGGGATGGCAGGATGCAGTTCATCCCAACGATCTCAGTCGTGCTTTGACAACATGGCAGGAGTCTCAGGCCTCCGGCAATACGTTGGAGTATGAGGCGCGAATACTTCGTAGCACGGACGGAGATTACCGCTGGTTCCAGACGCGCGCCGTACCTGTGCGCGACAAGAGAGGAAAGATCGTCAAATGGTACGGAGTAATAAACGACATTGAAGATCGCAAACGTGTCGAACAGCTACAGGCGGACCTCGCTCATGTAAATCGCGTGAGCACAATGGGTGAACTCACCGCCTCGCTAGCGCACGAAATCAAGCAGCCAATTGGCGCGGCGGTAACGAATGCCGAAGCGTGCGCGCGATTCCTTGATCGCGATCAACCGGACGTCCCCGAGGCGCGCGAAGCTGCCTTGGAAATGATTAAAGACGCCGGGCGTGCAGCCCACATCATTGACCGCGTCCGCTCGCTATACACGAAGGGTTCTTCACAAATGGATTCAGTTGACGTAAACGAACTGATCGGAGAGATGTTGCTTATCTTGCACAACGAGGCACATCGGCATTCTGTAAATGTAGTTACGTACGTTGCCGATGGGCTCCCGAAGGTCATGGCAGATCGTGTGCAACTCCAGCAAGTGCTAATGAACCTTATGCTCAATGGCATCCAAGCGATGCAGGACACAGGCGGAGTACTCACGATCAAGGCGCAACTCTCGCAAGACGTCCAAGTCCAAATCTCGGTCAGCGATACAGGTGTCGGATTGCCCGCCGACAAAGCAGACCACATTTTTGATGCATTCTTTACCACGAAACCGGAAGGCAGCGGCATGGGGTTGGCGATCAGTCGTTCGATTATTGAGTCCCACGGAGGACGTGTGTGGGCATCTGCCAACTCTGGGAAAGGAGCGCATTTCATTTCACTTTGCCGCTCGCACCGCACTTTATGCCGCGTTGAAGGCGACAAGTTGCATTGCCTTGCCGGCTTGAAACGGCTTCGCGGCTCAGTGCGACGAAATGTGTCTCTGTCACGAGCCAAAATCAAGGTCCTGGCTTGGATCCAGAAATTCCGAGATCGTGTCGAGCAGATAATGAATGGGCATGCTCTTGTCAATACACCGCGCAAACAAGACGCAATCTTCATGAGAAAGACCCGCCAGGCACCCCGTGAGCAACACGATTGGGAATCTGGCCCCCAACGCTCGAATACGCAGTAGGAGTTCTCGACCGTTCAGTCCCGGCATCTCAAAATCCAGAATCGCGAGGTTAAACGTAGAGAGATCGCAGCGGGTAACCTCGAGGGGAGAATGAAAGACCACGACTGAGAAACCGTGCTCCTTCAGAATCTCTGCACGCAGAGTCGTGCCTAATACGTCGTCATCTACGCATAGAATGCGCTTTTTGTGAATTCGCACAGAAACATCGCGAGGCGTTTCGTTAAGACTCACCCGATTGCAATCTATCAGAGCGTTCGACAGGTGCAATCTCTGTTTGACGTTTTTCTGTTCCATCCTCTTCTCCCAAATGAACCTTGCGAAATCGGGTGAGCCCATCCGTTCCCCAGATGTTTTGTCCAGAAAATAGAGTCGTAACCTGCCCATAACGAAACGCGTCGAGCTCAGATTTGAGCGGCATTCCAGTTCCTGCTCTCTTGTTGTGAATCAGGTCTTCGAAGCGTGCCCTTGGTTCAAAACCGGCAGCACAGAGTCTCCGCTGGCGCGCGGTGCGAGTGATTGCCGAGGAGTTGCGAAACGCCTCTGGTCAGTGCGAATCGTAGAAAGTCGTTGACATGCGCGATGTAGACGAGACTTGACAGCCGATTCGGAGATATTCAGCGCATGGCTGATCTCCTTTACTGACCACTCGCGCCTCATCACCATTCGCAGTGGTGTTTGCAGTTTTGGGTCGAGGCGACGGATCGCGCGCAGGGTCTTGATTTGACGCTGACGGAAGTCATAGGCCTCTTCAGGATTTGGAGCGGGGTCCCTAAGTTCGAGCAAGATCGTTTCACAGCGATCATCCAGTTGGGGATGAAACAGCACTTCGGGACGGGTGCGCCGTTTGCGATGGATCATAAGGGTAGAATTGATCGCGATCCGGCTCAACCAGGTATAGACGCTAGATCTGCCCTCGAAGGCATGGCCCCGCAAATGTGCTCGCAGAAATGTCTCCTGTAGAGCGTCCTGGGCATCTTCTGGGTTGTTGGTAATTGCAATGATCGTTCTGTAAAGGCGATGAGAATATGTCGCATAAAGCTGCGCGAAAGCCTCGGACACTCCTGCCTGGATCGCCGTTACGAATGGGTACTCACGTCGTGCGGCCAATTTGTCGGCATTTTCGATTGGCACGTCTTGGTCTATCCAATTCATGGCAGCACCTCCGGGTCGAAGTATCCGCATCGTTTCGTACTCGATTTCTCTAGTAGCAAGCTGATTGCCAGGACGAGCTTCGAAGAAGGCGCTTGAATTCAAGTGAGTTGTGAAATCGCGAATGTTCGGGTACCTGGCTTCGTGACGATCCTGTGACGTCAGGACGGAACAAGGATTGACGTAGCGCAGACTCAGCTGCGCCGAGCATTAGTAACAGGGATAGAACAACGATGCAGTTGAAACCAGCGCACGAATTGTCAAGGAGGACATCGTACGATGAGTATGCTGTGGGAGGGCAGGAAGCGGTCACCTGGATTGGAGAGAACTTCGCCTTAGGTCTATCGGGAGTCTGGCCAGTTCCCGGTTCTTTGGCAACCCGTACCAGACGCCGCGAACGGATATCGAGGCAACGGCATCTTGGCCGTATCGATCGCCAACTTCGACTGAGTAATCCCTTCGACTCCTGGTTGGGTCAGAGACCAAGTGACGCCAATACATCGTATAGACTGGGCGGACTTATGAGTACCGATTCGGCCGATGCCTTTGCTGGGCATTGGCTGACTGCAGCGAAATCCGGAACCGTGAATCAGGTTTGATCGATTGAGTCTCGAATTAGAGCCCTTCGAAAAGCCTTGTATCAATGCCGACGTGCCATTCTCTCCAAAGATGCGACGGCTGATTCACACCGGTTTACGTCGGCCGCCACTTTGCCGGGATCTGGCTCCGCAAGGGAACCGTTGTACCTCTCCCGCCGGTTGGGCGGAACCCGCTCCCAGGTCTGTGCGCTCTTCCGATACCAACCCAGAGCCTGCTTCCAATGATCTCTGCGGCTTGCGATGGGCAGGGAGCGGTCAGATCCTTGCAGGGCCTCGGCGTCCCCCAGCCCGGCATAAGAGTCCGCAGCCGGGTAGAATGTGTCCACTTCCGGCTTTTCGACAGCCAGGAACGGCGCCACAAGCGTGATCGCCTGGTGGAACAAGGCGTTGGCTGCCTCAATCCTTCCCGCCTGAAGGGCTGCGAATCCAAGTTTTGTGCTGCAGCCTGCGATGTTAAGATCAACGTGGTTGTCGGAAGCGTGAGAGCGAAGTTCGCGGTAGAGTGCGCACGCGTCCTCGTCATCCTGTATCGCCCGCTCCGATTGATGCCAATGTAGATAATTGTCTCCTCGATTTGAATAGAATTGCGCGAGAGCATCCTTATCGCGGGCATTCTCCGGACTCAATGCCACAACGCTCTTCATGATTTCAACGCCTCGATCCAGGTCACTCATGCTTCCCGTCCTGTCGCCGGTTATCCCCTCTTGCGAACCAACGTTGGCATAGGCGATTGCCAGTCCCCGCCGCAATAGGGTATTTGCCGGGTCTGCAGAGAAGGCTTGCTGATACGTTTCGAGTCCCTTTCGGTAATACGGCAGAGCTTGCTTCGAGTCCCCAATGCGATCCGAATAAGTGCTTGCGATCTGGTAGTAGGCAATCGCAATGTCGCGCGCGTGTTGGGTCGTAGGCGCGCGCCGATTCAGCTCTACCGCCATCTCGAGGCATTTCCGAAAGATGTCGAGAGCGCCGGCCTCGTCTCGATCTTGGTCTCTGAGCATGTTCCCGAGCCCCACGAGGTCGATTTCGTAGGCGCGCTGAGACATTGCATTGCCGGGATCCAGCTTCAGCAAGGCACTATCTGCCTCCGCAGCTTTAGCGATGTTTTCCCTGATTATCGCGGGGACATTCCAGCCAGCAGAGTCGTGGCCCCCGGGATACTGTGCGGCATAGGAATAGTCATGACCCAACTCATCGAGGACACTCCGATCGCTGGGTCTCCCCTTTCGCAGCATTTCAGAAATTGAAATCGCCTTCGCATTTATGTCAATGGCCCCCCTCCAGTCACCTGTCGCCCCCAACTGATTCCCAACCAGGCGATAGGCTCTCGCTAAAGCCAGTTGATCGTTCCAATCCCCGGACTTCTTCACAAGGTGCTGACGAAGCTGGAGGGCCTTTTGATAACTTCGCAGACTGCCCGCGGTGTCGCCCAAGCTGTTTTGCAGGTAATGGCCCTGTACCTCTCCGACGCGCTCGTATGCCGTCGCAAGCTCGCGCGTGAGAGAAGGATCGCTACCCCCTTCGGCTGACAAGCTGTCAAGGTAGCGCAAAGCATCGTCGACGATGAGCTTACGCGCGGGAGTTGAGCCGGGCAGATCGCGGATGCTATCGTGGATTTCGAACAACAGCGAGTTGGCCAGTGCGCGCACATCGTTGAAGCGGTTGTCCGCGCGGCGTTTTTCCAAAAGCGTGAATCCCATTCCAGCCAAAAGTGCGGCCACAACGAGCGCAGTGGAAACAAGCCCAGCCGCGTGGCGGCGAATGAATTTCGATGCGCGATATCTGACGGTGCCTTTTCGCGCCAAAACGGGCAGATGCTCGAAATAACGGCGAATATCCGCTTCGAACTCCACCACCGATCCGTAACGGCGGGAGGGCTCCTTCCGCAGCGCTTTCAGAACGATGTTATCGAGATCGCCCTTCAACTGCTTGCTCAGCTTCGCCGAAGAAACACGGTCCTGGTCGGCGGTGGGAGCGCGGTCCGCCGTAAGGCGTCGTACCGCGAGGCTAGGCCTCTCCGGCTCGGATTCACACACGATGCGAGAAACCTCGTGCGGATTGCTGTTACTTACGCGATAGGGACTGAGCCCGGTGAGCAACCTAAATAAGACAACTCCCAGCGAATAGACATCGCTGGCCGTGGTGATCGGCTCACCTTTGATCTGCTCCGGGCTGGCATATCCGAGAGTCAGGACGCGGAATGCCGTTAATGTAGCTTCGAACTCTTCACCGGCCGTGGCTCCTTCCAGGATTTTCGCGATGCCGAAGTCCAGCAGCTTGGGAACTCCGTCCGAGGTAACCAGAATATTGCCGGGCTTGATGTCGCGATGGATCACCAAGTGTTGGTGTGCGAACTGCACCGCCGAGCAGACCTGGAGGAAAAGGTTCAATCGATCGGTAATGGAGAGCTCGCGGGTGGCGCAATAATCGTCGATCGGCTGGCCTTCAATCAGTTCCATTACGAAGAAGGGCAAACCGTCTGAGGTTGTGCCTCCGTCGAGCAGTCGGGCGATGTTGGGGTGATCGAGACTGGCGAGGATCTGCCGTTCGTTCTTGAATCGACTCAAGACAAAGTCTGAGCCCTGGCCGGACCGAACAAGCTTGATTGCGACCAACTTCTTGTACTCGTCATCTGCGCGGAAAGCGCTGTACACTTCGCCCATGCCGCCTGCCCCGATCTGCCTCATGATTTGATAGGAGCCGATTCGGCGACCAGCAAGACGGTCGTGCTCAACATCCGACGTAAGCACCGTGGTGACATCGGCCAATGCTGCGTTGAGGAAATAGGAGCCTGATCGTTCGTGGGCGGCGATAAGTGATTCGAGTTCTTGGAGTAAGTCCGGGTCTGTCGCGCAAAGCTCAGCGAGATAGACCGCTCGCAGGGCCGGCTCAAGCAGAAGAGCCTCTTCAAACTTGTCTTTGACATCGTTCCAGCGTGCGGGAAGCATCAAAGTAACTCCGTCAGTTTCCAACTAGCGAGTCGCACCATTGAGGTACGCAGAATACATGGGAGATTGAGGCACCCTGGAACCAGCTCACCGCGAGATCATTGCCCCATTCAATCGCGACGCCGGCGATCATACCCTCTCGGCACGGTCCAGTTCTCGGTACAACCATGCGCGAGCCGAAGTCCACTCTCTCTTGACGGTGGCAGGAGAAACACCAAGGGCCTCCGAGGTTTCGTCGATCGACAAACCACCGAAAAAGCGCAGTTCCACGATGTGACTCTGCCTAGCATCGATTGCCGCAAGCCCGGTCAGAGCGTCATCCAGCGCGACCAGGTGCAGTGAACGCTTGGTGGGAATCGCGACGGCCTCATTAAGGGTTAGCGTCAGGCAGCTGGAGCCGCGCTTCGCGGCGTGGCGCTTGCGCGCGAAATCGACAAGAATCTGTCGCATCAGTTGTGCGGCCACAGCGAAAAAGTGGGCCCGATTCTGCAATTCCAATGGCCTGCTCCCAACAAGCCGCATGTAGGCCTCATGTACCAATGCCGCACTTTGAAGTGAATGGTCCGGACGCTCTGCCTGGAGTTGCTGATGGGCCAAACGCCGGAGTTCTCCGTATACCAGGGGAATCAGCGCCTTGAGCGCTTCTTGTTCACCGCCTTTCCATCTTGACAACAATTCGCTGACAGGCTGGGGTGAGTCGCCATTCATTGTGTCACCGTCTCGCTGAATTGGAGGCTTCGGAGGTTGGGGTCCGACGATTTCGTCGGATTATAGTGCAATTTCCACCTCCTGTCCTTGTCAAACCGCATTCCATGGTCGAGCCACGGATTGCCGGTCGGTGAAAATGCCACGGAATTCATGCGCGGCGTCTAAGTGGCTGCGGAATTCAGGTAGGCGTCTGATTTTACTGCTTTTGTACTTATGGAAGGCGGGAAAACCCTGCCCTGATTTCAGCACTTCCGGCCGCCATTTCTGACTCCGTTCTCAAATTGATTTCGAATTCGTGATCTCATTTGATCGCCGCTCGCGCTTTGTATTGATGAACAAGTTTCTGCCAATTCCCCAATCAGGCTCAGAGGTGAGAGATGAATTGCTTGACGCGCCGACCGGCATCGTTGTGTGTTTTCCTGCTCCTCATGATTTCTTCCGCGCTGCTTCGCGCACAGACGCCATCCCTGAGCACCAAGACCGTCAGTTATGGGAATCAGGCGATAGGGACCAGTGTCACGAAATCCGTTGTTTTAACGAACACGGGCTCTGCAGCGCTCATCATCTCCAGCATCACGAAGCCTGGCGCTCCCTTTACGGAGAGCGACAAATGCCCGATCGGGGGCACCGGGCTCCTGCGGCACGCGTCTTGCACACTCACCGTGACCTTCAGCCCCACGAGTACGGGAAGTTTCGCCGGGTCTATCTCGATAGCGGACAACACCTCTAGTAGTCCACAGACGATCAACTTGAGCGGGACGGGCGGTGTGACCCTGTCCCCCGCGAGCCGGTCTTTCGGCAAAACTACTCAGGGTAACAGCAGCGCGGCGCAAACCATAACTCTAACGAATGTCCAGAATGCTCCGCTTACTATCTACTTGGTCACGACCAGCACAAGTTTCAGCCAGACGAATACGTGCCCGATACCTCCCAACACTCTGCCGGCCGGTGGCACCTGCCCGATTTTGGTTACCTTCTCGCCATCCTCTCCAACCTCCCTGGGGCCAATCTCCGGCACTCTCTCGGTCGCGCATAGCGCGATTGGATCCCCGACAACCGCAAGCCTGAGCGGGACCGGGATCAGTCCGGTGACGCTTTCCCCTTCTTCGCAATCATTCGGCTCCCAGAACATTGGAACAACCAGTTCAGGCAGAACGATCCAAGTCACGAACGTGCAGCCTGTCGCGCTGTCGATCACGTCTATCCAGGCCACGGGAGACTTCTCGGAAACCAACAACTGTCCCGCGACGCTGGCCTCGGGCATGGGCTGTCCTGTCACGGTCAAATTCTCTCCCACGGCTGCTGGGACTCGTGGCGGCCAGCTGCAGATCAATGACAACGCGGTGGGCTCTCCGCAAACGGCAGCACTCACCGGCAGCGGTATCGCCGTACTGAAATCGATCATGGTTTCGCCGCCTACGGCCACGACCGTCGTCAACCAAAGCACGTCGTTCACTGCAACCGCGACGTACAGTGACGGTACAATGAAGGACATCACCGCATCCGCGAACTGGAGCTCCTCCAAGAACTCCGTTGCGACCGTCAGTGGCGGCGTGGCAACGGGTGTGACCAATGGAACGGTCATAATCACTGCATCACTAAGTGGAGTCAAAGGAACGGCAACCCTGACAGTAGGCGGCGTTGCGCCTCCAGTGATCAGCAGCTTTACAGCGGCAGCCACAACCATCACGGCCGGGAGTTCAACAAGTTTGACCGGGGTCTTCTCCGGCGGTACAGGCGCGATTAACAACGGCGTTGGCGCAGTGATCAGCGGAACCGTTGTGACGGTGAAGCCAACCGCCACGACCACCTATACCTTGACGGTCACCAATACTGCTGGGGCATCCGTGACCGCAACGGTGACGGTAAACGTAGTGGCACCGCCAACGATATCGAGTTTCACAGCCGGGGCGACAACCATCACGGCCGGGAATTCGACTATCTTGACGGGCGTCTTTTCCGGCGGTGCCGGCGTGGTCAATAGCGGCGTGGGCTCAGTAACCAGCGGAGTTGCTGTGACGGTGAAGCCGACCGCCACAATCGCCTACACCTTGACCGTCACCAACACCGCTGGAACCACCGCGACCGCGACCGTCACAGTGACCGTGGTTCCGCCACCAACCATCACCAGTTTTACAGGCGGGGCGGCAACCATCACCAGCGGCACCTCTACGACCCTGACGCCAACATTCTCGGGCGGTACCGGCGCGATCAACGGCTTGGGCGCCGTGACCAGCGGAGCCGGTGTCGCGGTGTCGCCAACCACTACGACTACTTACACCTTGACTGTCACTAACACAGCCGGGACATCCGTGACCGCAACGGCTACGGTGACCGTGGTTCCGCCGCCAGTCATTAGCAGTTTCACAGCCGGGGCGACAACCATCACTTCCGGGAATTCGACGACCTTGACGGCGGCCTTCTCCGGCGGCACAGCCACCGTCGATAACGGCGCCGGAGTTCCAACCAGCGGAAGCCCACTGACAGTATCGCCAACCGCGACAACCACCTTCACATTGACCGTCACCAATACCGCCGGGACATCCGTGACCGCGACAGTATTGGTGACGGTAGTTCCTCCCCCAACCATCACCAGTTTCACCGCCGGGATGACGACCATCACCGCTGGGAGTTCTACAACCTTGACGGCGATCTTCTCCGGCGGTAGCGCCACGGTGAGCAACATCGCGGGCGGCGTAATCAGCGGGACCCCGCTGACGGTTGCTCCTGCGGCGACGACCACCTACACCCTTACCGTGACGAACGCGGCGAACACAACAACCACTTCGAGCGTCACAGTCACGGTGAATGCGGTCACACTGAAGTCAATCGCTGTGACGTCCGCAACTTCATCCCTTGTGGTGGGAAGCACGCTGCAGTTCGTGGCAACCGGGACTTACTCTGACACCTCTACTCAGATCCTGACTACGACAGCAGCGTGGACGTCATCCGCACCGGCCGCGGCCACAATCAGCTCGACAGGCCTGGCGACCGCAATGGGACTGGGCGCCACCACGATCACAGCCACCTTGAACGGCGTAAGCGGATCGACCACGATCGCGGTAACCGGCACCGGAAAGTTTGCCCCCGGGGGACCCCTCGTTTATGCCCGCGACCCGTTCACCGCTACTTTGCTCGACGATGGAACGGTCTTGATTGCGGGCGGATACGGATCCGGCGGCAGTGCCCTCAACAGCGCCGAATTGTCTGATCCAACGGGAAGCGCTCCTCTGGCTCTACTCAACAATCCGATGAGCAGCTATCGTGCCTACCACACCGCAACATTGTTGCCAAACGGATTGGTTCTGCTTGCAGGCGGCGTCGACAACAACTTCATTCCCTTGGCGACAGCAGAGTTATACGATCCCATTCACCAAACCTTCAACGCAACCGGAAGCCTGAACAGTAGTCGCTATCAGCACGCGGCCACGCTGCTAAGCGATGGAACCGTTCTATTTTCGGGAGGAATCGATAGCACTGGGGCGACGCTTGCTTCCAGCGAACTATACAACCCGGCAACCGGGCAATTCACTCCAACCAGCAACCTGGCCACTGCGCGCTATGCGCATACGGCAACTCTGCTGAATGATGGAACGGTTCTTATCACCGGTGGCGCGACGGACTCTTCTTTTGACACCATCGCCAGCGCTGAAAGCTATAGTCCTTCGACGAAGTTGTTCACCAACGTTGGCGCGATGACCTATGCACGGGCATATCATACGGCGACGCTGTTGAACGATGGGACGGTCCTGGTCGCGGGAGGCGTTTCGGGAACAAACTACCCCAATCCCACCAATACCGCGGAGATTTACGTACCCGGGAATCTCTCCTTTAATACCAACAGCATCGTGATGTCTTCGGCGCGTGCTGGGCACACAGCAACTTTGCTTAACAATGGCTTGGTTCTCATTGCCGGAGGAGCAACCGACAGCAATGGAAACTATCCCAATCCAATCGGCAAACCTACTGCCACCACTGAGCTCTACGATCTGAACTTTGTGGGATTCCATTTAACAACCGACACAACGGGCGCGATGACCAGCCTGGGTACTGCACGGACCGAGCACACGGCGACGCTGCTGACCAACGGGCAGGTATTCATCGCGGGAGGTGCGATGGATGTCAACGGCACCCTCACCAACACAACCGAACTGTACCAGCCCACTTCGTTAACACCACCGACCCTTCAATCCATCGCCGTAACACCTTCTTCGCCGGCAGCTCTGTCGCCCGGCACCAGTCAACAATTTATTGCCACCGGGACGTTCTTCAACGGTCTCTCGACGTTCACGCAGCAGCTTTCGTCGGTAACCTGGAGCGCGTCGGATTCGTCAGGCACAGGCGTCGCACAAGTCAGCAATGACGCCGGCACGCGCGGTCTCGCTGTGGCCACGGGCCCAGGCACTTCCACGATCACTGCCACTCTCGGAACCTATAGCGGTTCAGTAACACTCACAGTTGCCTCATTGAGCACAATTACCGTGAGCCCGGCAAATCCGCAGGTTCCATTGGGGCTCACGCAGCAGTTCACCGCGATGGGATCGCTTTCCAATGGAGCCACCCAGGATTTGACTTCGAAGGTGGTCTGGAGTTCGTCCGCACCCGGAGTGGCTCCGATCAGTTCGTCTGGCCTCGTCAGCACTCTGGCGCAAGGGGGTCCCGCGACCATCACGGCCACACTTGGCGCATTCGGCGCTTTTGGCGCAATCAACGGATCGACGACATTGACGGTTTCGCAACCTGCGTTGGTTTCGATTGCCGTTGCGGGACAGTCACCGATGCAACTGGGCGCCACGCAGACCTTCACTGCCACAGGAACGTACACCAACGGGAGCCAGGCGTCGATAGCCGGAAGCGCGGTTTGGAATTCATCGGTCTCCAACGTCGCGTCGATCGATTCGACGGGCCTGGCCAACGGAGGCTCCGTAGGGGTAACCACCATCACCGCGTCGGTGGGAGCCATCGCTGGTTCGTCGATCCTCTATGTGACCGACGTGGTCCCGACCGCTGGCGCCATGCATACCCCGCGGCTCAATCACACGGCGACTCTCCTCGACAACGGCAAGGTATTAATCGCCGGAGGAGTCTATTACCCAGGGCTTATCGCTGCGGCCACCGCGGAATTATACGATCCCACAACCGGCACATTCAGTTACACAATGGACGCCAGCGGCAATCAAGCAAATATGGCCAACCCGCGCCAATCTCACACCGCATCCGTACTGCCAACGGGCGCGGTGCTGATAGCTGGTGGGCGATACGATCAGTCAGGCACTGCCACATTCTTGGCCGGGGCTGAGATATATGACCCCAATAGCGGCACGTTTTCAGCCACGGCCTCGTTGAATCAGGCTCGGGACACGCACGCTGCCACCGTGCTCAGCGATGGGACGGTTCTGGTCACCGGTGGCCACTACTACGCTGGGGCGGGCGCGACTCTTACTGAGGTCGTATTAAACAGCGCGGAAGTCTACGGCTCAGCCAGTCAATCCTGGACGACCCTGACGAACCACATGGTCTACGCGCGATTGAATCACACCTCGACGCTCCTGCCGAGCGGAAAGGTTCTTATCGCGGGCGGAAATGTGGGAGGATTCCCCAGCAATACCGCTGAAATCTATGATCCCGTCGCGGGTACATTCACCGCCATTCCAAACATGGCCTACGCGCGAGCTGGCCACACAGCCACCCTGATGGACGACGGGATGGTTCTGATCGCTGGAGGTGTGTACCAGACTTCTTCCGCCGACCTGTACAGTGCCGAACTCTATGATCCTCAGAGCAACAGCTTTGTCAAAGTAGCGGAGATGACCGCGGTGCGAGTCTTTCACACCGCTGTCGCACTTCCTAACGGTACGGTCCTTATTGCAGGCGGGGGCCCACTGGCTACAGAGGTGTACGACCCCGTCGGCAATACGTTTACTTCTACAGGCGCTCTCAATGCGGATCGTTCACTCTTTACTGCGACCTTGCTCAATTCGGGATCGGTCCTGCTGGCCGGAGGAGTCTCTCTTTCTACCGGTACAACATTCTCGAGTGCCGACGTGTACACGCCGCCCACGCTTACGCCGCCGAACCTGGTTTCAATTGCTATCACGCCTACAAATCCAACCACCACCGTGGAAGCGGCGCAGCGCCTGGTT
>Ga0210394_10003869_pt1 | contig 18115 bp, 2 predicted proteins | sample IncBWC12MmetaG_FD_160121 | JGI IMG/M metagenome (GOLD analysis project Ga0210394, IMG submission 160121) | Forest soil microbial communities from Barre Woods Harvard Forest LTER site, Petersham, Massachusetts, United States - Inc-BW-C-12-M | ecosystem: Environmental > Terrestrial > Soil >... | reverse complement strand
GACAACGTTGGTGAGTAACGCTAGCTCTTCCGGGTTCAGCAGCAACGCGACGAGACCGTATCCCTCACCTCAGACTGAACAGCCCCCAGAGCAGGATCCCGACACCGAAAGCGCACAAAACGACAGGCGGAACTATCGAGATCGCAATGTACGCAAAGCGCGATGCCTTCACTCCAAATAGCAGTGTGCGTCTACGGAGACTTAGCACAAGCAGAATCCCTCCAAAGATTGCGAAGAACCCACCCACCAATAGGGCGCTCACCTGTCACCGCCCGCTCGGATACTGGTTATCCGGATTGCTCAACTGGATCTCACTAGAATTCACCGAGGCCACGGTGCCTTGCCCCCCGATCTCGCCGCCAACACCAGTTATCAAGTCGATTTCGATATCCCCGAAATCAGGTGTGTGATATTCATTGCGCTGCTCACCTATCGAGATCTGTAGCCCCACACCGGCGGTAGCAGCAAGAACCAGGCTTTCGGGATCTCTGTGCTCTGCATCTTGCTTCGACCAGCCCACGCTCGGACCCTTGGCCAGCCAACCGACACCCCCGACAGCGCCCAACAACCTGTCCCCTTGAAGAGTCACCGACCCGCAGACAACTCTGCATCCGGCGACGCCAATGACGGCATGATTCTGGACGTAGCTAATACTTGCGATGTCGGCCTGCAGTGCGGAAACATAGGCGTCTCGTGCGGGCCCAGGAAGCTGTTGGCCAAAGTAGACAAGATTGTCTTGGATACTGTTCCCGATTAGCTGCCATACGCTTGGTCGCGGACCTGGATCGCGATACGCTCGGTAAGCGTCGTTGGACTCGCGTCGAGCTGCTTCTTGCGAGCCTCTCATGTTCTCTTGGGATGTCACCTGCGTGGTGTTGGGATCGTTAACTGTGATCCAGCACTGCGTGGTCGAGCAGTGGCCAGTAGGATCGGTGCGAATGATCGGATTGCCCTCCACATAGGCATACCTCGACAAGCCCCAGATGTCGAAGCCCTTTCCGGGAAGCACAGTATCCGCGCTCGCGAACTGCCCCGCGACCGGATCGTAGTAGCGAGCTCCGTAATAGTCGAGACCGCTGTTTGAGTCGGCGATCTGGCCGGTGAAACCCCGATCGGTGGGCATCGTCCCACTCGTGTACCTGGCTAATCCATAAGGTGCATAGAGGACGCTAGCGGTCACGTTGCCGCCGGCGTCCAGCGTCACGTTGGCGCTGCCCAGGCCGTCGGTGGCCAGATAGCTGATGCTCCCATTGACTGACATCGCGAAGCGCTCCCCGTTGGCGTAGTAGTAAGCAGTCTTCGTGGTCGCCCCGTTGAGGACCGAGGTGTCCTCCTCGATGTCGCCCACATACGCCGTGGTTGTGGTTACCCCACCCAAGACCGTCTGCTGGGCGACACGGTTGCCCTGGCCGTCGTACAGATAGGCATCGGTGCTGGTTTGGTATTGCCACTCTGCGAGCTGGCCTTGATTGTTGTAGCTCAGCTGTGCTCCGGTCTGCGTCCCAGAGCAGGTCGTGGTGCTGTTGGGCGCCCTACATGTCATGTTGCCGGCTGCATCGTAGGCCGCCGTGTATTGACTACCAATCGCCGTCACCGCATCAACGTGCGAACCGTTATCGCCATAGGTGTAGGTTCCCAGCGGCCCCGTCTGCAGCCGTCCCATGTTGTCGGCCCCTTGCCCGTTCACGGCAAAGCTCTGGTTGTAGTCGGCAAGTGTCAGCGTGCCTGGGCTGAAGGTCGGGCAGCCTGACGGCAACGTCCCGCTGCTGGCTGCCGCCGTCAGCCGGTTCTGTTCGTCGTAGCAGAACGCCTGGTTGTCGGTCCCCGCCGTCAAGGTGGTGTCAATCGTGCTGACGTTGCCGCCCGCGTCAAAGGTTCGCGCCTGGTCGAACAAGACCGTAAGGCTGGCATTCTTGATATTGATGTCGGTCTGCCGTCCTAGCAGGTCAAAAGTCGCGCTGTACGCATAAACCTCTGAAGCAGCCTGCCCCCACAGGGCAGAGGTGATCGCCCCCGCCGCGCCCCCGGCTCCAGCGTAGGTGGCGTAGCTCAGCAACGTTGCCCTCGTATTGATGCTGGTGTTCACCCCGCTCAAGAAGCTCTGGCTGTCCCCGACGCCATAGGAGTTGGTCACGGTCTCGCCGTCCGGGTAGGTCTGGGTAAGCACCCGGCTGGCATCGTCATAAGCGGACGACGAGGGGTATGAGCTGCTGCCGATGGTCAAAGTGTTCGAGGTCTGCCGTCCCCTCACGTCATAAACATAGCTCTGGCTGCCCGACAGGCCACCGCCGGCAAATGTCTCACTCGTCAGTCGGCCCACCCCCATATTGCCGCCGGTTGAGCTGTCGTACGTGTAGGTGTCGAAGGGGTTTGAGCCGTTGCTATTCACGCTGCGATAAGTCGGCCGGTTGATGCCGTCATAGCCGACATACACCGTGCCCGAACTCCCGCGCGCATCGACCGACTCCAGTAGGTTGCCGTCCTGGTCGTAGCTGTAGCAGTCCGACACGGTGGCTGGCAGCGCCGGTTCACCGGTGACCATTGGGCAGGCAGGCGTGCTGGCGATTGTGCCCGAGTCGGGATTGGTCGTGCTGATCAGCCTTCCCGCCATGTCGTACTGGTAGGCGGTGGTGGCAGTTCCGTTCGGCTGCAGAATCCAGACCTGCTGGCCCAAGAAGTTGTATGCATATTTGGTGGTCGCGTAGACCGCGTAAGTCGAAGGTGAGTTGCCGGTGTAGGCCTGCTCGTAGAAGATGCGTCCCATGGCGTCAGTCAAGGTGCTTGACTGGTGGCCTAGAGGATCCACCGTCGCCACCTGGTTGTAGCAAGAACTATCGCCCGTTCCCGGCGGATTGCAAGCGACAGTGTAGGAAGTGGTGGTCGCCTCGCTCAAGGCGTCTGTCGTCACCCTGACGCGTCCGAGTCCGTCATAACCAGAAATCGAGCAGCCCGTCCCAGAGCCGACGCAAGTGCCCGCCACCGTGCTGTCGGGGATCGAGTAGGCATTTACACCGGGCGCCCCGGTGTAGGCCGCAACCAAGTAGGGGATGCTCGTGAACGCCAGCTGCCCGGAGGGATCGTAGAAATAGTACTGGACGCTGTCTTGGCTGCTGGTAGCTGGCTTTCGCGTTTCAACCAGGTTCCCCATGCCGTCATAAAAGGAGCGGCTGGTGACTGTCTGCGTGCTGTTGAGCCGCTGCGTGGTGTCATTCTCCGCGCAGGGGCTCTGCGCGCTCGTGCCGGCGCACCAGATCGTGTACGACAGGTTTTCAGTATTGAGTCCCCCCGTCTCCAGCGGTGCGGTCACGCTCGTCTGACGGCCCAGGCCGTCATACGTGTAGCTCGTGATTTGGCCGTTGGCGTCCGTGGTTGACATCGGCCACAGTCCCCACCCAAACGCCGCCGTCGCGCTAGACGGCGTTTGGCCGACCCAGTAAGTCGTGCTAGTAGTCTGATTGAGCGCGTTGGCCTGTTGGGTGGGCAACGCCGCAAAGTAGCTGTCCCATGTCGTGCAGTTGCTGGCCTTGGGCACATTGCTGGCGCAGCCGATGTGTGAGGTAACGCCCGCCATAGCGTCGGCGTCATTGCTCCACTGGAGATTTCCGTATGGATTTTGGGCGCCGTAGTTGAACTTGGTCTGGATGTCTCCGGTTGGACTGGCGCCGCAAGTGGTGTAGTGGTCGATAAGGGTCACATCCCCGTACTTGAGCAGCGAATTTTGGCCTTGACCGTACGCGCCGTTGTAGGAGTTGTAAGTGCATTGCTTCTGATTGCCGCTGGTATCCTCGGTGTCGGTGAACTCCGGGAAATCGATCAGGTAATAGCCGGTCACACTCGTCGCCGTCGCGCTCACGTTGTCGTTCCAGATGTAGGCAGTCGTGTGCACAATGCTGGCCGGGTTGCTGTTGGCGCTCCCGTCGTTGCTGCTTGTGGTCGTCTTGATTTCGCGGCCGTAGCAGGTCGCGCAGGGCCGCGAGGCAACTTCATACGTATAGGCCGTGGTTTGATCAGGGATGGTTCCGCTGGTCGCGGAGTCATATTTGTAGTCGTCGACCTGGCTTACTTGGTCGTCGCAAGCCACCTCGGGGTTGGCCAAGTCAAGAGAGCTGACCAGATTAAGGCCCCAGTTGTTGTTTGTATAGCCGCTGACGTTGGGCGAAAGGCTCGCAATGATAGGCGGTGTGCACACTGCGTTGTACTGGGTCTTTGTCTGCTCCAGCAGCGTCGTCCCGTTGGTATCGTAATTGTCCAGCTCGTACTGATGTCCATGCAGAGCATTGGCCTGTCCGGGAGGGTTATTGGCATTGTCGTCCCAATAGGAATCGGGATGGCACACATCGGGTGAGGCTGGGCACGTGATGGTAAGTCCGTTGCTGCCATGCGTGGTCCACCCGCCCCAGCCTTCGGTCGAGAAGAACTTGTGCACCGCCAGGCTGCCGTCCGGGCTGGTCACGCTTACACCAGTGAAGCCCATGAAGACGCCGTTGTAGAAGTCCAAGTAGTCGTTGTCGTACTGGCTGCCCCAACTGTATCCAGCCACGCAGGTGGCGCATTCTTGCGCCAGCAGGGGATAGACATCGCTGTAGGTGTAGCTCGTGGTGCCCACGACTTGCGTGGGAGTCTGCGTCCCGCCCTGGCCGGCTTGCGTCAGCCTCACCAGGTTGTTGCTTTGCGACTGGAGGCTGGCCCGGCTCCAGGTCTCGTCATCAACCATGTCGCACGGGAACACATTGCCGCCGCTGTACCCGGGGACTCCTGCCTGGGCGTTGGTGCAGTACATGGGGTCGTAGACTTTGCTGGAGCCGCTAGTCACCCCGTGCATGTTGTCGCGATTGTCCTGCCAGTAAAACTTCTGGAGCAGGCCGATCCCGTTGATAACCGAAGCTATGTAGTAGCTGTTGCCCTCATAGCTCTGGAGCCAGAGGATGCAACCTTGGTTGTTAGGCGTGTAGCCGGTATTCCAGGTTGGTCCGCAGTTGGTCGTTGGGTTTGGGAAGTTCAGACTGTCTTCGTAATATTCGTATTGCCTGACGTACGTGAATTGCTCGGAGAGCGTTGTCGCTGGGCTGTCGTCGCCAATCTCTGTCACCTGGCGCAAGACCAGCATGCCGGCGACTGATTCGCTTAGACCAGTGAGCGGATCGGTGATGGTCGGCGTTGTAGCTTGATCGAAGGCGAACTGGTAGTCGCGCAAGGTCTTCCAGGTTGTCGTGCAGGGCGCGCTGTCACAAACTTGCACCAGGATGTCGCTGAGCGCGAAATCGCTCTGCACCAGCGGCACGCCCAGCCCGCCGCTGATGGCCTCTGGATCGTCACAGCGCAGGTTGCCGGTTGATGCACAGTCGCCGCCGATGGTGTGGTTCACGAAGTGGTAGGCAACGAAGCTCACTTGCAGCAATGGCTGCCACAGGTTCTGGCCAGTGCCGTTGGTGGTGCAGGCGGCGTTGGTGTTGTCGCAGGTGGGTGAGTCCCATTGCACCGAACTCAGCACCGCGTCCCGCGGGTACGAAATTCCATTGGCTGTTTGCATGTCCCGCTGGTAGGTGACGTGTATCTGGTTGCCGTCCGGCTCCGTGATCAGGTCCAAAAGCCAGCTTGAGATGTAGGGCTTGCCCGAGCTGTTCGGGTAGTACTGCAAGGAGTCAGCCGTGCAGCCGAATTCCTCCATGATGCCGTTGGTCAGAAAGACCCGAAAGCACGGCGGTACCGTTGTTGTGCCCGGCAACGACAGCGTGCTCTGAAACGAATAGATCTTGGCGTAGATCTCCGGGTCCGTCTGCCACTGCACCGGGCTGGGAGTTATCGTATTGCCGTCTTCCAGGTAGGTGGCCGTCTTGGTCGTCGGCGGTATCAGTGTCGCGCTGTTGCCGTATGGGTCACTCAGATCCCAACTGTCCTGCCATTTGGTTCCTCCGGTGTCAGCTACGTCGTGCTCCGCCCAACTGATCGAGCCCATGCTCAGGCTGAAGCCTTCTCCGACCCAGGGGGCTGCCCCTTGTGGACTGTGCTGGTCGCTCAACGCCGCGCTGCTATAACTCAGGCTCACCGGCGGCGCGATGCCCTTGGGGCCTGGCGGCAAGTTGAGCGGGTAGCTGGCCGTCAGCGCACCTCCTGACAAGTCCGCCTCAAATGGCTGCGGCTGCCCGAACGTCGCAACCGAAGAATTGGTCCCAAAGCTCATCGACATGCTCGGCGCCGTCATGCTTGCGTTGCCGGTAAGGGTTTGGTTCGTGGTATTCAGTGATGCGCTGGAGGCGGTTTGCGGCCCCAGGCCCGAAGCTCCCAGCGGGGCACTGAAGTTGGCCGGCAGGGCTCTGTTAAGGACCAAGTAGCTGTTCGTCAAGTCGAGCGCGTCCACCCGGCCCCCGTAATGGACCGTCAACGTTATCGGCTGCCGCAACCCGTGCGTGGTGACATTCCCATTGGCGTCAAGCACCCGGAGCAGGTAGGTGCCGAAGCTGAAGAGGCCCGACCCACCAGCGTTCGATCCCGACATGGGCGAGACCTGCTGGACCGACAGAGAGGTGGTCCCGCCATCGGCCGCCACGTCCGCGGCGCTCACGGCGCCGGCCGGCACGTCTATCTCCAGCAGTCCGTCTCCGCTCAAGAAATGGCTCGGCGATCCGGCATTCAAGGGAAACGAGACCGGCGCCGCAAATGGAGTGCTCCTTTGCATCCCCGCCGAGGTCCCCGCCGGAGCGGCGCTTGAGCTGGTCTGCCGCGTCGGCTGGGGCGCTTGCGGGTGTGTCACCGACTTCGATGCCGAGCTGGGATTGAACCGGTTCGGCTTGCCTGGACCCGGTACTTTCGTCGCTGCCAGCCGCGCCTGCGCCGCCATTTGTGATCGAATTTGAAGCCCCGCGGCCGCCTGCACCTCGGCGAACGGCGCCAACGATCCGATGATCGATGCCAGCATCAAAACGATTAGTCCAGCAGCCTTCATTCGAATCGACAGACGCCCTTCCGAATGTCCGAGGTTGCGTCGCGAGGGGCGCACGGAAAGGAATGAATGGATCATCGGGGAGCGGCTGCCTCCTCGTGAGACCTTGTGCGGCTTGAGCGGCGCCGCCACCGTAAAAGCAACCTCGTCAGATGTCAAGCAACACTTAATAAGTGCCATCGGATAGCGCGAAATCACGCGCCCTAGCTAATTACTACTCGCTGACTTGGTAGATATCACTCGCTTAAAGGGTTCGGTCGCGCTAACGCGGCACTATCGCGAGCATCGCCGCCGGTCGGGGAGGTCCGGGTAACTCTCTCGGGGGAGGTCCGGGTAACTCTCTCGCAAAGGACGCGCGCGTGATACCACATCCGCAGACTGAAAATTGGTTCCATCGCTATCGCTTTCCGAACCCCGCATACGGTTTTGAAGACCGCGGGCCTGCCATCCACAAGCGTCCATAGAAGTCCGCTGCAATTCGCCCCCGCGCCTCAAGATTCCTGGATCGTCCGCCTTTGTCTCCCAGTGTGCGCCGAGTTGGCTGTCTTCTTGGCTGTCAGCAATCGCATCGACACCCTTAATCCCATGCTTCCGGATTCGGCAGGCCACACGACGCTACGAAGTTGCTTAAAGGCGGGGACTGGGCCGGGCGTCCATTTGCGGTCCGGAGAAAATGTGCTGACGTTTGCTGCTGTGGCTGTCAGCTTGGCAGTCAGGTTGCGATCAAAGATCGCTCTGGCCACTTCAGAAACGCGATTCTGAATTCGCTGGCTGCCGTCGTGCTCCGTCAAGTAGCACCTCTTGTCACCACATTCCTTTCAGAAGTCGACCAAAAACAGGTGGTAGCTCTTGTGCGCCAAGGTGTTGAACTGCCTAGATCTACCCCTTTAACGCTGCGATGATGAACTGGTCCAAGGTCCCGATGAAGTTCTCCACTTCGGCGACGACTGCCTCTATCTCCGGTTCAGAGGGCTGGATACCTAGGTCTCGCGTGCCCAGATCCTGGAGGATCGGTCCGTTCTCCCTCATGAGATTGCAATGAACCTTAAGCGTACCGTCGTGGAATGTGAACATGGTACTAAGGACCAAGGCGTCGTCATCCTCGCCAGGGTACCCAAAGGTTCGCACCACGTGGATCGGTTTGACATCGTTGGCAGACGTTCCGTTGTGTGAGGCTACGTCCGGAATTTGCCGTCGGACTCGATCAACGAGCTGCCGCACCGCGGCGACAATAGCTTCCTGCCGGCGCATCCACCGTTCAGATGGCGACGTCACTACCGCACTTCACCGACGATGGTTTGTCTTATCGCCTCAGAGAGCGGATTTGCAGCGTCGGTCCCACGCAAGTCGGACCAACTGATCAACGACTCCCAGTCCCGCGTCGTTATTATCACGTGGCCATCTTCCTCCTCGATAGCCTGCAGATCTGCGGGCAGTCGGTTCAGGTCAATGACTTGCACTTTGGCATTGCCTTTCAAGGCCTCTTCTGCGGTTCGCCACGTGGAAAGTCCCGGCGCTCCCTCGCCTTCTAGGTCGATCGCGCGTGGCGTGAGGTTGTTTAGCGTGTCACTACCCCCGCGGTAGACAATATCAGCCGCTAGCTTCTCGCCCGCGTCCGCAGCAATTTCATCGGCCTTGACTCGCAGCACGAAACGAGCCAGCAGGCGGGCAGCTCCCAATGCCTCGCCGAGGCCATCGAGCATGCTGACGACCAGCACTAGTCCGCCTAGCACCTCGCCAGCGTTGTACCAACCGTCATGGGTAATGCTCGTGTCGCCCGACACGAACCCATGGAGGAGTCGGCCCTCCGGGGCTTTCAACTCTGACCCGATCCAATTCATGACTGCATGGGCGCCGCTGACGATGTTGTTGCGGAAGGCGTCACATATCCAGTTCGTCTGGTCGCCGAATCCAAAGCAGAGACCTGATGGGTCGGTAGCATTCAGGGGGTTGTCGGCGACGTACCCGTAGGGCTCCCACGTCGAATTCAGTTCGGGGTCGCGCGACAGGAACTGGCCGGTGGCGGGGTCGTAGTAACGCGCGCGCAGATAATAGAGACCGCTTTCGGTATCCCGATATTGGCCTGAGAAGAGGAAAGGGTTGCTAATGGTGCCCGTCTGGGCAGTGATGTTGCCGAAAGCGTCGTATGTGTAGCTCGCAGCTACTGTTCCAGTGGCGTCGGTCAGCGCGCGTGTTGAGCCGAGCTGGTCTTGTTGATAGTAGTAAACCGTGCTCCCGGACACTTGCTCGAGAGGCACCCCACCAGGGCCGGTGACATAGTTCATCGTGCCATCCTGCAGGAGCAGAGGCAGGCCATCCACGGTATCCCAGATGAAAGCTTCGCTCTGTCCAGCGACAGTCTTGCTAACCCGAAGGCCGGTCGCGTTGTAGCTGTAGCTACTATCTGCACCATAGGTAAGCAGGCGATCCTGCTGGTCCCAGGTCAGGCTGAGTGATCCGGCGCTTGTCCGGCGCCCTGCCGCGTCATAGCCGTAGTTGGTGGTCGAGCCACCGACGACCGCGGCCGAAAGTAACTGGTCCGCATTGTCGTAGTTGAAGTTGGTGGTGGTCGAGCTGTTGACGGATTGTGTCAGGCGACCGGCGGCGTCGTAGCTGTAACTGAGGCCGGCGTTCCCGGTTGTGAGCTGGTTGAGGCCGTTATAGGCATATGACGTTGAGTTCTCGCCCGTGACCTGTGCGTTGCTGTCGCGGGTGTAGGCCAAACCTAGGATGGTGTTGCCGCCGTTGACATCGCTGATGGCCGTCAGCTGGTTCGCGTTGTTGTAGGTCCAGGCAGCAACCACCCCGTTGGGATAGGTAACCCCGGTTAAGTTCGAGTTGGCGTCATACCCGAAGGTCGTCGTATGCGATAGCCAGTCCCGGACGGACGACGGACGTCCGGCGGTGTCGTACTGCCGGGTGACGCATAGAGTTTGGGTGTCGCAGTTTCCTCCCGGATAAGCAATCGAGGTCACGCGGCCGGCCAGGTCGTAGCCGTAGCCGACGACATGGCCGGCTCCATCAGTCTGCTGAATTAACTGGTGTAGGGAGTCAAATACATTGGTTGTGGTCCCAGTCCCGTCGACCATGGTCAGAAGCTGGCCGTTGGCGTTATATGTGTAGGTTTCCGAACTGCTATCCGTATACGACGTGCCGATCAATCGCCCACTAGAGTCATACGCGAAGGTAGTCGTCTTGTTAAGGGGATCGACGGCGCTGGTGAGGCGGTTCACGCTGTCGTAGCCGTAACTGGTCGTGCGCCCCGATCCGTCGGCGCTTGTGGCCTGTCGGTTCAAGACGTCATATGTGTAAGAGGCCAGGGTGTGGTTGAGCCCATCGATCTTGCTGAGCACATTGCCGTCAGGGTCATATATGGTCTGTTGCGTAGTCGCTAGCGACGTCCCATAACCGGCCGTCGAAGTCGTGGGGCGCCCGTCTAAGTCGTAGGAAGACTTCGTGATGTTCCCGTTGGCATCTGTAGTCTGGACGAGATGTCCCCCGACGTCGTACTGGTTGACCACTTGGTGGCCCAGCGGGTCAGTGATGGTCAGGGGTTGGCGGGCAGCGTTGTAAGTGACAATGGTCGTGAAAGCGGCTGGATTTCCGCCATTAACGTTGCCCAGCGGGCTGACGATAGATATCAAGCGCCCTAAAGTGTCATACGCATAACTGGTCTTGTTGTTCAGCGGATCAGTCGAGCTAACGAGATCTCCATACGAGTCGAATGCATAGGTAATGGTCCGATTGGTCGGATCAGTAACGGCGGTTACATCGCCGGGATGGTTGGGGTCACCATAAGTGAGGGTCGTGACCTGGCTTAAGCCGCTCCCAACCAGTGGGGTGGAGCTAGTGAGGGGATTTCCGTTGGCGTCGTACGTATATGTAGTGGTTACTCCCATCGGATTCTGAACTGTTAGTGGTTCAGAGAGACTGTTGTATGTGAAGGTCATCTTGTTGCCCAGCGAGTCGGTCGTGGTCAGCTGGTTGCCCATGGCGTCGTAAGTCGCGGTGTCGGTTTGCGAATCCGGCTTTGTAATTGCCGCGGCACCGAGTGTCGCAGGGTCGTAAGCGAAGGTGGTCTTGGCGGACAAAGGGGTATTAGCCGCCTGGACGATGTCGATTGGAATGCCGAGGGCGTAGTCGTAGACGGTCTGGTTCCCTCGAGGGTCGGTGGCCGTAGTCGTGAAAAGGGGCCACGAAGACGCATAAGTAAATATCGCCGTATTGCCCGCGGGATCGGTTTGCCGACCAATCCGACCGTTGCTATCGTACACATTGACCATGCCGTAGCAACCGGGCGTTAGGTTGCAGATGGGATCCTTGATGGTTAGCAAGCGATGGGCTGAGTCGTAGGTGTACGAGGTGACACCGCCCAGGACGTCGACCACGGACGTGAGGTTCAAGTTGCCGTCGTCATAGTGGTACGTGGCAGTACGGGTGCCGTCCGTGACGGCGGAAACTTGGCCGTTGCCTCCGTAGCTGTAGGTCAGCGTCCGGCCGCCAGGCTCGGTGACCGTACTGAGGTATCCGTTGACATAGGAGAGGTTGGTCACATATGTCGGGTTGGGATCGATCTCCTGTATCAGCTTTCCGCTCGAATCGAAAACGACCTTGCCGCCCTGTTTGTCGGTCAGGGTGTAGTCGCCACCGCTGAAGACGAGCGCAGTAGAGACATAACTGGCGGTCTTGAGGCTCCCGCTCTGGTTGGCATAGAACTCGGACCCTCCCATCGCGTCATAGACGGTCACATCGCCGAATTCATCTGTTGACAGGTGGGCGCCATAGGAACTCGACCAGCCGTAACCGAAACCCGGGCAGCCCCCGGATGATCCACAGCCTGTGCCCAGCGCGAATGCTGAGAAGGTGTTGTAAGTGCGCACCAGGGACAGTGCTGGACCCCGGCCGGGAATCGACATGTCAGTCGATCCCTCGCAATAGCCGCCAGTCCCCGTATTAACGCCATTGCACTCGTCCGCAAGTTCGCCTGGCGAGAGTCCCCCGCTGATCTCGAACGGCTGGATCAGTAGATCGGAGAACGCATACGAGCCGATTTGCCACGGAAGACTGAAAGCCATGAAGCTGGCGGGATTGTCCTGACTCGAGGAGTCAGTGAAGTATCCCCACCTGACCGGCGTCCAAGGGTTATGCCAGCTGAGCTCCGTCCCGTCCAAAGCTCCGACCGGGTAGTCGTTGAACTTGTAGTCAACGAGGGTGTTGGCATCAGCCGGCGGCTCGGTGGTCGGTACACCGAAACTGGTCCCGGTGTATCGCGCCATGTTGGAAACTCGGAAGCCGTCAAAGGCCCCAGCGCGCAGCTCGGTCTCGTCAAAGAAACCTGCCCAGGCACTCTTCGGAATTGCCGCGCTGGCGGGCTGCGAGAAGCTCTGGGTGCCGTTGATGTAGCCCCGTACGTTGGTCCCGTCGTAGTCAATCGCGACATAGACAGGTGTGCTGCTGGACAGAATGGCGCCAAGCTGGTTGTCTCCAGGCTGGTTGTTCGGTGGTGTGAACTTGCCGCCTGGCCAGACGAAACTGACGTCACAGCAGTTGTTGAGACCGTGAAGATCCCCGATGTTGAAGTTGATTCCCGCCAACGGCGTGTCCCAGGAGGGCACCGTGTGATCGTCGCCATTGGGATCGGTGTAGTGGGTGGTGTCGAGCAGACCCCACGCCATGTTTCCGGTCTGCGTGTCCTGGCTGGTAACCGCCCAGACCCATCCCTCGATCGTCCAGTTTGTCAATGAACTGGCGGGGATGAGGTTGGTGCTCACCCAGCCGTCGTAGTAAATGCCATAAGGGACGTTACCCGCCTCAACGATGGCGAGTGAACGATCCAGGTTCGGGGCTGGTTGCGGACCGGAAATGGTGACCGCCGACGATGTGGCCGCAGCGCCAGTTCCATACTGGTTGATCGCTTCGACAGCAAACGAGACTGACACACCACTCGGCAGCCCCGCAACGTTGGCGCTGGTCGTGCTCGCCGAGACGCTCAGGGCGGCCAGCGACGAGCCACCAGCAAGCTGAGGTGTAATCATGTAGGACGCAGCTGCCCCCTGTCCCTGTGGAACCGCGGTCCAGGACACGACGGCACTGTTCGTTCCAGCTACGGCTGTGACGTTGGTGGGTGCAGGTGGCGCGCCGGCGCCGCTTTGCTCGTAGTGATTGAGTATCTGCGCTGCGCTCAGCGCGCTCGAGTAGATCGAGACCTCGTCCAGGCTGCCTGACATGTAGTTGCTGCCGTAAAGCACGCCGAGCATCAGCCCACTGTTGTCAGCTGAACCCAGACTCGTGCTGTAGGCGTGGCTGCCGATCGACTGGCCGTCCACGTATATCACTACCGTGGTTCCGTCCCAAGTCGCCGCGATCTGATGCCAAATGCCATCTGTTACTGAGTGGGCTGGCGTGAAGCGGATAGAGGTGACCGCCCAGCTGTTGCAGTCCCATCCGGTGATGAAGCCAACCTGGCCACCCGACGTCAGCACCAGACCGTTGGCCAGGTAGCCGCAGCCGTTGCTGTGCGCGTAACTGAGCAGTACCTGGTCACCCGTGTATGTCGTCTTGACCCAGACCTCGTACGTTCGCGCCGACGTGCCGCTGGGCAACCCGGTGCCTTGAGTGAACTGCGCCTTGCCATTGGCGGTGAGCGTCGTTGCGGTATCGGTGTCGTTGGCGAGCGCACCAGCCGCTGATTGGGTGTAGCCACCGCTCGCGTAGGCCAACCTGCCGTTCCCGCTCGAGTCGGCGACCATCGCCGAGGTGTCGTCGAGCCGGTAGTAATAGGACGGAGAGTCGCCCTGCACTGTGGAGGCATAGGTCGTCGACGATCCGGTCGGGGTCGCCGCCAGCGACGTACCCGCAGGTCCGAAGCCGAAGTTGTTGGCAGCTTGGACCTGGAAGGTGTAGGCCGTACCTCCTTGCAGGCCAGTCATGATCACCGAGGTCGTCGCCGCGCTAACCGAGACGGCGTTCTTGGCCACGCCACCCTGCATGGCAGTGACCAGGTAGCCAGTGATGGGCGAGCCGTTACTCGCCGCCGCCGTCCAACTGACCGTGGCCTGGTTGGCTCCACCGGCAGACGCGACGTTGGTCGGCGCCGACGGCTGGTTGTTACCGCTCGCCTGGAAGTGGTTGAGGATCTGGGTCGCGCTCAGCGCGCTCGGGTAGATCGCGACCTCGTCCAGGCTGCCCGTCATGTAGTTGCTGCCGTAGATCGCACCGAGCATCAGACCGCTGGTGTCGGCCGAACCCAGGCTGCTGCTGTAGGACTGTGGGGTGCCAATCGGCTGACCGTCCAGGTACATGACCACCGTCGTGCCGTTCCAGGTCGTAGCGATCTGATGCCACGCGCCGTTGGTGATCGAGTACGGCGGCGTGAAACCGATTGAGGTGACCGACCAGCTGTTGCAGTCCCAGCCGGTGATGAAGCCGACCTGGCCGCCCGACGTCAGCACCAGGCCGTTGGCGAGGTAGCCACAGCCATTCGTGTGCGCGTAGCTGAGCAGCACCTGGTCGCCGGTGTATGTCGTCTTGACCCAGACCTCGTACGTTCGCGCTGACGTGCCACTGGGGAGAGTCGCAAAGGATTGGTCCTGTACGAGGCCGGCAGCGAACGTGAATGCAGTATCCGAGTCGCCCGGCAAAGCACCGCCGGCTCCCTCCGTAACGCCCTGCCGGATGGCCGCCGTGTTGGCGTTACCAGACGAATCGGTCGCCGTGCTACCGGTATCACCTAGGCGGTAGTAAGCGATCGGACCATCGGCGATGACCGTCGATGGATAGGTCGATGCAAGCCCGGTGACCGTAATAAAGCCGGTGTAGGTGGAATTGGAGGAATAGCCAAATGCGTTGCGCGCCTGGACTTGAAAGTCGTATTGCCCCGTCGTCACCAGGCCGGTGATGACCGCGGAAGTTGCACTGCCGCCAACCGAAATCTCGTTCTGCGACGTGATCCCGTTTACGAAAGCTGTGACTGTGTAGGTAGTGACGGGAGCGCCGTTCGGCTGTGATGCGCCCCACGAAATCGTTGCCTTGTTCGTACCAGCGACAGCTGAAGGGCTTACGGGAGCTCCGGGGGCGCCGTCGGCAGCCAGGCCAAAGTGGTTGGTGACCTGAGCTGCGGATAGTGCGGTCGGGTAGACGGCGACCTCGTCGATGATGCCGGCGAAGTACGTGTTGCCGGAACACGAGACCTGGCTGCGGCCGTGACCGATCCAGATCGGATTGCCAGTCGTATTCGGAGCCGTCGGCAGCGTGAACGGCTGAGCGGTAAGGGTGGACCAACCGTTGTTGTAGACGTAGCCCGACACGGCCACCGAGTCGACATAGACCGATAGCGAGGTTCCCTGGAGCGTGACGACGACGTAATGCGTCGAGCCATCGTTCAGGTGCAGGCCCGGGATGTAGACATCATCGTTCCCACCAAACCCCACATATGCGCCGGCGGTGTTCTGCGGCGCGCCGCAAACCCCGCCATCGCTGGTCGTCCCGATGTAGAAGGACTGTCCCGCGCCTGCACCGCCGCTGTCAAAGAGCATCTGCTGCGCACTCGAGACAGAGTTGAACCAGACCTCTACCGTGCGCGCATGGTTGCCCTGGAGCGCCGTCTGTGTTGGCGCACTGACATAGGCGGAGCTGCCATCGAAGCTGGTGGCCGCGTCGACGAGGTCACTGCCGATGAGTCCGGTTGCCCCATGTGTGTAGGTGCCTTGATAAGCGCCGGCAGCTCCGTTGCCCGAGGAGTCGGCCGCGACCGCGCCGGTATCGGACATTCGCTCGTAGTTCGCGGCTCCATCAGCGAGCACCGTGGACGCGTAGGTTGTCGCCGAGCCGGTAGGGGTGACCGCAGACGAGAAAGCACCTGGTCCGGCTCCATAGCTGTTGGTGGCTACAACCTGAATCGTGTAGCTGGTTCCGCCCTTCAGGCCGCTCACGGTTGCCGCAGTTGCCGAAGGACCGAGTGCAATCGAAAGGTTGGGCAGTCCGGCGACATATGCGGTGGCGGTGTAGCCGGTGATCGCCGAACCGTTGGAGGCAGCGGCAGTCCAAGTCACGCTGGCTCGATTGGCCCCGCCCGTGGCTGAGACATTGCCAGGGGATCCGGGCGTACCAACCATAAGGGGTGTCGACGCGCCTGCCGTTCCGTTACCTACGGCATTGGTGGCGAAGACTTGGAACGTGTAGGTACTCCCGTTGGTCAGGCCAGTGACAGGAGTCGAGTAGACCGAGCCTCCGACTACAACTGGGGTACCGGCATTGCCGTTGAGAACCGGCGTTACTGTGTAGCCGGTGATGGTCGATCCGCCGTTGTCAGTGGGAGCACCCCACGTGACGGTCGCTGATCCGTTGCCAGAGGTGGCGGTGATGTTGGTCGGGACTGAGGGAGGACCGGCAGGCGTGGCCGCCGGCGATGTCCCGACGAAGCCATGGCCATACGAGTTGGCTGCGTAGATCTGGAATGTGTATGCGGTTCCATTGGTCAGGCCGATGACGATGACGCTGGTGGCGCTGGCACCGGCGCCGACTGGAGTACCTGCGCTGCCACCTATGTAGGGAGTGATCGTGTAGGCCGTGATCGATGAACCGCCTGGATCGGGTGGGGTCCAATTCACCGTGACCTGTTGGTCGCCGGCGGTCGCGCCGACATTGGTCGGGGCCTGCGGGGTGACCGCAGGCGTGACCGCGTTCGACGTTCCTGCCGGTCCGGCGCCACTGGTATTGGTCGCGGTCACCTGGAAGGTGTAGGTAGTGAGGTTGGTTAGGCCGCTAATAGTCGCGGTGGTCGTGGGTGCGGCGACCTGGGTGGGCGTACCTGCGTTGGTACCGATAAAGGGCGTGACCGTGTAGCCGCTCACAGCCGCGCCGCCATTCGGTACTGGTGCGGTCCAATTGATCGTCGCCTGCTGATTACTTGCGGCTGCAGTCACGCCTGTGGGGGCTCCCGGCAAGATTGACGGCGTCGCCGAGTTCGAGGGCGCGGACGCAGGCCCGTCGCCGTTGGCGTTGTGGGCGACGACCGTAAAGGTATAGGGCGTGCCGTTGGTGAGTCCGGTGACGGTTACGGCCGCAGCCGCCGGATTGCCGTTGACGGTGCCGGTCGCTCCACCCGGAGCTGCAGTCGCGGTGTAGGAAGTGATGGTCGCGCCGTTGTTGGCCGGCGCTGTCCAGGTCAAACTGACCTGCTGGTTGCCACCGGAGGCGACGACATTGGTCGGCTGCCCGGGGATCGTTGAAGGTGTGACCGAGTTGGAAGCGCCGGAGAGCGGCCCATTGCCGGCCGCGTTGGTCGCATAGACAGTGAAGGTGTATTGGGTGCCATTCGTGAGCCCGATGACCGTGCCTGACGTCGCGGGCGGGCTCCCGGATACGGTCGTGGTGAAATTGCCGGGCGTCGACGTGATGGTGTAGGAGCTGATCGCCGCCCCGCCATTGCTGACCGGGGCGGTCCAGTTGACAGTTGCCTGGCCGTTGCCGGCGGTTGCGGTTGCGCCGGTGGGGGCCCCGGGAGGGCCGACGGGGGTCACCGCAGGCGATGCGCCAGACGTGACACCGGTGCCCAGGGCGTTGGTAGCTAGAACTGTAAATGTGTACGGGGTCCCGTTACTAAGCCCGGTCCCGATCCCGGTGCTCGCCGCCGGATTGCCGGTTACGGTCATGGTCGCGCCGCCAGGTGAAGCGGTGACGAGATACTTTGTGATCGTGGAACCCCCGTTGGGTGCGGCCGTCCAGCTCACTGTGACTTGGGCGTTGCCGGCCACTCCGCTGATGCCAGTGGCCACGCCAGGAGGCGTGTTCCTATTCCAGGTATCAGTTAGCGGAGCGCTCGAGTTGCGCCCGTCGAACAAAACGAGGTTGCTGGTTGCCGTATCCCACGCCAGGACTGCGGTGGAGCGCGCACCGGGATTGCTGGTCGAGGTCTCAAGGCCCCAGTTTGTGCCATCCCAGCTCCAGGTTTCGGCGTAATAGGAGGTGCCGTTGACGCCTCCGAACAACATCGAGGTTGCCGTGATCGGGTTGTAGGCCATGGCTGCCCCGGCGCGGGCGGTGGGGGCGGTGCCAGGAGATTGACTCGTCCACGTGGTTCCATTCCAAAGCCAGGTGTCGGCGAGATAAGTACTGCCGTTGTAGCCGCCATAGAGGACGACCTTGCTGTTGCCCGAGTCATACCACGGCAGCACT
>Ga0210394_10003868_pt1 | contig 18118 bp, 17 predicted proteins | sample IncBWC12MmetaG_FD_160121 | JGI IMG/M metagenome (GOLD analysis project Ga0210394, IMG submission 160121) | Forest soil microbial communities from Barre Woods Harvard Forest LTER site, Petersham, Massachusetts, United States - Inc-BW-C-12-M | ecosystem: Environmental > Terrestrial > Soil >... | reverse complement strand
TTCTCATCGCGCCCCACCACCGTAAAGAACACTTGGCGCGCGGGATTCGCGATCGCGAAGTTCATCCAGCGCTGCGCTACCTGGAATGCGAAGACGACGGCGAGACCAGGAGCTAGTGCCAGTACCGTGAATCCAACGATGTAAACCATGGGCAGTGCCCCAGCCGATGCGCCGGTGCCGAATCGCTTGAGCGCGTGCCCGGTCGCAAACACCTGCGTCGCCAGGGTGAGCAATCCGACCGCCAAATCGATACTGGCAAAGAGACGCGTCTGCGCACCTGCGCCATGCACTGATGCCGCCACGACGTTGGCTTGCTCGAGATACAGAATGGTCGCACCGAACGACAGCAGGCTGACCCAGGCCGCCGCACCGAGAAGATAACGCGAGCGAACCAACGTGACGAACCCTGAAAAGATGCTGCCGCCGATGCGCCCTTCGGCGGCCCGCTGGCTCCGATCGCGCGCGACGCTGCGCTCGAGGCGATATACGCAAAACACGGCCAGTTCGAGCAGCACAATCGCAACAATCAGCAAATTGATCGGGCCGAGCGGTACCGAGAAGCCTATCGTGATTAGCGGGCCGAGCAGGCCGCCCGCCGTGCCGCCGGCACCGATAAAGCCAAACAGGCGCTTGCCCTGCTCGCTGGTGAACAGGTCTGCCATCAAGGACCAGAACACCGCGACGGCAAATAGGTTGAAAACGCTAACCCAGACGAAAAAGACCCGTGCCACGATGACGGTCGAGACATCGAGTGTCAGCAGCAGCCAGAAGAGCGCGAGATTCGCAACGAAGAACTGGTAGACGATCGCAATGAACCAGCGGCGCGGCAGCTTCTTCACCAGCGCACCATAAATCGGTTGCATCACGAGCAGCGTCACAAAGGTTGCCATGAACATCCATGGCAGCGCCTTGACGCCACCGGCGATACCCATCTGGTCGCGCAGCGGCCGAAGCACATAGTACCCTGCCAGCAACATGAAGAAATATGCAAACGCCCACAGGGCAACCAGGCACTCTTCAGGCGTTGCCGGCAGGGCCCGCCCTAGGCGCCTGATCCAAGTCACGGCGCTAGTCAGAGTGGGTTGTTCGGAAAGATGAGTGTCCGCCACATGTGCGCGACCCGGCTATTGTCGTACCCAAGCCCTTCCTTCGGCTGTTTGAAGTGACGACCAATGATATCGATGAAAGGGTCTAGCGAGACCTTCATCGTCGGATCAAAGGCATAGAGGTCGTGCAAAGTGATCATGCGCGCGGTCATGTACGACTTGTGGTTGCGGGCATACTCGTAGGCCTGCTTGATGTACGGGGGCGGAACATAATCCTTGCCGAAGATCCGGTTATACATCTCAGGGTACTCGTAGCCGACCGAAGGATCCGGGAAAAAGCGTAAGGCCTGGTGATAGCGGATGGCCCAGCTGATCTGTTCCGAAACATAGGGCTCCAGCATCTGGGCGCCCCACCAGCCGTGGTCGACCTTGATCAGGTTGAGCACCACATCATGGACAAGACACGCAAAGATTATTTCCTCCTTCTCGCCCTTCCTCATCGCATCGGTCGCGCTCTGCAAGACGTGTGTTGCGGGTGCGAACCGATAAGTGAAGAAATCGACCAACGTGGGTTTTTCCGGCATCGGCTCCAGCGTTTTGAGTTCCGCTGGGCCTTTGTCGAGTGGCCCAGGCCCGCCGAACAGTGTTCCCGCGCCGCGCCGAACCTTCAGCTCGTTCGTGGTCGTGTCCGCGTCGAGCTTTTCAATCGTGTGACGCTCGAGTGCGTCGGCGAGGGCTTCAGAGGTCATCGCGTTGACAGCGGCCGCCGTTCCCAGGGTCGCGAGGAAGGCTCGACGATCGATTTGCATACGGGCTTCCTTCTGCTGGTGAGGAGCCTACTGCCGAAGCTGCTTGGATTCAACGAGAATCTTCCGACCGGCGGGTACGGTACGAATACAATTGCAGTATGCCGCCCATTCGTACGCAACCGACCGTATTGACCGCCCACCCTTCCACGCCCGACAACCCCGTGCACAGCCTCGGGGTGCAGCTGCGAGGGGAGGAGCCCGGCATTCTCGTGTTCCAGTATTCGCTGCACGCGGATATGTCCCGCGTACGCGTTCCCCCCTCCGGCGCGGGCGCACGGACGGACGCCCTATGGAAGCACACGTGCTTCGAGGCTTTCGTCGCGCCTGCGGATGGACCCGGCTACTACGAAATCAATTTCTCGCCCTCGCTCGACTGGGCGATCTACCGGTTCAGTGCCTACCGAGAGGGTATGGCGCCCGCCGAGATTGGCCGAGCTCCGGAAATCTCCGTGCGCCGAGGTGACGATGAGCTCGAGCTGAAATCGGCTGTGCGTTTGGGACATCTGGCTGACTTGCGTGACGTTCGTCCCCTGCGGATCGCACTGGCTGCGGTCATCGAGGACAAGAATGGTAGGCTTTCGTACTGGGGACTGTGGCACCCGTCCGGCAAACCCGATTTCCACCACCCGAAAGGATTCGCACTGGAAGTTGCCTGCTTATGAAATTTGGAATCGACCGACTGCTCGAAGAGCCCGAGCTGCGCAGGCCGCTTAAGGGACGGCGCGTGGCTCTGCTGGCGCACCCCGCTTCCGTAACGCGCAACCTCGTTCATTCTCTCGATGCGCTGGCGGCGCTCGGCGACGTACGCGTGAGCGCGGCGTTCGGCCCGCAGCACGGGCTGCGCGGGGACAAGCAGGACAACATGGTCGAGTCGCAGGACTACACCGACCCCGTGCACGGCATCCCGGTCTTCAGCCTCTACGGTGAAGTACGCCGGCCGACGCCTGAAATGATGGATGCCTTTGACGTTCTGCTCGTTGATCTGCAGGACGTCGGGTGCCGAATCTACACCTTCGTCACCACACTGCGTTACATGCTCGAGGTGGCTGCGAAGAAACACAAGGCGGTGTGGGTTCTGGATCGCCCGAACCCGGTGGGCCGGCCCGTGGAAGGGCTGACGCTCAGGGCGGGCTGCGAAAGCTTTGTCGGGGCCGGTGCGATACCGATGCGTCACGGGCTGACACTCGGAGAGCTTGCACGGTGGTTCGTTGGGACTCTCCGTCTCGACGTCGATTGGCGCGTCGTGCCGATGGTGGGTTGGGAACCGAACGCCGCACCGGGATATGGGTGGCCGCTCGGCGGGCGGACCTGGGTGAATCCGAGTCCCAACGCGCCTAATCTCTGGATGGCGCGCTGCTATCCGGGCTCGGTGATGCTTGAAGCCACGGCGTTGTCGGAAGGTCGGGGGACGACGAGGCCGCTGGAGCTGTTCGGTGCTCCGGATCTGGACGTGCCAGCATTGTTGGCGGAGATGCGTTCCCTCGCAGCGCCATGGATGAATGGCTGTCGGCTGCGGCCCTGCTGGTTCGAGCCCACGTTTCATAAGCATGCGGGCAAGCTCTGCGCGGGTGTCCAGGTGCATGTGGAAGACGCCGCGTACTATGACCACGAGGGATTCAGGCCTTGGCGATTGTTCGCGCTTGCGTTCAAAGCTCTGCGGCGACTGCGACCGGACTACGCGATTTGGCGCGAGTTTGCCTACGAGTACGAGACGGACCGGCCTGCGATCGACGTGATCAACGGGAGCGATCTGCTGCGTCGTTGGGTGGACGATCCGGCGGCGACGCCAGCCGATCTGGAGGCGCTGACGGCTCACGACGAGGTCCGCTGGCGCAGCGAACGCGAGGCGGTGCTCCTCTACTAACGGTTCCACCAGCGCTTTGCCAAGGGAAGAGAATATGACCGATGAATCCAATTCGGCGGCATCAGTAGCCAAGAGCTTGGCTGACAGGGTCAAAAACCCGGTTGTCTATCGATTACCGGGTATGGACAAGGTCCGTGTGATTTCAAACCTCCGATATGGCGGGGTAGACAATCCGTATCTCTTGATGGATGTATATGTTCCGCCGGATCTGAAGCTGCAAGAGCATCGTCCTGCCGTCGTGTTCATTCACGGAGGCGCCGGACCTGAGAACAAAGCCAAGGATTGGGGCATCTTTCAGTCGTGGGGTCGTTTGATCGCAGCTGCGGGAATGATCGGCGTGATGTTCACGCATCGGTTCAGTCCGCCACCCGCATCATTGCTGACCGAAGCCGCATCGGACGTAAGTGCCGCCATAGAGTACGTTCGCGCAAACGCAGCGTCGTTTCACGCCAACCCGGATCGCATTGGGGTTTGCGCCTGGTCGTCGGGAGGTGCTTTGTTGAGTGCGCTCTTGAACAAAAGGCCTGGGTTCCTGCGCTGCCTCGTGGCGTTCTACGCGATGCTTGATTTGCAGCAGTACGCGCCGGCGGGGGACACTGCAGCGTCGCAGGTCCTCAAGAGCTTTTCTGCCATCGCGGCTCTGCCGGAAGACGCATCGAGCATGCTACCGATGTTGATTGTACGGGCGGGCCGGGACGAAGTGCCAATGCTGAACGATGCGCTGGATCGATTTACCGCCACGGCACTCAAGGTAAATGCGCCTATTACGCTCATCAATCATCCGTCAGCAGAACATGGGTTTGACAATCAGAGCGATGATGAGGGATCTCGGGAAGTCATTCGAAGTGCGATTGAATTTATTCAGACTCATTTGGGATTGCGGGGAGCCATGACCTGAAAATGTCGGTAAGGATTTCCTTGGGCTGTCCTACTCCTCGCAAGGCCGCCCACCGCTATCAAACACAGTATCATCCTCAATGATCCAGCCGTTTTTGAAGCGGAAAAACGTCATCAACTTCAAATGCAGGGGATTGCCTGGCGTGTTGCTCGATGAAACGAAACGAACGGCGGCAAATTCGCCGTCAATGAGGATGTTCTTGACGTCGTCGCGGATGTCTGGAAACGCAGCAAAAATCGACTGGTAAGTTCGTGTCACGTCGACTCCCCGACGCGGTCGACAGAAGTCCGACGAGGTCAGTTGGGCATCCGGAGAATACATTGCCTGTAGGCTGACGACATCGTGCCGATTGAATGCGCGGAAAAGCTGCTCAATTTGTTCGCGTGGGCCGCTCACTGCGGCAGCGAGAGCAGAGACAAGAACTAAACCGGCTACGGGCATGGTCAGGTTTCTCGGGTTTAAAGGATGGGAATTAGAATATCGGTGATAAGGGCCTCTGGCGGGGTTTCATCGGGATCGTTTAGAAACTGATAAAACAATGGAAAATCAGCGGGTTCCCGGCCGGATCTCAAAAGCCACTGCTCGATCATTTGTTGCGTGGAGTCTTCCAACGCCTCATACGAGCCGAGGTGACGCGCGCACGCGTAACTTCCCTTGGGCAGGGAAACTGTCTCAAAGGGTTTTGGCGGGTCGACATCTTCACCCATTGCGAAACACGCTTGGTATCGAAGCTGCGCGCTCGGAACGCTTTGCGGATCATCGAGCGGGATCCCATAAATCCCATCGATGCGCGAGAGTAATCCGGCGCCCTTGGCCCATGTCCATATCTGACCAAATGTTGCATTCAAATTAGAATATGGGGCGCCTTCGCGGCGTAGCGCTACGACCAAGACACTTCCTCGCTGTTCGATGTGAACGCCCATCTCTTGGCTACTTGGGATCGATGCGGAGCTTTTCGAGCGTGGGAGTCGGCTGGGTGAAACTCCTGTTTGCCGGCGGAATGCGCGAGCAAAGCTTTGTGGAGTTCCATATCCCATCGCCATCGCCGTTTGGCTTACGCTGGAATCCGCAGCCGCAAGCATATCCTTGGACACCTGAATTCGCAGGCGCAACACGGTCTGCCCGATGGTTTCGCCAGTCAGTGCTCTCCATATACGATGGAAATGAAAGGGTGAAACGGCTGCAGCAGTCGCCAACTCCTTCAGCGACGGGGGATCGTCAAGGCGCCCATCCAGAAGCGCCGCCGCCTTCGCGAGTCTCGCGTGCCAACGATTGAGCGTGATTTTCTTCAAGCAATTTCACCGCAACGGATGTCGGCAACCTATCACAGGTGAAATCTGGAGGCGGTCCCCGTCTTGCTAATATGACATGGCTTAAAAAAGTATGGTTTTTTGGATACCTCACGCAACGGCTTTACACAGTGCGTTAGAGGGTTGATCTGCCGAAGCCAAAGCAGTTTGCGATCTCGGCGCGTGGCATATCGTCAATCCTCTGGGGTGCAACTGCGCATTGTTTTCGATTTATCGCGCGAGTAGCATCCGCCCGCTGACGGCAGAACGGCAGGTCTTCCGCGGCACACAATGAATCGGCGCAGGGGGATTCCCGCTGCCTGCGCTTCCTGCCCCGCTCAAGCGCCCAAAACAAGGAGGACACATGAAATTCACCATCGCAAGACGGATTCTGGCCGCAGCACTGCTGCTTTCGCCCCTCGCTGCGCTGTCCGAGTCCGAAGACAGGTTCCCTTTTCGCGAAGCCACCGTAGCGCAGCTCCAAGCTGCGATGGCCGCCGGCCAGCTGACCTCGGAACAGCTGACGCGCGCCTACATTGATCGCATCCACGCATTGGACTCCAGTGGTCCTGGGGTCAACGCCATCATGGAGCTCAATCCGGATGCGCTGACGCTCGCGCGCAAGGCCGACGAGTTGCGCAAACATGGCGTGGTGCTAGGACCCCTGCACGGCATCCCGGTTCTTTTGAAGGACAACATCGATACCGGCGACAAAATGCAGACCAGTGCAGGATCGTTTGCGCTGGTCGGAATGCCTGCCCCGCGCGATTCAACCGTCGCGGCTAATCTGCGCGCCGGGGGCGCCGTGATTCTCGGCAAGACCACCCTGTCAGAGTGGGCGAACTTCCGTTCATTCGAATCGATCAGCGGCTGGTCGGGTCGTGGCGGACAGACGCACAATCCATACGGCATCGACCGTAATCCTTGTGGTTCCAGCTCCGGTTCTGGCGCGGCCGCTTCGGCGAACTTCGCCACCGTGTCGTTCGGCTCGGAAACCGATGGAAGCATTGTCTGTCCGGGCAATGCGAACGGTGTGGTTGCCATCAAACCCACGGTTGGACTCACGAGCCGGGCGGGTGTTGTGCCTATTTCGCACACCCAGGATACGGTCGGTCCACATGCGCGCACCGTGGCCGATGCGGCGGCAGCGCTTGGCGTGATCCAGAGCCGTACCTATGACGGACGCGACGCCGCAACCGGCAGCGAACCGTTGGGCTGGCGCGGCCGCTTCACCCGGCCGACCAACATCCCCACCGATTACACGCAGTTTCTCGACCCGAATGGACTGAAGGGAGCGAGGATCGGCATCACGCGGGCCGGTTTGAACGGATTCACCAATGTCGTGACGCCCGCTCCGGTGACCGCAGCCATTGAGGCCGCGTTTAAAGCCCTCAGCGATGCGGGCGCAACCGTCATAGATCTGGACGCGGCGGGATTCACCTTTACACCCGCCGCAGGCGAGACTGGCGTTTTGCTCTATGACTTCAAGAACGATGTTCGTGCTTATTTTGCCAACCGTGTCGGGGTGCCTGTCGCCGGCGGGACGCTGCAGACAGCAATCGACTTCAACAACGCCCACGCAGATGTTGAGATGCCGTTCTTCAATCAGGACATCTTCGACCTTGCGAATTCGCTGAACACCAGCGATCCCAACGCGCCGCAGGATCCCAGCTTGTTCGGCAGCAACAGCGCCGGGATGTCGTCCTACAACATCTCGCTCGACCTGGACCAGGCCGCCGGTGTGAGCATGGACCTGGCGCTGAGCAGCTTTCATCTGGACGCGGTTGTATCGGCAACCGACAATCCGGCGTGGTCCACCGACCTGGTGTACGGCGACCACTTCATTTTCGGAACCTCGGGCTTGGCAGCCGGGCCCGGATATCCGATCGTGCAAGTGCCTGCCGGCGAAGTGTTCGGGGTGCCCTTCGGCATCAGCTTCTTCGGCACAGCGTTCAGCGAACCGACGCTCATTAAGCTGGCTTCGGGCTACGAAGCGGCGACCCATGCCCGCGCGCAGAACTTGCCGACATTCGCACTGACGGTACCCTTCGACCATATCAAGGGGCCGCTGCAGCAGGATACGGACCCTGGCAAAACAGCCCAGTCGTCGGCGACGGCTGCCGCAACGTCCATCGCCATTCAGGCGGCGGCTCCCTCGTCCAATGCTGCGGCTTTGCCCAGCCAGGGCACGCCCGCGAAGATTAAGAACACGCTGCACCAGTTGTAGCGTCGCATGCTGCCGAATGAGACGTCGTAGGGTAGGGGGCCGGCGCAGGTGACTGCGCCGGTCCCGTCGGAAGGCCAACTGGGTCAGCGCTCACGCCGCCAGTTACTGAAGAAGCTGTCAGCGGCGGTGATTGTTCTTAACTTGCCGGAGCAAAGACTGCCTGTGACCGATGCGGGTGTGAAAATGCACACGCGCCTCATTCCCTCGACGAAGGAACAACTACCCGTTGTTGGATGCGGAACGTATCGCACTTTCGATGTCGGCACAGCGCCTGAGGAGCGCGCTCCGCTGACCGCCGTTCTCCAGGTACTTTTCGATGCCGGTGGTTCGCTCATCGACACATCGCCGATGTATGGGGCGGCGGAGCGCGTCGTTGGCGATCTGCTCGCGCAAACGCAGAACCGTTCCCACGCGTTTCTGGCGACGAAGGTTTGGACAGCGGGACAGCAATCGGGCCGTGACCAGATCCAACATTCCTTTGAGCTGCTGCAGGACCGCCGGATCGATCTCATACAAGTCCACAATCTCCTTGATTGGAAGTTGCAGCTACCAACGCTCCGGGAATTGAAGAGAGCGGGACACATACGTTACGTCGGCATCACGCACTATTCGGCAGCATCATTCCCAGAAGTCGAAGCCGTCCTGCGTTCAGAGACCCTCGACTTTCTGCAAATCAACTACGCGATGAACGATACCCAGGCGGAGCGGCGAATTCTTCCGCTGGCCGCTGATCGCGGTGTGGCCGTCATCGTCAATCAGCCGTTCGGCGGCGGCCGCTTGCTTGGGGATCTTCAGCGACGCCCGCTGCCGTCGTGGGCGCATGAGATCGACTGTCAATCCTGGGCGCAGGTCCTGCTGAAGTACGTGCTGGCTCATCCGGCTGTGACGTGCGTCATTCCGGGGACCGGGCGCCCCGAGCACATGAGGGACAACGTGGCTGCCGGTTTCGGCCGCTTGCCTGATGCCGCGCTGCGAGCCCGCATGATCGACTCTTTGTAGGATTCGATGCATACGCCGCGATGACGCTTCAACGTCGGAGGAGGGCGCCCCAATCTTGCGGCAAATACCGGCTTACCTTTGGTGCAAATCAACATTTTCATGAAAAAATCATTACGATTGCCTATTTAAGCGCACAGACGCGCCGTAACATTGCTCTGGAGGCATGCATGGATCGTCCTCCACGGTCTGCAAATGAAATATATTGGGAACTTCTAGGATGCGAAAAATGAAAAAGTCGGGTGCAAGCCAAGGCCAGTCGGCATCCGCGCTCATCACGAAAAGAGTCGCCGAACTCGGGGACTGGCGCGGGGACACCCTCAGCCGTATGCGCAAACTCATCAAGGAAGCAGACCCGGACGTCGTCGAGGAGTGGAAGTGGATGGGCACGCCGGTTTGGTCGCACGACGGCATCATCTGTACTGGCGAATCCTACGAGAAGGTCGTGAAGCTTACCTTCGCCAAGGGCGCGTCTCTGAAGGATCCGGCCCGTCTCTTCAACTCGAGCCTAGAGGGAAACGTACGCCGCGCGCTCGACATCCACGAAGGAGAAGAAGTTGACGAGTCCGCCTTCAAGGCGCTCATTCGCCAAGCGGTCGTCCTCAACAGTTCTGGCAAGTCGAAACTTTCGAAGAAAGCGAAGTCCTAAAGGAAGCGCGGTCTCTTTGGAATAAAGTTGATACGGTTCTTATGGTTATATAGGAAATCCAGAAATTACATTAACTGATTGATCCGTCTAGCAGCTGCCTTCCGCCGCATTTCGCCTACACAGGATCCCAACTAAACACGTCGCCCGATCGGTCGAGTGGGAAGAAACTGGCTCGCAGGGCCGGCAGCGCTTGGCGGCTCACGAACTCGGGAGTCCAGCCTTCACTGCGATGCACGGAGCGCACTGGCCGCGGCTGACTGATGAGGAAGATCTCGTTATTGCGTACCGCGAAGATCTGGCCGTTGGCATAGGCAGCCTCATCGCTAACCAAGCAGACCGCCAGAGGAGCAATCTTGTCTGGCGTCATTTCCTTGATGCGCTCGACCCGCGCCTGTTGTTCCGGAGTATCCGTGGGAATAGAGCCGATCATGCGGCTCCATGCGAATGGCGCGATGCAGTTGGAGCGTACGTTGAACCTCTGCATATCGAGCGCGATGGATTTGGATAGGGCTGCAATCCCGAGCTTTGCGGCCGCGTAGTTGGCCTGTCCGACGTTGCCGATAAGCCCGGAAGTTGACGTCATGTGGAGAAAATTACCGCTGTTCTGCGCCTTGAAGTGATTGGCAGCCGCACGGCTGACGTAGAAGGCACCGTACAGGTGCACCTTGAGGACGGCGTCCCACTCATCCACGTTCATCTTGTGGAAGATGCGGTCGCGTAGGATGCCCGCATTGTTGACCACCGCGTCGATCCGGCCGAATGTGTCCAGCGCCGTTTGAACGATGCGGTTGGCGCCTTCGACGTTGGCCACGCTGTCTGTGTTGGCCACCGCCTTTCCCCCGAATGCCTTGATCTCATCGACCACGGTGTGCGCCGGGCTGGTGTCGCTGCCTTCGCCGGATACCGAGGCGCCGAGATCGTTGACAATCACCAGCGCCCCCTCTCGCGCTGCGGTCAATGCTATGGCACGCCCGATGCCGCCGCCTGCGCCTGTCACCAGGATTACCTTGCCGTCAACCATTCGTTCGTTACGCATTGATCACCTCTCATCGCGCTGTGAATCAGGATTCGCCGTGTACTATCATGGAACGCAGTCGGCGAGCGAATCGCTGTAGTGGCCGCGAATTCCATCATATCAAGACAGATGCGTGAGGCGTGAAGCGCCAATGCCGGCGGCGGCGTCCGTGGCAGAAAACGACTGGAGAATCAGATTGGACGGTTTTGCTGTAGTCCTCGGTACGGATCCGCATGCCGCGATTCGTGAAGAAATACGCCGACTGTGTGCGAGGTTCCCGGGGACTTACTGGCGCGAGTTGGACCGCGCCCGCGCGTATCCGGACGAGTTTGTGCGTGCGCTTGGCGATGGCGGCTGGCTGGCAGCACTCGTACCGGAGAAATATGGCGGCTCGGGTCTCACATTATCTGCGGCGACGGCCATTCTCGAAGAAGTGCAGCGCGCGGGTTGTAACGGCGCGGCGTGTCACGCGCAGATGTACATCATGGGCTCGCTGGTACGACACGCCAGCGAGGCGCAAAAGGCGGAATACCTACCAAAAATCGCCAGCGGCGCCTTGCGCTTGCAGGCCTTTGGCGTGACCGAGCCGAGCAGCGGCACCGATACAGCGGCGTTGAAAACGACGGCACGACGCGATGGTAACGAATACATTGTCAATGGCCAAAAAATCTGGACGTCTCGGGTTGAACATTCTGATTTGCTGCTGCTGCTCGCACGCACATCGCCTCGAGACGAGCTGAAAAAACACACCGAGGGTCTCTCGGTCTTTTTAGTTGATATTCGTTCGAAGAAGAATGCCGGGCTGACAATCCGCCCGATCCGTACCATGATGAACCATTCAACGACTGAGGTGTTTTTCGACAATATGCGGATCCCTGTCAGTGCCCTGATTGGCGAGGAAGGCAAGGGGTTTCGCTACATTCTATCCGGCATGAATGCCGAACGGATCCTGATTGCTGCCGAATGTATTGGCGATGCCAAATGGTTTACTGAGAAATCCGTAAAGTACGCCAATGAGCGCGAGATTTTTAATCGCCGAATTGGGCAGAATCAGGGTATCCAGTTTCCCATTGCCAAAGCATATGCACGGATGCGCGCGGCCGAACTCATGATGCACCACGCGGCAGCCTTGTTCGATGCTGGTAAGGCTTGCGGCGCGGAGGCGAATATGGCGAAGATGCTCGGCGCCGAGGCTTCCTGGGAAGCGGCTGAAGCGTGCGTCCAGACCCACGGCGGATTCGGTTTTGCCGAGGAGTACGATATTGAGCGAAAGTTCCGCGAAACGCGGCTTTACCAAGTGGCCCCAATCTCGACCAATCTGATCCTCACTTACCTTGCCGAGCATGTACTCGGTCTGCCCAGGTCGTATTGATGAACACGCCGCTAGCGGGCCTGGTCGTCGTGGCGGTGGAGCAGGCGGTTGCTGCGCCGTTCTGCACCGCGAGGCTCGCCGACGCCGGCGCGCGGGTGATTAAGATTGAACGCCCGGAAGGCGACTTAGGCAGGTTTTATGACGACGCGGCAGCCGGCAGCTCAAGCTATTTCGTCTGGCTGAACCGGGGCAAGGAATCCGTTGTATTGGACCTGCGCCAAGAGTCGGCACGGCGCAAGCTCGGCGCTCTTATCGCAGGTGCCGACGTCATGGTACAGAACCTCAAACCCGGCGCTATGCAGCGGATGGGGTTGGGAATCGAGGAACTCCGGCACCGTCACCCGCGATTGATCTGCTGCTCAATCAGCGGTTATGGCGAAACCGGACCATTGTCGGCAAGGAAAGCCTACGATTTGTTGGTCCAGGCGGAGTCCGGTCTTGCCTCGATCACGGGCGGTCCAAACGAGCCGGCGCGAGTGGGAATTTCAGTCGTGGATATCGCCACCGGTGCGACGGCGCATGCGGCAATCTTGGAAGCGCTTATCTCGCGTAGTCAGAGTGGCGACGGCGCGGATCTCCGCATATCGATGTTCGATGTGATCGCAGACTGGCTGACGGTGCCGCTGCTGAACACAGAAGCAGGAAGGCCGCCTAAACGCATCGGGCTTGCGCACCCGTCGATCGCGCCTTACGGCATATTCTCGACGGCCGATGATCGACAGATTCTGATATCCATTCAGAGCGAGTCGGAATGGTCGGCATTCTGCGTAGATGTATTGAAGATTCCCACCATGGTCGACGACCCTCGGTTCTCCAGCAATCTTGCACGCGTAGGGCATCGGGCGGAGACCGATGCAGCGGTGGCGAAAATCTTCGGCGCGCTCGGCGCTGAAGTCCTGATGGCGAGATTGAGCGCCGCGGACATCGCATTCGCCACATTGAATGACATGACGGGGCTTTCTAAGCACCCACACTTGCGGCGCATTCAAGTGGCTACTGAAGGTGGTTTTGTAACATTGCCCGCCCCGGCGGTAATCGCGCGCGGCTGGGAGCGGCATTATGGCAGTGTACCGGCTCTCGGTGAGCATACCGACAGGGTGCTGGAAGAGCTCAATGTCCGCGAATCGGTGACCCCGTGAGCGAAATCAGCGCAGTGGGCCTCGCGGAGCTACGGGGTTGGATCGGCCGCTCGGAAATAGCGCATGACGAAATTACACCGCGTTTAGTGCGAGAGCTAACGGCGACCCTGGATCGGGATGCGGTCGAAGCCGAAATACCAGTACCGCTTGCGATGCATTGGTGCCTGGCTCCGCCGGCGGTAAAAGCCTCGATGATTGGCCCGGATGGGCATCCTTTGCGGGGTGGTTTTTTGCCTCCCGTGCCATTGCCGCGGCGCATGTGGGCGGGGGGACAGGTGAAGTTTCGCGATCAGTTGCGTATCGGTGACAAGATTGAGCGGCGGTCTCGTATTGTCGATGTAGCGCTAAAGGAGGGGCGCACTGGCGTGTTGTGCTTTGTTGCCATCGATCATGAGTATTTCACGGCGCGCGGACTTGCAATCGAGGAGCGCCAGGACATTGTGTACCGCGAATTGCGCTCTGCGACGCCAAGGACATCCAGCCTGCCGAGTCTGCCCTTGCCGGAGTGGCGGCGCATTATGCAGGCCAGCCCGGTTCTGCTGCTCCGCTATTCGGCTCTGACGTTCAATGGTCATCGTATTCATTACGATCGACCTTACGCAACGGAGGTGGAAGGCTACCCGGGCCTGATAGTCCACGGACCGCTGCAGGCGACACTACTGATTGAATTTGCTGCGTCAATCAAGGATATGCCGGCAAAACAGTTTAGCTTTCGCGGCATTCAGCCTTTGTTCGATTTCACACCGTTTGAATTGTGCGCGCGCAGCAACGATGGTGGACTGCATATGTGGATTCAAACCGTTGAGGGGGTGCAGACAATGGATGCACAGGCCTCATGGTGAAGCCGCCCCATGTCACGGTGCTGTTTGTGCCGGCGAATCGACCGGATCGTTACGCGAAGGCGGAATCATCAGGGGCGGACGCGATTATCATAGACTTGGAAGATGCCGTGGCTCCGGAGGCAAAGGAGGCAGCCCGTTCGACTCTGCGCCTGCCCGGAGTTTTGCCAAAGGGAAGCGACGTCTTCGTGCGAGTGAATAGCCGCCAAACGCCGTGGTACAGCGATGATCTCGCGGCCGTTGCGCAGTTGTCCATCGCAGGCGTAGTACTGCCGAAGACTGAATCCTTAGAGGATATTGAAACGACGTCCCGGTCCATTCCAGGCGCGCGAGTCATTGCGCTCATCGAGACTGCGCGCGGGCTGGCTTCCGTGCGTGAAATCAGTGGGGCCACCGGCGTGACACGGTTGGCATTTGGTTCGATCGATTTCTGCGTAGACATTGGAGCCGCGCATGAACGCGAAGCGCTGTTGGCTGCCCGGTCCGAGATTGTACTGGCTTCTCGGCTACGGGAGCTGCAGCCGCCACTTGATGGGGTTACCACCGCGCTCGACGATTCAGCGCTGATCGAGGATGATGCCCGCTATGCCCATCGCCTGGGTTTCGGCGGCAAGCTCTGCATACATCCCAGCCAGATTGTGCCGGTGCGGCGTGGTTTTGCATCATCCCCTGAGGAGATCGCTTGGGCAAAACGCGTACTCGCGGACGGCGCTACTGGGGCGATTTCTGTAGACGGAATGATGATCGATTCGCCAGTTCGGGCGCGGGCGAGACAAATTCTGGCGCTTGACTCGAATACACGATAGCCGCAAACAATTGGAAACCCGCACTGTGCTCACAACAGCGGCATTGGCACGATTTACCTCGTGCTTAAAGCTTGCCGATCTGCCGCTGGACGTGATGATGCGCGCTCGGCTCCTCGTGCTTGACTGTGTCGGCAACGCGGTGCGGGCACGTCGCGATTCGGAAAGCACTCCAGCCCTTCTTGCCGCCGTGCGATCGCTGGGTCTCGCGCACGGCAAGGCTCGCGTTTTTGCGGATCCCGAAGGTTATACGCCCGCGGGCGCAGTGCTCGTCAATGCGACACTCGCTCATTCGCTCGATTTTGACGACACGCATGCAGCTGCCATCGTGCATCCGGCCGCATCGATTGTTCCGGCGGCCTTAGCGGCGGCGGAAATGACCGATGCATCCGGTGCGGATACGCTAACTGCGATTGTTGCGGGTTATGAAGTGGCGCTGCGGCTCGCGTTGGCATTGCCTGCAGGTGCACACTACGATCGTGGATTTCATCCTTCCGCGACCTGCGGTGTGTTCGGGGCAGCAGCATCCGCTGCGCGGGTGTTCGGGCTGGATGAGTCGGAGACTGCCTCGGCCTTCGGCATCGCTCTCAGCCAGGCGGCTGGAAGTCTGCAGTTTCTTGCGAATGGCGCCTGGACGAAGCGCTTTCAGGTGGGCTGGGCCAGTATGGGAGGATTCGTCGCGGCTACATTGGCTCGCGAGGGCTTCAAAGGCGCCGCGCAGCCGATTGAGGGTAGGCACGGTTTCTTGCGGTGTTACGGCGCAGAGTCGCAACCCAGTCGGGCGATGCAAGACATCGGACAGGTCTGGGAACTGATGCAAACCGGTGTGAAGCCTTACCCGTCCTGCCGTTGGGGACACGCCGGCATAGATGCGGCGATTGCATTGCGCGAGGAGCTTGAATTGAGGGTCGAGGACATCAAAGCCGTTACGCTGGGGATATCTCGTGCAGGGATGTCACTTGTCGGTGAACCAGCGGACAGGAAAATCAATCCGGCGAATATTGTCGACGCGCAATTTAGTGGCCCGTTTGTCATTGCGATAGCGCTTGCCACCGGCAAGATGGAATGGGACAGCTATCGCTTGCTCAAAGATCCCGTAATCCATGCTTTGATGGCACGGATTCGTTGCGAGAATGATCCGGAGATGGAGGCAGAGTTTCCTTCAAATATGTCCGGCAGGCTCGCCATAAAATCGAGGGGCGAGATATTTACCAAGACCGTGATCGTGCCGAAGGGGGAGGCGGCGAATTTTCCCAGTGACTCAGAATTGTGCGCGAAATATTCCGGCTTGGTTGATCCTGTAATCGGTGCGACAGCGGGTGCCAGGTTGGCGAAAGCCGTACTGGAACTCGATCGGTTGGAACATGCTGCATCGCTTTTGAATGAAGGGGCCTGCTGATGGATGCCGGGAGCCAATTAATATGTCCTTGACACTCTACGCCCACCCGTTCGCTGCCTATTGCTGGAAGGTGTTGATCGCTCTGTATGAGAACTGCACGCCATTCCGCTATCGTATGGTTGACGATGCGGCCGCGTTTGCGGAGCTCGAAGCGCTCTGGCCGCTCAGGAAATTCCCAGTGCTCAAAGATGGCGAAGTATCGGTCATAGAATCCAGCATCATTGTTGAACATCTAGTACTTCGGCACCCGGGACCAGTGCGGCTAATTCCTGACGATATCGACGCGGCCCTCAAGGTCCGCTTCATGGATCGATTCTTTGACAACTATGTCATGACACCGATGCAGAAGTTGGTTTCGGATCACATGAGAGCCGCTGGCGAGCACGATGCAAAAGGAGTCGCTGAAGCGAGGATCATGCTGGACGTCGCCTATGGCTGGCTGGACAAACAGCTTGCGCATCAAGCATGGGCGGCCGGCGACAATTTTACGATGGGAGATTGCGCAGCTGCTCCTGCGCTATTTTATGCGGACTGGGTACATCCGATCGGCGATCGATTCCCGGGCGTTGGCGCCTACCGCGCTCGATTGCTTGCTCGAGCCTCCATCGCCCGCACGGTTGACGAGGCGCGACCCTACCGCAAGCTGTTCCCTCCGGGGGCTCCGGATCGCGACTAACGACATCAATCCTCGCCCGGCGTCCATCCCAATAAGATAGCAGGTAGCTTGCGTCACTCTAAAGGAGTCAACGAAATGGAAATAAAAAATACTCATTCGTACTTTCTGCGTACGACTACCGCCCCGGACGGCAAAGGCTACGCCACGCTCAATGAAGTTAGGTTGGCCCTGGATAATCTGATCAATAGGCAATCGGAATCAGCCATCAGCGTCACGGAGCAGGGCGATGGAAAGTGGGTGATCCGGCAGAATCCTATTGATAGCATCAAGATCTGGATCGAAGACGTCAACGGCAAAACCATTCGTCTCAAATAGCAGGCCCCTATCACGGTGAATGATCACATGCTCTGCCGGGTGCGATGATAGAAACCCAACTTCGCGCCACATTGGCGGCCAGCATCTTAGGGTCAAGCCTCGCTTTCATTGATGGATCCGTAGTCAATGTGGCGCTCCCTGCGTTGGCCCATGGACTTCACGCAGATCCATCGATCATTTCCTGGGCTATCAATGCCTACTTGTTGCCCTTAGGGGCGCTGATCTTGCTTGGCGGCAGTCTCGGCGATCACTTCGGAAGACGTCGACAATTTCTCATCGGGTTGCTGCTGTTTGCCTCGGCCTCAATTCTATGTTCCGTTGCGCCCACATTTGCGTGGCTGCTGGCCGGGCGAAGCGCGCAGGGGGTGGGTGCCGCGCTGTTGATTCCCAACAGTCTTGCGATTCTAGGAGGCGCATTCTCCGGCGAAGAGCGTGGTCGCGCGATCGGAACTTGGGCCGCGGTCGGCGCAGTGGCCGGTGCGGTCGGTCCGATCGTTGGCGGCTGGCTCATTGACGCGATAGGCTGGCGGGTCATTTTCGTCATCAACATTCCGGTGGCGTCAGGCGCTGGTTATCTGGCCTGGAAATTTGTCGCCGAACAGAAAGAAAGCGCAAAAGCGCCTCGGCTCGACGTCCTGGGAGCGATCTTCGCAACCGTCGCGCTTGCGCTCCTGACGTGGTCTCTGACGGAGGCCGCAAGTTCCCACCGCTCAAGCATTTCAATATGGACAACGCTCATCAGCGGGCTGGCGCTTCTTGGCATTTTTCTTTGGCTGGAAAGC
>Ga0210394_10003867_pt1 | contig 18119 bp, 20 predicted proteins | sample IncBWC12MmetaG_FD_160121 | JGI IMG/M metagenome (GOLD analysis project Ga0210394, IMG submission 160121) | Forest soil microbial communities from Barre Woods Harvard Forest LTER site, Petersham, Massachusetts, United States - Inc-BW-C-12-M | ecosystem: Environmental > Terrestrial > Soil >... | reverse complement strand
CAGTAGGCCCACGTTACGTACCGACGCAAAGACACCTGCCAGATGAGCGTGAACGCCAAAACGGCGGCTCCCCAAGCCACCACGGCGTATGGGTTGTAGGTGTGGACAAAGTAGTCAGAGGTCGCCTCGCCCATCCCGGTGGTCAGCACCTTGACGACCCAGAAGTAGACGGTCAGCTCCGGAACCTTCTTGGCCAGCGGCTGATTCAGGAACACGAAGGAAATATTGCCGAAACCAGACCACTTAGCGGAGACTGAATGGCGTCCCCCCTGCTGAGCCGATCACGGAGCGACGGCCCCCGGTGACCCCTGCCGGCGCACGGCGATGGATTGGCATCACGCAGGCGCCCTTCCAGCCAGTCGGGTCATCCCGGGGACATGAGTAACGCGTAGGAGGAATCGACGGTGAGCTTGCCGATAAACGACGAATCAATCAGATTCGGAGCCGACATCAAGCCGCTGTTTCGCGAGAAAGACCGCCAATCGATGCGGCGGCACTTCGACCTCGCAGACCACACAGACGTGAGCGATTACGCCGACCGAATCCTGGAGCGCTTGCGGAGCGGCAGCATGCCCTGTGACGGCGCCTGGCCTGCCGATCAAGTTGATCTCTTCGAACGGTGGGCTCGCGGCGGCAAGTTGCCGTGATCAGGAGCCGGCGCGAGGACCGCGCCGGCTCCAAAAGGTCAATCGCCGGCGGCGGCGGCGTAGGTGTTTTCGACGGTGTGTGCGATCAGCTGCTGTCCCGATTGACTCGGGTGCACATCGCATAGAAGTTGGTTTTGGGGACTGGCGTTGAGAAGTCCCGCCTTGCAGGTGTTACCACCGGCAAACGTGGTGTTCGCCGCCGTCTTGAAGGCATCGAATACGTCGGCGACAACTGCTTGGTCGGCCGCCGCTGGAGCCGTGATCGCCCCGTTCAACAGTTCGGTCAGACCGGTGCCAGCGGTATCGCTGTAGTCCAGTGAGTAGTAGTTGACGATCATCAGGACGCCGTGAAAATGGGTAGCCCGGATCGCGTCCAGGATCGTGCGCATGTTCGCGCTGATGGTGGCGAGCACCTGCGGAAGGCCGTTGGCTATGCACGCAGGGACGCCGGCGCACGCGCTCTCGAGAAGAAACGCGTCATTGGCGCCGAGCCCGATGGATACCAGCCTGGTGTCCTGATGCGTCTTGAGAAACGCTGTTGCAAAATCAAGCTGTGTACCGCTGTAGGAGACGTGGAGCGGGAAGTTCGCCTTGTATGGACGACACCCGTTGTCCGCCCCGGTAACGGATATGAACCCACCGGTTGCCTCGCCTGGGCAGGATGCGTTCGTGGTGCTGAATCGGAGCGCCTGGCTGACGTAGTCGGGATAGCCGACGAAGTTGTGCGGATTGGTGTACTCGTATCCCGCCTGCGTGATGTAACCGAAAACCACGCTGTCACCCAGGGCAAGATAGGAATGGTCGTCGTTCGCCGCGGCGGGGGCGCTCCCGCTGACGAGAAGTGCCAGGGTGCTGAGCCCGCCAACCACCGTGGCCGCAATACGTCTCAAGCCAAAGTTCGCAAACATGCATCTCCTCCCCATCAGCAGCGATTGGAACGCGCTGCGGCCCGCATTGTCCGAAATCGGACCGAGTATGGCGCCACCTGGCAGCGTGTCAAATTGCCGATTAGCCGCCCTCAGGCGCGGAGCAAGCGTCATTACGCTCGGCGGAGTGACACTCCCCGCCCGCGGGCCAGGCTGAGCAGACCCCGCCTCACCGGGCTTCCTCAGCAAAGAGTTACGGCTTTTGTTCTTGGGGTTCGTTGATAGTGGTCTTGTCAGGCGGCCGGGATGCCGTCGAAAGACCGTCTGGTCCGCCTGACCCCATCCGGACCTGGCTCGAGCGAACGTGGTTTGATGCCGGCGAGCGTCGCAGTGGCCCGGGATCTTGGCCCGGTGACCTCTAGTCCACGCCCCTCAAGGCTTGGCGCCAGCCGACACGCGCCCCGACGCGAAGCACGGAATTGACGTAAATGCGCGCCGCCAGCCAGTTCATCCCGATGATGGCCGCGACCATCAGTGCGACCGCCGCCAGGACCTGCCAGGCTTGCGCGTCACCGGACGCCATGCGTGCGGGCATCAAAATCGGGGCGAAAGGCGGCAGCAGCGAGAGGCCCACCGCCAGCGGGTTGGTTGGATTCGAGACGACCCAGAAGTAGGCGATGTACGTCCCCACGAGCAACATGCTTATCGGTGCCGTGACGGAGCCTAGATCCTCCTGGCGCGACACCATCGAGCCACCGGCGGCGAAGATGAGCGCAAAGAAGACGAAGCCCAAAGCGAACCACAGCAGGCCGCCGAGGACCGAGACCACTTCGACCGACGGCACCGAGATGACCTGGGTCTTGACTACCGCCACCAAGGCCACCGCCGCCACCAGCACCAGCTGAGTCATGCCCAGAAGGCCGATCCCAACCACCTTGCCGAAGAGCAGCTGGCGCGCGCGGACGGTCGACAGCAGGATCTCGATGATCCTGTTCGCCTTCTCTTCGACGACACCAGCCGCGACGATCTGGCCGTAGAGAACGAGCGCCACGTAGAGAAGCACGGCGACGACGATGGCAACCACCTGGCGCTCGGTGCGCACCTTGGCGTTCGGATCTAGCACCTGGACGTGGATCCCAGCACTGCCGACCTGCGCTTCGATCGGGCCGGGGCCAACACCGCTTGCCGTGAGCGCCCGGCTGAGCGCGACCTGTTTGACCAGGGCATCGAGAGTGGCGGCAACTGTCGGGTCAAGGTCATTCATCACGGCCACGTCAGGCGCGCCTGCGTCACCGCTGACCATGGCATCGAGCTTGCCTGCCCTCACCTGCGAAAGCCCGTCGGCAACGCTCGTCAGTGTGGACGTTTCAACCTTGAACGTGGCGCTGTTGGCAACTGCTTTCAACGGCGCGGCTAGGACTTCTGCGCCCCCCGCGAACCCGACGGACACGGTGGTGACCGCCTTGCTGATGAACAGGTCCTGCACCACGATGTAACCGACCATGAGGCCCATGAGGAGTGCCGTCCCGCCGATGAACAACCTGCTCCGGGCCCTGGTCAGAAACTCGCGGCGCACGATGAGGAGGACGATGTGAAGCGCCTCGCCTCTGAAACGGCCCATCAGGGCGCCGCTGTCGCGGTTCGTTCGATCATCACCTCGCGAAATATGTCGAGCAAGCTCGGCACGTGGTAGCGAAATTCGCCCACCGGCCCGGTGGCGAGAGCCGCGCGAAGGACGGCCTGGTCGTCGGCTGACGGATCAAGCTCGAGGAGGACGCGGCTGCCGTCCGCTCGGACGACGTGCACTCCGCCAAGGGAGCCGGTCCAACCTTGGGGCGCCAAAGGAGCGTCCACCCACAGCTGGCGCGGACCTTGGCCTCGCAGCTCTTCGATCGTTCCGCACGCGATGAGCTGCCCTTTCTGGATGATGCCGACGCGGTCACAGATGCGCTCGACAAGCTCGAGCTGATGGCTCGAGAAAATGACGGGTATCCCTGCCTGCGCCCGTTCCTTGAGAACCTCGCTCATCGAATCGACCGCCTCGGGATCGAGTCCAGCAAACGGCTCATCGAGCACGAGCATCAGCGGCTCGAAGACAAGGGCGGCGGCCAGCTGCACGCGCTGCTGATTGCCGTGGCTGAGTTTCTGAAGCTCGTCTCGCGCGCGCTCCTTCAGCTCGAACCGCTCCAGCCAGCGGGCCGTCGCGCCGGCCGCCGCAGCCTTGGTGGCGCCGTGCAGCTGAGCCAGATAAAGGAGCTGTTCGCCGATTCGCATCTTGGCGTAGAGGCCGCGTTCCTCTGGCATGTAGCCGATCTTCCGGCGCACCTCGAAGCTTATCGGGGAGCCATCCCACAGAACGGCCCCGTGATCGTGGACCAGCGTGCCCAGCGCGACCCGCATGGTGGTCGTCTTGCCGGCCCCGTTGCTCCCGACGAACCCGAACACCTCTCCCGGACGCACTTCAAAGCTCAGATCGCGAACCGCCACCAGGTTGCCGTATCGCTTGGTGATGCTTTGCAGCTCGAGGCCACGCGCCGAAACCACGGTTGAAATAGTGCGCTGACCGGTAGTGGGCTTGCTTGAAACTACGTCGCGGCGATGATGCCTCGCATCAGGTCAAGCTCGGTCTCATAAATGTGGGCGGATTTCACGGTCATCGTCAGCGCGCCGACCCTGACATCGAGGTCGCCGGCCACGCGAGCCTGCAGCGCTGCGAGCTCGACGAGGTTGGCATAGCCCTTGGTGCCGAAGTCGATGGCGTGGGCGTAGACGTCGAGCTGGAGATCGCCTTTGACGAGCCAGAAGTCGAGGAGGCTGACGCACGGGATGTAGCTGGTGTCGGTGAGCGGCTGGAACGTCGTGATCGTCGCGTCGCGCGTCCATGGATTGCCTGCCGGTCGGTCGACCACCCAGCGGATCTGATCGCGGCCCGCGTGAGCATAGTCGTACAGGCGCGTCGCGTAGCTGTCGGCGTCACCGAGCTGTGCGACTCGCGAGTGGTCAGTGAAGTTCGCGTGCATCCAGGCCAGGCGTTCGGGATCGCCGTGCAGCGCGATGATCGGGTCGTCCACCCTCGGTGAAGACACGTCGAGCGTGGCGCGGAACACCTCGAGGATGGGCAAACCTTCCCAGCTGCCAACGACTGCGCCCCTGAGGATCGCCGTCGCGATGGCGATCCAGGCCTCGCCCAGCGATGCCACTTCGATCCGCGCCGGAACCAAGACCTCAGGCATGGGTTTGGACTGACCCCGCGGTGGTAAATTTGGTCAGCGTCGCTGGACTGCAGCGGTGATCGCCGCGGTGGCGGTCACCGGATCGTCAACTCCAATGACGAGCTTGGAATAGCCCTCGTCATGCAACCGGATCGCGATCGCCCGAGCTGGGTCGTGGACGTCCCAGAACGCCCACTCGCCATGCTGGACGAAGCGTCCCGCGGTGATGACGCCGGGCAGGTTGGTGCCGCCCATCCTCAGCCCGTGCCAAATCTGATGCGCTTCCGGAGGGCTCGGATCGACCGTCGCGATGTGTTCGAGAGGCACCTCGAGCTGACTCTTGAGAGCGAAGAACTGATCGGCGCCACGGATGTGGACGATGAGGCTGGTCGGAGTGATTTCGATCTCGGCCATCGACGTCACATAGTAGCCGCGGCCAGCTCTGCATCGAAAGCTCGCGGGCCACCGATTTCAACGCAGGGATAATTCGAATGGTGACCATCGAGTCATGACGTTCACAACCCGACCAGAGCTGAAGGGCACCTTTGGCATGGTCAGCTCGACGCACTGGCTTGCGGCTCAGAGCGCGATGGCGATCCTGGAAGAAGGCGGCAACGCATTCGATGCCGCCGTCGCTGCCGGATTCGTCCTGCAGGTGGTCGAGCCGCATTTGAACGGCCTGGGTGGCGAAGTGCCGATCTTGCTGTGGGACGTTTCGCGCCACCGAGTAGAGGTCATCTGCGGGCAAGGCCCGGCCCCACAGTCCGCATCGATTGACGCCTTCCGCTCACTTGGACTCGACGAGATACCCGGCTCAGGCCTGCTGGCAGCGTGCGTGCCGGGCGCCTTCGGCGGCTGGCTGACGCTGCTGCGCGACCGCGGCTCGATGCGAATCGAGCAGGTGCTTCGATTTGCGATCCAGTACGCGGAAACCGGCTATCCGCTCGTGCCGCGGATCGCCGATGCGATTTCGGCAGTCGAAGTTCTCTTTCGCGAACATTGGCCGACGTCCGCCGAGCTGTACCTGCGCGACGGCCGCCCCGCAGCAGGAATGCGGTTTCGCAATCCAGATCTGGCCAAGACCTACCGTCGACTCGTCGACGGTGCAGCCGCCGCCGGTCCAGGTCGGGAAATTCAGATCGAGGCTGCCCTGACAGCCTTCTATTCGGGATTCGTCGCAGAGGCGATCGAACACTTTTGTCGACAGCCGGCGATGGACAGCTCGGGGACCGCCCACTCAGGCCTGCTCACCGCGGCGGATTTCAACCGATTCACCGCCAGGCACGAAGTTCCACTCACTGTCGACTTCGATGGTTGGACCGTGGCGAAGTGCGGGCCATGGAGCCAAGGCCCCGCGTTCCTGCAGCAATTGCGTCTCCTGGGAGGCTTTGGGCTCAATCAATTGGGATTTCTCTCGGCGGACCACATCCACCTCGTCACGGAGTGCGCGAAGCTCGCGTTCGCGGACCGCGAAGCGTGGTATGCGGATCCGGACTTTGCGGAGATCCCGATGGATGACCTGCTGTCGCATGATTACGCCCGCGACAGGCGCGAACTGGTTGGTGCCAAAGCCTCGCTCGAGCTGCGACCCGGGGCGCCCGGAGGCCGCCCGCCTCGGCTTCCCAGCCGAGCGCCACAGGCCATCGCAGAAGGTCATTGGACTGGAGCGGGAACCCAATCCCTGGGCGAAGTTCGAGGCGACACGGTCCACGTTGCCGTCGCCGACCAGTACGGCAACCTGGTCGCGTGCACCCCGAGCGGCGGCTGGCTTCAGAGCTCGCCGGTGGTCCCGGGTCTCGGATTTTGCCTGGGCACACGGGCGCAGATGTTCAACCTCGACAAGGACCATCCCAACCACGTGCAGGGCGGCAAACGGCCGAGGACCACGCTGACCCCTTCGCTCGCTCTGCTGGAGGGGGAGCCGCGCCTCGCCTTTGGGACACCGGGCGGTGACCAGCAGGACCAGTGGTCGCTCGAGTTCTTTCTCACGCACGCGGTCTTTGGGCGCGACCTTCAAGAGGCGATTGACGCCCCGATGTTCCACACGTCGCATTTCCCGAGCTCGTTTGCGCCGCATGAGGCGTTTCCCGGACGCCTGCATGTGGAGTCCCGGCTTGATGTCGGCGTGCGTGACGATCTTCGCGATCGGGGTCATGAAGTTGTCGAAGAAGGCGCCTGGTCGCTCGGCCGGTTGTGCGCCGTGGCGCGCGATCCAGATTCCGGCCTGCTGTCTGCGGGCGCGAACCCTAGGGGCGGCCAGGGCTACGCAGTCGGTCGCTGAGCTTAGCGGCCCTACGAACCGTCGAGCACGGCCCTGAGCTGAGTCACCGAAATGTTGCCACCGGTGAGAATCAGAACGACGCGCTGACCCACGAGCTGGTCCTTGAGCGCAAGGGCAGCCGCCAGGGCAGATGCCCCGGCGCCTTCAACCAGGATCCGATTGCGCTCGAGCAGGAACCGAACGGCCGAGGAAATTGCCTCATCCGAGACGAGGACGAAGTGGTCAAGCAGCCGCCGCAAGATGCGCTGCGGCAATTCGAAGGGCGTTCTCGTGGCCAGGCCTTCCGCCCAGGTGCTCGTGGTGGCTTCGACCGGTTTGCCGGCCTGCCATGACAGATAGGCTGACGGTGCTTTCTCGGCCTGAACCCCGATGACCTTGATGTTTGGGTTCACGGACTTCGCCACAATGCAGGCGCCGGCCGCGCCGCTCCCCCCTCCGATCGGGACGATGATGGTGTCGATCTGCGGCATGTCGCTCAGGATTTCGAGCGTGTGGGTGCCGACGCCGGCGATCAGCAGGGGTTCGTCTCCCGAGTGGATGTACCGGTAGCCCTCGGAGGCTGCGAGCTGCTCGCTTGCGACCCGCGCCTCGTCGAAGTCCCGACCGATCAGCTTCACTGTTGCGCCCAGCTCCTTCATCGCCTCGACCTTGGCCGCATTTGCGTTCACCGGGGCACAGATGATCGCCTTGACTCCAAAGAGTCGAGCGGCAAAAGCGACGGACTGGCCGTGGTTGCCGGTCGAGGCAGCGACCACTCCGGCTTCGCGCTCCTCGGGACTGAGTTGGGAGATGAGGTTGACGCCGCCTCGGACCTTGAAAGCGCCGGTTGGCAGATGGAACTCGTACTTCAGGTAGACGTCCGCGCCGACGGCTTCGCTCACGGCCGGCGACTGACGGAGCGGGGTGGGAGCGAGATGGGGCCGGATGCGTGCTGCGGCGGATAGGACGTCCGAAAACGTCGGCTCAACCAGAACACTCACTTCGATCCGATGCCCGCTGACGTGCCTATGAATAGAAATGCCAGATGGCTTCAGCCGGCCAGAACCTTTGTCGGTCGCTCCTCGCGGTAGGCGATTGCCAGGTTGTTCGCGATCTCAAAGTTTTCACAGAACTTGACGTTGCCGGTCGCCTTGCGGACCTCGCCGATTCGGGCGCTTAGTGCGTTCCAATAGATGTCGATTGCAAAGGCGTCGAACAGCAAGTCCCCCGGCAGCAACCCGTGGAGGACCAGCGTGGAGATCTCTTCGAACACATGCGCGAGAGGGATCTCGTCTTCCGGCGTCTGACTGGCAGTGAGGAGGCGCGCGAAAGCACTCGAGGTTGGTTCCTGGTGGAGTATCTGCATGATGCCGATGAAGCCCGGAAGATCCTCACGCCGCGCTGTCCCGAATCGCGGGCGTAACTGGCCGCTCGGGCTGTGAACTACTGGTCCTGCCATCTCTACCTCCCTGGGATTTCGTTGTTTTTCTGATCATAAGCCCTGCCTCGAGCCGGTCTCTGCCGAAGTGGCAAGCAAGCGGGCGGATCGCGTCCAGATCTTTAGAGCCACGTCATCGCTCGTACCAACGCAACACCCGCAGCGCCCGCAGCGTGTTCCACCGGCTGGGCCGCCCGTCGCCGTCCTCAAGCGCGAAGTGGACCGCGCCGGGATGGGTGTTCTCGAGAAGCCACGTACCATCCGGCTGCTGCTTGGATCGGACGAGGTCGATCGCTTCGTCCACGCGCGGGTCCGGCGGATCTCCGGTCGCCCGGAAGTACTCGAGACCACGCAGCACGTCGTAGTGCCAGCGGGTTGGAAACGAGAATTGCAGCCAGGCGGGATTGACGACTTCGCCGGTGCTCTTCCGCCGGAACAGCTTCCGCTCGAGGAGGTACTCCTCACCCCGCCGGCGAGCCGCGATGGATTCGGCAGTGCCACCGGTTGCTCGTGCGTGCTCCAAAAGCCCTTCCAGAACCCTGATCGTGGTGTGGAAGGAAGAGCGAACCGAACCGTTCTCCACCTCGCAGTTCCACCCGCCGTCGTCCAGCTGCTCACCGACCAGTCGGGCGACGACACCATCGACATCCTGGTCGAAGTAGGCACCCAGGGCCACGACCAACCCATTGATGCACGGCTCGACCTCGCCGGCAAAGAACCGCTGACCGGCATGCTCCCAACGGCAGTGGTCCCTGACCTGGGCAACGGCCCGGCGCACCTGCTGGCACCGTGGGTCGATTCCGAAGTCATGTAGCGAGACGAGGCTGTATGCAGTGGCGGACCAGGGCTGCCCCATCGGCTGCCCGACGTGATCGGTTTGAGGATTCCGTGCGGGGAATAACGCGCCTCCCTCCCACTGGCCATCTTTGCCCTGCAAAGCCAGCAACCGAGCACCCCATCCCTCAGTGGCCACCCGCGCACGCTCGACCGCGACGACCTCAGCCGGCGCATCGCCAAGATCGCGCCTCGCCTGCCAGCGGATGGCGGGATCGGATCCGAGGAGCCAGTCCAAGACAGTCATTTTCCCGAGCCTCGCAGCCCAAGAGCGGCCTCCGGCCAGTCGGCTAGAGGCTGCCTGGACCGGCGTGCCGCCGAATCCCTTCTCATTGCCGTCAGGGTCGCGGAAGGTCGCCTGGCGGCCGCCTTTGGCAAGGCGGTTAGCAGCTGATCAGAGGCAACTGGGCTGGCCCCTTCCGTGATCGAGCCTCGCGGCGCCGGGCTCGGAGTTGAAACGCCAGCAAGATGACCTCATTGACACGCCTTTCGTATTCGATGGCATTGGCACCCTCAACCGACTTGAACACTTCGCGCGCCGCCGTCTCGAGCTGGTACCAAATGTCACCCCCACGCTTCAGGAAGAGCGGATGACGAGAATTGATCACGACCGTCGTGACCTCGTTCTCGATGACGGTCTGGCTGCGAATGGAAGGGTCGAGCGGGCGCACGATGACCTGTCCAAAGCCGCGGCGCCTGGACTCGTTCTCGGCCGGTAAGCGGGCCGGCGCTTTGACGGTCCCGGACTTCATCGCATCGTGTCCTTGCGCGTGAATTCGCTCCGCTGCCTGGGATCGCGCCGCCGCGAGACCCGGGAATACCTCCTCGCGCTCGGAGAGCTTCAGCACCTGGCTCAGGAGTCGACGGACCTGCTCCGCGGTCTTGAGCGCCGACGCGGGCGGCGGCGCCATCTCATCCTCGGCCAGTCGCTTCGCGATCGGCGTAAGCAGGGTGTGGAGTCTCTTCTCGACTGCAACCCACTCAGGTCCGTCGCGAGCAAAATCGCTCTTGTTCATCGTTAAGGGAACCGGCGCCAGGTCGATCTCGCCGACGAGGCGGGCCATGCCAGAGACCTGGACCGCGTTCGGATGGCCAAAGAACTCGCCACCCGTGATGAGCCGGCCGAGTTTGTAGCAGCGCAATCCTGGGACGTAGTCGACCCCGCGGCCTTCAGGCTCGGCTAAGCCGTACCAACCTCTGACCGTGGTGCCCGCAGCGTGTACTGCAAAGCGGTGCTCCTCCTGGAAGTTGATCGAAGGTGGTTCGACGCGAGCTCCGTTGACGGTCATTTTCAATTCGGCACGCAGGATTAGCGGGCGGTAGGTGTCACCGAGTCGAGCGATAAGACGCCGAGGCTCGAGGCGCTTGTCGAAGCCGTCGATCCGAATCCGGACGTACCCCTGGTCCGCGGGAACGCGCTTGGTAACCACCTTCAGCTCATAGGTCTTGAGCCTGGAACGGTCGCGGTAATCGGGGTCGGCGAAGCGCCAAGCGTTCCCATCACCAGGTCGGCTGGCTTCGACTGTGAAGCTGGCTCCGAGATGGCCGATCGCCGCCTTGCCACCTTGACCGTATTGGCCGAGCAGCTTGCGGCCACGTTTTGGTGACCCTCCCCAGCGCAGGTAGTTTCGCTCCAGCTCGGCGGGGCCCATGCCTTCGCCGCCTCGAGTCTCGATGACAAAGTACGAGGGATGAACTTGCAGCAGGACGTCCAGCTGGCCGCCCTTGATGCGTGAGTCGATTGCATTGTCGACCAGCTCCATGACCGCATCGGCGGCCGAGCGGTAGTTAGCAAAAAGAGAAGCTGTGATTGCAGGGTCGATCCGCTCACGGACGGTTACGCGCTGTGCCATTCCAGCCTGAATCTATACCCGAATGGAACGTTGCATGAGCCAATCGGATCGGATTAATCGGTCGAGCCGACGCCGGTCGGGTCAGCGGTTTGGGCACCACAGCGAGTGGCCGCCGCGCCGTCCGCAGGACCAACAGGGGTCTTGTTGGTCAGCCAAAGCCAGGTTCGCCCAAAGTGCAGCGACCCGACTCCATCGGGACCGGATCGTCGCTAGCAGACTGCGCCCGGCTCTTCGCATAGCAGGAAATGGCCCGTCCTCATCGTAGGGCTACGACATCAGGAGTTGTTCTCGCACGGCCGGCGGGGCTGCGATCCAATTGAGCAGTTTCAGAGACGCCGCTACGGTGGCGGCTCCCTACCATGAGGGTCGTCCCACTCAAACCTCGCACAGGGAGATCGAAAACATGGCTGAAAGGAAAACTGCAAATAAGGGCGTGACCGCCACCGCGTCGAAGGGGTTCTCGGCCGAGGAACGTGCGGCGATGAAGGAGCGCGTCAAAGAGCAGAAGCGGGCCGCGGACAAGGCGGTCGGGGAAAGTGACGCGCTCGCGAAGATCGCCGAGATGACGGGAACGGATCGCGTCCTGGGCAAACGGCTCCATGCGATCATCAAAGCCAGCGCGCCCAACCTCTCGGCGACAACCTGGTACGGGATGCCCGCCTATACCAAGGACGGCAAGGTCGTCTGCTTCTTCAAAACCGCGAAGAAGTTCAACACCAGGTACGCGACGCTCGGCTTCAGCGACGCGGCGAACCTCGACGAAGGCGCCGTGTGGCCAACCGAATTCGCGGTTAAGGAGTTGACCGCCGCCGACGAGGCGCGAATCGTCGCGCTTGTAAAGAAAGCGGTGAGCTGAGAACGACTGAGGGGTCATCGACTGCCGGTTGGGCGCTCAAGAATGTTGGATTTTCTCCGGGCCCCCAATGAGGCTGCCAGCGAAGTCCAGGGCAATACCGGTCGCGTCGAACGTCTTCGAGATTCGGCCGATCAGGAGCCGGGGCACGTACTGCGGGCCACCCGGCCATCCGTGCCCACCTCCGACGACGCGGTAGAGCACCACCGGAAGCCGGCCGGGAGCTGACCAAGTCAGCCTTTCAACTGGCATGTCGCCGGCGTTGGCTGCGAGCACATCCACCACCGGCTCCGGTCCGCAACCGTTGGCCTGAGCCCAGGCGGTGCAGGTGGCTTCGGGTGCCAACGACTCGCGGCCCTCAGCACGGAGCAGCCAACGACGCGTTCGCCGACGGGCTATCCAGCCCGGCAGTCCGGATGCCCGCCCGCCACGATAAGGAACATTCGGATCGGCGGTACCAGCGATGCATAAAACGGCGCTCTCCTGGGCCGGTTGCACAGCTGTGGCCCCACTGACCACTCGCGACGTTCCCGCGACCAGGACAATCCCACGCGTCGTGACAACGCCGTGACGCGCAAGGTGCTCAACGAAGGTGGCGCCGTTGGAGAAGCCCACGAGGATCGTGTGATCGCTTCGCACCGTGCCGTCGCCGGCCAGAGTCTCGATCAAAGCGCCGATAAAGCCCGCGTCATCGATCCCGTCGGAGCGGCCGAAACCGGTGTCGTCCCAGATCTCGTGCAAACCCTCCGGAAAAACTGTCGCAAAGCCGGCGGCTGGCCCACGTCGGGCCAACCCAGTCCATTCAGCCATGACGGCTCCGTTGATTCCCATGCCGTGGAGGACCAACAGCAGAGGCGCCGATGGCGGCGCCCCGCGTGCCACTGCAAAGAACCGTTCAATCCCACGCACCTGGATGGATCGCCGGTCCAGGACTGATGGTTGTCCCGGCAACTTTGTGCCCCCGCTCACGGGACACATGCTGGCATTTAACCAACCCTTTGATTGCCGATCATTTTCGCTTGACCTCGCCGCAACGCCTGCGCCTTAGCGTCATGACGGCGGGCAGGGCTGCTGGGCAGGGCCGGACCCCGATCCGAACCACCGTCAAGTGCAAGGGAGGATTCACTGATGACGATCAAGCGTTTAGCCATCGGCGCAGTGGCGGTCGCTGGTGTGGCCTGGATGGCGACACCAGGCGTCGGCTCTGCGAGCGTCGGGGATTCCGCAATCCCCCGCTACCAGCACGTCGTCGAGATCATGATGGAGAATCAGAGCTACGGCACGATCATCGGAAACCCTCTGGCTCCGACGATCAACGCGCTGGCGAATCAGTACGGCCTGGCGACCAACTACTACGGGGTCACTCATCCCAGCGAACCCAACTACCTGGCTAGCGTCGCAGGCAGCTACTTCGGGGTGCAGGACGACAACCAGTTCTATTGCACGCCAGCTCTCGCCCCAACGGATCCGCAATGCGCTGGCACGACAGTCAACCACACGGTCAACGCCCAGTCGATCGCCGACCAGCTGACCGCGGCCGGAAAAACGTGGAAGGGCTACTTCCAGAGCCTTCCCGCAGTGGTCGGACCTCTCGTCTCAAGCGGCCCTGGCGCCAACGGGCCGTACACGTTCAAGTCCCCGAGCCCTGCCAATGCTTTGTACGCCTCAAAGCACAACCCGTTCGTCAACTTCACCGGGACACAAGGCGCGCTGGCCAACATGGTTCCCGACACACAGCTCGCGACCGATCTGGCAAGCGGCAATCTGGCGAACTACAGCTTGATCGTGCCGAACCAGTGCAACGACATGCACGGGACGGGTGGGTGCGGAATCACGTCGCTCTTTTCACTCGGCGACGCGTACGTCGCAGCCACCGTCAACCTGATCATGTCCTCGCACGTGTGGAAGCAGGGCGACAACGCCATCGTGATCACGTGGGACGAGGACGACTTCTCGGACCAGGGTCAGCTGGGGACGGGCTGCTGCGGTGCCAACCCGGGTGGCGGCCACGTGGTCACCATCGTGATCAGGAATCACGGGTCGGATGACGGCAGCAACGGAACTCACATCGTGGACGACACCGCCTACAACCACTACTCGTTGCTGCGGACCATCGAAGCCGCTTTCCGCCTTCCGTGCCTGGCACACGCTTGTGACAGCGGGGTGCCGACGATGACCCCGTTGTTCGGAAGTCTCAACTAAGACCGACCCCGGTCGAGGCAAAGCCCGGCTTCGCGCCACATGGTGCGAAGCCGGTGCCCGACCTCAACGGCTGACCAAAGCCGAATCAGACCCTATCTCCCGGTCGAGCTTTGCTCGATCGATTGGAGCAGACGCAGGAGCGTATGCCGATCTGAAGCGCTGAGACCGGCCAGGGCACGATCCTGGACGGCGAGGCCGAGGGCCCGACCACGTTGGAGTGCTCGCCGACCCGCCGCGGTCAGGCTGGCCAGCAGGATTCGACCGTGGGTCGGGTGCCGGCTGCGGCGCAAGAGCCCATTGGCTTCGAGAGCCTTCACCAGCACGTTCAGCGTCTGCGCCGTCATCCCGAATTCTCGTGCCAGGTCGGACGCGGAGAACTCGCCCTCGCGCTCCAGCGTTTCCAGGACCGCATACTGGGGCGTGGTCAAGCCGGTCGGGCCAAGGTCGGCGTCGAGCCTGGTCCGCACCGCGTGTTGAGTCCGCCGGAGCTGAACCAAGAAATCAGGCGGAGGCGGAATAGCTGGCCGACGCATCGCGGTTCTTATCAGTGTACTGAAACGTTTGGAGGTCGCAAGATGGACCAACGGGAAACGGCGCACAGCGGCGGCAATAGCTGGATCAGGCGGGTCGTGGTGGCCGCTGACGGGTCGCCCGCAAGCAATCAAGGCCTCGAGCAGGTGGCCGATCTCGCCCATCGCCTCGGCGCCAAGGTCCTGGTCGTTTTCGTCCGCCACATCCCCGCGACGGCCATGCTGGGCAACGGAGCGGCACAGCCCTCGATCCTTGAAGCCCTGGACGAACAGGAGGCAGACGTCAGGCAGGCGGTCACCCGCATCATAGGCGGCACGGGCGCGGCGTGGGAATTCGAAGCGCTCTCGGGAAGCCCGGGTGAAGAGATAGTCAAAGTGGTTGAGGCCAACGGCGCGGATCTGCTGGTGGTGGGGAGCAACCGCCACAACTCGATACACAATCTGCTCCTGGGGTCGACCGCCGCGTACCTCGCGACGCACTCCCCAGCCCCGGTCCTGGTCATGCGATCAAACGTGTCGAGTCTCCCGGCGAGCCCGAAGGAAGCGCCCGGCGCCGGCCAGCAGGGTCCCGAGGCGCTCCCAAGGGAGGTCAAGGGGTCATGAATGCTTGGAAGCGGTGGCAGGACTACGCCACGATGTTGTTCGGCGTCGTTGTGATCATCTCGCCGCCGGCCTTCGGTGAGACCTCGCACCACACCGCCTCCATCGGCGCCTACGTACTTGGTGCCCTGCTCGTGGTGGCCGGAATCGTTGCCGCGTACACGCGCGAAGCACGGCGATCACTCGTCGTCAACGCGCCAGGCATTGTCGCCGTGATCACCTTCGTCGCGGCCATCGTCCTGCTGTTCAGCGGGGCGACTGGCATCGCCTTGACAGCGGGGCTGATGGCGATCCTGACGGTGGCGGTCGGCGCGACGCTGCGCATGGGTGGTCGGAGCGAATCGAAGACGGTCTAGCCATGGGAGGCATGAACATGGACGTAAAACCAGCTGAGGCCGCAACCGCGCGAGTCCTCTACACCGCTTTGGCCACCGTCACGGGCGGCCGGGTCCTCGGTCATGGGCGAACGAGCGACGGTGCCCTCGACGTGCAGCTGCGCCGGCCGAAGGAGATGGGCGGCGACGGCGGCGGCACCAACCCCGAGCAGCTCTTCGCCGTCGGTTATGCCGCCTGTTTCGAGAGCGCACTCGGCGTGGTGGCTCGTCGCGGGCACGTCGAGGTGGGCGACGTATCGATCAGCAGTCGGGTGAGTCTTCTTCCCGCCGAGGAGCGCACTTACAAGCTTGGCGTGGAGCTGGACGTGACGCTTCCGCTGATCCAGGACCCTGAGCAGGCGGCACGCATCGTCTCGGCTGCTCATCGGGTGTGCCCTTACTCCAACGCCACACGGGGCAACATCGAGGTGACGCTCACCGCCAACGGCCGCATCGTGAGCTAAAAAGCATCTTCGGACGGTTGGAAATGCCGTGGTGGTTGACGTGTCAATCACCTGGGTAAGATATCGACGTGTCGACGCCCGAGAAGGCGCATAACGACGTCGTGACTCAGGGCGCCGGCCACGGAGTCAGATCACGGATGACCTCTGCTGAGCTGGCCACCTGGCGGTCACTCCTCGACACGACTGAGGAGCTGCGTCGGCTTCTGGGCACCGAGTTGCAGGAGACGAGCCTCTCCCCAGCCGACTACCAGGTTCTCCTGGCGTTGACCGAGGTACACGGCAAGCGAATGCGATCCTCCGAGCTCGCCCGGACGATCGACTGGGAGCGGAGCCGCTTGTCTCATCATCTCGGCCGGATGGAGAGGCGGCGGCTGATCAGGCGAGACGACTGCGCCATCGACAGCCGCGGCTCCGAGGTCTCGTTGACCGCCGAAGGCGCGCGCGTCTTCCGGCGCGCGACAGCGCCGCACATGAGGTCGATCAAGAGGCATTTCGCCTCGGCGTTGACGCCTGAGCAGTTCATGGCGCTTGCCGGCATCCTGAGTTCGCTGCAGAACCACCTCCACCCCTACCTGGTCGCCCAGGCGGAGGGCGGGCGAAGATGAGCCAATCGGTGACCCATTTGTCGGTCCAGCGCATCGCGGTGCTCGGGGCCGGCCACGTCGGTCCGGTTCTCGCGAGGATGGCGCTCGACGCCGGGTTTGAGGTGGCGATCGCCACTTCTGGGGACCCCGAAAACCTCGAGCTCATAGCGCAGGTGGTGATGCCCGGGGTCGAGGCGCGCTGGGCCGCTGATGCCGTGGCGGCTGCGGACATGGTGGTGCTGTCGATTCCGCTCCACAGGTTCCCGACCCTCGACCCGGCCCTGTTGGCCGGGAAGCTCGTGGTCGACGCGATGAACTACTGGGCGCCCGCGGACGGAGTCGTGCCCATGTTTTTGGACCAGCAGCTCTCGAGCAGCGAGATCGTTCAGCGGCGGCTCGCTCAGTCCACGGTTATCAAGTCCCTCAACCACATCGCCTATCAGGACCTCGAGGACGGGCGCCGCCCGGCCGGCTCGGCCGACCGCCACGCGATCGGCGTGGCCGGGAACGATTCCGATGTGGCGAGCGTGGTCGGAGGCGTCGTCGACCGCTTCGGCTACGACCCCGTGCTGCTCGGCAGCCTGGCGGCGGGCCGAATTCTGCAGGCGGGCGGACCGGTGTTCGGCGCAGTTCTCACCCGCTCCGATTTCGACCGGGCCATCCAGACGACGGCGGTGCAGTCATGACGACTCGGACCGAGCCAACCCCACGCGAGACCGTGGGTGGTTCGACCCGCTTCCCCTTTGTGTTTGGGCTCGACACGTTCGGCGATCACGAGCACGACGCCGAGGACCGTCCGCTCTCGCATGCGCAAACCATCCGCAACGTCGTCGAAGAGGGTGTTCTGTCCGAGCAAGTCGGGGTCGACTTCTTTGGGATCGGCGAGCACCACACCGACGACTTCCCCATGCCCGCGGCAGACGTAGTGCTGGCCGCGATCGCAGCGCGCACCCAGCGTATGCACGTCGGGTCGGCGGTCACGGTGCTGAGCTCAGACGATCCGGTCAGGGTGTTCCAGCGCTTCTCCACCCTCAACGCCATCTCCAACGGTCGGGCCGAAGTCGTCCTGGGTCGAGGTTCGAGCATCGACTCGTTCCCGCTCTTCGGCTACGACCTGGCCAATTACGAAGCGCTGTTCGAGGAGAAGCTCAACCTGTTTGCCGAGCTGCTGAAGGGCGGACCTGTCACCTGGCAGGGCAACCTGCGGCCGTCACTCAAGAACCAGGATGTCGTGCCGTATACCGAAGCCGGTCCGTTCCAGACGTGGATCGGGGTGGGCGGAAGCCCGCAATCGGTCGTCCGCGCCGCACACTATGGTTTCTCGCTGATGCTCGCGATCATCGGCGGGTCGCCGGCGCGCTTCCGGCCCTTCTCGCGGCTCTTCCTGCAGGCCCCGGAGCAC